>Ga0209092_10000133_pt1 | contig 67769 bp, 68 predicted proteins | sample FraStrMetagenome_FD_187446 | JGI IMG/M metagenome (GOLD analysis project Ga0209092, IMG submission 187446) | Marine eukaryotic phytoplankton communities from Arctic Ocean - Fram Strait ARC3M Metagenome (SPAdes) (version 2) | ecosystem: Environmental > Aquatic > Marine > Oceanic | place: Fram...
TTGGTGGGTGGCGACGAGGAGCAACTGCTTGCACTACGGGTTATACTGTTCGTTTTGGTTGCCATACCGAGGAGGGCCTTCAGAGCCAGAGACTACACACACACGATCACAGAGGCCGCGGAGTGTGTTGGTAACCGACGAATTATCGATTCCGTGGGATTCAATCTCGATTCAGTTGAGGCGTCGCTTATGCCTGAGATAAAAACGAGTTGCACTTCGGGTTCTGTTGTTGGTTCTGTTGTCGGGTTCTGTTGTTGGTTCTGTTGTTGGTTCTGTTGTGATGAAGATGGCTTTTGTACCTCTTGCCACGTGTTCACACCACGGAAAATCGTCGAGGTCTCTAAGCCTCGAGGTGTTTAAGTCTCTAAATCCCCCCTCCGATTTAACGGGAACTACAGTCGTTCGACCCCAGCTCTCTTCACAACACAATAAATAGGTACTTTTGCTGAATCACTCACTTTTGTTTTCTATCTATCACTCACTTTTGTTTTGGATGTGGCAGTTGGCCGTGTCTTCTTATTTGATCTTTGGGTCTTCAAAAGTGAGCATTTTCCTCACACATGTTCAAATCCACTCCGTCTCCCAACCCGCCCGGCAAGCCTCAGACGACCAACCACTCCTCTTCCTCACAAGAACCACCACCAAATTATGCGGAAGTCGAACTAAGATTGAAAGCATTGGAAGAAGAGAATACAAGATTGAAAGCATTGAAAGAAGAGAACACAAGATTGAAAGAAGAGAACACAAGATTGAAAGAAGAAAAAAAACAAGTTGTTGACTCGATGAGACGTTACGGGGTTGCATGGAACGGCAGAAGCGACGTTTTGGCCTCTGTACACTACGCTGTACACTACAAGGCCAATGCCCCAAATCAATTGATTGAATCCATTCCTGAAATGTTGTGGCAAAAGGAACTCTGCCCTCTCTTTAATCTACAAGACTTGGCCTTTTTGCGTTGCACAGCCACGTATTTCCAACTTCATTGGAGGGCCGCAATAAGACGTAATCGTATCAGAGTCCCAAATGATTGCGACACAGTTGAACGTGCGATGATTTTGGCAATTCTTTTTTCGGAAAAAGGACCCTTGCGGGTCGAGTTGGAAAAGGGGGAGCACAATATTGAAGGGTGCTTATCTCAACATGCTGGTATCTTGAAAAAGACAGCGAGTGTGGCCCGCAGCCACATTACGTTTGTTGGCAAAGGCAAAGATCAAACGACGATCAACGGTGGGTTTAGAGTGTTCAACCAACAAAATGTTACATTTGAAGAATTTACTTTAACAAATCCAAAAGGTGGTGGTTTGTATTTGCGGGGGAGCGAGACCAATGTTGACGTGTTGAAGTGTGCTGTCAAAGAGTGTGGGCATTCTGGGATGTACGTGCATGTTGGTGTCACTGTTACCGCAACTGACAGTGAATTTATGGAGAACCCTACTGGGATGTTCTGTTATGGTGCAAATACAAAAGCAAGATTGAACGACTGCACGATGCACCACAATGGAGAGGATGGTTTGTGGGCAGATGATCATGCTGTCGTGGATCTTCATGGTACAAAAATGGACATCCATTTCAACAAAGGCAAAGGTATTTATGCAACCGACAATGCTAAAGTCAACATTCATTTGCCTTCCGACCACAATACAACACATGACAATGTTGGAGAGGATCGAGTCCAAGACAATGGTGGTTCCATCGCGAACATCAACGCCAATGGATCATTCACACACGTACCTCAATGGACATTCACACACGTACCCATGTCGGACGACGAATCAGAAGAAGACGAGGAATAAGACGAGGAGGAATCTCCATGTACACTACGCCATAGCATTTGTTGTAGTTCATGAAAAGGTAAAATACTCATCGTTCAGGTCGACTTCTTCTGCATGTGTGAAGGTACCGTCGGCGTTGATGTTGGCGATGGAACCAACTGCCTGCTGAAATCGATTGGCGTCCCCGTTGTCATGGGTTGTGTTGTGTTGGGAAGGGTTAAAACAGCATGGAGGTTTGGATTGAGGACATCGAAATGATATGAAATTCTTGAAACACTTCTATTTATTACATACAACTAGCATTACATAAACTCGTCTGGCGCTGGTATGTGTGTGAATGGACCATAAGAGACAATGTTTGTTACTACATTTTTATGTATTTGTAATGCAGTATGTTACAGTGTACTTCTACAGGTACATTTAATAATTAACGTCTGCTTGTACCACGGGTTCTGCCAGAGTGTTTTTGTGAATCAGACGATTCCAAATTCCTTGGATATCCTTGGCCGTTCCTTGGATATCCTTGGCCGTTCCTTGGATACCTGTATCCTTGGCCATTCCTTGTTTCGAAGTCACATCCAAAAACCATGTCCATCAAACGAACCAACGAAGGTGGAGCATCACCACCGCCCCTGAAACGTCAGAAAATTGGTGCCGCGTCTTCTTCCAGTGCGGTTTCCACCCCGACTGCACAATCTTTGTTGCAAAAATTGCAATCTGCCGAAGTTGAAGTTGCCATATTGGAAGAAACATTGCAATCTGCCGAAGATGAAGTTGCCAGATTGGAAGCAAGATTGCAACAGCAAGAGGCAGAGAACATCCAGAGATTGCTCGCCATGAGAGAAGGCGTGTTACGATGCGGTCAATCGTGGAACGGCAAGACCACCGACGTCGACATCATCGACAACTTGGATCGACTGGGTCTGCTTGCCGTGCACTACAATGCAAATGTGACGAACCAATTTATCAGAGACATTCCAGAGATGTTGTGGTGGCAAAAGATACTCCAACCCTTCTTGAACTTGGAAGATTTGACCATCTTGCGTCGCACCAATACTTTTTTTCAGTCGTATTGGGAAAGTGTGTTGGTACAGAATACGATACGAGTGCCACAGGGGTGTCCTACTGTGGAGAAAGCGATGGCGTTGGCGTTGGTCTTCTCAGAAAAAAAAGAATACTCGGGAACAGATCCCCTGAAAATACAACTGGAAGAGGGTATTCATGAAATCGTGGGTTATGTGGATAATATCCACCACATGGCAGTCCACCGCAAGGCAGTGAGAGTCACCTGCAGCCACATTACGTTTGTTGGCAAAGGCAAAAATCACACGACGATCCGTGGTGGGTTTAAAGTGGAAAACCAACAACATGTTACATTTGAAGAACTGACCATAACAAATCCTATTTTGACTGGTTTGTATTTGAAGGGGGGTGGGACCAATGTTGACGTGTTGAAGTGTGCTGTCAAAGAGTGTCGGGGTACTGGGATGTTTGTGGGTGATGGTGCCACTGTTACAGCAACTGACAGTGAATTTATGGAGAATGTTGGTAATGGGGTATCCTGTCGTGGTGCAAATACAAAAGCAAGATTGAACGACTGCAAGATGCACCACAATGGATATGATGGTTTGGGTGCATGGGCTGGTGCTGTCGTGGATCTTCATGGTACAAAAACGGACATCCATTCCAACAAACGTTGTGGCATTTTTGCAACCAGCATTGGCAAAGTCAACATTCATTTGCCTTCCCAACACAATACATCCCACGACAACGTGAGGGACAATCGACATCAACAAAGTGGTAGTTCCATCGCCAACATCAACGCCGATGGGACATTCACACATGCATAAGAAGTAGAAGAAGTAGAATTAGAATAAACAGACGGCTTTGCCAGGGTTGTCTCTGAAGAAATCTTTTTTTTTTGAGAAACTTATTTTAAACTGTCAGTATCCGAAAACTATTGTAAAGCAGCAATTGCGGCGAGATGCCATAAGTTCCTGCATCAAAAACTTCTATAATTCAACACTCCGCTTCATGCTTTTGATCCAACGTCTTTTCTTTTTGTTGTCACGGAAGCCATTCAAGTTGCGCATGCAGTAGTTCATCAGTTCAAAGTACTTGTCATTGTAATTGCGAATGAGAAGTTTGTCGTTCTCTGTGAGCGTGGGTGCATCAGACAGTGGTTGGAAATCCTTTTTAATCTTCGCGTCACTCACACGTTCACCGACATTGTAATACACAGATGTACTGCATTCTTCTTGACCATCGTGATCGCGAAACATCAACTCTTCCATGTCGCTCATGAACGTACATGGGAATGTGTCGAATCCCGACAGAATCTTTTTTCCATAAAAAATTTTGTGGAAATAAATAGCATTGTCCGCCTTAGAACGAGGTTTGAACTGTTTTTTCCCACGTCCCTCCTCGCATTTCTTCTTGTGGAAATCGGCCACAAGAAGATGATGTTCTTGAGACACAATGTAAATTCTATTTGCACATTTAACATGATCTTCGAGTGTCATGGGGAGTGGTCTGTCTAATTCATTCGAGGATTTACGTTTTGACATATTTTCTTTATTCTATTGTTCTTAATATTATATAAAACTACAGATATGCGCTACATTTATTTGATTTTTAAAAATAAGCTGACCCCACTTTGTTGCGTGTGGGCTGACCGTAGGGAGCAGATGCTATCCGGGAGATACATGTAGTCGGTGTGAAATTTGTATTCAAAAATTTGTATTCAAAAACTTCAAGCTTTTTAATTTAAATCATGCCAAAAGTCCCGGGCAAAAGTCAAGACAGTCAACGTGTACGACGACGTGCTCTGTGTGCGCCGCTCCAATCGACATGGCCGCCGTCGAACCCACCGACATACTCGCAAAGTAAAACAGGACAGAACGATGGACCGTCGAAAAGCAACCTACGACCGCGACTACGGCGGTTACCACGCGTGGGGGCCCGAGGTGAAGAGAACAAAACGCGAAAAGCGCCAAGTTGAAATGGAAAAGGATATTGTTCGCAAGCTTGGACAGGATAAAAACATAACGCCTATTGGGTATGCCGAAGACGATTTTGTCGTTCCCGACGACACCAAAGCGGTTACCTTTGCGTTCGATACAGATGCTATCTTGGATGCGGCGGACGAACATTCTGTACAAAATACGCTATAAAAGAGTTGGCCAACCAAGACAAATGAAATACGTATTGGAATATATTTGGTTAGGTGGTAACTACGAACTGCGGTCGAAGATTAAAGTACACGAAAGTCCCAACTCATTTCTGTGCATGAACGATTTGAAAAATGTTCCCGCCTGGAACTATGACGGGAGCTCGACGTCTCAAACTACGGGCGAAAATTCCGAAATAAATTTGTTGCCCGTTTCCGTGTACAAGAACCCGCTATTTAAACATCGCACGGACATAGAATCACTATTGGTACTGTGTGAAACTCGAAACCAATATGGCGAGCCCCTGTCGACGAACAACCGCTTCAAAGCAAACGAAATCTTTGAAAAATGCAAAGAACACGAACCCTGGTTTGGACTCGAGCAAGAATATTTCATTTTGACCGAGGAAATAAACGAAGAGCTAACGCGTTCCTCCATCACGCAAGGCCAGTATTATTGTTCGGTGGGCGGCCGCAATGCCTTTTTTAGGTCGATTGTTGACCACCACATGCTTGCATGCATTGAGGCCGGCATAAACATAAGCGGGACAAACGCTGAAGTGGCACCGTACCAATGGGAATTTCAAATCGGGCCTTGTACGGGCATTCAGTCGGGTGACCAGATGTGGGTGGCGCGCTATCTGTTGGAGAAAATAGCCGAAGAAGAGGGATGTTACATTGAGTGGGGGCCAAAACCGTTTGAAGGAATCAACGGCAGTGGTTGTCATACAAACTTCAGTACCAAAAATATGCGGGAATCTCCTGAGGGATTGTCTTTAATTTTAGCCGCCATTAAGAATCTTTCTGGCGCGCACGACGAACACATGACAGTCTACGGTGAGGATAATGACAAGCGAATGTCCGGTCAATACGAAACAGCGACATACGAAACCTTTAGTTTCGATATCGACAAGCCTGTGAACCGTGGGGCGTCCGTTAGAATCGGTTATGATACTTTAAAGGATGGCAAGGGTTATTTTGAAGACAGGCGACCGGCCAGCACCTGTGACCCGTACCTCGTCACGTCTGTCATCGCAGATACATGTATTGATTAAACAACTATAAAAGTATTTCTTTATTTTATAACATGGTAAAAGTCCCTAAAAAAGATTACGCGTATCGCTCCACATGGAAGCACAAGTTCTCGCGCGCCCGCAATCTCGCACAGCGCGGGGGTCTCACCAAGAAAGAGATGCTCAAAAAGTACGGGCGCTTTCCCAAGAAGAAGGAATGGTGGGGCGAAGACGGCTCATACGAAAAGTGGAAAGAGAAATGGGTCGCTAAAAACCCTAAATAATTAAACATATGTATATTTTGAAATAAAACATTCTTTATCTATAAAATTGTTGAATGATTTCTATTTGAGAATAAATGTACTCTTGTATCCTTTGCAGACGCCTTGGCATATCAGTATCCGGAAAAGCTAGCGAATGTAAACGTGCATTCGCCAGGAGCGTTTGTTCAACTAGTATTGCAAGAACAAACTCCGTTTGAGAAATTTAAAGAATTAAATATTTTCCCCGAGACCACTCTTCAATATTTAGTGGATGGCTACGTGTCAAACATACCCGACCAAGGTCATCCGTATATTTGGCCTATTTTGTGCTACTACATGGATATTGATGTATACTCGTGTACCAAAAACATTACGCTGAGCTTAAAGGAAGGTCATACAAAAACACAAGAGGAAGCTAACGAACATTATCGACGTCTCTTAGATAGTATTCCCGCATCCAACAACCGTCTGTATAATATACACTGTGTAAACACGAACCACGCGGAATTTTTTCCTTTCGCGACTGTGCGTAGTGCCAGCGACACTGCATTTTACGCTATGTATTGCGCGAATAGAGAGCGAGATATAGCGGCACTGGTCTTTCAATCGGATATGCAAGGAAACACGTTTGATATGCAATCCCTAAATAATTAAATAATTATTCAGTTAAAATTTTAGACTTTTTACTTGTAAGAGGGGTTGGTTCTCTTGGTTATTAATAGGAGGAGTGACTTTGGCGGCAGGCTTCTTGTCACGACTTGTGCGACACACACAAAGGAACATAATCATTGCGGCAATTATGAACAGGATAAGTGTCAGGATATTCAGGGAACTGGTACTCTCTTGGACAACGGTGGTACTCTCTTGGACAACGGTGCTGAAAGTGATCACGATGCTGTTCACCATAGAGAGTTTAAAGGGGTCTTGATTTATAATGTTTGTAATTGTGAGGTAGACACCCTTCACTTTAGTAGCATTGTCGTAGGCTAGGAATTTGACCGTCTCTTGGGAGGCACCCGACGACAAGAGGCGCTTTTGTCCCACGTGTGTTGAAGCCAGGGCAGTGACTCGTTTCCTAGACAGTACTTTGTGGACAAAACCTGTGGTAAATTGTTGTTTGTTCTCAATTTCGACGTTAGTCAGGGACGTATTCGAAATTGTAGTGGTGTATTCAATGTCACCACGTTTGTTTTCAATCGGTTGGCAGCCCGACCCCGATAATTGGTAGTCTTCGTTGCAGGCAGAACAAACAGTTTGTTCGTGTGCAGCACACTGCAACAGCGCTGTCCCGTTTGGACAGTTGCAGACATTGGCGTCACATCTGTCTTGAACTTTGTGATAGTAAGGTTCGCAACTATGACAACTGTCTGTGTTGTGATCAAGACAAGCATTGAGTACTGTTCCGGTGCCATTGTCACATGTACACTGATTCGGTTTACATGTATTAGTAAGAATATGTAAAAAATATCCTTGAACACACGCATCACAATTTTGGTCTGCTTGACCTGCACAGCCCTTAAGTTTTCCAGATCCATGGTCACATAGACAGTCGTACATGATTCGAACACACTCGTTGTCTGAAGACAACGAGTGGGTGCGTGTGTCACAGTTACAGTAGTCACCTTCCCAAGGGTCATTACATGTACAGGAGAGTGAACCATCGTCAGTAGAACGGTGACATGTACCACCATTACTACAAGTCGTGTTCGTGCAAATTTTGTGGCAGTGTATTCCATCACCATAGAAATCGGGTTTGCACTTACAGGTGCGGTCGGTGGTCGACGTCGCTTTTTGCACTACCTCGGCATTAACGTTACAAACTGACCAATCTGTACATGCAATGTCGCCGTCGTCGAAACCAGTCAGACATTCACCACAAGTCTTGGAGCCGACAGAGCACTGTGTTTTGTTGACAGAAGAGCATATTGTCTTAGCACCGTCGTCGCATACGTCGTACATGCAACAAGCTTTGGAATCACCACCAAAATCAACAGAAGCATCGCACACCTTACCAGCGCACATGGCAGCATCGTCTTTGATTGCCGGTGCCGTACACGAAAGACCATCCGCAGCAGCGCTGCATGCCTGTCTGGCAACGCAGGAGATACCGTCGAGGACAAACCCTTCTTTGCACGCTCCACATGTCGTCGTGCCAGGTGAGCATGTCTCTTTGTGGGCACTTGAGCACACACTTTCGGCATCAGTATTGCATACATTATCCATGCAACAAGCTTTGGAAGAATTACCAAAGTCAATGGATTCGCACACTTTGCCGACACACATGGCAGCATCGTCTTTGATTGCCGGTGCCGTACACGAAAGACCATCCGCAGCAGCGCTGCATGCCTGTCTGGCAACGCAGGAGATACCGTCGAGGACAAACCCTTCTTTGCACGCTCCGCATGTCGCAGTGCCTGTGGTACATGCCTCCTTGTTAGCATTAGAGCACGTGGTCTTAGCACTGGCGTCGCACACGTCTACGCAAGAAGTACCATTCAGTTTGAACCCATATTTGCATGCACCACAGACTATGGAATTCACACCTTCGGAGCATACCTCCTTGTTAGCATTAGAGCACGTGGTCTTAGCACCGGCGTCGCACACGTCTACGCAAGAAGTACCATTCAGTTTGAACCCATATTTGCATGCACCACAGACTATGGAATTCACACCTTCGGAGCATACCTCCTTGTTAGCATTAGAGCACGTGGTCTTAGCACCGGCGTCGCACACGTCTACGCAAGAAGTACCATTCAGTTTGAACCCATATTTGCATGCACCACAGACTATGGAATTCACACCTTCGGAGCATACCTCCTTGTTAGCATTAGAGCACGTGGTCTTAGCACCGGCGTCGCACACGTCTACGCAAGAAGTACCATTCAGTTTGAATCCTTCTTTACACTCTCCGCATGTCGCAGTGCCTGTGGTACATGCCTCCTTGTTAGCATTAGAGCACGTGGTCTTAGCACTGGCGTCGCACACGTCTACGCAAGAAGTACCATTCAGTTTGAATCCAGTCAAACAACGTTCGTAATGGCACAGCGACACATCGTTCAATTCCACAATTCCGTCAACACTATCGCCCTGAACGTTGTGGTAAAGCGCATCCCTGAAAAAACACATGCGGGGAACTCCAGTCTCGTACACATGTGCGGCACCTGGTAAGGTAGTGTCGTGTAAGTTCAGAGCAGTCGCGGCCGCCACACAGGTTGCACGATCCACGATAGGTCTTTCGAACTCTCCTTTACACAGGCCTGACGCTACAGGTCGGGTGGGCACGAACACAATTAGATTGTCGTAACACGTGCTGTATTGTTTCAGACAATACAGCCCTGTCCTGCTGGTGCACGTCACCGAACCACATGCACACATGTTGGTATTGGCGTTTAATCCCATCGTGTTTGTACATTCATCGCCTTGAAACATGGCAACGACATCCGATTTCGCTGAAATCGGTGCCAAATCCACGGAAGGTGAAGTGAACAGTACTCGTTGCGCATGCGCCAACTGACTGTTGTCCGTCACAATATGTCTGGTCGATATTTTTTGTATAGAGACCTCCATTAGGTTCAGGATTCGTGTGTCCCCAGTCTGTTTGAGTTGGATTCCATGCGCCATTCCTGGACAGGCAAAACTCCGCGAAATCCCCCCGCCAACGTCAACACCTTGTTCCCACGTGTAAGGTGAACCAGAACAAGGTTTCATTGTCTGTAAATCAGCATCCACATAATAGGATAGTTCAAAAGTACCCAATTGTTCAAGTTGCCCCGGACGGTTTGTAATCGTAACTTGCCCGATCAAAGTGGGGGTTAAAAGTTTGATTTTCAACCAATTATTTGTTTGTGCAGTATCATAGGTGTGACACATGGAAGTTGGATCACCATCCACACAATTACTGGCTGGGTAAGACGAATTGTATTGATTCATTTTTGGCCACAGATCATCATTGACAACCGACATCATTTGATTATCGAGATCGAACAAATAGGGCGTGTAGCACTCACCAATGACAGACTTGATTTGACCAGGTCGGCACGGTTCGCATTCATCTACAGTAGCCTTACCACCACAAGTACCAGCACAGTCAGTTACATTTCCGTCGCAATTACACTTCCCGGCTGGAATACCCAAACCACCACAAACAGCGCATTCATCAACTACAGCAGAACCACCACAAGTACCAGCACAGTCGGTTACATTTCCGTCGCAATTACACTTACCGGCTGGAATACCCAAACCACCACAAACACCGCATTCATCAACTACAGCAGAACCACCACAATCACTATCACAGTCAACTACAGCAGAACCACCACATTCACCAGCACAGTCAACTACAGCAGAACCACCACAAGTACCAGCACAGTCGGTTACATTTCCGTCGCAATTACACTTACCGGCTGGAATACCCAAACCACCACAAACAGCGCATTCATCAACTACAGCAGAACCACCACAAGTACCAGCACAGTCCTTGTATTTGCAGTTGTCATTGTCATTTTTATTGGCTAGGGGATTGTAGTTACATGCTGAAGTGACATTACACCCTTCGTAGTCTTGGCATTGTTCACCCGAATAACCTGTTTTACATACACATTTGCAATCATCATGTGCCACTATACCAGTAATCGATTTAGTGTTTACCGAACATGTTTGACCCTGACTACCAATATTGACTTCTGCACATGTTTTACTGGTGTAACAAGAGGACTGGCCACTTTGTTTTTGGTATTGTCCACTGGCACAATCTTTGCAAGTGGACTGTCCAATTTGATCTTGGTACGTGCCTGGTGGACAAATCTGTGTACAGAGACATTTTTGATCTCTGTTGCAATCTTTTGCATGACGTTGGGTATTGAAGTACGTTCGGGAACCAGAATCATAACACCCGGTAGGATACCAATCCACATGCCTCAAATCCGCCGATGTCTCAGTCCAACCAAACGCCGCCGCCCCCGCTCCACACGCAATGGCCGAGGTAATTTGACCCCAACCATCACCGCTGACATGTACGGTTCTACCATCGGAATCGATTGCAGTGTCGTCGTCGCCACACTGGCCAACCTTTTGTTCCCTGTACAAATTGTTGTCGATGCATCGGGCGTCCGCTGTCAATATCTTGGGACTCTCACAATTCTGGTTACAAGATGATTTTCCCTTTTCGTTTTGGTATTCTCCTTGGGCACAACTTTTACAATCAGCAGTTTGTCCTCCTTGAACATTGTATTTCCCAGTACCACATAGTTTGCAGTTTGATTTGCCGTTTTGGTCTTGATATTGACCTACAATGCAAGGAAGGCATGCAGTTTTGTCTAAATTTATGTAGGAGCCAGCATTGCAATCGCTTTTACAATCAGCAGTTTGTCCTTCTTGATCATTGTATTTTCCCAATTCGCATACATCACATCCTGTATCAGTACCACGGGTTCCAACAGGACAAGTAGATGAAGAAAATTCACAACTTGACGCGCCTGCGAGGCTGGTAGTATAACCCTCACATGTTTTGCATAAGGCCTTACCGCTTTGATCTTGATATTTCCCAGCATCACAATCTTTGCAAGAGGACTGTCCACTTTGATCTTGGTACGTGCCTGGTGGACAAGTCTTTGTGCAAAAAAACGCAAGATGGTAATCTGCGTACCCTCCACCATTCTGTTCGTCGTTGAATTGTAATATTCCATTATAGTTATTCTTCGTCTCGTCGAATGTACACCCAAGAGGAGCCTGGACGTTCACAACGGCTCCTCCAAAAACCATCAACTGATTATTAATACCGTCACGCCACCACGGATACAGCTCTTCTGAATCGATCAGGCTCAAAGCCGCGCGTGCACACGCGGCGGCCGTGGGGATTGGACTCCAACCAATTCCACACCCGCCCCCCTTAAATAATTCGTACATTGCGGTGTCGATGCATCGGGCGTCCTCTGTAAGCTGATTTGGACTCTCACAATTCTGGTCGCAATATGATTTCCCCTCTTCGTTTTGGTATTCTCCATATTCCACATTGCAACTTTTACAATCAGTTTGACTTTTCCTTTCATTGTATTTTCCAGTACCACATGGTATGCATTTTGATTGGCCGTTTTGGTCTTGATATTGACCGAGAAGACATTCCAGGCATGCATTTTTGTCAAAACTAATGTAGGAGCCAGCATTGCAATCGCTTTTACAACTAGATTCACCAGTTTGTCCTTCTAGTTCATTGTATTTCCCCAAAACGCATGCATCACACGATTGCGTAGCAGTGGCATATGTTCCAGCAGGACAAGTAGTTGCATTATACGGACAACTGGACGCACCCACAGTGCTGTAAGTACCACTGGCACATGTTTTGCAAGAGGATTGCCCACTGTCGTCTTGGTATTTCCCAGTGGGACATGTTTTGCAAGTGGACTCTCCATTTTGATCTTGGTACGTGCCTGGTGGACAAGTCAGTTTGCAGAGACAAATTTTTTGGTCGCTGCATTCTTCTGGGGATTCAGTCCTGCTGTTGAAAAACAGGACATGTTGGCCAGTAGTTTGAACGCTAATAAAACACCCGGGAGGCCAGCCCGTTGCCCATGCACCCTCACCAACAACGGTGGTTCCATCGCCGATAAAATTTTCTGCTATTGCATTATTCAAACACCCTGCCGCCCCTTGAAGAACCAATGACGATTCACCAGGGGTGTCGCCACACCTACCACTCTTCCGTACCGGGTACATAGTTGAGTGCGCCGCTTTCAGATTATAAGATTTGTGATGTTTGAGATTTCGAGATTGTACAACTGTTAGAAGAAATAGTATTAATAATGATTGTTTCATACTTGAACAATTGTGAGTATTATATATAGTATATTTTGACAAATATTAAAACCACACAATGAAAATACACATAGTTGGTCTCTGTATTTTAGAAGTTCCCACAGTTGAAACCTAAAATTAAATAATGTCTTCCAATAAATATTAATCAGATCCATAAACGAATATTGGCACCGTTATTGGAAGACATTATTATAATACCTAAAATTAATACACAATAATAAAGAGGGTATGAACGTAGACCCACAATTAAATATTATGAAAGGCGCGTGTAAAAAATAAAATCATTTTTAAGGCCAGTTTAAATGTTTGATTTTGATTTGAATCAAATTTTCGTCCGAGAATATTTTTTCACAAGCATTTAATTTTGATTTGAATCAAATCAAAAATCATGAATTTGTTTCTTTTGGCAACCACCATTCGCAAGTGTGCCGAGTACCACTGTGACAAGCACTGCATCAAAATGATTTTAGAACTCACCCAAATGCTCTACTCCGCATGGTGGTTCGGTCGAGATACTTTTCCACTGCCGGAACTCGACCCGTCACCCAACGACCCATATCGGCCCACTCACAAGAATCACCCTGTGTCTGTCTGGGTTAGGGCCGACGCAAAACATTACGACTGGGCGCTCAGCTTGGCGTTCTCGCTTGTCGACCAGTACTACAAACGCTACGGAAAAATTCACGCATGCTGCGCACATCTGGAGCGTCTCCAAACTCTGGGTGCACCGCCACATATCGGTATCGAAACGTATCAACCACCAGCAGAAAAACGTGCAACGACGGGGTTGCCGGAGGGTATCGCCTATTTTGACTGTGCCATCAACGACGAAATCTTTCCACAGTGTGCGGTGTACACGAACGGACAATTAAACGCTGTCGAAACGTACCGTCGCTACTATAAGACCAAGACAACGTGGAAAATGAACTGGCGTTGTGTCGGCGAACCGCTCTGGTTTGTGGAGCATTGAGTTGTTGGCTCGCAAATAAATTTTCCTTATTAAAATTTTAATGGTACCTTTGGTTTAAACAAACGTTGATCACGATACCCTTTTTGTATCTTATCCGATGCCCCTCTCATTTCTGCCCCCTTACGTTCTTCCTTCTGCAAAATCTTTTTTTCCTCTTCCAATTTCTCTTGGACATACTTGAGAGCAATTTTGGCGGTCGATACATTGGAAACATATTGCTTATATTCGGCACTTTTCTTGAAATCGCGAAGTTCAGCTTTTAATTTTTCCTCTTCTTTTAACGCCATACCTTCATACTTGTCCCAGTTTTTAGCTTGAGCGGCAGAGAGAATTTCCACCTGCTCAATTGTTGTTCTGCATGTGGGGCACTCGTTTTTAAATCGAGGCGCCAGTCCCAAAAGTCCGCCCGCATCTGGGTCCATATTCTGTTCAATGTCTGCATCATTTTGATTTAACCATTCATGTAGTTCTGGCGTACCAATCACGTGTTTACATGGTAAACATCGAGCGGGACCCAAAGTAGATGTCTCCATCGTTATTATATCTCCCTGCGTGAGTAATTCGACGTGACTCTTCGAAATAAATTCCTCAGCATCGTCTGGGTCTGGTTTCACGAGGCACGTCTTGGGTAATTTTCGAAAATCATCCGTAACAAATATGCCTCCAGACCCGGTTGCAATGATGTGGTTCATCTTAACAAGTTGACTCATATCCGTCACCTTGCGCGTGTCGAACGTCAGCGGCTGATTGAACGCTGTGGCACCACGAAACATGTAACTCATATCCGTCACCTTGCGCGTGTCGAATGTCAGCGGCTGATTGAACGCTGTGGCATCACGAAACATGGAACGCATAGTCGTCACCTTGCGCGTGTCGAACGACGTCAGCGGCTGATTGAACGCTCTGGCATCATGAAACATGTCACCCATATTCTCCACGTTGGATGTGTCGAACGTCAGCGGCTGATTGAACGCTATGGCACCAGAAAACATGACACTCATATTCGTCACCTGGGACGTGTCGAACGTGAGCGGCTGATTGAACGCTTCGGCTTCCGCAAACATGTAACGCATGTTAGTCACCTTGGACGTGTCAGTGAACGTCAGCGGCTGATTGAACGCAGTGGCACCACAAAACATGAAACTCATATCCCCCACCTGGGACGTGTCGAACGTGAGTGATTGGTTGAACGCGGAGGCATGAGAAAACATGCGGTACATATCCGTCACCTTGGACGTATTGAACGTCAGCGGCTGATTGAACGCTTCGGCCGCATTAAACATGCGGTACATATCCGTCACCTTGGACGTATTGAACGTCAGCGGCTGATTGAACGCTGTGGCATCATGAAACATGTCACTCATATCCGTCACCTTGGACGTGTCGAACGTGAGCGGCTGATTGAACGCTCTGGCTTCAAAAAACATGTCACTCATAGTCGTCACCTGCGACGTGTCAGTGAACGTCAGCGGTTGATTGAACGCTGTGGCACCACGAAACATGTAACCCATGTTCGTCACCTGGGACGTGTCGAACGTCAGCGGCTGATTGAACGCCACGGCATTCCTAAACATGGACCGCATGTTCGTCACCTGCGACGTGTCGAACGTCAGCGGCTGATTGAACGACATGGCATTCTGAAACATGTCACGCATATCCGTCACCTGCGCTGTGTCGAACGTCAGTGGCTGGTTGAACGACGTGGCACCATAAAACATGGAACGCATGTTCGTCACCTGGGACGTGTCGAACGTCAGCGGCTGATTGAACGCTGTGGCACCATAAAACATGAAACGCATGTTCGTCACCTGCGACGTGTCGAACGTCAGCGGTTGGTTGAACGCCATGGCACCATAAAACATGGAACGCATGTTCGTCACCTGGGACGTGTCGAACGTCAGCGGCTGATTGAACGCTGTGGCTTTCCAAAACATGGCACGCATAGTAGTCACATTGGACGTGTCCCACTGGTCAATCGGCGCGTTAAACAGAGGCATGTCCTTGAACAGCTCCGACATGTCCGTCACGCTGGTGACGTCCCAGGTGTTGGGTTCGCCGTGGTGCTTCTCGCCGCGGCAGTACTCCTCGATCCATGTTCGGAGTTCCTGCTTTGTTGTGGGCTTTGGACGTTGGCCCGGTTTGGGATAGGTCATCGCTGTGGCACCCTGAAACATGCCACCCATGTTCGTCACCTGGGACGTGTCAGTGAACGCGAGCGGCTGATTGAACGCGATGGCATCCCTAAACATGGCACTCATATCCGTCACCTGCGCTGTGTCGAACGTCAGTGGCTGATTGAACTCTATGGCACCACGAAACATGAAACGCATATCCGTCACCTGCGCTGTGTCGAACGCCAGCGGCTGATTGAACGTTGTGGCATTCCAAAACATGTAACGCATATCCGTCACCTGCGATGTGTCGAACGCCAGCGGCTGATTGAACGCTCTGGCACCAGAAAACATGAAGCCCATATCCGTCACCTTGGACGTGTCGAACGTCAGCGGCTGATTGAACGCCCAGGCACCATGAAACATACTGTTCATATCCGTCACCTGCGCTGTGTCGAACGTCAGCGGCTGATTGAACTCTATGGCACCACGAAACATGCCACGCATATCCGTCACCTGCGCTGTGTCGAACGTCACCGGCTGATTGAACGACGTGGCTCCCTGAAACATGTAACTCATGTTCGTCACCTGCTTTGTGTCGAACGCCAGCGGCTGATTGAACGCAGTGGCACCAGAAAACATGAAGCCCATATCCGTCACCTTGGACGTGTCGAACGTCAGCGGCTGATTGAACGCTACGGCTTCATTAAACATGCTGCGCATTTCCGTCACCTGGGACGTGTCCCACTGGTCAATCGGCGCGTTAAACAGAGGCATGTCCTTGAACAGCTCCGACATGTCTGTCACGCTGGTGACGTCCCACGTGTTGGGTTCGCCGTGGTGCTTCTCGCCGCGGCAGTACTCCTCGATCCATGTTCGGAGTTCCTGCTTTGTTGTGGGCTTTGGACGGTCCATATTTTTTGCCATTTTGTCAAACTTACGAGTCCAGCCTTTACGTAACTTGGGAAATTCGTCTCTTGGGACATGTTTCAAGAGACGCTCCAAAACTCGTTCGGGGTAAAAGTCTTCGCACGGGAACTCGTTCAATTCGTACATGAAATGGAATATGTCCGACTTATCTCCCACCCTCCATTCTGGACTACCGAAATTGTCCATACTCGTCAAGGTAAAATCAGGCCGGTCGTTCTCGTCCATCTTCTCGAGTTTCTCTTTTACTACACGAGTCATTTTTGCCCGTATCTCGGTTTTGATATTCTTGATAAAACGCGAATATTCGACCCCCGCTTGGTGACCACTCAATGAAGAAAGGAGGACACAAACATCGTAGGACCGATTTGTACACTTGGCAGCGTTGGAATTGGAAACTGGAGGGTACCATTCATTGTTACTTTGCCACGCAACGCCATTGTCCTCCGGATTGACACAGGCCATCCCAAAGTCTATGATCTCGGTTCTTCTCGTATCATGATTATAGGCCACATTGCTGGCATGAAAGTCCCTGTGCATAAAATGGTATTTATCTTGCAAAAAAAACAACGCTTTCATAATATAGGCGAGCGCCGTCCAAGGATGTATGGTTTCGTTGATCAGAACACCATTTATCCGTTCCATACAAACGTGTAGCGTTTTGGACTCAGACACTCGTTGTACATAGAGAATGTTGGGAATGGAGAGGCGCTTCGCCCATTCCGCGCCCTGGTGCTTCCGCACTTGTTGGTGCAAGTACACTTGAGTTACCAGCTCAAAGACGTCCTTTGTATTGACATATACGGTAGATAAATCGAGTCCGGTGACGGTAGGGACATAGGATTTTTCCATGATTTTAATAATACACGTCTTGCCGTTGTACGCCACAAATGGATGCACTGTACTAAATGCCCCACCGTCATCACCATATCCTTCAATAATATAGGCAATGTCCTTATTCTTTGTTTTACCACTAGGGTATTTGGACGTTCGTTTCGGGTCGTCATTGCGATGGAATTTGCGTGGGAGTGTGGAAGTGACATCATTAACATCCCGAGTCCAGTGTACGAACGGGTTTTTGGAATTTTCTTCCACGACCCGGTCTTTCTGTATACGTTGAAACATATTGTGTGCGATGGACAAGAACATTTTCTGAACATCCCACGAGCTTAGTTTATCCAAGGTGGTTTTTGAAAAGTCCAAATTTGCTTCTAACACGGAACCCTGATGTACGTCGTTTGTTGTCCAACCAAAGACATTTTTAAGCACACTGTCGTCTACAGCAGATAAAACACTCACTTTGCGAATCACTTCGTTCTTGTCTACATTTTCTAAGTCTGTATCTTTTAAAAGCGCTTTTATTACTTGGGCAGTTGAAGGTCCTGACATATAAATAAAAAACATTCCTTTAAATACGGTTGTATTTTCGTATACGTCTAAATCTATCTCTAACTTTACTCTCCTCGCGTGCGGCCAATTTCCCAAACAACCAGTCCAAAATGGTCCAGACCATGTAACCCGCCGCGATAACGATTGTAACGAACGTTACGACTATAATGACTTCCACCGCGGCTACATGCACAGGGTAGATGAACGGTGACATGTTAAAATTATTTTGCACACAGACATACGTTTAGAATAGTGAAATTTTCGTCTTCAAAGTTGTCCGAACCGCCAAACGTTGCGCACAACCCACACGTTCCACATTCCAGTGCTGGTAGGTCTTTTATGGTCTCGTTCGCGGCCTCCTCAGCCATTTGGTCGAAGCGTATTTGTGCGGGTGATTGATTAGGCATATTTTAAATAGAATTATTATACTTGTTTAAATAGAATTATTTTACTTTTTGTTTATTTTAAATAAATTGCTTTTTCTCTTAATTTCGAAAATTGGGGGTTGAGAAGTGGGTTCATGATCCACGTTACGACGTTCATATTTAATATTTCGTCCGTATAAATACTCTTGAAAATATTGTGCATGTTCAAGCAATTTGCACCCACCGAACCCCATTATGATTCTTCGTCGGACGAAGAGGAAGAACAAGATTTTCTTGAACCAGTATTAAGAGTTACAAAGTCACAATTTGTAGATCGCAATCGTGATTTATTCAATGTTGATATTCGAGAAAATAGAAAAGGATTAGGTGTAATTGGACATTGTGAGTTTGTAAGAAGTACGACTATGTACGCTTTCCGCTGGACTAAAAATGATGAATATCACAAAAATTTCGGATGGAATTATGAGATAGACGAGGAATTATATAAACGGGGCATAGATAGTGCTTCAAAAAACGGGTTCACTACGAAGGAAATTAAAGCTTTTAATGAAAAATATCTATAAGTATTGTTTTTTTTGTACAAATGGCTATCCGAGTAACAACACGCGCCGCCGAAGAACTGATTAAACGAAGTCCACACATATTGTTTTCGTGCAAGGGGGGTGGTTGCAATGGCTTCGAGTATGTCCTCGAACCCTGTGCACCAGATGTGTCCAAAGTGGAAAAGCAGACGGAACCCAACGGTGTGAATGTGTATACGTGCAATGTATCGATGTTGCATTTGCTCGGCACGACGATTGATTGGTCGGAGGACATTATGGGTTCGCGATTTGTGTTTGAGAATCCAAACGCCCAGTCGATGTGTGGATGTGGGTCGACATTTTCTACTTGAATTACTGTTCCCAAGACGCCCCTTGTATCTGTATAAAATATTCTCTCGCCGATTCCACTGGATGCGGCTTTGGCTGCTTCGCGAATAAATTGTACTAATAAATCGTGGTTAACATTCGCTCTGGTTCAAATCGCCGCCGGAACAAATGTCGGCTTCACTAGGGGCGTTATTCGTCCAACACAGCCCAAAGTCCATTGGCGTTTATAACAAAATTGGTGACGTTCCAGCTGCAATTGCCAGCAATATTCTTTAAAGTAGTTTGTGCTGAGTATCTCGCCGAATCGCCGAAGGACACGCGGTTTCCAAACGACATTAGACAAGTAGAATTGTTGTGATTCTTTTGATACTGGATGTAAGTTATCATTCGGTAAAAAACTCATAATCATACATTGTAGCTCATAGGTTAAGTGAAACATTTTTTATAAAGAGAATGCTATTTATAATTGATTTTACTTTAGCAACTATAATGAAATGTTTTCATCAAATCGTCGTCCAGAAGATGACAATAATCTTGTATTTGTGTTTGAGAGAATTTGGAGCGCCAATTTTGCTGCATATTAAATATCTTGGCATCCTTAAACGTCCTTGGACGCCCGTGTTTTTTTGCTGGTCGCGCTGGTATATTGAACAATCTGCGGCGGTCCCGCTTTTGGATAATTTCCAAATTCTGTAGAATACGTTTGTATTCCTTTTCGGCGTCTTGTAATAAATCTTCGTACCGTACAATCATCCAGTTTCCACGAATCTTTTGAAAATGATTGTAGTAATCGTTCCAAACGTTAATGATGTGCGGCCATGTCTTCAGTTTTCCATTATATTGTAGCCGACATGTTGTATCGTCTTTTTTGCATGATAAATCGTATGGAGATTTGTGAATGCCAGTAATCCAGGCCAAGGGATGACGAATCATAATCACATTTAACACATTGGGCGAAGTGGACACACTGTTCAGGTCTTGTGGCGGTGTATGTTTCCATTGATAAGGTTTGTGATAGTCTGCATCTACTATTTTATATGGCAAATTGTTATTTAAAAGAATTTTATTCATGAAATTATTGCCAGTATCAAACATTCCGCGCACCATGACACGAGTTTGCATCGAACTTTGTGGTGTAATGTGTTCAATGTTTGTGGAATATGCTCCACACATTAAAAATAGAAACCAAAACATTACCTATTTTATACCTATTTTATACCTATTTTATACGCATTTTAAACAAACCCTGAAATCGTTTCTACTCTTTTTTCGGCAGCATCGAGACGCTCCTTGAGTGCATCGCATTGTTTGGCTTTCTCAATTAGTTGTGCGTTTGTGCGTTCGCATTCTCCCACCAGACGTTCTTTCAGATTACGCAGCTTTGTGAGTGTATCGATAATCTTCTCGTTGTCCTCAACGAGCGTGTCAACGAGGTTGACGTCAGCCGCTTTCTTGAGCATTTTCACAGTAGCACTTTCTTCGTAACGCTTCAAATATTCATTGGCAGTGACACGTTCTGAAGCAATACCTTGATATTCATCAAAAAATTTATCCTTTTCAGTGGTCGCGTCCGTCCATTCCTCTTCGAGCGTCGACGCCGCGTCAATGGCCGCAATGCGCGCCTCTTCGTGGTGGGTGTCGGCCGTCTTCAGCAAACTGTCGAGCGTATTGCGCATGGCCTCGAGTTCGGGATTGACACGCGCCTTTTTGGCGGGTGGTATAGAATCAGAATCAGCAGGGCGTTTCGACATCTTTTATTCAAGATATGTTCAGTAAATTAAAAAAAGAATATGTGTTAATTAATCCAGTTATCGATATTTACTTCGCCCGGCCCTACCAATGGGTAGTAATGGCCTGTATTTAATAGTAAATAAAACGTTTCATCATATGTTGCATCCGTGTGGCCCACTATTTCAACAACGCCCGTCTTCAAACCATCGTATGTTAAAACCATAAAGCGGCAATGCAGCGCGTCGGCAATAAAAGACGCCCATACTTCCGATAAGGTGTTCGGATTATCTAGTTCGGTCTGTAAATGGATAACGCCGGCCAGGCCCGGTTGGTAGCGTTGAATAAATTGAGCTAACAGTGGTCGAAAATCTGTGCCCGTCAGAATATTGATAGATGTTAGCAAACAGTACCCGTCACCTGGTACATTGTTTGTTTGAAATCCGTCTAACACACGCGTACACTTTTCTACAAATGCTTTAGTCTCTGCTCTGGCGTTTACATGTAAATCAAAGAACATTTAAATAATAAACGTTGTAATATATTTATACTTTGTGTGGTTAACTCTGCGCTACACCCGCAAGCGCATTCGAAAAAATCATCCATCCCAAGAACGTCTTGCTTACCAACGAATTCACACAGTACAGAATCTCTACGCGCTCATTCAGTGCTGCGGCGTCCTGTTTGTTTGTCTTGCATAGTTGATACAATTGAATGAACCCAAAACAACTGTACAATAGACCGATGACAACGACAATGACATACACAAATTCAGGCGGGCCCTGTGGACTCTCTATGACAGTAAATGCAAATTGACGTCCCAAAATGACCCAGACACCACCCATGGAAAGCCACCCAACGATGTGAGAAAACCATGCCACTTTCAAGTCGGAAACGCGCGTTTGCTCCGCAATGAGTCCCAATAGCATCGTTACGACTGTGAGAAACGCGATGCCGATAATCGTAAGGCGTTGCCAGACGCCAAGTAGGAGAGCAATCGCGATTTGCATGAGCGTGGCGGATACAGAGTATTCGAGCATGCGCAATGTATTTGTACCGTCTTCACGCACCTCTTTAACGTAATTCTTTCTTCCTGGACATTGAATCATGGCAACAGTTTGGAATACAAATGACAGGCCATGAAACCCAATTATAAGCCACCATAGAGACAGTTCGCCAGTGGGTTTAATGACGCGGTCTAGACACCATTCGTCCGAAATTTTAATGGAAGGTAGCGCGCATGTACCGTTCACTGTGGACAGCCATGGCGCGTACGTCTCCGTCAAACGATACACTGAGTCACGACTGTCGGAAATAGACCAAAGAGCCAACATTCCAAGGGCATTGAGTAAGTGAATCACGGCAGCTGACCAATTAATAGACCAGAAACGTGGAGCTTTTCCACACGGAAAAATCTTGTTGATACACGATACATTTTCTTTATAGTTGAAACAGCAACTCATTATTGTTTATGTTAAGCGCTTCGATTTATTATTTGATTATTCTCTACTTATTCGCTTACGCCACCAGAAGTTGTGTGGTACTTCTTCGACAACGCCGACTGCCTCCCATTCGTCGTTATCGTGTGTCCAAAGGGATTGATGTGCTTCGAATTTGAAGAGTTGCAACACATTTTCAGCTGGACACAGAGGATTTAGTTTTTTTTGTTCCTGTTCCTCTCTGAAACGCTCTTGTTGCTCTTGGGAGTCTTTCAGTACCTTCAGGTAACATTCGTCGAGCAGGTCGCATCCACCAAGGACATTAAATGTATCTATGAGTTTATGAATATCATTGATACGGCCACAACGCACAAATGCCAGACAATCCAGAAATTTGTCTCGTGTAATACCAAATGTCGCGACAAACGTCAATCGGCCTAATTCGTCCGTCTCCGGCGGTGCAAACCCATCACTCATGCCCAGAAAGCGACTAAGTACTGGTGGACAATCTTTTAGTGTGTCAAGGTCGATAGCAACACAAAAATTATCGGAACATAAAACAAAAACGATGTTCATTATTTTGATTTGAATCAAATTAAAATTCGGAGCACGTCGGCCAAAATTTGATTGCAATCAAATTTGATTTGAATCAAATTAAAATTCGGAGCACGTCGGCCAAAATTTGATTGCAATCAAATTTGATTTGAATCAAATTAAAATTCGGAGCACATCGGCCAAAATTTGATTGCAATCAAATTTGATTTGAATCAAATTAAAATTCGGAGCACATCGGCCAAAATTTGATTGCAATCAAATTTGATTTGAATCAAATTTTTCCAAATGTTTCTTGCCGGAAACAGCTCCTAGAACATCAGACTTGTTTTCTAGTGACGCTTGGAAAACCTGACTATAGCCCCTGTTTCAATTACTAGTGATTTTGTATGGATTTCCTGCAAAAGTGGGGAGATTATACTTCTGTAGAAAAACGTGCGCACACACACGTTGCCATTTACGTGGCGGTTTTTGTAAGTTTTCCAAAAAAGTTTCCAAACGTTCTCCTTTCGATGGACAGTGGCCGTGTAGCAATTTTGCCCGTAGGAGTTTTTACTGTCAATTTGGATGTTTGTTTTTTCGGCGACACGAATTCGCTCATTTGTTTTTTTAAGACGGTAAATATATACTACTTGGCCGCAACTTGTGCAGATTTTGTATCTTTATATTTGTCATACAAATAAGCCAAGATGACGTTGTGTTCGTCATCGGACAGATTTGATACTAATTTTTGGGGGAACGCCTCGCTTTTGATCCGTCTCTGGTCAATTTTCCCGACATTTTCGGACAATATGAATTTACCTCGGACATGTGCACACCACCATGTTTCATTACCCCAAAATATAGCTGGTTCGGGGGGAACCAACCCAAGTCCAACACCAATGTCTGTCAACGCTGACCAGAGACCTTCGGTAGATTGAAACCTGTGCATGATATCTTCTTCGGTATGGACATTTTCAAGTTGAAAAAAGAAAAAGTCTTGTGGGTTGGCGTTCAATTCGTCCAGAAAACGCATTATGTCCAACCCGCGCGCCGCAATCGCCTCGAATTTGTCGTCGTCAAGCGCTGCGGTCAAAACGTCGACGCTGTCATACCCATAAAATCCCGCTCTGTTTCGTGAAAAAAAGACATCCTTTACTTTGTTTTTATCACCATCCTTTAAATTTTCATCCATTCCAACATCAATAGCGTACGCTCGAAGGCCTTTGGACATATAGTTTCTCTTATTGCCGTCTTTTCGTTTAATTTTCGCTTGGTCAAACAGTTTAACAAGTGCAACCATCTGGTATTGGGTATAATCGGGTATTTTCCGATTCTTTTGGTATATTTCTTCGTCCAAAGCTTCCATAGAAATAAGGAATTTGTTATCGTCGTACCCGAAAATGGCGGGAGCTGCTTGAGGCGACGTGTTGGCGAGTTTTTGTTGAAGCTGAACTTCATTTAAAAGTAACAACTTTGTCATTGCACGGCATCGCTCTTTGATGTTTTTGAAATATTCTTTGCCAATTTTTATGCGTCTTGCTAGTTTTTTTATTTCTATAAATCCTTTGTCCGATACGTCTATTCCTGGATTGTGAAGTTTAATGGCATCGATGATTTCCTGGCGCTGTTCTACTAACGTATCCCACACGTCCTTGCCCTTTGTTCCTTCCCTCAACGATTTCACTTGCGCTGGGTTCACCTCAATATACTCAAAGTTCCGCCAATCTGCAATTGCTTTATCTACATCTTCGTGACCGAATTCATCACTTGATTGGATAAAAAACCCATTAGATTCTTCGTATTCAAACTGCTCAATCACAGGTTTGTATTTTTTGACGACAATTGTTTCTCCTGTAGATATGTCTACATGTTTGTCTAAAATCTCGTAGTTACGTTCTTTGGTATTTTTAGCAATGGCTACGCTGCCAAACGCACCGTGAGGGTCATCGTCTTTAAAGGTGACAGATGGTATCCATCCAATTTTCTGCTCCGAGGGACTAAATTGTCGAAACATTTGTTCATTTCATAGAGCATTTATAGTATAAAAAGATTATTATTATGATTAATGTTCTACTTGACTACAACCTGTTTGCGCACGACCATGGCAAATTTATTTTTCTGTCCATTGTAGCTTGTGTCAATCACCCAGCAATTGGTTTCCGTGTGTGGGCTTGCAAGTTGTTTCAACACACCTTTCCACGAATCCGCCACGGGTTCGTCGTTGATGTGCGTGACGATGGAACCTATTACACGATTTGAAATATATATAGTTTGATATATATGGACACAGAGGATTTATCTATATACACATGTGTAGTCATAAAGCCGGGCCAAAGTAGCAAGCAAGTCTATAAACCTAGTTCGTCGGGTTACCGAAAGATTCGGGAACAAAGCGAAATCGTCTTTTGATTTAAATCTTGTGACACGGTCGGTGCTTTCAACCTTTCAATTTAAATCAAAAGAAATTTCTTTAGTATCGCAGACATACTACCACACAACCCCGATACTAGTATTTTTCATACGACCCATACCAACCAAACAGCAAAGATGTACTCAAATACGTTTTACCAATTCGTTGATGGCCCTTACGAACACCAACAACCTCCCGTTCCTACCAGACAGAGCCTGACTACCCTCAAGTTTCCTTGTCACTCGGGAACAGTGGGAGCTCTTGTGGGTACTTGTTGGTCACGTGTCAAAAAACTATCCGCTGACTTCCGAGAAGCCTTTCCGGGCTTTGATATCGACGTGTCTCATGACGGAAATGCTTTCAACGTTGTCATGGCGAATTTCAGCGACGGTGTCGCGTTTGTGACCAACACAATTGGCGAGGAAATTTCCTTGGCGAATCATGGCATTCAAATTCGCCCACAGTTTGTGGGTCGTATGATCGGCAAAGGTGGCCATAATTTGCGCGACATCGAGGCAGGCACAGGCACTCAATGCATGATTTACCATGAAGATGGTCTATTCTGGCTTCGTTTCCCCTGTGATACACCCGTAGAAGCCCGCAGAAATGCCATGGAATATGCGAAAAACCGTATTTTCGAGTATTCCGATTATCTTGAAGAGAGACTTACCGACACTGCTTCGGAGGCATCGTATTCATCTACTTCTTCGTACGAAGCGTCAATTCCTCCTTCCGAAGCGTCAGTAGCCTGTTCTGAAGCGTCCGATGAATACATGGACACCAACGACTGGCCGGCTCTTTCGCAGTAGACTATTTAAATCGTCTACTCTTGTACATATGCAAAAAACAGCGCCCAAATCGATAAAAACCAACCATGATAAGTTGCAAGAATATAAAAATTTAACCAAGATAGAACCTTCTCCCAAGTGTTTTGAAGGTTCTATATCAAAACACTTGGGCCATTTGTCAGTCCTGGGGAAAACGGGCCAAATGACGTCCGCAGAAATCTCGAAAACAAAAAAGAAAATAATCGAGTAGAAAATGTACCACACATTCCAAAATTAAATTAAAATCACTTTTTTTATTTAAATGAAGTTTAAACAACTATGCTCTGTACTAAAAAACTATCCCCCTGATACAGTGTTAAAAGGCCTCCCACTGTTGTATTGGGCTCTTAAAAAGCCCGAATGCGTCGCTCTCTTGCTAAACAAGGGGGCAAATCCTAATATACGTTGTCCCGTCAAAGAAGATTTACATGTGTCGCCTTTATATGCCGTCGAAAACTGTCTCAGAATATCTAAGCGTCACGAGAAAAGTGAACTTGTGCGCGAGTTACTAGAGTGGTACGGCGCTTCCGCGATTCGTTACTCTGATTTTTGTATTGTAGACATTCGACCGCGTGCAAAACCACTACCAAACGAAATAATATTATAAATCCATTTCATTTTTGTAAAAACAACTTATATGTATTTGACGTGTAAAGCTAAAATGCACTGGCCTTCTATCGCCTTGTACATGGCAAGCTCCTTTCTGATTGTCATTTTCAACAAAATCATCTTGACGGAATTCCACTTTCCTTCGGTACCCTTTCTCATGTTCTGGCAATCTGGCGTGTCCAGTATATTTTTCTACTACAAACTTGAACAACGTGCTAATCGCAAACTTATTCTCGTCTGTCTTTTGAACGTCGCCAACATCTTTTTTGGCCTCAATGCCGCCGGCACCCTGAACATAGCCATGTTCACTGCCCTCCGAAGAATATCCATCATGATGACGCTTATCGCACAATGGTGGTTTTTAAAGAAGAAATCAACGCGTCCAGTTGTAGCAACCGTCGCTGTCATGGTATTTGGCTCATTTGTGGCCGCGTCCGACGATTTAACTTTTGACTTGGTCGGGTATGGATTTGCCATGATGAACAATCTGTTGACTGCGGGCTCGCAGATTGCGTCCAAGTATGCCCTCGACGATGGATGGAAGAAAGAGACCATCCTGTTTTACTCGTCCGTGGCTTCTATGATTATTTCGTCCTTGTTGTCGTTAGATTTTCACCCCTCCCAATTCAAAGACTGGGCGACTCCGGCTTTTCAGGTCGCATTTGCTTCATCCATTGTTCTGGGCATTCTGTTAAACTACGGGGCGTCGTGGGTCATTGAGAAGAACGACGCGTTGACGTTGGCCGTCGCAGGCTCAACCAAGTCGGCCGTCATGGGTCTTCTCGTGTGTATGGGACTCTTCGATCCGACGTACCAGTTCACGTGGGTCAACTTTGTAGGTCTACAATTGTCTGCTGCAGCATCTTTCTTCTACGTGTACTATGCCAAATCTAAAAAAACAGAGTACGTAAACATACCTCTGGAAGAGCCCGGCGAAGAGAGGAAGCAATTACCACCAGTATAAAAGCAGTGTTTTATTTAAAAAATGGACGATGTGTGGTTCCATATCGCCGGTTTTTGCGACACGAAAGAGCGCGGACGTCTTTACGCGTCTCACAAACATGTTTTCGTCTACTGGAATGATTTAATTGTCTATCATACAGGCTCTTTGGTGTCAAGACAAACGTTTCGGAATATTATAACTGGCCAATGGGAATCGCTTTCCAAGGTCGCGAAATTGGAGCGGCAATTAAGCTTATGTTCGGGCAGGTATGTTTCGTTGTGGTCGCCATGGTGCTGCCCTAATTCATTACAGTTGAAAAGTCGGAGTATTCAAGTATACTTTAAAAAAAGCAGAGGTCACGCCAGGTTTATTTACTGGGTACGTCGTCTTGTGTGTGCAAAATATACTTGCTCATTGTTACACACCGACTATCTGGTGGCACGCTACAAATGCCCGCGAGGATACACCATTCGCCAATCGACGCCGCGAGGAATCCATATTGAACGACTAATTTTGCCGAAAAAGGCATTCAGAGTTAAATTGATGATGCAAGATGCGTCCCACCGACTCGTAGATTGCGGATACCCGAAATTATATATACAATGTTTCGAATTTAAAGAATTAACACAGTATATTTGAAAATAAAACAAACCAGATAATATTAGATATTATTTAAATGACCTTCCGTTGACCGACCGCCCCGTGGCTAAACTTCGATTTCTTAACTATATGGTCACGAACCTTTTCCCACCGGCGTTTACGCTCACAAACTTGGTGCATTTGGTATGTACTTTCCTTAATCGGGGTTACATGTTTTTTTCAGGATTGTCCAGATTTCTAAAAATTTAGGAATTGTCCACCAGATTTCTAAAAATTAGGGTTTATGTTTTTTTGAACAATGTTTTGAACAATGTTTTTTTAAAATACATTGTTCGAAAAAAATATGCCGAAAGGTCAGCCTGTTTCACAAACGTCCACCAAATACTCAAAGGCATTGACCAGTGGGACGAGGTCAGCTAAAAAGACGCCCAGGCGTGCCCAAAAGAAGCTCTCCCGCCTAAAGATTATACCACCGAGACATATCGTAAAGAATATTTGGGCTATGTTGTCAACCGAAGAGCTTGTTCAGGCCAAACAAAAACAATGCGCCATCACACATAACCAATCGTTTCAGGTACCATCGACTCACACGCTAGACAAGACATACAATGTCGTATGCGATGCCGAAGGTGTATGGACGTGCACTTGTCCCGACTTCATGTACAGGTCGACATCGAATCGGGCGCATTATGGTTTCTATTGTAAACATGTGGCGGATTGCATTGATAAAGTATTAGCAGCCAAATAATTAAACTGTTAAAACTAATTCGTAGACTAGCCAAAAAATAGTTGGCATTTTACGTACACTCGATGCTAAAATGACACCTGTTTTCCAAGCTTTGAGCCAACAAAACGATTATCCAGCAAACATGGATTTCTGATGAGACATTATGAAATATTTGGTGATATTTATATAGGTTGTGTGTTTGTGAACGCACTGTGTTCATCGTCATAGAGCTAAATAAAAATACTTATTTTATACCAACTGTATCATGTTATTGTTTCTATTATTTGTTTGCGTGTCTGCAACATTAGATGGGATACTTTATATTAATTTGTCGGGACTGGAGTTGTCGGAAATGCTGGAGTTGTCGGGACTGCTGGAGTTGTCGGGACTGCTGGAGTTGTCGGGACTGCTGGAGTTGTCGGGACTGCTGGAGTTGTCGGGACTGCTGGAGTTGTCGGGACTGCTGGAGTTTGATTTTCTTCGTTTCGTTCGATATTCCAGAGAAGATTCAAAACATTTTTGAGGCCAATTTGAACTTGTTTGACCTCACCTTTGACTGTGTAACAATAGGTCCATTTGTCATCGCCAAGACGTTGACGTTTCAGGTTATATTTCCGGTGCAATTGTTTAAACTTGTTTTTCGTAATTGTTCCGAGATGAAGTCTTTTTCCATTTAAAAATCCTTTAAAAAGTCCTGCTTTTGATATGGTTTTTTTAGTTCTCTTGGCTGGTGTTAGTTTTCTTACGGGTTGTTTTCGTTTAATTGCTTTACTACGAATAGGAAGAACTTTGCTTTTTGAGACCTCTTCTTTTTCCGAGACATCGTCTTCCGAATCGATAATTACTGTTCTATTTTTTTTTCTTTCGATAATCATTTGTAATACGATTTCTGCTTCCCAAGTTTCCATGCCAATGTCCAAAAGATGTTCGGTCTGGACGTAGTGTATCATTTCCACACTTGGTAAGCGCAAGCGCTGAAAATACACGTGGTATTTATTACCAATGCCACATTCCTCAAGCCATCTCACAACTTTTTGCGTAAGTGGTTCAAGTGGGTTTATTTTTTCGTAAATGTAACGAGCTTGGCCTTGTGGCATATAGTTGGACAGCTCACGGAACGTAATACTCTTTAAAAGACTGTGATTAGGGAGCTGCAACGTTTCAACAGACGAGAAGAACTCTGGGCCGATGCCTAATTTACGTAGGTAGTCTTTTGATTGTTGATCCATTTATTAATGTTGATAAATTTACTTATAGAATTCCTTGATAATAGAATTCATTTTATTCCTTGAGTTCTCAGGTTTTATATGGTTTAAATCCAATGTACCATTTTAATCAAGGAATTTCAACACCATGCCCAAAAAATCCTCCACTACAAGAAAACCACCGCGAAAACCCACTTCAAGGGGAGCAAAACTGCCTAGAAAAAGGCTTCCGCTTAAAATCAAGACACACACGTTGGTTCTACCCGCCTATTGGGAGTTGGAAATCAAAACGCGTCAACATGGAAAGTCATCGGGACAAGTGGATAAGTATTTTATTTCGCCCAGTGGGCGTAAATTCCGCAGCATTGTCCAAATGAACGCTGAAATTGTCAAGAGTACTACTCCCCCGTTATACTACCGGATGTGGTACATCAATGGGTTCAAAGTATTCGCGAGTGAAGTCAAGTGGTCGGACAAAGAGTGTCAAATACCTTATAAAACAGTCGAATCTGAAGATTTCTAAGTTGTTAGCGCGTCGATTTCCCCTACGATTGTAGACATCTATAATTTAATTGTAAGGAATGAAATACTTTTTGTTTATGAAGAATGGATTTTAACCTTTAAATAAGAATGTTTTCCGAGCCGCCGGTGACGCGCGAATACAATCGTTATTGGCCGACCCCACTTCGTAGATGATACATTTCTTCTTGGCGCGCGTCACTGCCGTGTAGAAACGTTCTCTTTTGTCGCCCCATGAAGAAACGGATTTGACGATGACGACATCATATTCCGAACCTTGTGCTTTGTTGACGGTCAAAGCATATGCTGGGCGCAAATACTCGTTGTAGTCAATAGGCCCTTCATACTTGACAAATGCTTCTGGATACCGTACCCATATTGCGTCCGGCGTAATTTTACCAACCGTACCGATGTCTCCGTTGGCAACCTGTAGAACCGTCTTGGTACCCGCGCCGTCTGCTACTTCTTTGTATTTGTTGGTCACATTGATGACCGAATCGCCGAGAGCAAAGCGCCAGTTCTGGTAGCGGAACATCGCTGTGGAGGAGATGTATTCCAGATTGACTGGCTTGGAAGTTATTGTCGCCGCTGGTGGGTTGAAATGTTGTCTCAAAAGCCGATTGAGATTGGCAATTTCTTGATTCGTATTGCACAATACCATCGGGCGGTCTCCAGTTTCTTGGGCCACCGCAATAGCAGCTGAAACAATTTGTTCCTCGTTTTGATATGCCAATACTTGAAACGAAGATGGAGCTGTATCGAGTGTCGTGTCACCGTGTCGTATCTTTTGTCCATTCGTGGCAATAAACGAATCGGGGCCCGAACGATAAATATGAGTGAGCTCGATTTTGGGAATATCGGAACCACACAAATCTTTGAGGAATTGCCCCGGCCCCACGGACGTCAATTGGCCCGTGTCGCCCACGAATATGATTTTGTTGAACGTATTTTCGTGCAGTACTTTGGCCAAAATTTCCAAATCTTGCATCGACTGCTCGTCTAATAAAAGTGTCGGAAATGTTTCCACTGATTTGGAGTAGAACAAACGATGGACAGTAAACGCTTCGACGCCTGTAGACTCTTTAAGACGTTGCGCAGCTTTACCCGTAGGCGCTGCACACGTCACTGCGGAGTACAATGATTTGACAATGTGCTTGCAAACAGATGTTTTTCCCACGCCCGCACCCCCTTGCAACACAAACAGGGGATTTTCACAGGCCATCTGTACGGCTTTGCGTTGCCTGTCGTCTAATTGAACGTCGTCCGGTGGTGGGCGCCAACGCGGTTGTTCGCGCTCGGCAACGGCGGCGAATTCCTTTTCGATGAACTGTTCAATATCAGCGTACTTCATGAGGGCAACGTAACCCTCGTGCTGTGCAATGGGCCATGTAGCATCGATGTGTGAAAACCGAGCCAGAAAAGACCCACGAGACATCCAGTAGTCGCCTGTTTTCGACATATGACGCTTGATAACTTCGATGGCTTTGTATCGGCCACGTCGTGCGTCAGCAGCGGAAATATCCAGGTCGGTGGCGGCTGCTTCGGCCATCTTGACACGAGACGCATGTTTGGTGGCTTTGATGAATTCGTCGCGGCCTTTGTCAACATACGTAAATGAATCAAACTCGTCATGATAGATAATGCGAAACGGGTCGAGACGCAAAAACTGAAGAAAGTTGGTCATCGAATCCGAGTCCGGTTTCTTCATCCATTGCATGGCCGCCTCGACCTGTTCGTTGCTCATATACTTGGCCAGAGTCGGAAACTGGCCCTGTAGAGAATTCGAACGCTCAAGAATACTTTTAATAGAATCATAGGCACGTTCGACTTTTTTGAGAGTGGCTTTCCCAATGCCGGGCAAAGACGTTAATTGTGACCAACGCTTATGTTCAATGACGTCGAATAGCTTCTTGACCGGCTTAAATGTAGACGTAATGGCGTCGCGGGCGCTCCAAGACACGCCTTGGGTTTTTAGTGCGTATTGAAGTCGGTGAATCATGCGTTGTGCCGGTTTGCCTTTGAATCTTGTCAGAAGTGTACCATCGTGTGAGCGCTTTTGCTGTAACTTACCCAAGTATATCTGACCCGGGACGATAGAAACGTTCGGACAGCCAAAATAACCGGCGCACGTGCCTTCTGTATCAGTGTTGCGGAATTTAACGAGGGCCCAATCGTCGCCCCGCGTCTGTATAACCTTAGTGACTTGAATCTTGGTCATGTTTGACGAATAATCAATAAGCTTAAATAATACTAAGATTAAGTGCTACTTATTTTTAAAGATTTGATTTGATTCAAATCAAATCTGACAATCGACGCTATTGTAAACGAAGTTAGCCGTTTTCAATAGCGAAGCGTCGATTTGTTAGACAACGATAAAGATGCAGAAATATAATATGGGAAAAACCGATACTATACAATCTTATGTAAGAGGTGTCTTTATTGCTAGCGGTCGCGCTGAACGCGGTGGTGATATTGCAACGCCAAACGGGATATTTTATAACTCAGTCACTGATTTTTTTGACACTACTGTTGCAGAATTTGTTCATCCACAACTCGTGCACTCCAAAAGTTCGCAAGATTTGCATGTAATGGGAAATGTTCCATGTAAATAATCTACTTGTACGACTAAACAACATAGACTCTGATTTACCATCGTCAAACTACGCTAAATGTGGTACACTTGCACGTTCTTCTTGTTCAATTTTACAAATTTTCTTTAATTGTCGCACGTAACGAAGTGGGCCAAATTCAGATAGCAAAAAAAATAAAGCGTTTATGTGGGTTAGTTGTATATAAAGAACCGCCATAAATAATAAAATGTTGGCCACTTCACTAAATATCTTCATCATTATTTTAGTCGTATTGTTAGTCTTATGTATAGTATCTAAATGTTTCGAAAATTCTTATATGGCACGTGTGAGACGCGTCCAAGTTCAACTAGATAGTAACAAATTAGATTTCGATATTCCTTCAACTTAATCTTTTAACCATGGTCTCATTCCATTAGTGTCTGGGATTTGATTTAAATCAAATATTTAGGTGTGGTTATATATTTTTAAAAGGATGGTATCACTTGCGTCCGAACAATGGCCCGACACCGTTCTGCCATCGGTTACTCAAATTAGCCCCTCAGAAACAACCCCCATGGTGCTCCATATTGCACCAAATCATGTATTTGACGCTTGGGAGCAATCGTGCTTAGAGCTGGCCAAAATACCCTGTCAAGTGGTATGTCAATTCGGGCCAGCGCCCTTACAAAAAACCTTGATGTACGGCTCGCGGGTCATGCCACTTCGTGTTTTCGAAAACGTCCACAAGTGCGAGGCCTGTGGTTTTATAAAGAACGGCAACACAATAGATGTCATCTGTACCGAATCTAATACGTTCAAAGGCAGCAACGCCGGTTGGCGCGTCACGACAAACCAAATCGTGTCCATTGAAATTCGTACTACAAAGGGTACGGTGATACTCCGTTGTACGGATAGTGTAAATGCCAGTCTTAATTGGTTGTCTCAACCGGTGGCGGACGAGCTATCATGTTGGGTATGGTCTGTATCTTCGAAAGAGAATCGCCGTGCCAACTGTGAGTCTATTCTAGAATGTCTCGAAACTTCCGGAGTCCTTACAGATAAAATGTTAAATATACTAAAGTAGAACATATATTTTTTTTTATTTAAGTGTTATTATCCCACTAAAAATGCAGAAACACGTGGTGGACGCCCTCTTTCGAGATGTCTCACTGACGGCCCAGGCTATCAATTCGTATGACGATTTTGTGTCGCGAATTGTCCCAGTGGTCGTCAAAAACCACAGGCCATTGGAGTTGCGTTCAGAATTTGCGCCCGAGTCTCCTTTGCACGTGATAAAGTTGGAGAATGTCCGCTATGGCGTTCCGTCGTGCATGGAAAAAAACAACGATATTCGTCGATACACTCCCATGGAAGCGCGAAATCGAGATTTGATGTATTCCGCTCCGATGTTTGTGGACGTCCACTATACTCATGGCGACGAATCTGGCAACAGAAAAACGCAAATCTTTAATGAAGTGTACTTGGCCAGGATGCCTGTCATGTTTCGTTCGTCCCTCTGTTCTTCCGAACGCGAAAAAGATTTTGAAAACGGTGAATGTCCGCACGACCCTGGAGGCTATTTCATTGTCAACGGTAGAGAAAAAACGCTCGTCGTTCAGGAGCGTATTTCGCCCAACATCATGTTTTGTTTTTCTACCACAGAATGTCTTTATCACGCTGAGTACGACCCCATAGCACATCGCGTGGCAACCTTGCGCATTAAGACGCGCAAATTCGGTTCGACGCCGTTCAGGGTGTCACTGCCCGGGTTTGAAATAGAAATACCCATTGTCATTCTTTTTCGGGCTCTGGGCGACACAGAAAACAAATGGCAACTGTACATCGACCAAGAAGATTTCCGCCAATCAATGCAAGATGCTGCGTGTGTCAATACCCAAGAAGAAGCCGTTGAGTGGTTGGGCAAATATACACAAGACCCAGTACTTGCTATCCAGAGGCAAGTATACCCAAATGTAGCGCCAGAACACAAGTGTTTACAACTTGCTCTGCAATGGAAAAAATATTTAGACTGTCTACACAAACGTTGCAAGTTTGACGATAGAGACCACATTCGTGCCAAGCGTCTGGATACGGCCGGTGCTATGCTCGGTTCCATGTTTTCACACTTGTTTTATCAGCTGTTGGGAACCATCCGTAAACAAGCGGTGGCTCTTTTGAATAAAAACAAACGTTTGCGCCCACACCGTTTGATTCAGCCACAGCACATTACTGACGGTATTAAGTACGCATTGGCCACTGGAAATTGGAAAATAAAATCTTCGGCGTTCGCGGGACGTGTCGGCGTGTCACAATTGTTGAATAGAAATACCTACATATCCTGTATTTCACAATTGCGCCGTGTGGATACGGGCATTGATTCGCAACAAAAGATTATCGCACCACGCCTGTTGTATGGAAATCAATGGGGCTATATGTGTCCGTCAGAAACGCCGGAGGGAGGCCCTTGCGGACTCGTAAAACAATTGTCGTTGTCCGCCTATATTACAACACAGTGTGAACAAAAAAAGATTCTGGAAATTGTTGCGCAATCACTCGAAGAAGAAGGGGAATGGTTTGTCTTTCACAACGGCGCACCCATTGGTATGACCAATGACATGCAATTGGTCGATAAATTACGCAATGCGCGCCGCGTAAGAACTATTTCTTCCGACGTGTGTGTGGCCGTGGAGGGCGAGCACATATATATTTGGACAGATTCGGGACGTGTGTCGAGACCAGTGTTTGTGGTGAAAGACGGTAGAGTTGTGATAACAGACGAACAGGTCAATGACTTAAAAGATGGTCGTTTGCACTGGAAAGATTTATTTACACTGGGTGTCGTCGAAAACCTTTCTGTGTATGAAGAAGAAGCAGCTTACATTGCTCTGAGTCCGGCGGCGGTAACTAACGAACACACACATTGCGAACTCGACCCATCGCTGATTCTAGGCACACTCGCGAGCACGATTCCCTACCCAGACCACAATCAGTCGCCGAGAAACGTGTACCAGGCAGCGATGGGGAAGCAGGCGATGGGAATATACGCCTCCAACTATGCAAAGCGATTCGATACAAACGGACACGTCATGGACTATCCACAGAAACCTTTAGTAACGACAAGAGCTGCCAAGGCACTCTGTGGCGATGAGTTGCCGGCCGGAACGCAAGCGATTGTTGCCATCATGTGTTTCGGTGGTTACAACCAGGAAGATTCACTACTGTTTAATAAGTCGGCCGTTGACCGTGGTATGTTTCGTTCGACAACGTACAGAACGTATTCTTCGTCCAATTCGTCGACAAGACAGTCGCCGGCTTCAGAATTTAAAAAGGAAGAAATGTATGGTGGCGTGACGTCTACGTTGGATACGGACGGACTCGCCTTTCCAGACACACATATCGAAAAGGGGAAAGCCATATTTTGCAATGTCACCGCTGGCAAAAAGCACCCTCACGTTACCAAAAATAAAAAGTCGTCCGGGGTCGTCGATTCCACCATTCTTTTCCAGAACGCCAACGGCGGCCAAACGGCCAAAACGCGTATCAGAGAGCAGAGAATACCGCAAATCGGAGACAAGTTTAGCTCGAGACACGGACAAAAAGGCACGATGGGCATGATGTACCGTCAGGAAGACCTCCCCTTCACCGCCGAAGGTATTGTGCCCGATTTGATTGTCAATCCGCACGCCATCCCGTCAAGAATGACGATTGGCCATGTATTCGAATGCGTCGCGTCCAAGGTAGCGTCTCTATTGGGTGTTCGCGCGGATGCCACTGCCTTTTCACACGATTCCGTCGAAACGGTGTGCGCTATGCTCAAAAAAGCGGGCTACTCAGAAGACGGCAAGGAAGTGATGTACCACCCTTTTACTGGAAAACGTATGGAGGGCCGCGTGTTTATAGGCCCCACCTTTTATCAACGGCTCAAGCACATGGTGGAGGATAAAATACATGCTAGGGCCAAAGGAAAGATTGTCGGTCTCACGAGACAACCCGTCGATGGTCGGGCCAATGGTGGAGGGCTTCGTTGGGGGGAAATGGAGCGTGATTGTGGCGTTGCCCACGGTGCGGCGGCGGTTCTGCACGAGAGAATGATGATTTCATCGGACAAGTACGACGCGCCCATCTGTGAGAAATGTGGACTCATTGGCACAGTCATACAGAACGACTCTTTTGAACCCATGAAATGTAACATGTGCGGTGAAACGAAGGTGCATACGATTCAAATGCCCTACGCCGGCAAGTTGATGATACAAGAACTCATGGCAATGGGCATTTCGCCACAAATTGTGATTAAGGAGAGCATAAGATAAAAAACAAATAAAGTATACTTTTTTATTAACAGAAATGTTTAAACGAAGACGTACCCGCAAATTTAATTGGCAAATCAACGCCTCGGCCGCCGGAAAATTGCTCGGACATTTTGGGCCCACAAAAGCTACGGAAGCTCTTGCCGAAACATGGCGCTTAAACTTGAAACGCATGCCTCGCTTTGGCGTCACGCCATCGGTTGCAAATTTGGGCCAGACGACAGAAGATATTACGAGAGCCGTCCTCGAAACGCCCGCATTTAAACAAAAAGTGGAACAGGGCATTTCCAGAGAAGTGGCACAAACCACCGTCGTGCACGAACTCAAGAGAACAGCCGTCCACGACGCGCAAGTCGCGGCCGTAAAAGAAGTCGCTGCTATCGAACGCGTGGCCACCAAGACGATAATAAGAAATTACCCGACGAAAAAGGCGGGTGTTCGACGCGCAGCCATTAATTCGTACTTTACTGTCGACGAAAAGGTGTACCACAAGACATCTTCGCGCGCAGCGACGCTATCGACTTTGGAAGAAGCAGATTCGCGCGGTTACATTCTACCCGTCGTCATGCAAAAACGTCAAACCGCCGTCGTGGAAGCAAAAGCGGAAGCAAAGGTAAAAAAGACGGTGGCGCGAAACATGGAAAAAACGGCGACCAAAGTCATTAATACAACGCGTGGTCAAGTGAAAGAACTCACCGACCTTCAGCGTATCCAGCAAAAATATCCAGCGCTGACAGCAGGCAACGATAAGGCCTATTTTTTGAATGTCGCTGGGGGTGGCTTTGTCATCGGCAAAATGGACGGACACTGTGACGATTGCATTTTTGAACTCAAACATCGCCAATCCAGATTGTTTTACGAATTTCGTCGCTACGAACAAGTGCAATGCATGATTTATATGAAAATGCTACGCGTATCCAAACTCAAACTCATCGAAACGTTTCGTAAAGAACAGTGTGAGCACGACATGAAAGAAGAAGACGGTCAACATTTTGTCAAGGCCAATGGGGGAGAATGGTCGCCCGGCCTTGCATGGCACGACATTCGCCAAGGGTTAGAACAGGTCGTCCAACAGTTAAATAGAGCAGAAGCAGACCCAGAATTCAGACAAACACTCATAAATGTACTGTACTAAAAATGTAAATCCAAATCTGAAAAAATAATTTATTTTCTTATAGGTCGGGCATTTGGCGTACGACCACTACTTAAAGGTCATCGGTCTGACAAAATGTCTAGTCTAGAAGAAAATCCAACATTTAAAACGCACAAAAAACGCAGCTGCTCCACCAACAGTAATAGATATCCAAAAAACAAGACTTTCCGGTGGCTACAAGTACGTCGGAGCATGTTCGAGTTAGTGGCACTCGTGACCGCCGACCCCATTCAAACGGATGGTCGTGACCCGTTGCAATATTTTGGGGAAGACGAGGTCAATAGCACACAAACAAAATTAAACACGGTGGCAAAAATCATTCTGTTAGCTACGGAATTAGGAGACAAAAAGAGATTGGCTGCCGCCAGAAGATTGATGCGTATGTACAGTGGGTGGGTGGAGGAGAAAGGTTTTACCCTTCCTGAACAATTAGTCGAAGCAAGTCTTGTCGAAGTTTTACAAAAGGACGATGAACCGCGCAGAAGATTGGACATTGGAGAAGTACAACCATTCGAGGAGCGCCGGACACCATGTGCGCCCGTTAAATTTGCAACTCATGTCGGTATCGTGTCAGTCCAATCGTGTCGGAGTCTCCGAGACGCCATCGACGAGAAAATCCCGGGGCCCGTGTGCGGTGACACCAAACAAGATTGGGCCGAAAGAGAGGCCAAGCAACACATGACGCCCGAGGAGTGGTCAGATGTGCAAAAATTGCTCGAGTTTCACGGGTTTTCAGCCTTTTCAGAATACGCAATCAAGGCGAGACGCTGGACATGTGACCCAGAACAACCGAACAACGGAATCAATGTGCACCTCGACCACCACGCGAAGGTGCTGCAACTTGCTTTGAACAAGGACTTTGAGGGGGGCGAGTTGTTTTACCAGGACGACCAGCGGAAATGCACGCCGCACAGAGAAGTTGGAATGTGTTTTGTCCACGACAACACGGTGGCACACGGAGTGACACCGGTGACGAGCGGTGGTCGCTACGCGCTGTACTTTCTTGTCGACGAAAAAAACAGAGTGGAAAATATAATTTAGAATTGTGTTTTTTTGTATTGTTACATTATTTACGTTTTCTTTTCTTAATTGGAGGCTTGCTGGTTGAAATTGCCGGTTTACCTGATGCAAAACGCTGGTTGTCCGTATCAATGGACGCCTTACTGTCCACACGGTCGACAAAGGCCTTGATAGCTTTTCCCTGCTTATCTTCAGGCGCCCAGTTGTCGAAATCATGCACTGCTTGATGGGTTTCACGTACAAATTGTGCAGCTTCCTCTTCGAGCTCGTCAGGGTCGGCAAATTCAAACTCAGAACCTTCGTCGTCAGGGACGACAAACCCATCGCTGGCGTATCCGCGCATGGCGGGATTCGAGGATGCTTCCTCACCGTCGGAATCCGAGTCGTCGTCGGAAGAATCACCCCCGCCCAAAGGTAAAGTCACGTGGTCTTCGTCCTCCACACGGCAAAACGTAATACCGTCCCCGCCCGGAAGAAATCCAAGCTCTTTCCAAGCTTTAATGACGACAGACCGACGGGCAGAATCGTTCACATTGATGTGTTTTTTAATGTAATCGGCGTCGATGGCCGACCACGCGTCATCAGCAACGAATTCCCAAATACGTCCCTCCTGTTTCACAGTCTTTTTTAGACGAGACACTTCCACTTTGCCCTCGTCAGTCACACCGACAATTTCTCCGTAGAAATTCACATCATTGATATCAAATTGAATTAAATCACCAGCAGAATACATTTTGATTAAATATTTTGAGGTGATTATTTATACACTTATGTGTTACTTTTTTGGTATATTTAAAGACTGACACATAAACAAGAATGAACACTTTACTTACACTTATATTTGTCGCCGCTATAATATTATTTTATACAACGTACAACTCATTCACGTTTTCAGAGACACTGCGATATTTATTCGATATGGGCTACAACATAGGTATGGGCGACGGCAACATCAACGAGAAGGACGATATATCCTTATTTGTGACGTCGATTTGGATGATAATTGGCAATGTTATATTTTTCCAGTGGTGCCTCGCCCTTGTGAGAGCATCATTGGGCATACCTTCGACGGGTCTGATGCACGGTGTAGCCCATAAAAGCAGGTCAGTTCTTGTATGGATATCGAATACGTTTCATTTGTCGCCTCAAGTATTTGTCGTCATACTGATTGTGCTATGGACAACGTTTGGAATATGTATCGGTGTCATCGTGGAAGAATGGACGTTTGTTAAATCTCTTAATTTTGCCATCGGTGGTATGACAACGACGGGGTCACAATTACCGAGCAACCAACCACTGTCAAACGTTTTGACCGGCATTTTCCTGGCCGTTGGTGTGCCACTATTTTCCATCGTATCGTCGGTCGTCATTTTACCCGACTTTATCACCAACACCGAAACACTTATCACCAAAGGTAAAACACTTGAAAGTGAAGAATCTGAAACCTTAGTTCAGGAGAAATTTATTAACAAGAATACAATACATTTCTAAAACAACACTTTGCATCTACATGTATTCTACTGTCCCTTTGAACTAACTAAGTTGACGCATAACTTATATGAAGCGCAAGGAATCCCAAAGGAACAAATAGAATATTTCTATTTATTTAACTAACAGTGGTATGGAATGTATACCATCGACGTTTCTTTGCCAGATATACAGTGCTTGTTGTGGACATTCACCACCGAAATGAAACAAATGGACGTTCATCTTCGCACGAAAGGAATCAACTGCATTCGTATTTCCGAAGATGACCAGTTAGGACTGCATAGGTCTGTTCTACGTACGTTGTGTCATCTACTTGAATATTGTTATGAAAAGGAATTTAAACAAAGCGCTGACAAGATAAACACTGGTCGAATAAAACCAAGACCAGTATTAAATAACACTGATAGAATAAAGAAAATGTTCAATACGTGGAACGAATATAAACATACTGAGTTTAAATCAAAAAAATTTGTGTTTCATTAAAAAATCGAGAATCGCGCCGGGGTTCATGCACGGCCACTCATAGTACCCCATATAATAGTCAAACTCCTTGCCGTATTTCTTATATCCCGTCGCATGTGAATACTTTCTTTTGGCGTCGAGACCCATCTTGTAAAGTTGCAAGGCCGCCGTGTCCCCCGATACCCCGTCGTATCCCGCCGACTTCTTTAAGAGTAGCTTTCGACACTCGTCTTCATAGCGCTGCATGATGGGCTTCCATACGCGTTCTTTGAAGACGGGCGCTTTTTCCAGCTGTTCTCCGAGACACCGCATGAATCGGCACATGTCAACGGAACGGTTTTTACCATATTCAGCACGAGTTGTATCGTACAAATGTCGGGGAACGGAGATAATTTTGTTTATGGACGTACGTTGTCCAGTTTCCTGGTCGACATGCACGTAGCGCCACTGTATGCAAGACCAGTCGAAATCAATGAACTGGATGCGTCGATTACGTTCATCGTAGTAGACGTTGCCCGTATGACAATCTCTGTGCGTGAAACGGGCTCGCTCTTGAATTATGCGCATGGCATTACATACGTTTTTGAGCATCCAAAACATGTACCGGTTGTTATCGCGTCGATTGAGTTTTGCCACCCAATCACTGACAGAATCTAGCATGAGTTGCTCTGTGCACACAATCAGATTGCCTTTTGGTACCATACCCACGAAATACAGCTCAGGCACGCATGTGCGAGAACGCTGCCTTAATAGGTAATGACACACAGCTTCTAAGACGTAGCGCAGCATCATGTGTGGGTCAGAAGTCGTCTTGAGTACCACTCGTCGACCCATGTGAAACGCATCTGTGTATACCACAGACTTGGCATTCTGGCGCTTATTTGCATTGACGTATGTCATATCCACTCTTTTGAACTCAAATGTGCGCTCTTTGACCAATAATACTGGCGCCTGTTTCTTAATTTCAGCGAGTATTTTGCTCGCCTTGTCGTACAAATGCACCGTATAGCTCGTATGAAGTTCTGCAACAAATTTAGACTTGACTCGACCAACAATGGAGGCTTGCATGCCCCTAACGCCGGATATCTCATAGACATGTTCCGGATGTTGAAACACAGGCTGGCCTCTTTCGTCAAAATATCGGATGAGATTTTGAATACTGTGTGATTTCCTGCCCAACTTGGTGGGGGCAGGAAGACGCTCTAAAAAAGGGTTGAGATCAAAGCCGAAGGGATGCTGCACAGACTGGACTCGTCGAAAGCGCTTTTGTGGGTCGCGATGACCACGCGTTGGTGACCGACTTCTTTTTAGGCGCAACATGTTATACATATAGGGATACAATTTATATGGGGTTTAAATCAAAAGACAAGTTCTGTTCGCGTCATTTCTATTTCACCGGGTGCGTTTACAATCTTCATATATTTACCTTTGACATCTTCTTTTGTATTCTTACAACCCTTCTTGCAGCGATGATAACACCTTCTTGGGCATGAGCAGCATCCCGCACAACATTCGTCCGTACAACAGTTACAATTCGGCCCACCGAATATTGCGCACGAGAGCGCCAGATTGGAATCTTGACATGAATTAAAACATTCACAACATCCTTGGCAACAAGCGGCACAAATTTCCATTTTATATATTTTAACAAGACCATTATATAGTACACATATTTTGATTTGAATCAAAATGCTTTGGAAAAAAATATTCGGCTACAAAATTTGAATCAAAATACTTGGAAAAAAATATTCGATATTCGTTTTTACTTTAAAAGTGGACAGAGACCAAAGAATGTTTTTATTGTCCACAACAGTCACTACTACAACACTGTACCCAAGGCAAAGGGTCTTTGTCCGGGTAATTGTTCAACAAATAGGCAGACCCCACTTGATATCTCAGAATAGTGACCAGGACACAACGTGGCCACCACTGCTTGGGAAGACCACCTTTGGTCAACAGGGATTTATCCTGTTCGTTGAGACCATGAGTGATGCCTATTGCGCGGCCAATATGGGGGGCGCGTATAGCATGCGAATATTTGCGGCAGAAATGCTTGGATGAAACCAGATACACAGGACCCTTGATTTCTTTCAAAAGCGCGTCACGATTAGACCTCGTAGTATAGAGTGACATGCGAAATTGTCGTTGCCAGGCGATAGCATCAGGGTGGGTGGCGGCCACAAAAGAATTGACGACACGTCCCACATCACCAAAGATCATTTGTCGAAGCATTCTTCAATTGTTGGTGAATCAGTGTTTGGTGGTGTCAAACTGGTGCAAATGCGATGTAGATGCTGTTGGTATGGTTGACAAGGTTTGGGGTAAACTTGTTGAGGAGACAGAAGGGGGAGGGTCAATGGAATTGACAACGACTACAAAAATTTGATTTGAATCAAAAATACTACTTGGGAAAAAATTATTCGGCTACAAAATTTGATTTGAATCAAAAATACTTGGGAAAAAATTATTCGACTACAAAATTTGATTTGAATCAAATCAAAATACTATTTGAACCAGCATGGGGGTTCAGAGGCGGAGCTTGTGTGTTAGTATTAGAGTACATGGTACGGTAAGGGAATAAATGTTTAATGATAAGATAAAACTAGATTGTGTAAAAAGCATATTCCACCTGAAACTGGACGTCTAAAGTACCGAAAAGAAGGTTCGGAAAGTTTTCAAGAGTCTTTGTATTGGAGTGATATTATTGATGGTCTCAAAGAAGTGGTGGATAAACTAAACAAGGCAGAAGAAGATCCTAAAGCAAGAGAAATATTAAAATCAAAGTTATATTAGAATAGATGTTGCTTATTAAAAAAATATAATATGGTAGTGTACAAAGTTCGGACGGTAAAATCGGCATTTAAAAAGGGCATATATAAAGGATCTTTCACTATCAAATGTCATTAAAACAGTACAATTTTCAACAGAACGAGCCTAAATGGCCTTTGGTAAGACATCATAAATATGAAATTCTAAAGACTAAGAATGAATCATTGTTAAAGGAAAAAGAGGAATTAGCGCAAAACTTAGCAACAAAAGAGGAAGAGAACACCAAACTTCAGAGGCAATACGAATCATTGTTAAAGGAAAAAGCGGAGTTAGCACAAAACTTAGCAACAAAAGAGGAAGAAAAAGCAACAAAAGAGGAAGAGAACATCAAACTTCAGAGGCAATACGAATCATTGTTAAAGGAAAAAGCGGAGTTAGCACAAACCCTAACAAAAAAGGAGGGTGAGATATCAGAACTAAAAGTGACCTATAATGGTGTTATCCATAGTCTGTCTGATGGCAAATTCTCATTAGATACAATAATAAATATCGTTAGAAAAGAAATAAAGGCAGAGGAGAAGGAGAAGATGCAGAGGATCCGAGCACAGGAGAAAGAAGAAGTCCAATTAAAAGAAGAAGAAAGAAGAAAACAATTAGGATTTAATGAAAAGAACCCATGGAGTAAAGAAAAAGAAGAAAAGAAACATGAGGAAGAAGAAAAAAAACGGGAGGAAGAACGGGAAGCATACGACGATTGGATGTACCGTCCATATAATCACTAATAGTATCAAACAAAGAGGGATGATTAAATTGAATCAAAATTTTAGATTGGTATAGGTGCTATTTCTCTGGTGCTCTGCATTTCTCTGACGCTCTGCATTTAATGCAGTGGACTATACCACAGTAAACAAGGCCAAAGTTATATGGTGAACCTCATTTTGGCGGAATTATTACACTTAGAGACTATACCATAAAATAGTACTATAACATGTGTAACTTATGTGGGATTTATCACTAGACGGAGACAGATTAAACAACTATAGATAGTGGATATGTGTGAAGAAGCACGTCAATAATTTGGGAAAAAATATTCGGCTCAAAATTTGATTTGAATCAAATCAAAATATTTGGGAAAAAATATTCGGCTCAAAATTTGATTTGAATCAAATCAAAATATTTGGGAAAAAATATTCGGCTACAAAATTTGATTTGAATCAAATCAAAATATTTGGGAAAAAATATTCGGCTCAAAATTTGATTTGAATCAAATCAAAATATTTGTGGAAAAAATATTCGACTACAAAATTTGATTTGAATCAAAATTATGTGTGACGAAATAGGTGCTATAGAGACAGTCGGTGAATTTCGTAAAAGAGGAGGTCGTTTGACACTAAACGACACTGGCAGAGTGACCACTATGACATTTTTGAACTGTTCGAAGCAACAGGTGGGTCGTGGATATCTTTGTTCGATAGGAGACTCTAAAGCCAAAAAAAATGTGAGCATCGTCCAGACACAAGCTTTTTTAAAAAAATGTCCAGACAAATTACTTATCCGGGAAGTGTATCCCACACGCTTTTGTTGCAATAAACGTTGTGGAAAAGCATCGTGGTTCTTTCTAGATTTCGAAAGACAAGGTCATTCGACATGTAAGCGTTGTGGAACAGTCAATAAGCTCCATCAAAAAAATATGGATTCCAGACATTTGGGGGACAACGAAAAGGTCAATAAATCACAATGGAATTGCACCCCAGGGATGGACGTAAACGACACTGTTCTAGTGAATAAGAATGGCAAACGTATACAAATAGGTGTCCAACGCATTAAATCGCACCAGCGACATTACTGGACATGTCGTACGATAATTGACGACATTGTCAACAATTGGCACTTCTCTGCTGTCGAACATATAGGCACACGCGCCAAAGCGAAATGTAAAAAGTTTTACTATTCTGTCCATGACGGCGCCCTGGACGACAATATTCGCAAGATGCCCCACGGAAAGGCACAGTTTGCGGCCGCCTGCTTTTATGCTGCGGTTCTAGAGTTTGAGCAGTCCCGTCGCTTAAAGACAATATGTACATTGGTGGCCATACAGGAGACTGCAAATTATTATGTGGATTTTCAAAGACATCGGAAGACGCGCGCCGTCACCGTAGAAGTTATTATACGCTATGTTAGAATATTACAGGCGCACGGTATGTGTCAAGCTCGTATCCCGGAAATTACGGCCAATACCTTACGGTTTAAGTCAAAGGATTCTGGAAAGGAACATACTCGCCTGGCCATCTTTAACAAGTGTCAGATGACAACCATTCACTTGCCGTCAAACAAACCGTGGGGCATGACTGTGGGAGATAATGAGCGAGGCGTCTTGTACGTAGAAAATGTGTCTGGGAATTCCGAAGCGTTTAAAGCCGGTATTCAGAAAGGAGATTATTTCTTTCAAATTGAGAACGAAACAATTGGTGTGGAGTATACCCCTGTGACATTTGGACAGCTCGTCGGTCAGAAAAAAAAGCTCGATAAACTACACATTAAACTCAACATCATGCGTGAGAAAAAATAACTATTTAATTGATTCTTTTTTTATAATAATGTGGACATTACTACTATATTTGCTAGTGACATATGTCCGTGCATATCGCGAAGAAACCTTTGATATCGAGTTTGTGCCCGACGATATGAGAGTTTCAGATGCGTGCACTCTCTATACGCGCGCTTCACCTGCGTTGACAGTGATTCGCTTTCATCACGACGGGTCTAGATTAAATACAAGTCTCTACTCTGAGATTATGACCATCAATCGAGATTGTTCCGTGGTACTCTTTGGCTTTCCTGAAACGACGGAAACGGACGACGAATGGAATGCTGGTTGGACGAACGGCACGGGCGTTGTCCGAGTATGGCGCCCAGGGGCCCTGCCCGTCGCCGTTCGTCCATACATTGCTGACATATCTTGGTTAGAAAATACGGGTTATCGATACGAAGCGGATGCCATTCCGTTGTACAGATTTGGGTTTTCCGTAGATATCGCAGACGATACGTGGATTGTCGGTGCACCGGGTAAAACAAAAGAGACTGGACGCGACGCGGGTCGCCCAATTACTTTAGGATACGCATTTGTGTACCGGAACGAGGAGCTGCATTCGTGTCGGTCTTTGTATGAGTCTGGCTGTTATCCGGATGGCGACGACTGTAAAATTGGATACGTGGATTGGAAACGGTACTACGGGTTTTACAAATACGCGCCCACGGACGGAAAGACCATGCTTCAAGATACGGACAATGGTGACGAAGTGAACGCCTTTCAGAAAAAATGTATCCCTGAACAGCTGCCGTATTACATCGGAGGTTATTACGGTGGCGGGCCGCTTAATCCAGTTCGCGTGCCTTACTTTCAGTGGCAACAGTTTGGCTATTCCGTCGCCATTACCGGTTCGTTTAATGAGACCGCTGCGTCCATTTTTGTTTCGGCGCCAGGAGACACTAATAGATTCATAGAAAACAATCCCCACGAAGAAGGTCGCAATTATGGCCGCGTTTATGCCTGGGACTTGTCAGCAAATACGCCCAGAGAAAAAGATATTTACTGGTGGTCGCCTAGTCTTTTGTCGCCCTATGGCCCTCCCAATCTCCGAACACCCCATTATCAAGCCTACGGGAGAGCCATCGCTGCTTCTAAGTCTGTGCTCGCAGTATCCTCTTATCCGTTGTATTTTAATACGCGTGAACCCTTTATCATTGTGTACGATTGCAATCCAAAGTTATCGAATTGTGAAGAGTCGGAGAACCGCGGTATCTCTATCGACAAAATTCCCGGCAACGCCCTCCGCTTGACGGCCGATGACCTTTCTTATTCCGACCGGGCTAAAAAAGGCCCGTTGGGATACATAAAAGCGCCCACCTATCAAAACGCCATGATTGGAGACGATGTTGGTGTCACTGGTTCCAATGTTATTGTCAAAAACAAACACCACAAATTCATGAACGAACATTTGCCGCAGGCGCATCGCTTTGGAAAAGATTCTCGATTACGCGAAACGCATGGCTACAAACGTACCGCGCAATATGGTACAAATACTCAGCATTGGGTACTTGCGTCGCACCAGAAAGTCACGCATTATTGGCCCTGTGACTTGGGCTATACGGGCGGCAAACCGGTGTCCTTCGAGACGACAGACGTGTCGACACGCGGCGAATTATGTATCGCCTGTGAAGTTGCCTACTACTCCGACGATGGTTGGCTCGAAGATTGTGACTTATGTCCCACCAATAGAACAACGTACAAAGAAGCGCAGTCTGAATGCAAACCGGTCGTACGACGCGTGTATGAGGGCATCTCTTGGAAAGATGCGCGCACGATTATTATTCTTTTATCTGTGGGTACATTGGGACTTTGGTTATTGTGTGTGGGATGTCAATACGGATGTTACAAAGGCAGAACAAAAAGAGTGTTTAAAAAAGAAACTGTTTAATCACATTATTTTTTTATTTGGTGATTTGTATCTTGTTTTTTTATTTGGTGAATTGTAATTTTTATTTTTCTTATAACCTCTTCGAGATATTCAACTTGTTGTCCCAATTTGGCTCTCTCATATTGTAGTTTTTTAATGTCGGCTTTGACGGTTTCTTCTTCAAATCCAAATTGAAGAATGCCATCAGCGCGTGCTGCATCGGCGGCGGCGCGTTTATTTGCCTTAACAACTTGTTCTCTATATCGAACCTTTTCCTTTTCAAGTTCTCGAATGCGTTCTGACAAACGTGATACTTCACGCCTTGATTTTATAAGTTCCTTCGCATAATACGAATTATGTAGGGCGCATTGGCGCAAAGAAACTCTCCTTTGTCGCTTCAACGTGATGGGCATTTTAGATATTATATATGTGCATGGTATTTATATATGTGCATTTTTTACGTTCGTCGCCGACTACAAACCCATATAATTATGATGACAAAGTAGCCACTTATGGCCGAACACCAACTGTTTACAGAAAAGGGCTCGTAATCTTGACAGTCGCCCGTTGTACAAGAACCTATCCATCCAAACGCGAAAAAAAGCCCGAACCAAAATAACAAGCGAAGAACATTTGTCGGTCGTATTTTTGATTGAGTGGGCGGGGGTTCAACGGGATATTGACCGTTACAAATGGTACAATGTGTATTTCCAGACGTTTCTATAAACTTTATGAGACACGATGGATGAACGTGGGATTTACATTCGCAAGGAGATTGAGATATGCAGGGTTCCATACAAATATAACATTCTGATTTTAGGAGGGTGCCCACGGCTCCGCCATTTTCAATATCCATTTCTTTTACGATGAATGTTAGTTGTTATATACATTACATTTTGAAAAAAATACTATAAACTTTGGTCGACTTTAACCAAATGTCTGAACCACAATTAATTGTCGTGTCAGGCGTACCCGTGAAATCTCGTGAAGAAATTACTCAAAAATGGACATGTGCATTATTTTGGGCCAATCTGATGTATTTTATTTATCAATGTAATGTTAACGACGATAAAAAACAGTTGTTGGTCGTTTCCTTTTCTTTTCTCGTATGTGGCGTCTATTTGCCCTATTATGGTTATGACGCAGTCAAGAAAAATAAAAAGGGCGCCATCCGTTTTTTCAGCATCATGTTGTCCATCATATCTTTATTTGGAATTGTATCCGCTCTATCTTCCATCGGGTTTTATTACAAATTGAATGACATGTGTGATGATTGCGAGGACGTTTTTGAAGATGGTCAAGATTGTAATATTTCTTTTGCAAGAGACGAAGTGCTATACATTACCGCGGACGAATGTTCTAAAATGCCGTCAGAGTCAAACTTTATAACGAAACATGCGTTTGAATTTACGGTGAACATTATTGGAACGATAACCGCTTGTTCCGTAACGGGCAAGCGAAAACACGCACACATTGCCGAAAGAGTTCCGACTCTGGCGATGGTCGATGCACCTGTATCTATCATTGCGATTGACGGTGAACAGGTCGTTGCGCGCACGGAAGATGTGCCTGTATTGCAGGTCTAAATGGACATGGCCGCCAGCAAAGCGGTCACTTCTAAAGAATGTTCGTCGATGATGCTTTTAATAGCAGGCCACATTTGTTCGACGCGTTCAATCCATTCCGAATGACCCTTGTGTACTTGGAAGGAAAACCATACGAAATCAAAGATACCCGTCGTCCAATCGTGCGATGCTCGTTGCCAAGAGATAATTTCGTGTTCAGTGATATTGGGCTTGCATTCGAGCACGATACACATGAAGTCTGTGGGCGTCGCAGGACTCTTTTGCTTAATGCGTGTCCATGTCTGTTGAAGAGACATGTAGTTTAGTTTTTATTAGTAAAAAGAAATACACATAAGCAGTACTTATTTCCCATATCTACGTTTACGAGTTGAGTATTCTTCTAGACACTCGTCCCACACTGTATCGTCACACTCTGGAAACAACGGTCGGATAAATATGAGTTCAGTATAGCGCAGATGCCACATGCAAAAATTAGACAAACGCTGCTCGCCCGAAGTTCGAATCAGAACATCCGGCTCAGACATATCGTTAGGAACAACAGAATCAAATTTATATCTACCCGTTGTCATATGGTCAACGTCCTCAGAGAATCCATACGACATATAGATATATACTTTTAATTTGGTGGCTTCGCTCGTTTGCATTTTTAAGTTGTGCATTTTAACGCGTAACGTGGACGACAATTTTTCTGGTGCCGTTGAAATGAAGACATAACTGATATCTTGCTGTTCATCGGCCAACCATTGGTCGAGAGCTTTGTCAAACTGTTTCATAGCACCGTCGATTTCTTCTTGTGGACGCCCCCAATTTTCAGACGACCATGCAAAAATAGATAATTCTTGAATATTGTTGACAAGACTCCAGTTAATAAGACGCTGCAAAGATTCGCCGCTCTCTTTGTACCCAGACATGCTATTCATGAAAAACCGTTGAGAATAGCGTCTATTTCCATCTGGAATAACGGCAATATGTTTGGGTATAATCACGGTGGGCTCTTTCACAATACACGAAAACATTTATTAGTCAGATGTTCGTTAAGTAGTCGTGACCACGAAGTATATAGTTGGCTTTAAATATATCAGATGCCAAATTTACCTTCGTATGGATGGTTGGACAGATGTGAAGATTGTGATATAATTACGTCACGATTAATGACAATTAAACATAAAAAAAAATGCAAAACCATCTATGTCTGTCCCAAATGCCGATTTAACATTTTGGAAATGTTACTCGTGGATTTTAGCGTGGTCATCGTCAAAAATGAAACAGTTGCACACATTGATATTATGGTCTCTAGATAACTATTTAAGAGCTGCATTCCTTATGAACATATGTTATACCTTATTGCCGCCGTATCTGATAACAACATCGTGGGTATAGATAATCGGTTGCCGTGGTCACTTAAAAAAGACCTTCAATGGTTTCGAATGCATACCACTGAAGGCGCCGTCATCATGGGACGCAAGACATGGGCAAGCTTGCCACATAAACCATTAAAAAACAGATTGAACATAATTTTGACCCGGGCCCCATGTCCGCACGGCCAAACAAACGTTATATGGAAAAATTCTCTCGCGGACGCGATTAATTACGCGTATGAACAGACGACGAGAGTCTATATTATCGGAGGTTCGGAGCTATTTCACGAAGCATTTGCATATCCATTACAGGGTATTATATTGACGCGTGTACACGTCACTGTTGACGCACAGAACACCACAGAAATAACGCTGCCGAATTATAAAAAACTGGTCTACCGCTCTAAAGAGCAGTGTGCCGCCACAGGCCGTACAAAGTATCATTTCGAATTATGGATATTTTAAAACTCAATTCTTTTATTTCTTACAACTTTTTTTTTGTCTGCATCGTCGGGCTCTTCGGTGACCACGGCCACAAATTGTACTTTATCGTGTAATACTTCTTTGGGGTCAATTCTCCACCACACTAATAAGAACATCGACCAGAAAAATAGATATTCTGAGATGTACCACCACGAACATTCCGCACAATATTCCGTGTCACAGCCGTATTCAGAATACAGTAACCACCCACTACATACAGCACCCACAACCAACGTACTCCACCAGTGGATATTCCATACAAGTTCATTCACGGGCGGATGACATTCATACATAATACATGTTGCTGAAACGACGATAAGCGCGTTGTGTGCATTTGTTTGAAACATGGATACCAAAAAGGCGCACAAAAAGCCCAGAAATCCAGACACCATAACAATGGAATTGAGGTAAAAGGAACTACCCATTGCTAAAAGATTAAATACCAAAATAAATCCTCTCCAGGGGTCTGTGGTCAAAGAGCGCGATAAAAGTATAGGAATGTGGGTATTGCACGTTTTTTGAGATACGTCCCACAAAGCAATCAAACATATAACTATGAGGAGTGCCCACGCAATGAGCCATACTCGACGAAACAACATACTATTCAAAAATAACAAACTTTATATACTATTTTTATGTACATGCTCAGGAAGTTGCTATTTTTTTACATATACGATTGTTTGTGTGTCAATCCACGCGTGTTTTTGTACATATTTGGAAAAATATTCCGTTTGAAGCAGTGGATATCGTTGCGGTGCCAACTTCTCTTCTAAATTCAACCATTGCCGAATCGATATCGACCATATTTGTAACTGACCGGATTCCGGGTCTAATAGTGCCTTTGCGGCACGTGTTTTGCCATTATATAAATATATCGCTTTTGTGTCTGCATATTCAGTGTGTTTGCACAGTGCGAACGAAAACGCTTCGTGTTTAAATCTGCTCAGCGCCTCGTCGGCCTCAATACCCGGCCATGTTTGAAGTGGAACATTGACCCATTCATCCGTAGATAGGGCTCGTCGATAGACATGCCAGTTTGAATCGATTGTTAAATAGTTGCCCATTTGTATTTTGAAGTAAACTTAAATACTACACATATGCGGGTAAAAATTTAAGATTCATTTTTAAGTCAAAGCCCGATGGCGGATTTCGTCGAAGCCAAGGAACATTACGATAAGCTCTGTGAGACATACTGGCAAAGGTATAGAGAATTAAATGAACTGGAACGCGACATGAATAAACTACGCGCTCACATGGAAGCGGCATGTGAGCATGACTGGATTCGCGACTGGGAAGACCGCGACGAAAGGTCGAGATGGATATGTCGACATTGCAAGAAAGGCCGCTAGCCAGTAATTTTTTGATTTAAATCAAATCCAGCGACTTAATTTGAAACACTACATAATTTTGTGTACAGAGACAATTAAATTTATAGTAAAAAACGCTTTGGTAAAATAGATTAAAAAGTATTTTATATTTTCCTAACCCAACTCCTAAACCATACATGAATGGATGCAGGCCGATTTTCATTTCTGTTTCTTTATAAAATGACCAGTACTGACATTTGAACAATTGAGAGACAAAACTAGAAATCTACTATTAACGTTTTCATTATTTGCAATTATGTGAACACCAGATGGTCATATTTGAACACCAGATGGTCGTAGTACTTTACACTTCTCGTACCCTTGCTTTCGTGGTACAAATCGCCCATCTCTGCTTTGAGTTTTGCGTCAAAGTCGGCTTTGCGTCTCTTTGGAAGCCACTCCTTTTCTGGTAGGTTATGTGTTTCACAATAGTTCAACCATGAATGTGGCGCTTTCTTCCGCATTTGTACTTGATTGCCCCGTTCGCAACCTTTGTGGTTACGGTGAGCGCACTGGTTACCGCATTCTGTCTTGGTACAATACGTTTCAAACCAATGCTTCCAATTAGGTTCAGCATCAGACTCGGGTTTTTGTGTGTCCGCCACCGGCCGCAGATGTTGGCCGTCATGTGAATAGTCAGGATGGCCCACACAACTCCGACGTGACCTTTTGTTCGGAGGAGACTCGTCTTCAGAGTCATCACACGGGCGTTTACTAACGTCACTATCTGATGAATCTTCGTCGGAACTACGTACACTTGAATTGTCATTGAACGGACGGCGGGGGGCTGCCAATCCTTGAATATCATCAACCGATTCGTCAGATGAAACTTCGTCATCAAGACTGGAGTAAACAACCACTGGTTCGGATTCACTGTTGGAGTCGTGTTGGACACAATAGTGCCTAATATCCAAACAACTGTTGGTTCGATTCGGGGAACATGGGTATTTTGCTTTTTTCCAAGCTTCTGTACCAAGTAGTTTCCACATTTCAATCTCTTCCACTGTACATTTTTCAATTTTGGGGTTGCATCTGGAACAGGAAATTTGTATCGCACACCTTTTACTATCAAGTGCCTTTTTGTGGAGTTTTATAAATTCTAATTTGACACAACTGACTGATTCCTGGTAGGTATATTGTGTATAATCATGAGTCATGAGGAAATTTGTCAACACATTATCCACCATTGCGTCAAATCCTAACCCCACATGAGAATTGTGAAGACCATGGTACCTTCCTGCGTCGATGCGTTCCTGCTTGGATATGCCACACATGGGACAGTCCAATGTTCCGTCGATTGTTACCTTTAAACACCCACGACAAGTAGTGTTGCACAACTGTTTCAAAGTGTATATATGGCCTTGGTCAGGTTTCATTTTTTTAATCTTTTTAAAAAATCTTTCTTCACTTTTGGACGTAGCACTGAGATTCATTATGGCTTTAGGAATTGGGTCTACTAATTATAAACTGGTTATACATGTTAAATAACATATTCGCTACATATTATTCCGAGTGACACCAAGACAGAACTGTGGACACTCGTTTAACTTTGTGCGCAAGCCGTCGCTTAAACGCTGCCACAAGTGTAACACTATGGACGCGCGCGATAGGTTTTTATCTTGTTTATCATGCGGCATAGCCTTTGCAATCCCAAAGGGCGAACCCGTGCACGCAAGCTTGATGATGATTATAAGATATAAAACACTTATTTCAAATTGGAAATTAGTTATAATGAAAACACGCAATTATTATTTTTGTAAAGACGAGTGTTGGGAAGAATGGTTAAATGAATACTAATGAACAGAACTTATGTGTACATCTTATGTGGACAAACTAATCTTTGTAAGAACTTAAATATTGACCAAAGACGACGGTCAACATTGAACCCGAACCAACAATTCTCTAAAGCTTTAGAGAATTATCACAATAGTTGAACATAATATAATTGCAATATGTATTAGTATCAAAATAGTGTATTACCATGCCCAAAGTGACACAAGAAATGAAAAGTTACAACGCCGCTTGGTATCAAGCAAATAAGGCGAAGATAGCCGCTTATAGACAAGCAAACAAGGCGGAGATAGCCGCGAAGAAAGCCGCTTGGTATCAAGCAAATAAGGCGAAGGTAGCCGCTCAGAACGCCGCTTGGTATCAAGCAAATAAGGCGGAGATAGCCGCTCAGAACGCCGCTTATAAACAAGCAAATAAGGCGGAGATAGCCGCGAAGAACGCCGCTTGGTATCACGCAAATAAGGCGAAGGTAGCCGCTCAGAACGCCGCTTATAGAGACCGTTATGAGTGCGAGCTGTGTTGCAAGAAATGTGGTCGGCTACGCCCTTGTACAGACCCGGCCACCAACATCGATAGCATGGCATGTCGCGATTGTTTTATGAAAGTGACGGGCAAAGACATTCGAATTGAGCACGAGTGGTCTTTGTATTTGGACGAGCACTTTTTTCCGGAGTGGCGAGTATGTACAGATTCGCGTGTCGGTGGAGAGTCCTGTTCCAGATATCGACCAGATGGGTTATGGGCCTCACCGAAGATAGTTTTACAATGGGAGTTGGACGAAAAGCAGCATCGAGGTACATCCTACGACTGTGACGAGCGCCGCATTTCCGAGTTGTACGACGAGTTTCCAGGAAAGCAGTATGTGGTGATTCGAGTCAACCCGCACGGCTACAAGGCGCCACCCGGCACAAAGAAACCCTCGCAGGAAGAGCGGAAAGCCTTAATGTTGCGTGTGATGCACGCATGTCTCGAAAAAGAATGGGAGACACCGATCCACGTAGTGTACATGTTTTATTCGGCTGACAATGCGAATATTACGCGCAATCTTGGCAAGAGCATGCTTTTTGACGCGAAGGACGTGGACGCCTTTTGTGGAGGTCATCAGAATTTGTAGTCAACACATGAGCAACTCGAACGCAATATAAAAATAAATGAACTTTTCATAACTTATATGTTCGCCGTTTGGACGTCTGAAAGATTCTTTAGACTATCTACTTCATGCTGTGACGAGATTGAAGAAATGGACTTTGACGAAGATGAAAAAAAACGCTTTGGTAAAATAGATTAAAAGGTATTTTATATTTTTCAATGGGCAAGACTTTATATCCATTTGATAATTCTCTTAAAATACCGCTTCATATGGTGCACGATTTCGGTGTTTTTTAGTCAAAAACGCTTGAATGTATTTCCTCACCCCTTTTCCCCCGGAATTTGTTTTACACAGTACTTTGTTTTCTGGACCAATAAACGCCACTCCTTTTACGTCTATTGTTGGGAAATGTAATTTTGCAAATGCTGCGTAAAGAAATGTTTGATCCTTGACTTTTTTTCGTTTGTGTGTGCGTTGGCATAACTTGTCGCGCGAAATAGAAAGCAGAAGTTTTCCGCCTCCAAAAATTATTGTTTTAAAGGAAGAAGTTGAACGGCTCAAAACTATAACTCACGTAAACAAAAAAAAACTATAACTCACGTAAACAAAAAAAAACTATAAAGTCTTCTTTATATATATAAAATGTCTTATCCCGAACATCCTCCTTTGTCTGCAGTGGGACAAGGCGCAGAGTATAAACAATTCGTACCAATACCTCCCACATATGAAAAAATAACGCCAGCACAGCTCCAAATACTGGAATATGTTACGACTGGGAACGCAGAAGGCATTCGCAAAATGGCCCAAGACACGCGATACTTGACGTCTAGAAATTTGATAAAATCGACAATTATTAACTGTGCCGACGAGAACGGATGGTCGCCCTTAATGCTTGCTATTAAGAAAAATAATGACGATTGCGTGTCCGCATTGTACCAAGCAGGCGCACGAACCGACACCCGTGTTTCTGTCATTGTTACGTCTGCGACTCTTATTGGCAAATTAGGAGCAGTGTGCATATTGAATCCACTCACGTACGCAGTGATTACTTTTTGTGAAATGTGGATTATGACGAGCCTTTACACCGGAGACTTTACAGCTTTCTCAAAAGACATAATAGATGCGGCATTGAACAGCGTCCGTGAATTGTTTGCAAGACGCAAAGGCTCGTCTGCCTTTGGTTCCCACTCAACTCAGACCGAGCGTAATTATTTGGTAAATGTGCAGTCAGACGCCAATGGTGGTTCGATAGAGTTCTCCGCTCTAACGTTTGCCCTTCAGTTCGCAAACAGACAAACAGTTGTCCCTGCACAACTGTTAGAATTGTTAGAGTTGCTGTTGCACAATGGCGTTCGAATCCGTGACGAAGATTTCTACAATTTTAATCTACAACACACGGAAATTTTGCGTCTGTTGCTCGACCGTCTGACGGCCGATATGTTTGAGGTCGTTACAGATTTCGACGATATTCCTTACCTAGCGAAAGTCATCAATCTTAAACACGTCAAGAAATACATAACCTCTCCTGAAAAGCTAAGAGCATCGGCGAATCTTTTGATTGACTATTTTACTGAAGAAAAACTGTGCAAACGTCTACGTGAACTCGCCAACCATGATGAGGGGTGGCTTCAAGACATAACGGATGCGGCATCTCTGTTTTTTTATAATGCGATTAAGTATCAGGTCGACGAAATTGTCCAGGTCTGCATCGAAAAGAACGTGCGTTTTTTGGACGACCATAATATAATTATGTCGAGGAAAGCTGGCGTGGATAGTAAAGATATTTCGCTGATGGACGGGAGGTACAAGATAACAACCCCACCGGTCAGTCTCCCGATTTCGTGGGACATTCTTCGTCAAGTCTTGGCGTACCGAAAACGACTTGGTGAAGACATTCGTTTATCAGACACTTTTATTAAAAGGATTGTGCACCGACGGGATTTTTTGGTGGATGCCAACGTAGACGTGGACGTGCTCACAGGATTTGGCGTCCCGGACGATATTTGTGACTTTGATGATTACAATTACGAATCTAAAATTACAGAGGTTCAAGCACGCAATTTGGACTTTGCTCTTAAACATGGATATGATTTGCCGGATATAGATGATGCACACATTCTCGTACACGTACATAACCAGAAGGAGTTTGCCAAAGCATTGTTTTTTATGAGAATCGCATCTGTTGTCATTGATTTGGGGGGCGGGACGTATCGTCTACCTACCAAGGAAGTTGGATTGCGGTGGCCTTTGAGTGTACATCCTACAGTTTTTCGAATCCAAAACGGCTACATTACCGGCGATTTTGAATGGCTTCTTCAAACTTTTGATGGATTTCAAATTGCTGGTAGTTTGAAAGTACTTGGTATTGGTGATATCATTACCATTCAAAAAGAGAAGCAACCTCCAATCACAGGTATGTTGTCAATAAAACCCTCAAAAGGACGGTACACATTTGCAGATGGTCAAAAAATACGCGTGAAGCAAGAGTTTGTCACGAAAATTTCGATACCTCTTGAAATCACCCCGGTCGCCGTACCAGCAGCTTCCGTCATTATGAATGCGATGCTGCAAGAACTAAACACGGGACTATTCATGGAGTTGGAATTTGACGATTTAGACTTTGAAGATGACTATTGGAATGCTCAAACTGCCGAAACACTCGGCAAAATGACGTGGGGCCGGGTTAAGGACGAAAGCGTAATTGGTACACTATTGGTACATCGTTGGAATCTATCCGATGGATACACCGACGGCGAGGTCTACCAAATCTTTAAACAATTCGTAGACCTCGGCGCGTACATCCCCCCGAATTTTGGCCAAATAATGCTTGCTAACGCAGACGATTACCCCCTTTCAGACGGCATTCGAGACGGCGCTGACATCTACGACTTGCTTCGGAAGGAATGTCCCGAGTATACATTTGGAAGAAAAGAACAGTCTGAATTTATAAAGTTTGCAAAATCAGGGGATGACCCAAACTCGTTTTTACGTACTGAAGGAACATTTAATTTCTTTTATCATGTGCTAGAAGTCGAAAACAGTGGTGGAGAGACATATTTTCCCATTTTCCCCTATTACATTACAAAAATATGTGACATCGTACGCAAAGGCAAGGACTACGAGCTGAACGCGTACCTGGCCAAGTTTTTGATGTACGTTGGTGCAACGAATGTGGATTCGACGGTGGCCGTCGCTTGCGTCAAACAATTGTTGGCCGCTGGTTTCGACATCAACTACAACCAACACCCAGACATCCGAATCCCGTTGTTCTACGTATTAGACAATGGAAATGACTTGGTGTTGGACGTTTTTATGGACTCGGACAAGTTGGACGTCAATCAAAACGTTCATCCCAATGTCGACCAAACCGCGCTCGAATCGCTATTGCTTAATATTCGAGACCGCGATACGGCACGAATTATGATACACAAAATGCTGCAGGATGACCGCGTGGAGTGCCCCTTTCGTCAACACACGTTGACGGCAAGACAAGTTGATGACGCGCCAGAAATTATCGATTTCTTACTCGCGCGTAAATATTTCCAGGGCAATTCGCGTGATTATCGCTTTACTAAGCCGCGCGAATGGTATTTTAACCCCAACACCGTACCCCTGTACGAAATGCGGCGGCAAAATATATGGAAAAAGAGATTACAAGAGCAAGGCATTGAGCCTGAATGGTGCTCTCCAGAGGACGAGTACACGAAGACAGTGCAATCCAACTTCAATGCAGCGTTTCACGTAGTGGAGTGGCGAGGTCTTGCTTTGCAACATATACCCTTGAAACTAAAAAAGCGCATATTGTGTCTTTTTGCTCTCGATTCTGACGGTCTCGCGTTTGAATTTCTTCCAATGGAATATAAAATGACTTGGTCAATGGTCGAGAAAGCCATTGTACAAAATTGGAGAGCCTTTCAATTTCTGCCCATGAAAGCGTATTACGAAAGAACAAAAGAGGTCAACATCGAAGACAGAGAAGATGTTCAACGGTTTTTAGAGACTGTCAATAAAACGTACGGCAAAAATAGTGCCGATATGTTGTTTGCAGACGCTGCTAAGGGGGATTTTGGAGATTACACCAGAAGGGAGATTAAAATAGTATTTAGTCAAATAGATAAACTCAATGAACAGCACAATTCAAAAGCATTGAACGAGTTAACTGAGAAAACATTTTCAATTATGAAGGCGATTGACTCGGAATACAAAAAAGTGGATTATGTATACAAGGGACTACCGTCTCAATCCGAACACGGCTTTGTCGTCTGGGTAAGACATTTGTTTGGCAATGGTGGCCCGCACGAAGGCCAATGGCCTGCATTTATAGAGATGTTCCCCGAAGCGGCGGCATACGCAGAAGGCAACCCTGATACGCACGAAGGTCAGAAACAAATGGAAGAGGAAAAATCTGACGTACGCAAACAAAAAGAAAAAGAACCCATTAAAAAATTAAGAGATGCGGTTCACGCGCAACTCGGTAAAGAGATTGACATTGTACACTGGGACGATTTCGAGCCCATCATGTTCTCATAATTTGGCGCGTGGTTTGAGTTTGTAAACGAACCACATAAATAAATAACCTATAAGTGCGTCACCCAAAACCATTTTATATTATGTTATTATCTTTTATACTTGGCGCGCTCTCAAAAATTTGATTTGAATCAAATCAAACTCCAGAGCATATCCGTCAACATTTTGATTGCAATCAAATTTGATTTGAATCAAAAAATAAATCCAGAGCATATCCGTCAACATTTTGATTGCAATCAAATTTGATTTGAATCAAAAAATAAATCCAGAGCATATCCGTCAACAAAAATATATACATTTTCGTATATTTAAACACAATATGTAAACTTGACATTATGGATGATTTATTGTTTTGTACGTGGCGACAAAACAGAAATATATGCGTCGATTGGGCAGTAACGATAGTCGTTTCTTATTTTGGTGTAAAAACGATTGGGAGATTTCAATCGACTTGCCAAGCGTACAGAAAATGCAAGCATGTGAAATTAAACACGTTGCACATTCAATTTGTCAAAAAAAAATACGGGCTGGATGGCGTTCAACTAAACCATGTACTACTATGGAATGCCGCTCAATCGGGCCATGTGGAAATAGTCGAAATGCTTCTTCGACAACCACAAATTAACGTAAATCAATACTGTGATGAAAGTACACCCATGCACAAAGATTCTTTCAGCGGCGCCAAGGCACTTCAAGATGCTTTCAATGGCGCCACTGCACTTCATATGGCCACATTAGATAGTCATTTAGATGTCATCAAACTGCTCCTTTTAAACGGTGCGGACGTCAATATCACTGACGCTAATCAACAAACACCGTTGATATGGGCAATCAATTGTCTGAACACTACCGCCGAGAAATGCGAATGCGTGCGTTTACTCCTTCAACAACAAAATATTGACGTTTACATACAGGATACATTTGGCTGCAATGCCATGTATTGGGCAAAGCACAACCAATTTACAAAAGTTGTTCAGTTATTGGAAAAATTTACAAAAAATCAATAAACGTGCTCGAGTTTGATTTGATTCAAATCAAATTTCATAAAGCCGACATTTTTCAGACGTCACCCAGATGGACGAAAGCACCCAACATTTCACCAACACATTCGAAGTACAAGAAGAGGTCATCGAGCCATCGTCTTATTGGGACGAAAACATGCAGATGATTGCCGACGAAGATTTGCCACATTCTATGCGTGCATATTGTACGTGGAATACGTTCTGCGACCGAAAAATCGCGGATTGGCTGTTCTTTGCCCCAAATCATGTTTTCAAGTTACCCAGTGATACGTCGTTTCTCATCGCGCAAAACAAAAAAAAGTGGCTTCTGTATATTCCGAGTACGCGAGAATTGCACCTGACACAGCCGGGAGCGCCCACAGTGATATACGATAGTATTATAAAGATTGATAACGATTTTAAATAAAAGCAAAACATATTCTTTTTTTTATTTACACGACTAGATTTGAAATAAAGTATGTTCTCAGACAAACAACTCGAAGAGATATGGTCACGTGCAAGGGACGTGACGCGCGTGTTCCCGGTCTCGCATGATAATTTAATGGGCCACAATCGCATGGCCGTGCTGCCGGAATTGTGTGAGCCCGTTCAGAGCACGCTGCACGCGATTATGCAGAAAAACGTGCCACCCAGAACGAAATGCGTGTACCAACATTGTTCGGGTATTCTCTCGGCCACTGGTCAATGCTCGGAAAAGTGTGAACAGTCGGGCATCAACGCAGTACAGGACATTGTGGAATGTAGAAATTGCGACTCCTACGGATTTCCATGTTCTACTTGCAATTGCAACATCTTTAGACATCAATTAAAACAATATTTAGAGGATTACTGAATATGTATGTTGTATTTCTTTAGCTCTTTACGCATCATGAATAACGTGACTTCCTTGTTCGGGTAATCGCCCCACTTTTTGCGCAGCTTCCTGTCAATCTTCTTGGAAAGGCCAAAATCAATGATTTGAAGCTCGTCTCTGTCGTTGAGCATTAAGTTCAAGGCGTTGCCATCGTTGTGAAGAATATCGATTTCGTCCAACGTTTTCATGATATGTCGCAAATCTTCTTCAAAGCGCTTGTTGGTGCGCTCCAAAACGTCGACCACCCGGCACTGCATGGGCTCCATGAAGATGCGCTTGTTTTCGAGGTCAACGTGCATCACTTCGGGCGCGATACCGGCATCGGCCGCCGCGGATTGAAAGTCGGCTTCGACCTGAATGCGTGCCGGTGATTTGGTAGACTTAAACTGCTTCATTGCCGCCCGCAACATATTTGGGAATTCCACCAGATATACAACCCCCTGTGCGCCGTCCTTACCCAATTGTTTAATCACTTCAAAGTCGTCGCTCATTTTTTTAATAGACCGCGGCTTTAAATACCCTGTGTCACGCGTGGCATTAAAAAATATTAAGTTAATCATATTATTTTCTATAAATTCGTAGTCTAAAAAACCAAATGATTTTTGACGAAATTGAAGTCCAAAATAAAACCAAAATCGTTTCCAGTGAAACCAAACAGCAATGGGGTCGCGTCTATATGTTTAAAAACAAAATCAACGGAAAGGTTTACATCGGAAAAACTATAAACTGGAAACAGCGGGAGCTAGGCCACAAACACTCGGCTAAAAACCCCAAATACCATTTTGGTCGGGCGCTGCGCAAGTATGGTTGGGATAATTTCGAGATAATTTGTTTAATCGACGACGTCCCCGAGGAGGACTTGGACGACCTCGAGACTGAGTATATTAAATTGTATAATTCGAAAAACCCTGCATTTGGGTACAACCTGACCGAGGGCGGGGAAGGAGTGTCTGGATACGAGTTTACAGAAGAGCAGCGGCAGGCACTGAGCCATAGTCATATCAAAAACCACACTGTTGAAGGTGGTGGAAGTATTTGTTTTAATAAAGCAAGCAACAAGTGGCACGTCAGAGCTAAAAGAAATCATGAGGATAAAACAGATGGAATAACAATCGGTTCTTATTATACACAAGAAACAGCTGCAAAAGCATTGTTATTATATAACACGACTGGAGAGCGTCGCCCATCGGATGTAATTTTCAGAAGGATTGGAACTATTAAAGAAAGAAATGGAAGATTCAGGGGTGTATACAAAAACTTATCTGTAGGTACATTTGCTACTGAAGAACTTGCACAGACAGCTTTAGATAAACGTATAGAACAGGTTGCTAATGGTGTAGTGTTTGTTCCCAAAAAAAGAAAGTATGGAACTATCATAAAGCAAAAAAATGGAAGATTCAGGCCACAATACAAAAGAAAACATCTAGGCACATACGATTCCGAGGCGGAAGCAGAGGCGGCAATTAAAAAATGTATCGAAAATAAAAGTTTATAAAAAATTAGGTTTATGTCTACTGATATCACAAAGAGTTTCGTCGAAAGGGTGCCAGTCCTTTTTTAGTCGCACATTAACGAAATTTCGCGTAATCCACACCCATATTCGACAGTCAGACTCTGTTTGGACATTTTCCAATGGAAAAGGGTGCGTTCGCATGAGTTCGTTAAAGTGTTCGCGGCAATCTTGACATGGGAAATTTTCCTTGTAATCAGCGACAGTATCAAATAATTCTTGCGGCGTCAGACATTGGTGTAGACGTTGCCAATCATAATCGAACGACCATGCTGAAACAATGAGCAGCAGCAGTGTCCACATGTACATGCACTGAGTGGAACAGAGTATATACTTCAATTTGTAGAAACCAATGGATACCTTTTGGGAATTTTGTTACGGCGTGCGTAATATATTGCGCAAACAGGAAGTTCACAAAGAGCCGCCGCGGTCGAATTCGCCCATAAGCAGCCGAGCTGATTCGCCACCACAAATTAGGTCGTACAATTGTACCAATATCAGTTGTCTAAATTCTGTCGAAGACCGGTCTAAATGGATACACGTCAAAATAAAAGAGCATGAGTACTGGTTATGTTCGCAAGAATGTTGGGACGAATGGTTACACAGCCCTGAGTATGTACCATGGTCGCCGCAGAAGCATTTTATACCCATCAAAGACCCGCCACACTTATTATTAGAATAATGTACATAAATTATTGAATATCACTCCATTGTATGAGTTTGTATTTATTTTTTAAAGCCTTCAGAACCAAATATTCTCTGTGACGCCCTGGGTCGGTGTCAAAGGGGTCACTGGTAGAACTTGACCGCGCAAGAAACCCAGGATGCACCATAAACTCTATCGTTCCGTAGCATTTTGAGATAGCATTCGTAATACGCTGAATAGTCATATGTTGACCTGTTAACCCTAATCCAATGAGATGGGTAGTGGTCTTTAGGTCGTGCCTACAGTATACTAATCTTGCGGCTACAGCAGGCACGTACCGGGTTTCATAGCGCCGCTGTGTGTCGGCATCCAACCATGTTAAATCGTCTGGGTCTTGGTCAGGTATTCGAATGTGACGAACGCCAATCTTTTGAAAGTAGGGTGCCAGTACCTCGGGCACATGACTGGCTATATGTGCATGTTGGTGCCCGTCAACTCTGGTGGGATAATAACCCATCAGCTCTTTGAAACGCTCTACTTGTGCCTTTGTTTCTTCTAAAATATCTGTGAGGACGTCGGTCGTTTTTTCGAGGTACCAAAATTTCATTTTGTAGAACAGACTACCTTCTGAATTACGCAAATTATTGGCGCTTGTCAACGGTATACCTTCTGTGAGATTTAAATGTAGTCCCACTGGCATTTGTAATTCTTTGGCGCGCTGGGATGCTGCAATTACATTGGTTCCATTGACCATAAGAGACGCAGAGCTAATGTAACCCTTCTCGAAGGCATCTAGAATACCTGCGTCCCTATGCGGACTGTATCCCAAATCGTCTGCGTTAATAACCAGCATTCGTTATTAAAAAGGAAAGGCTTTAAATATGTTCACCGACAAAGTAAATGTTCATACATGGTCGCCATGTATGCGGCTCGTTCCTCACGCGTATGTGGTTTTGTGTGCCAATATTCGAATATTTTACGGCGTTTGTCCGGTGTATGTGGCATACAAAGCAATGGTCGTTTGTTAGAAGGTGTTTGACAGTCTGTTTTGTGTCGCTTTCCATTTTCGGAGGCATCTTCTTCTCGTGGACGTTTCACCATTGTCAGCAGAAATGATTATTAAATACGTTACTTGTGTCTGGCGGTTTTGATTTAAATTGAGACATTAAAAAATTAATCCGATTTTGCAGTTGAACAGTATACATTTGTAGTTTTTGAAGCGTGGACGCCTCCAAAATATTTGTTTTGATTTGATTCAAAATTTCGTCGTCCATCTTTTAACCCTGAGAAGGTTTAAATACGTAAAATCCTACGACCCACCGCTTCCACCTATATAAGTTAATAAATAAACTATTGGTAAATCAACTATATGGATTTTTTAAATGACATTCCACAAAAAGTAGAACATATGTGTATTAAAAAATTCGGTAGCACTTAGTAGCAACAAACGAAAGGAAGTGTGAACAAAATGAGGGTTTGAAAAGAGTACTTTTCCCCCGGCCTCTTATGGATGAGGTATATTTGATTTAAATTTTCGGGGCGCATTTGATCAAAATAAATTAGAGAACCACCCACCACACTCGTCTTATTACTTGATAATCCCCTACTGGTTAATCCCCCGGTGTGTTTGACAGTTGTTGAACATCTCTTTACTTTTTGTGGTCGTCAAACGTTTTTCAATTTTATTTTTTATATTTTAAGGGGTTTAAAGCCAACTTAGCTCGGTCGGTAGAGCGCCGGTAGAGCGCAAGCTGACGGCCGTGGGTTCGACCCCCACAGTTGGCATGCCTAGCGTGCTCCTCATTAGGTGGTGTATCCGTGGCGAGGGTATGTGCGTGGCGAGGGTATGTGCGTGGCGAGGGTATGTGCGTGGCGAGGGTATGTGCGTGGCGAGGGTATGTGCGTGGCGAGAGCATAGGGCACAATGGCTAGCATGGCAATAGGTACGTTTTCACTTGTTACTTTCTTTTTTTACTAACGTTTTCTCTCTGCACGTGCTGGACATCACGTTAAAATGTCTCCTGCTTGGCTAGCATGGCAATAGGTACGTTTTCACTTGTTACTTTCTTTTTTTTTTACTAACGTTTTCT
>Ga0209092_10000134_pt1:0-57500 | contig 67539 bp, 69 predicted proteins | sample FraStrMetagenome_FD_187446 | JGI IMG/M metagenome (GOLD analysis project Ga0209092, IMG submission 187446) | Marine eukaryotic phytoplankton communities from Arctic Ocean - Fram Strait ARC3M Metagenome (SPAdes) (version 2) | ecosystem: Environmental > Aquatic > Marine > Oceanic | place...
TGCTCCGTCAGGCTTTCGCCCATTGCGGAAAATTCCCCACTGCTGCCTCCCGTAGGAGTCTGGACCGTGTCTCAGTTCCAGTGTGTCTGATCGTCCTCTCAAACCAGATACTGATCGTCGCCTTGGTAGGCTTTTACCCCACCAACAAGCTAATCAGCCGCGAGCTTCTCTTTAGGCGAATAAATTCATTTCACTCGAAAGCATATGGGGTATTAGCAACCGTTTCCAGTTGTTGTCCCCCTCCTAAAGGCAAATTCTCACGTGTTACTCACCCGTCCGCCACTTGAGTTAAAAACTCTCGTACGACTTGCATGTGTTAGGCATACCGCCAGCGTTCATCCTGAGCCAGGATCAAACTCTCTTTAAATTTCCTTAAGTTTTTTTTGTAGATTTATGTTTAAAATCTATTCGTTGTTCTGCTTTTAATTGTATTCAATTCCTGAATAGAGTAATACTTAGAGCAAACAAATAAAATAATTAATTAATAAAAGTACAAAACTCTTTAATTAACTATTTTTATAAAGTATTACTTAATTTAAAAAATATAATTAATTAAGTAATAAATTTATCCATAAAAACATTAACCATAGAATCAGCATCTGCTGAGAGTTTACAAATTAGATTTGACGATAATTCAGGTAAATGAGTGATATTTTCCGCTAGTGGTTTTGTTATTTGTTGATTTTGCGAAAGGTCTTTTAAAATCCTCTCTGGTAAAAAGTCGATTTCAAGATGAGCATAATTTTTTTTCATGAAATTTAGAATGTCAATTCGATCTGTATACCAAAACTCTCTTAATGAATTTGGAATGGAATTCGTATACCATAATGAAGGTAAATATCTAAATAAAATAACATCTTGAACTTCATTATCAATCATCATTTTTCCAGGTTGTCCTTCACTTGGTAAGAACGGCATTGTAAAAACTAAATGATTTAAAGAATCTGCAAGTTTACCCGTTAAACCTAAAATAATTGGTGCTGTTAAATCGACCCCTAACATTACAGGTGAAAGTCCGGTCATAAAATCTTGAATCCAATCAGTTAGAGAAATAAGATATATCCAAGGTCGTGTGTATGGGTTAATTGTTAAAAACCAGTACAATTTCATACGGAATTCTACTAAGAAGAAAAAGCCAATTAATCCTAAAAAAATAGATTGTTGAATAATTTCTAATGGAGTAGTATCAATTGAAATATTTAAATTAATTTGAAGCCATTGTGATAACCAATCAGGTAGAAAGAAAATGTTTTTATAATTTGGAACGTAAAAGTTATAAAATCCATCAGATTTATGTTCATAAAATGTTCTATCAATCCTAGACATGTCTGGGAAATTACCAAAAAAAACCTGACTTAATGTTGCAGGTGCTGCTGGAGGGGGGAAATTTGTTTGATGAACAGGTAGTTGAGATAAATAGTCTGACATTGATTGCTGTTTAGCATCATACTCAGGAGTAAGAGGCATACCTAGATTTTGTGGATAATTAAAAATCTTAGTTGCAATTTGATTTGTTAAGGATTCTAGTCCACTAACGAAAACTACTTTGAAATCTAATATTTTATTTGCTAAAGTCATACGTGAGTTAAATTAATTATATTTTTAAATATATTTGTATCAATGAAAATTATAGGAGAAACCTTTGAAAGTAATAATTAAATCCTTCAGTTAGAAATGTTTATATATTTTATTGATAGTTAAAGAAAAAACTTTTTAAGAATAATAAAATCATTACCAGTAATATAAATAAAAAAAAATAAAAAATAAAGGCTTATTCTGGTTAATCAAATTTAAACTTTAATAATAACATCGGGATAGTAGGATTTGAACCTACGGCACCCTGGTCCCAAACCAGGTACTCTACCAAACTGAGCTATATCCCGTTCTTAACATTATTCAAGTATAGATAATAAATCCCGGATCTGCAAACGCAATAATAAAAAAATTAAACTACCATAAAATATTTCTTGATAGTTTAATGTTTGAAATTAATCTTTGTTAGCAGTAATGTAATCTAATACATCTTGCACAGTTGCCATTTCACCAGCTACTTCATCTGCAATTTCAATATCGAATTCGTCTTCAAATGCCATTACTAATTCAACTACATCTAAAGAATCAGCGCCTAATTCTTTTGTAAAGCTAGCTGTTTCGACAACAGTTTCTTTCTCAATACCTAATTGACTACTAACAATATTTTGTAATTTTTCAAAAGTTTCTGACATAAGAATGCTCCTTAAATTTCAATGATAAACATATCACACATTTTATTATAGCAAAAAAAGCATTATGCGACAATAAATTGGATTAACTTTGTAATTTGGTATATACTATTTCGATTTACACCATATATTGGTATATTTTTTTGTTTAGCTAAATATTGTAACTTTTGGTTTTGTTGTAAATGTTTCTTTAAACCAATAATTAAGCTAGCTTTCTTAATTTCTTTTGTTAAAGTAATATTTAAATCTAATTTAGAGATTATTTCTTTCAGTAAATTATATGAAAGTGAGTATGAATAAATAAATATTTTCTTTTGCTGAGTAAAAGGATTTAAAAAATGTGTTTGTTGATTTATCGAAGCCCAATTTTTTTGAGCAGAAACTGTTGTAATTTGAGGTGTATTAAAATTATTAAATTGTGAAATTGTTGGTAACGTTTTATATTTAATAAATGTTTTTTCATTTTCAACAAATTTTCGTGTTTGATTAACCGTAAAATGCCCTCTTAATAATAAGTCAATAGATTCTTGTACGTTCTCATGGATTGTCCAGTAATTTTGCTCATTAATTTCAATAACAATTTGAAAAGCTGGATAACCTTTACGCTCTAAAATACTTTTTTGTGTTTTTCGGCGTTTTGCTTCTTCATCACTTAATGTAACATACTGAATCCCCCCAATTAAGTCAGTTAGAGGTGGGTTTTTAATAACATTTTCTAAACAATTACCATGAGTTGTACCAACAAGTTGAACTCCTTTTTCAGCAATTGTTCGAGCGGCTAAAGCTTCTAACTCTGTGCCAATTTCATCAATGATAATTACTTGTGGCATATGGTTTTCTACAGCTTCAATCATAACTTGATGTTGTAAATCTGTTTGAGAAACCTGCATTCGACGAGCACGACCAATACCAGGATGTGGTATATCACTATCACCTGCAATTTCATTTGACGTATCGACAATCACAACTCTTTGTTCCATTTCATCTGAAAGAACTCGAGCAATTTCTCGAATAATAGTCGTTTTACCAACTCCTGGCTTACCTAATATTAATATTGACTGACCAGATTCAAGTAAATCGCGTGCTAATGAAATTGTGCCAAAAATGGCTCGACCAATCCGACATGTTAAACCTGTAATTAAAAACTGTCGGTTACGAATGCAACTAATTCTATGTAAGGTACGCTCTATTCCTGCGCGATTTTCATTACTAAATTTGCTAATCCGTTTAGTCGTATATTCTAAATCTTGCCAAGAAATAATTTTAGAGGATAAATATTCAGGACCTGTAGTAAACCTACCTTCAGGTCGACGACCTAAGTCCATAATAATTTCAATAATTTTATCTCTATAAATATGGTTATTTATATGATTGATAAGAAATGATGGAAGCGTTTCAAGTAATTTATCTAAATCTTCATCAACACTCATAGACTGAAAATTTGAGAGTAATTTTTAATTTTTATTATACATAATGTTAGTATATATTTGAAGTTTTAAAAATGGATTTAAGAGAATTATAAAATATTTTTTCATCATTAATTTTTAAATTAATGATGAAAAGTTAATGGTTTATTAAACTATTTAATTTACCAGAAACCTAATGATACAGCTTTATCAATTGGTAAACAAGCACCAATACCAAACCATACAGCAAATAAGAATCCTGTGATGAAAACTAAACTTGCAATTGGACGACGGAACGGATTTTGGAATTTATTTACATTTTCAATAAATGGTACAGTGATTAAACCAGCAGGCACTGCAGCCATAGCTAATACACCTAATAATTTATTTGGTAAAACTCGTAATAAATTAAATGTTGGGAAGAAATACCATTCTGGTAAAATTTCTAATGGCGTATTAAATGGATCAGCTGGTTCACCTAATTGAGTTGGTGCCATTACACCTAAACCAATACAACAAGCAAATGTACCTAAAATACACACAGGGAAAACGTATAATAAATCATTTGGCCATGCTGGCTCACCATAATAATTGTGACCCATTCCTTTAGCTAATTTCGCACGTAATTTCGGATCTGATAGATCGGGTTTTTTTATTACTGACATAACTATTCCTTGTTAAATTTTAATATAGCGATTAATTTCTTAAATTTGAAATTAAAGTGGTCCTGAAATACCCTGTTTTCGGATCATTAAGAAATGTGTTAACATTAACACAGCAGCAGCTAATGGTAAAACAAAAGTGTGAGCACTATAGAAACGTGTTAAAGTACTTTGACCTACACTTTCACCACCACGTAAAACTAATACTAAAGGTTCTCCAACAATTGGAACTGCTGCAGGAACACCTGTTACAATTTTACATGCCCAGAAACCTACTTGATCCCAAGGTAAAGAATAACCTGTTACACCAAATGAAACAGTAACTACAGCTAAGATAACACCTGTTACCCATGTTAATTCACGTGGCTTTTTGAAACCACCAGTTAAATATACACGGAAAACATGTAAAACCATCATCATAACCATCATACTGGCAGACCAACGGTGTACTGATCGAATTAACCAACCAAAGTTAACACTTGTCATAATGTATTCTACAGATGCGAAAGCATCAACTACACTAGGACGGTAATAGAAAGTCATAGCAAAACCGGTTGCTACTTGAACTAAGAAACACGTAAATACAATACCACCAAAACAGTAGAAAATATTAACATGAGGTGGAACATATTTACTTGAAATATCATCAGCAATTGCTTGTACTTCTAAACGTTCTTCAAACCAATCGTAAACTTTACCCATAAGAAGTTATTATAAAGAATAAAACACAGTTAAGCACATTATGGATATTTTTTTTAAAGGCGAGAGTGGGATTCGAACCCACGGAATCCGTAAAGATTCATCTGATTTCAAATCAGACGCAATCGACCAACTCTGCCATCTCGCCAAAAGATTAGCATTAAAACTAATCTTAGATATAAATTAACTTTCGTACGTAGTTGTTCCACTAAATTTAATTGAAGCAGGGTTTGGATTTTTACCAATTGAAAAATCACGGCTGTTTACCGCAGTTCTTCCTGGATTTACTTTCTCTGGATTAACACCATCCTTTGGATGTAAATATTGAACTTCACCACTAGGGAAAATTCGATAAATTTTATAGTCATTAACTTTGAAAGTTTTTAATTGCGTAGCTAACGCTAAACATTGTTCTTTTCGTGCAAGATACAATAAGTTTTCGCCGTTGCGCATAATCGCAGCACCACCAGTAGGCATTTCAAAAATCTGCTCTTTTTTACTAGTCCAAGTAATAGCATACTTTTCTTCAACTTCTGCTGATCTTAACCAGCCACCAGTACTTCCACCAAAAGTTGGAAATGGTGTTTGTAAATTTAATGTCATAAGTAAAGCCTTATTAATATTTAACGTTCAATATAATATTTTAATAAAAAAATGATTTTTTTTACGTTAATTTATAAATTTTCTAGCGGAGAGCGGATTTGAACCACTGACCTTCGGGTTATGAGCCCAACGAGCTACCAGACTGCTCTACTCCGCGAGTTAACTACTTACAATATTAATTATACTAGAATTTAATAAAATTACAAGAGCATTCATTATAAAAAATTTAATAGTATTTTTTAGTCACTTATTTGATTAATGACTAAAAAATATTATTAAATTAATTAACAGATGGATTTCCACTATTAATGCTATCTGCTAAAGAACTTAAAATTAATTTAATTGAGCGTACTGCGTCATCGTTACCTGGAATCGGGATATCTACTAAATCAGGGTCACAATTTGTATCTAAAATTGAAATAATTGGAATACCTAATTTACGACATTCTTGAATAGCTGTCATTTCACGTTTTTGATCAACAATAATTGCTACATCAGGCAATTGTTGCATATCTTTAATACCATTTAAATGCTTACGTAATTTTTCTAATTCTTTACGACGTAAAGAAGCTTCTTTTTTTGGTAATAAATCAAAAACTTGATCAGCTTCTTGTTTTTCAAGAGTTTTTAAACGTTCAATTCGACTTTTTAATGTAACCCAATTTGTTAACATACCGCCTAACCAACGGTGATTTACGTAGTATGAGTTACAACGTTTTGCTTCTTGAGCAATTAAATTACTAGCTTGACGTTTTGTTCCAATGAATAAAAAAGTTTTATCTTTTGTAGCTTCAGATTTAACGTATGAATTAGCTTCTTTCAACAATTGTGCAGATTGAACTAAATCTAAAATATGAATATTATTTCGTTCAGTGTAAATGTAGGGGAACATTTTTGGATTCCAACGGTAGGCTTTATGCCCAAAATGAACACCCGCATCTAGTAATTGGGCTAAAGTAATATCAGCCATAAAATTTATTAACTCCTTAAAATTTTAATATATATGTTTAATAATACCAAAATATAAATCAAAGCGTCTAGTTTTTATTTTTAAACTTTGTCGAATGCTGGTAATTTTGTAGAAACTTGTGAAGATATAACTGTAGTTTTTTCAAAACAATTCTGGTAATTCTGAGAACCCGTTCCAGCAGGAATTAAATGACCAATAATAATATTTTCTTTTAAACCTCTTAACCAGTCGACACGTCCTTCAATGGCTGCTTTAGTTAAAACTCTAGTAGTTTCTTGAAAACTTGCTGCTGAAATAAAACTAGGATTATTTAATGCAGCTTTTGTAATGCCTAATAATAAAGGAACATAAAAAGCTGTTTGTTTTTTGTTTTGTGAAACAATGTCATTAATATATTGAATATGATATAAATCAATAACTTCTCGAGGAAGTAATGGTGTATCACCTTCATGAGTAATTAATACTTTTGTTGTCATTTGTTTAATAATAACTTCTAAATGTTTATCAGCAATCGAAACACCCTGTGAATCATAAACAGATTGAACAGAATTTAATACTAATGCTTGAACTTTTTTAAAACTACGATAACTTGCTTCATAATTATTTGTTAATCGGTAAGCTGTTACATCTTTTGTTCGATCACAAAAGAAGTTTTTAATTAAACCATAGTAATTAAAATAAACCTTTAAAAGATTATGTGGATTAATTTTCTCTGTTTCTTTAATGGTAGTACCTAATTTTCTAAATTCGAAACTGGCATCTAAACTTGTTTTACGAATTAAAATACCTTTTTTTTGATTCGTAGATATATTTTTACTAATTTGACGTTTTTTTCGTGCTTCTAAAAGTTCTTCAATTCTAGGTAAACCCTGGACAATATCTCCTGTAATTTCTTTTTCAAAATTTAATAAACCCAGTGTTTGACCATCAGCAACAAATTCTCCATTTTTACAAAACACACTATTTACTTCTTGTTCAAAGTAGTCTTCAGTAATAGAATGAATTCCTATTGATTTTGAAAATGGATAGCCAAAAAATTGAACACGGATTAAATTTGTCTCATTTTCTATCTTATGTGAAATTAAATCAGAGTTTTTTAAAAAAACAGAATAATGCGTACGACGTTTTTTAACCCATGAAGTTTCTTTCTGAGTTATAACATCATTAATTTCTGAATTTTTAATATCTGAAGAAGTAACAGAAAAGTTTTGAATAAAAATAGGGATTGGTGAACTATATAAATTACCATTTTTTCTAATAAACATTTTTGGTAATTCAAGTTTCAAACCTTTTTCAAATGGAATCGGAATTGTTGAATCTAATTTTTTAGTTAAAACTTTTTTAGTAATATCATAATAATTTAACGCGATATTACGTTTAGTATCAAGCGTGTTAGAAAATGGTAATTGTTTTTCTGACAAAATTTTATATGAAATTGCTTTCTCATTCATTGAATCTTGTGCTTGGCAATTAGGGAAAAAATAAGGTCTCCCTTTTTGGATCGTTAAAACATTTCCATTATCAATAATAATTTTCCCAATTTTATTGATGTTTATGTTTTGAAGTACTAAATCATTAACGGATTTATTTGGAATTTTTGATTTTGAAATAGTTAAACAATCATCATTTGAAATTAATAAAACTTGACGATTTGTATTGTACTTTGATTTTAATTTAACAATTTCTAAAGATTGATCGCTAACATTTTCAAAATAACCTAGTGTTGTATAAGCGTCAATAAATTGATTAGCTTCAACTAAAGTACATGATTGAATATTTGTGTATTTTAGATACGCTGGTAAGTAATTAGGTAAATGAAGATTTTCTAAAAGTAAAAATTTTAAAATCTTTTTCTTAGTATTAAGTTCAAATTGAAGATTCAGATTATTTTCATTGGACGTTTTTAGGTTTAAATCTAAAACATTTGCAATTAACATTATTGATTTTGAACTTCGAATTTTTTGATTCGATTTGTATAAATACTGTGTACTACTCTGTAAACCTAAAATTGATTCAAGTCCTGAATTTGTTTTAAATAATGTTTTAAATGCACGTGGTTTTGGTATTTCATAGATATTTAATGGACGAATTAATAACTGATCTGTAAGCTTACCTATTAAATGCTGACATAATGAGGGTTGATCAATTTTAATATTTTCAAAAATAATTTCACCTGGATAAAAAACTTTATTAGCGAAACTTTTAAAGTTTTTCCCTTGATAAACTAAACCTGATTTAATAGAAATTTCTGATACGATATTGTTTTTATAGTTAATAATTACAATACCTGATTTTTTGGAAAAAAGACCTGGTATTATTTCAAAGTTTTCAGAAATGAAACTACCATGCTCAACTAAAAGTAGATTTTTATCACAATTTAATTTATAAGTCTCTTCAGGTAACCAAATTAAGGAACGTGAAATAAATTGTAAAGGAACTTTATTAAGTTGTGTAGAATTAAATAAACAATCATCGTGCACTGTTTCTTCAAATTCAATATTTAAACGCTTATAATAAGAGATAATTTTTGAACTTGAAATCGACTTTTGGTTAACTCGTTGATCGTAATAGGGAATACCACCGATTTGCGTTTGATAATTATTTGTAATTAAAGTCCCAAAATAATATGGAGAAATTGAATTTAATTCTAATTTTGAAGCATTATTTATTAAATTAAGTGAATAATTTCCGTTTTCGGACTCAAATGTGTACTGGCTAGTTGGATTATTAGAATTTATTTTTCGAATTGTTGAGTTTTTTAAAACATATTGATTTGTAACGATTTGAAATACTCGCTCAAATAAATTTGCTTTATGATTAATAAATCTAACACGACCAGAATATTGATTAATTATCTTGGTTCTAAAAATAAAACTATCTTTATTAATTTTATGATCGGTATAAAAATTTAAGAAAGAATTTGTCGGAGCTTGATATACTTGGCCTGATAAAATCCATAAAAGTTTATTCTTATTAACAAAATTAACTTTGTTTTTTAAACGAGGTATATAAACTTCACCTGATGAAGTACTTACAACAGGCTTAATTTCTGTCCGTGTTTGTTTTGCAGTATTTGATAATTCACCAAGAATCATTCCTTGTTTAACATACTGATTATTTTTTGCAAACAAAATAGTATTAGGCAAAACTTCTAATTGAATTAAATCATGTTCTGAAGTTTCCGGAATAATTACTAATGAACCTGAATTTTTTGTTAATAAAACATCTTCTCCACGACTCGTTCGTAAAATTAAGGTTTTTAAAAGTTTTGAAAATTTTATGACACCACTTACCGAACTAACAATTTGTTGACGAGCTTCAGATGTAAAAATACCACCGGTATGAAAAGTTCTCATTGTTAGTTGTGTTCCCGGTTCACCAATAGATTGACCGGCAATGATACCAACAGCTTCACCAATATCAACTAAATTTTCATTTGCAAGATCCCAACCATAACATTTTTGACAAATGGAACGATATAAACTACATGTTAGTGGTGATCGTATATAAAGTGTTTGAACTTGATGTTGTTTCAACTCTTTAATCAACACAGGAGTTAGTTGAGTATCTCGAGTAGCAAGTAACTTATTTGTAAGAGGATGATAAACTGGCTTACTTAACAAACGTCCTAAAACTTGCTCATTAGTTTGAAAATCATCTACAAGACAAGAATGTTGAGTATGACAATCACGTTCCCGAATAATAATATCTTGTGCAACATCAATTAAACGTCGAGTTAAATAACCAGAATTAGCTGTTTTCAATGCCGTATCCACAATCCCTTTTCTTGCCCCATATCCTGACATTAAATAATCAGTAATAGTTAATCCTTCTCGAAAGTTTTTCTTAATAGGTAGCTGAAGAATTTCTCCACTTGGATCAGACATTAAACCACGCATCCCTACTAATTGACGAACTTGTGACAGGTTACCACGAGCTCCAGAAAAAGCCATGATATAAACTGAATTTAATGGATCATAACTTTTAAAATAGGAAACAACTTCATCTTTTAAAGATTCACTTGTGATACTCCATGTATCAATAATTTTTTGAAATCTTTCAACGTCAGTAATTTTTCCTTTTAAACAAATTTTTTCTGCATTTAAAATTTCTTGATGGGCATTTTCTAGCATTTGGTTTTTAACAAAAGGCACTCTTAAATCTTCAATGCTAATTGAAATACCGGCCTGACTAGCATATTTAAACCCTAAATATTTTAATTCATCAGCTAATGAACACGCTTGCATGGAATTATATTCAGTGAAACTCCATGCAAGTAATTGCTTTAATTGTTTTTTACTAATAAGACTATTTTGGTATATATAGTTTTTCATAAAACATTTATTTTTATCATTATATCGTTTATGCAACTAACTTTAAGGTTTTCTGAATTGTATAATTAAAGATTACTCGCCCAGTCGTTGTTTGTATATATTGAACTAAAGGTTGGCCTAGACTGTCTAATCGAATTTGAACATTTTCATAGTATTCAATTATTGTATTATCTTCTAATTTAGTTTTTTTAATTAAAGTTCCTGGTTCAAGCCCAGTATCATTATAACGAACCCAAATTGAGGTATGTAATTCAATTTGGTTTTGGTAGTATGCTAAAACAACATCATCTAAATCTGCAAAATAATGATTAGAACCTAATAAACCTTTAATATTGTTTACCGTTAAATAGTAGCAACCTAACACCATATCTTGGCTTGGCATAATAATAGGTTCACCGTTGGCAGGTGATAAAAAATTATATGGTGCTAACATTAACATATAACATTCCGCTTGTGATTCCAGTGACAAAGGAACATGAACAGCCATTTGATCACCATCAAAATCTGCATTAAAAGCAGAACAAACAAGGGGATGTAATTTAATAGCTCGACCTTGAACTAATATAGGTTCGAATGCTTGAATTCCTAAACGGTGTAAAGTTGGAGCCCGGTTTAAAAAAATGGGATGACTAGCTAAAACTTTCTCTAAAACTGGGTCAATAGCAGACTCGTTTTGTTGAATTAAGTTTTTTGCGACTTTCATATTACTCGCCAAACCTTGATTAATTAATTCACGAATGATAAATGGTTGAAACAACTCTATAGCCATTTCATAAGGTAAGCCACATTGGTTTAATTTTAAACTTGGGCCAACAACAATAACAGAACGACCCGAGTAATCTACCCTCTTACCTAATAGATTTTGTCGAAAACGACCATGTTTACCTTTAATAATATCAGATAACGATTTTAGAGGTCGATTATTTGCACTTAAAGCAATTTTTCCTCGCTTACCATTATCAATTAACGTATCTACAGCTTCTTGTAACATACGTTTTTCATTTCTGATAATTAATTGAGGTGCATCAATTTCTAAAAGTCTAAGAAGACGATTATTACGAGTAATAATTCGACGATATAATTCATTTAAATCTGAAGTAGCAAATCTACCTCCTTCTAATTGAATCATTGGTCGTAATGCTGGTGGAATAACAGGTAAAATAGTAATGACCATCCATGCCGGATTAGAACCTGTTGCTTGTAAATTTTCTAGAATACGTATTCGTTTAATAGACTGATCACGTAATTTATAAATACGTTGATATTCCCATTTACGGAACCATTTTGAACCATTATAAATCGGTTGATCTTTGTGTAAAACTTTACTACAAATAGTAATAAACCGACGAGTTTTTGAAATCTCTTTATTAATATTAAGATTTTCTAGTTCTTTTTTAATTAAAACTGCACCAATTAAATAATTAGGTGTTGTACGTAATAAATATTTCGGTGTATTCCGTCGACGATTTTGAGGGTTTGGTTTAGGATATGGTTTTAAAGGATAACCAGTAAATCCTAATTCGCGACTTCTACGGTATTGTTGTAAATCCCAATGAAGACCATAAAAGGATATCTCATCTTCAGCAATAAAATATGCTAGTGAAGCAAGTTTTATTCTTTTAATCCGGTTATCACGTAAATTAACTTTACCAGACTTAATTGCAAATTTTTTCTGATATTCCTGTTGAAATATTTGTGAAAGAAGACGTTTTGACGATCGATCTTTTCGTAACATTTCAATTAAACGTTTTAGTTTTTTTCTTATTTTACCGAGCTTTATCAATGAATCTGCATTTAAACGATCACTATGATAACGATTACGAGTAATTTTCGTATATAAAATATCACGTTTTAATTTCTGAGAATTTTCTTTAAAATGCAAATCATTTGGCAACCAATTTACAAGACTTTTTTGTTTAATAATTTCATCTAATAACTCTTTAATTTCTGGGTTTTGTGAAAATTCCAAATTTGTATTAATTAATGTAAACAAATCTGGTAAATAATACAATAACCCAGTATCAACCCGTTTTTCACATTGTTCCACTTCTAAAAGAAGTGCCATATAGTTTGGACGACTATTTGTGTACCAAACATGTGTGACGGGGTAAATTAAATTAATATGTCCCATACGGTGACGTCGAACCCTAGATTCTGTTAGTTCAACCCCACAACGTTCACAAATTAATCCGTCATACCTGACACGTTTATATTTACCACAAGCACATTCCAGACTTTTACTAGGGCCAAAAATTCGTTCACAGAATAAACCGTCCATCTCAGGCTTAAAAGTCCGATAATTAATTGTTTCTGATTTTTGTACTTCGCCAATAAACTGTCCATTAGGTAATCGACGATGAGACCATTGTAAAATGCGAACAGGTGAGGCTAGCTTAATTTTTATATAATCAAATTCTTTTTCAGTTCGTGCCATATTTTTAAGGAAACGTTTTTAAAAAGCTATACTATTTATGTTTGATGTAGGAGGGAATGTTTTTGTCAAAGGATCATATTTTTCAATCAGATTAACTTCTGTTTCATATGTTTGACTTGTATTAAATTGCTCAATACGGTATGTACTCATATCTAATCCAATTGATCTCAATTCTTGCAATAAAACTTTAAATGATTCCGGAATTCCAGATGTTGGAATTGGTTGTCCTTTAACAATAGCATTTAATGTTTCATTACGACCTTCCATATCATCGGATTTAATTGTTAATAATTCTTTTAATGTAAAAGCAGCACCAAATCCTTCTAAAGCCCAAACTTCCATTTCACCAAACCGTTGGCCACCATGTTGAGCTTTACCACCCAAAGGTTGTTGTGTAACTAAAGAGTACGGACCTGTTGCTCGTGCGTGCATTTTATCATCTACTAAATGAATTAATTTAAGCATATAACCATTTCCAACAGTAATTGGATTCTCAAACTCTTTTCCTGTTCGACCATCAATTAAAACCATCTTACCAGGTGAATAAGGGTTAAAAAGCCATGCTTCATCTTTCTCAAGAGAAGCTTGTCGTAACTTTTTATTAATTAAAATTCGTGAAACTTCAGGTCCATACATTTCATCAAATGGTAATATCTTAAATCTTCGATTTAATTTATGACCAGCAAGTCCTAACAAACATTCATATAATTGACCAACATTCATCCGTGAAGGTACACCTAAAGGATTTAAAATAATATCAATTGGCGTCCCATCAGCTAAAAATGGCATATCTTGGCGTGGTAAAATACGAGAAATAATTCCTTTATTTCCGTGGCGCCCTGCTATCTTATCACCAACTTGAATTTTACGGATTTGAGCAATAAAAATTTGAATTTTCTCAAATTTATATGCAAGCTTTGTCCGACGATTAAAGGTTAGGGTTTCAATAACACGACCATACTCACCTTCAGGCATTCGATATGAAGTATCTCGAACCCCTTTAGCTTTGGCACCAAAAATAGCACGTAATAATTTTGCTTCAGGTAATTGTTCTGAATCATCTTTTTCGATAACTTTACCAACTAAAATATCACCAGGTCGAACAAATGTACCAATTGAAACAATACCATCTTCATTTAAATGCTCTGTTTCCGATAAATTTAAATTTGGAATAGTTTTAGTTGTCTTTTCACAAACTTCAGCGGTTTGATCAATCTCGATTTCATATCTTTCAATATGAATTGAAGTAAAAACATCTTCATAAACTAAGCGTTCATTAATTAAAATTGCATCTTCGAAATTATAGCCCTGCCATGGCATATAAGCAATTAAAACATTTTGTCCTAATGCTAATTCACCTGCATTAATACCTGGTCCATCAGTCAACATTTGACCCGATAAAACATGTTCACCTTTCCAAACAATAGGACGATGATTAATACAAGTTTCTTGATTCGAACGTTGGTATTTTTGTAAAGGGTATTTAAATTCCAACCCATCATCTTGCTGAATTGTTATTTGATCTGCTGTTACAGAATGAATAATTCCACTTTTATATGCATTAAGTGTAGCTCCAGAATCAATTGCAATTTGATTTTCTAAACCTGTACCAACAATTGGTTTCTGAGGAAGAATTAATGGAACAGATTGACGTTGCATATTTGAACCCATTAAAGCTCGGTTTGCATCATCATGTTCAAAGAATGGAATTAAAGATGCAGCAACTGAAACAACTTGAACAGTTGAAATTGAAATAAAATCAACTTCAAATGGAGTAACAGCAATAAAATCTTGTTTATACCGAACAGGAATTAAATTTTGTGTTAAATAATTTTGTTCATTCGCTGCAATATCTGCGGGCGCAATTTTATAAAAATCTTCAATATCAGCAGTTAAATAAATAGGATTATCAGTTTTAATAACCTTACCATTAATTACACGCCAAAACGGAGTCTCAATAAATCCGGATTTGTTTACTCGTGCACAAGTTGTTAAAGAGGCAATTAAACCAACATTTTGTCCTTCCGGAGTTTCAATAGGACAAATTCGGCCATAATGACTTGGATGAATATCACGAACAGCAAAACTAATTCGATCTCGATCAAAACCACCTGGACCTAAACCACTAATTCGTCTACGGTGAGTTAAAGAAGATAAAGGATTTGTTTGATCCATATATTGAGAAAGTTGGCTTGAACCAAAGAATTCTCTAATAGTCGCACCTACAATATTAAAACTAGAAAGTTGGCTTGAACCAATTTTATTAGTTTGACTACGAAGTTTTCTTAATAAACGTTGAAAACCAATTCTAAATAGATTTTGTAAAAGTTCTCCTACTGATCGAACTCGTCGATTTTTTAAATGATCAATATCATCACCAATTGTTTTTGAAATTGACAAAGTAATTAAAGAATCAATAATTGCAAAAATATCAGCGTAAGTAATTGTTTGAATTTGACTATTCAGTTTAAGGTTTAATCGATTATTAATTTTTGAACGCCCGATTTTACCTAAACGATAATAACGAATATCAAAAATTCTTGAAAACTCAGATATATTTTTAAAGTAATCTAATTTTAAATTAAATCGCAATAAAGGTTCATTTGATGTTAAAGAATTTGTAATTAATGGTTTATTAAAATAAAAGAAATCAGCATGTTGCAAATTTTGACAAATTTCAAAGTCAGTTAACCCCATTTCTTTTAATAGATGAATAACGGGTTTTTGAGTAAACTTATCTAATTGAACTACTAGTTCATCTTCTTGGTTTTTAATTGGATATTTGTATTTATTAATTTCGGTATTTTTTTGAAAACCAAACCTAACCCAAGACCCAGATTCCGGAATTAAAATTGCAGTGTATAAATCTTTTTCTTGATATTTCTGTTTGTAACTATCTTTAACTTCATGTAAATCTTTATATTGGATAATTTCAGAACGAGATTTTAAATAATTTAACTTATTTTGATTTTCAGCAATTTCATATTTATATTCAAATGATTCAATTTGTAAATTACTATTTGATAAATTACGGATCTGTTTAATATTTAAATCTGAGTTTGAACTTGTACCAATATTAATTTGTTCAGAATCTTTTGTTTTTTTCCTTTTTTGTTTGTATTTGAATAACTCTTTTAATGTTGATGAGAAATAGAAAACTGGCTTAAATTTATTAGACTGAGTTATTAAAACAAGATTATCTATTTTTTCATTGATTGAGTTAAAAGTTTTATTTAAAAATTTAAAATAATTGATTTGTTTTAAGTTGTTTTGAGAATCAACTAAGATTACTAATAATTTATTAATAAAATTAAGATGTATTATTTTATCATAGTAATTTTTTAGGGCGAATTTCTCATCTTCAACAAAGTTTAAATTAAATTCTTTAAGCCATTGATTATTTAAATTAGATATATTAAATTTAGGATTTTGTTTTAATAATTCATATTTAATTAATGATTTAATTAAATAATTCCAATCTGTTATTAAATTTTCTAGATCTAAAGATTGGTTTTTATTACTTACAGTAAATTCTTTATTCTTAATATCTATCCAATGTAAAAAGATTTTGATACGTTCAAATTTTTTCTTTGAGTTAATCGTTTTTGTAATAATGTGGTAAATTTTAAAAGAGTCTAAAAAATAGAAATAAAATTCTTTCTCATTTTTTTTCAGTTCTGTAAAGGAGTATTGAAAAAAACTTTGATTGTATGCAATTGGAAAAAATGATAGGATTTGTTCAGAGATAAATGGTTCACCTAAAGGTACAAATGATTTTAATTTATTAATATCACTTGAAATTTGACGTTTAACGACTTTTCGCTTTTTTTGATTTTTATTTTTTTCAAAATAAATACCAGGACTACGAATAATTTGGCTTACAATAACACGTTCACAACCATTAATAATAAAAGTTGCTGACGTCGTCATTAAAGGCAAGTTAATGATAGGAAATTGGTTATGATAACGAACACTATTTAGTTTTTTATTTCGAATTTCGAGAGGAATAACTAATTGCGCCGCATAATTTGCTGTATACTTTTTTGCTCTAATAATATTATAAATAGGTTTAACTAAACTATAATCGTGTCCAAATAATACATATTCAGTATTATAACTAAAATCATGAATTCGCGAAAACATCGCTAATTCTTCATTTAATCCTTGAGCAATAAACCAACAAAAACTCACCCTTTGCATTTCGATAAAATCAGGTAGAGCTGTTATATAATTCATCGACTGTTTCATAATCTTTGAAATTAATTAATTTTAAATTTTTATAAAGATATTAGAACGTTTAAGAAAATTTAAAATTGTTAGTCAAATTTTCTTACATAAACGTTCATCTAATTTTTGAAGGATTTAAGTATTAAACTGCTTTAAATTGTATAGTTAATTTAGATTTTCGACGAGCTGCTGTATTTCTATGGAAAACGTTTCGTTTTGTTCCTTTATCAATTAAACTATAAATCGAATTTAGTATTTTTTGAGCTTTTTCTTTGTTTTCTGTAGATTTATCAACTTTGTATTCTTCTAAACTAGCTAAAAACATTTTTGTCAATGTTCTTACAGAAGTTTTATAAAAACGATTCTGTAACCTGTTTCGTTTAGCAATTAAAATACGTTTTTTTGCCGATTTGTTATTAGCCATAATTATTTCGAAATCCTATAAGTTTTTAATAAAGTATTTGTATTTACTCAAATATTAATATATTCATTATAAAATTGAAAGTTTTTGTCGCAAAAAAATTTTATCTTATGAAAGTTTTTATAAAACCTTGATAAGATAAAATTTTTTAGGTAGTGTAATCATAATACAAATACTATTAAAAAATTAATTAATTTTATTAAAAATCTTTATGGCAAAAAATAAAGGTACGCGTATTCTAATCACATTAGAGTGTACAGAATGTCGTTCAAATACAAATAAACGTTCAGCAGGTGTATCACGTTATACAACACAAAAAAATCGTCGTAATAACCCAGAACGAATCGAATTAAAAAAATATTGCCGTCACTGTAACAAACCAACTAATCACAAAGAAATTAAGTAAATTATGATAACACAAAAACAAAAATTATCACCTTTGGGTCTTAATCAAAAAATTGATTATAAAGATATTGATTTACTAAAATTATTTATCACAGAGCAAGGTAAAATTTTACCACGCCGTGCAACAGGAGTAACTGTTCAACAACAACGTCAAATTGCAAAAGCAATTAAACGTGCTCGTGTATTATCATTATTACCATTTGTAACACAAAACTCTATTTAAAATATTAAATTTTTAATATTTTAAATGGAATAGGTAAATAAATTGAAAAACAATATATAATAATATTTTGAAAACTCATAGTTACTTAATATGTTTTTATAAACTATTTTTTATTTTATATGAGAGTTTCATAGATTTTCGTCTCCCAAAAGGAGAAAGTCAATGGCAATAAGCTCAACGGAGCGTCGCGCAAAAAACGTACAAATTTTTGTAGAAAAAGACGCTGTGGAAACTAGTTTTGAAAAATGGGCTCAACCCGGTCATTTTTCACGAACTTTAGCTAAAGGTCCAAAAACAACTACTTGGATTTGGAATTTACATGCTGATGCGCACGATTTTGATAGTCAAACTAATTCACTAGAAGAAGTTTCACGTAAAATTTTCAGTGCTCATTTCGGCCAATTAGCAGCAATTTTCTTATGGATTAGTGGTATGCATTTCCATGGTGCATATTTCTCAAATTATTCTGCTTGGTTATCTGACCCAATTGGTATCAAACAAAGTTCTCAAGTTGTTTGGCCAATTGTAGGTCAGGAAATTTTAAACGCTGACGTAGGTGGTAACTTCCAAGGTGTACAAACAACTTCTGGTTGGTTCCAAATGTGGCGTGCAGAAGGAATTACAAGTGAAGTAGAATTATACTGGATTGCTATCGGTGGATTAGTAATGTCAGCAGTAATGCTATTCGCTGGTTGGTTCCACTACCATAAAGCAGCTCCAAAGTTAGAATGGTTCCAAAATGCTGAATCAATGATGAACCATCATTTAGCTGGTTTATTAGGTTTAGGTTGTTTATCATGGTCTGGACACCAAATTCACATCGCATTACCAATTAATAAATTGTTAGATGCAGGTGTATCACCACAAGAAATTCCATTACCTCATGAATTTTTAATTAATCGTGAATTAATGGCTCAGTTATACCCAAGCTTTGGCAAAGGTTTAGCACCATTCTTTAGTGGTCACTGGGGTGAGTACTCAGATTTCTTAACATTTAAAGGTGGTTTAAATCCTGTAACAGGTGGTTTATGGTTAAGTGATATTGCTCACCACCATTTAGCTTTATCTGTTTTATTTATTTTCGCAGGTCACATGTACCGTACTAATTGGGGTATTGGTCACAGCATGAAAGAAATTTTAGAAGCTCATAAAGGTCCTTTCACAGGTGAAGGTCACAAAGGTTTATACGAAATTTTAACAACATCATGGCACGCACAATTAGCTATTAATTTAGCTATGATGGGTTCATTAAGTATCATTGTTGCACATCATATGTATGCAATGCCACCTTACCCATATATTGCAACTGATTATGCGACACAATTATCATTATTTACACATCATATGTGGATTGGTGGATTTTGTGTAGTAGGTGGTGCAGCTCACGCCGCTATTTTTATGGTACGTGATTATACACCAGCAAATAACTATAACAATTTATTAGATCGTGTATTACGTCACCGTGATTCAATTATCTCACATTTAAATTGGGTTTGTATTTTCTTAGGTTGTCATGCATTTGGTTTCTATATCCATAATGATACAATGAGAGCTTTAGGTCGTCCTCAAGATATGTTCTCAGATAAAGCGATCCAATTACAACCAATTTTTGCTCAATGGATTCAAAATATTCATTTATTAGCCCCTGGAACAACAGCTCCAAATGCTTTAGCAACAACTAGTTACGCCTTCGGTGGCGATGTAGTTGAAGTTGGTGGTAAAATTGCTATGATGCCTATTAAATTAGGTACTGCAGATTTTATGGTACACCATATTCACGCATTTACTATTCATGTAACAGTATTAATCTTATTAAAAGGTGTACTTTACGCACGTAGTTCAAAATTAATTCCGGATAAAGCAAACTTAGGTTTCCGTTTCCCTTGTGATGGACCTGGTCGTGGTGGTACTTGTCAAAGTTCTAGTTGGGATCATGTATTCTTAGGATTATTCTGGATGTACAACTCAATTTCAGTTGTAATTTTCCACTTTAGTTGGAAAATGCAATCAGATGTTTGGGGTACTGTTACACCAGATGGAAGTATTTCTCATATTACTGGTGGTAATTTTGCTCAAAGTTCTATTACTATTAACGGTTGGTTACGTGATTTCTTATGGTCACAAGCTTCTCAAGTAATTCAGTCATATGGTTCAGCTTCATCTGCATATGGTTTAATTTTCTTAGGTGCACATTTCATTTGGGCATTTAGTTTAATGTTCTTATTTAGTGGTCGTGGCTACTGGCAAGAACTTATTGAATCAATTGTATGGGCACATAATAAACTAAACTTTGGACCTGCGATTCAACCTCGTGCCTTAAGTATTACTCAAGGTCGAGCTGTAGGTTTAGCACACTATTTATTAGGTGGTATCGGTACAACTTGGGCGTTCTTCTTAGCACGTTCAATCTCAATTACTTAATTGTAAAGTTTTCTTACAATTTAAATTTTATTTACAACTATAAATTATATAAAAAGGCATCTGAAGATTATGGCAACTAAATTTCCAAAGTTTAGCCAAGCCCTTGCACAAGATCCAGCAACTCGACGAATTTGGTATGGTATAGCTACTGCTCATGATTTAGAAGCACATGATGGTATGACGGAAGAAAATTTATATCAAAAAATCTTCGCGTCACATTTTGGCCATTTAGCTATTATTTTCCTTTGGACCGCTGGAAACTTGTTCCATGTAGCATGGCAAGGAAACTTCGAACAATGGGTTCTTAAACCATTAAAAACAAAACCGATTGCACATTCAATTTGGGATCCTCACTTTGGTGAATCTGCGTTAAAAGCATTTAGTAAAGGTAATACATATCCAGTAAACATCGCTTTTTCAGGTGTTTACCAATGGTGGTATACAATTGGATTCAGAACAAATCAAGAACTTTATGCAGGTTCGGTTGGTTTATTGATTTTATCATGTGTTTTATTATTTGCTGGTTGGTTACATTTACAACCAAAATTCCGACCAAGTTTATCTTGGTTTAAAAATAATGAATCACGTTTAAACCACCACTTATCAGGTTTACTTGGTGTAAGTTCATTAGCATGGACTGGACATATCGTACACGTAGCAATTCCAGCTTCTCGTGGTGTTCATGTTGGTTGGGATAATTTCTTAACAACTCCACCACATCCAGCAGGTTTAACACCATTCTTTACGGGTAATTGGACATTATATGCTGAAAACCCAGATAGTGCACAACACGTGTATGGTACAAGTGAAGGTGCTGGTACTGCAATTTTAACATTCTTAGGTGGCTTCCACCCTCAAACACAATCGTTATGGTTAAGTGATATCGCTCACCACCAATTAGCAATTGCTGTTGTGTTTATTATTGCTGGTCACATGTATCGAACAAATTTCGGTATTGGACATAACATGAAAGAAATCCTTGATGCTCACCGTCCTCCAGGTGGTCGTTTAGGTGCAGGTCACGTTGGCTTATTTGAAACAATCACTAATTCATTACATATGCAGTTAGGTTTAGCTTTAGCCTCATTAGGTGTAGCTACTTCATTAACAGCACAACATATGTATGCATTAACTCCTTATGCGTATTTATCAAAAGATTTTACGACTGAAGCAGCATTATATACACATCACCAATATATTGCAGGTTTCTTAATGGTAGGTGCATTCGCTCACGGTGCAATTTTCTTTGTTCGTGACTACGATCCTGAATTAAATAAAAATAATGTTTTAGCACGTATGCTAGAGCATAAAGAAGCGATTATTTCACACTTAAGTTGGGTTTCATTGTTCTTAGGTTTCCACACATTAGGATTATATATCCATAATGATACTGTAGTTGCTTTCGGTCAACCTGAAAAACAAATCTTATTCGAACCAGTATTTGCTGAATATATTCAAGCAGCTTCTGGAAAAGCAGTATACCAATTTAACGTATTATTATCATCACCTACTAGCCCTGCTACTGTTGCAGGTAATCAAGTTTGGTTACCAGGTTGGTTAGATGCAATTAATAATGAGAAGAATGATTTATTCTTAAAAATTGGTCCTGGTGATTTCTTAGTACACCATGCAATTGCATTAGGTTTACATGTAACTGCATTAATTTTAGTAAAAGGTGCTTTAGATGCACGTGGTTCAAAATTAATGCCTGATAAAAAAGATTTTGGTTACAGTTTCCCTTGTGATGGTCCAGGTCGTGGTGGTACATGTGATATCTCTGCATGGGATGCTTTCTACTTAGCAATGTTCTGGATGTTAAACACAATTGGTTGGGTAACATTCTACTGGCATTGGAAACACATGACAATTTGGGGTGGTAACCCAGGTCAATTTGATGAATCATCAAATTACATTATGGGTTGGTTACGTGATTACTTATGGTTAAACTCATCACCATTAATTAATGGTTATAACCCATTTGGTATGAATAACTTATCAGTTTGGTCATGGATGTTCTTATTTGGACACTTAATCTGGGCAACTGGATTTATGTTCTTAATTTCATGGCGTGGTTACTGGCAAGAATTGATTGAGACTTTAGTTTGGGCTCATGAACGTACACCACTTGCAAACTTAATCCGTTGGCGTGATAAACCTGTAGCTTTATCAATTGTTCAAGCACGTTTAGTTGGCTTAGCTCATTTCTCGGTGGGTTATATTTTAACATATGCGGCGTTTGTAATTGCATCAACTTCAGGTAAATATGGTTAATCAATATTAATCTTATTACTTTAAATTTGTCATAAAAATATTCTAGGATTAAATTTAATCCTAGAATATTTTTATGACAAATTTAAATGACACAAATAAGATGCCAAACTAATTTTTTCTAATGTATTGATTTTTCCCAACTTTATTCTTAAAATAGAAATATAGTAAAATTTATAAAAGTATCATGTGTATAACATAGTGATTACTAAAATTAAGCTGGTGTAGCTCAATGGTAGAGCAACGGATTTGTAATCCGTAGGTTGGGGGTTCAAATCCCTTCACCAGCTATAAAAAATTAACGAATTAAAAACAGATAGTTATACTTTATAATATCTGTATACCAAAATGAAAATATAGATTATAATTAGTCTAGAAATTGTTTGCGCAGATGAACAAAAATTAAAATTTTTATTTTTAAAATTTAAAGGAACTTTTTATGGGAAATTTTATTGATAAAACCTTTACGGTAATGGCTGATATTTTATTAAAAGTCCTACCGGCTAGTAAACAAGAAAAACAAGCTTTTTCGTATTATCGAGCAGGAATGGCCGCACAATCTAATGGTAAATATGCGGAAGCTTTGGAAAATTATTATGAAGCGCTACAAGTTGAAGAAGATCCATATGACAGAAGTTACACGTTGTATAATATTGGCTTAATTTATGGTAACATTGGAAATAATTCTCAAGCTTTAGAATATTATCATCAAGCTTTAGAACTAAATTCAAATTTACCCCAATCCTTAAATAATATTGCAGTTATTTATCATTCATCAGGATTAAATACATTAACAATGATAAATGAAGAAATTGATGATATTCAACAAGCAGAATACCGAGCTTTAGCAACTGAGTTTTTTGACAAAGCTGGTGATTACTGGCGTCAAGCTTTAAAATTAGCACCGGATAATTACCCAGGTGCGCGTAATTGGTTAAAAGTAAGTGGGCGATTATTTGAAGATAATTAAGTAATGTAAATTTATTATTTGGACTCAAAGTTGATATTTTATTCAAGAATAATCGTTATTTTGTTGTACAATGGTACATAGTTAATTAGTTTTAAATTTGTTATTATTTTCAATAATAAATTAAATTCAGAAAGTATATTTATTCTCAAATATTTAAATACGTTAAGTAAAAATGGTAGAAACTACAGCAAACAAAGGTTACGTTAGTCAAATTATTGGTCCAGTACTAGATATCCAATTCCCATCTGGAAACTTACCTCCAATCTACAGTGCAATTAAAATTGAAACTGCTGATGGTATTGGTAATATTGTCGAAGTACAACAATTATTAGGCGACAATAAAGTACGTGCGGTATCAATGCGTTCAACCGATGGTTTAAAACGTGGTGTTGAAGCTATTGATTTAGGTACTCCAATTTCTGTTCCTGTTGGTGTAACAACTTTAGGTCGAATTTTTAATGTTATTGGTGAACCTGTAGATGAGCAAGGTGATGTTTTAAACAAAGAAACTTTACCAATTCACCGTGATGCGCCTGCATTTACAGAATTAGAAACAAAGCCATCAATTTTTGAAACTGGTATTAAAGTTGTAGATTTATTAGCACCATACCGTCGTGGTGGTAAAATTGGTTTATTCGGTGGTGCGGGTGTAGGTAAAACTGTATTAATTATGGAATTAATTAATAATATTGCTAAAGCTCACGGTGGTGTATCAGTATTTGGTGGTGTAGGTGAACGTACACGTGAAGGTAATGATTTATACGAAGAAATGAAAGAATCTGGTGTAATTAACGAAAATAATTTCGAAGAATCTAAAGTAGCTTTAGTATATGGTCAAATGAACGAACCTCCAGGTGCACGTATGCGTGTAGGTTTAACTGCGTTAACAATGGCAGAGTATTTCCGTGATGTTAACAAGCAAGATGTTTTATTATTTATTGATAATATTTTCCGTTTCACTCAAGCTGGTTCAGAAGTATCTGCTTTATTAGGCCGTATGCCATCAGCAGTAGGTTACCAACCAACATTAGCAACTGAAATGGGTGCATTACAAGAACGTATTACATCTACAACACAAGGTTCTATTACATCAATTCAAGCAGTATATGTACCTGCTGATGATTTAACAGATCCAGCTCCAGCAACAACATTTGCTCACTTAGATGCTACAACAGTATTATCACGTAATTTAGCGGCTAAAGGTATTTACCCTGCGGTAGATCCATTAGATTCTACATCAACAATGTTACAACCAAACATTGTAAGTGAAGAACACTACAAAATGGCTGAAACAGTAAAAGAAACTTTACAACGTTACAAAGAATTACAAGATATTATTGCAATTTTAGGTATTGATGAATTATCTGAAGAAGATCGTTTAACAGTAGCTCGTGCACGTAAAGTTGAACGTTTCTTATCACAACCATTCTTCGTAGCGGAAATCTTTACAGGTTCACCGGGTAAATACGTAAGTTTAGAACAAACTATTAAAGGTTTTACAATGATCTTTGATGGTGAGTTAGATGATTTACCAGAACAAGCGTTTTATCTTGTAGGGGATATTGACGAAGCAATTTCAAAAGCAGAAACTCTAAAATAAAGGAGTAATAATTTTATGGTTCTAAATATTCGCGTACTTACTCCAGACAGAGTAATCTGTTCAACAACAGCTGATGAAGTTGTGTTACCAGGTTTAACTGGTCAAGTCGGTATATTAGAAGGTCATGCTGCTTTAATTACAGCTTTAGACACAGGTTTACTAAGAATTAAGCTAGAAAATAAATGGACTCCAATTATTTTATGTGGCGGTTTAGCTGAAGTTGATCGTAATCGAGTAACAGTTTTAGTAAATGATGTAGAAGAACTTGTATCAGTTGAGTTAAGCGAAGCTACACAAGACTTAGAAAAAGCTACGCTAGCTGTTGAAAATGCAGATAATAGTAAAGCAAAACTTGATGCATCACTTGAATTAAAAAAAGCAACAGCTCGTGTTGAAGCTATAAACTATTTATCATAAAAAAATATAAAACTAAATTATTATAATTTAGTTTTATATTTTTTTAATAATTTATGTGTAGATTTTGACATTCTTAAAACTACAAGTTTTATAAAACTTTAGGAAAAAATTTTAACGAATCAAAATCCCTGTATATGATAACAAATTCCGACTTTAATTTTCAAGAAAATGAAGCTGTTACTCTAGAATTACCTTTTTCGGAACATATTGAAGAATTACGACAACGACTTTTTCATATTGTTTGGATTGTTTTATTGTTAACATCTGTTGCATTTTTTGAAGTTAAATTTTTAGTTAAAATACTAGAATTACCCGTTAGTAATGTTAAATTTTTTCAACTATCACCAGGAGAGTACTTCGTCTCTACAGTAAAAATTGCTTTTTATACAGGACTATTATTTGGTACTCCATTTGCGATAGGGCAATTAATTTTATTCTTATTACCTGGGCTAACAAAAAAAGAAACAAAAGTTATCTTACCATTATTATTAAGTGCTTTATGTCTCTTTGGTTTGGGACTAGCTTTTTCATATTATGCCTTAATACCTGCAGCTTTAAATTTCTTTTTAAGCTACAGTGATGAAGTTATTGAACCATTTTGGTCATTTGATCAATATTTTGAATTTATTCTTGTTCTATTTTATAGTACAGGTTTAGCTTTTCAAATCCCGATTATTCAAATTTTATTAGGATTGCTAAATATTGTTTCGGCTAAACAAATGATAACTTCATGGCGATATGTTATTTTAGTTTCAACCATTATTGGAGCAGTTTTAACACCTTCTACCGATCCATTGACTCAAGTATTGTTATCTTCAGCAATATTATTGTTATATTTTTCTGGGGTAGGGATCCTGCTTTTAATAAAAAAATAATTTATATATATACTTAAAAAGTATTTAATTCATGGCAACTAACAAGTTTTTTAAAAGTCTTTTATTTACTTTAACGATTGCTGTAAGTGTCTTCGGTTTTTCTGTTGAAAATTCTTTAGCTTACCCTGTATTTGCACAACAAGGTTACTCAAACCCTCGCGCAGCAAATGGTAAATTAGCTTGTGCGAATTGTCACTTAAATCAAAAAGCAATTGAAATTGAAGCACCTCAAGCAGTACTTCCAAACTCTGTTTTTGAAGTTGAAGTTAAAGTAGCTTATGATACTTCACGCCAACAAATTGGTGCAAATGGTAAAGCAGCTGATTTAAATGTAGGTGGTATTGTAATTTTACCAAAGGGATTTAAAATGGCACCTAAAAACCAAATTCCGCAAGAAGTAAAAACAAAAAATAAAGGTGTATTTATTTCACCATATAGTACAGAATTTGATAATATCTTAGTTGTTGGACCAATCGCTGGTAAAAAACACCAAGAACTTATCTTCCCTGTTGTAGCACCGGATCCAGAAAAAGATTCAAATGTTAAATACTTAACATACCCTTTATACGCTGGTGGTAACCGTGGCCGTGGTCAAGTTTACCCTACTGGTGAAAAAAGTAATATTAATAGTTTTGTTGCTGTTCAAGCAGGTCAAATTTCAGACATTGCAGTTACAGAAAAGAACGAATCTAATATTACAATTGTTAGTTCAAATGGTACAAGTACGTCACAAATTGTTCCTGCTGGATTAAAATTAACAGTAAAACAAGGTGATGTTGTTAAAGCAGACCAATCATTAAACATTGATCCAAATGTAGGTGGTTTCGGTCAAGAAGAAACTGAAATTGTATTACAAAAACCAGCTCGTATTATTGGTTATTTAGCATTCTGTTTCAGTGTTTTATTAACACAAGTTTTATTAATTTTAAAGAAAAAACAATTTGAAAAAGTTCAAGCTGCTGAACTTAATTTCTAAATAATAAAAAAAAAGGAATGACTTTTAAAATATGTCATTCCTTTTTAATACCAATGAATTAGAATAATTCTTCTTCTTGGTGAACTAAAATTGTACAATCAGATTTAGGGTAAACAACACAAGTTAAACAGAAACCAGCGTCTAAGTTATCGTCTTCTAAGAATGTTTGTTCGCTTTGGTCAATCTCACCTTCTATTAATTTACCAGCACATGTAGAACATGCACCTGCACGACAAGAGTATGGTAAATCAATACCAGCATCTTCTGCCGCTTCTAATACAAACTTATCATCAGCACATTCAACTGTTGCGTCAATGTCGTGCTCTTCTGATTGAAATTTTACTGTGTAAGTAGCCATACGAATCCTTATTTAAAATGGTTATAAAGTAAAAATTTAAAAATAAATTTTATTATTACTTTCCTAATCATTATTATACCACGTAAACTAACTACTTTTTTATTTTTTTTATTTTTAAAAAGTTTTAATTTTATTTAAAAGCCTGTTTTAGCCTACTAGCCTTACCTTTTAAATTACGTAAATAATATAATTTTGAACGACGAACTTTTGATGAACGTAATACTTGAATTGAATCAACTTTAGGAGAATGAATTAAGAATATACGTTCTACTCCAATTCCTTGTAAAACTTTTCTTACTGTAATTGTTGTATTAATTGAGCTATTTTTTTTAGCAATAACCGTGCCTTCATAAAATTGAACACGTTCTTTATTACCTTCAATAATTTTAACACCTATTTTAACGTTATCACCAATTCGGATAGTTGGTAAATCACTTTTAATAAAACTTTTGTGTAAATTATCAATAGGTTTTTGTTTATTTAACTTAACCATAAGACTTTTATATTTTAATAATTTATTATTAGCAATACTACAATTATACTGCCAAAAAAACAATATTAAAAATTTTGAAAATGCATCCGACTGGGTTCGAACCAGTGACGTTCCAGAGGAAAACGGATTATGAGTCCGGTGCCTTCAACCACTCGGCCACGAATGCATATATGGAGCTGATGGGAATCGAACCCACGTCCATTTAACTTTTATTAAAGCACTCATTCACAGGCATAGTTCTCCAAGAAAGAGAACAAAAGATAATAATATTCTAAACTATAAAAAAAACAAAAGTCTAGTTATAGTGAACAAAGAAAGTTAACAAATTTTTATGTACTAAACTGCAAAGCTTAAAGAATTAGAAAAACTCTTATTTACTTGTTTGAAGTTAAATGGAATTATGTTGTTAGCATTTATTATAAATTTGTATGTTTTTTACGAAGAATAACGGCTTCGACCTGCATCATACTTTACTTAACTGTTAAATGTCAAAACCAAGTCAGCCCCAGGTTATCTTATTTTGAATACTGTTCGTTTGAATCAAAAAAATGACTAAGCATGAAGGGAATCGAACCCCCGACTTTCAGAATCGGAATCTGATGCTCTATCCACTGAGCTACATGCTTTGCAGATTATCTGAAAGATTTGTAAACAAAATTTTTAGGAAAGTATAAAATGACTAAAATATTTTAATTTAACTATCTTATACTATTTATCATAACATCACAAAATGATATCTGACAAGATTAAAAAGCTATTATTTAAAATTTAAGTTCAATTCAATAAAAAAAAGAATTGAACTTAAAAAATTAGTGTTAGATTTAGTAATAAATCTTACCACCACCCCATTTCTCACTCACAATTCGTGGTGATAACATGATGTGACCAGCAATTGAATATAAATCTTCATCAGTTACTGAACGCATACGTGGGTAAATATCTGCACTCTTAATACTAGGGTGAACTTCAGCAATAGAATCTAATCCATCATATGTTGTTGGATTTTTTAAATAATCAACTAAAGCCTCAATGTTATCACGACGTGGCGTTGCTAAACTTAAAGCTTCAGGATCTAAACCAACGTTAGGGTTTGTTTTTGTAACACCACCTACATGACAAGCACCACAAGTTGCATTAAATAAACGTTTTCCACGTTTTACTTGTTCTGGTGTTAAGACAGTTGTTTTTCCAGTACCATCTACTACTACAGTTCTTGTTGCTTCATCTAAATCAATAGCAGAAGCTGTTGTAACAAAAATGTTAAAAATACCAAATAAAATTAAGACACCAAATTTAGAATATTTCTTAAACATAATTTTAAAATATTATTTATTAAATTGGAACCAAGAAGATAAAGGATAGTTAATTTTACTTATTTATCCTTTTTTTTAGTTTTGCCATATTTGCGAGTAAACCTCGTAATCGAATATTTTCCCATCCGGCAACTAAAAGAGATGCTATAATTAAGACTTGACTAAATAATAAAATTGGGTCTAGTCGCCAACCATGAACCATTAAAATACAACTATAGAGTAAACCAATTGTTGCAAAAAAGATGTCTTCATCTCGTGCCACCTCGGGCTTAACGACTCGAAGAAAATATAGTAATATTACTCCAAATCCTAAGATTAAACCTAATAAAATATTTGGACCAAAACCAATGTTTATCATAAGTAATTATATAAAGATTTTAATTAATTATAAATACGTAATTTATAGTTTTAATTAAGAACGTAAAATACGATCACTTTTACTGATGAAAACTAAAGCACCTGCAATTGCACTTACTACAACGGCGCCTGCAATTAAACTAGAGATAAAATTTGATAATGAAGCTGTCATTTCTAATTCCGTTTTTTTTAAATTAAAAATAATAAAATTGACTACAATATTAATTGTATCAGCTTTTCTAAAAAAAACATAATTAATATTATAGCCAAAATAGTTTATATCTATATTATATTAAAATTTGGGATTAAATAACTAATTTAAATTAAAAAAAATTCTATTTCGATAACAAGTTTATTGGTAAATAATTATTAAAGGTATAGTATTAATACAAATAGTCAATTCAATCTTTATGCTGCTATCTTACGATCCTGACAAAATAAGTTGTTTTAAAATTCTATTAAAAACTATACCCAATTTATACAATACTAAATTTGTCAAAAATAAGCAACTACTAATTAAAAATTAATGTATTGTTATTTTCTATCAATTATATTATAATTTATAATAAGCCCGGATAGCTCAGTCGGTAGAGCAGTGGATTGAAGATCCTCGTGTCACCAGTTCGAATCTGGTTCTGGGCATTTACTCAATAGAATCTACATTTAGGAATTTTGTTCTACTTGAATCAAAGTGTAAGTCAACTGTTCCAACTGGTCCGTTACGTTGTTTTGCAATAATTAGTTCAACATTATCAATTGGATTAATATTTTCTAAACTTTCACTCGAATTATAATAACTTTCTCGATAAAGCATTAATACTAAATCTGCATCTTGCTCAATCGATCCACTTTCGCGTAAATCAGACAAGACAGGTCGTTTATTGACGCGACTTTCAACATTTCGACTTAATTGAGATAAAGCAATAATGGGTACACTAAACTCCCGTGCAAGGTTTTTTAATGATCTTGTAATTTGTGACAACTCTTGTGCTCGATTTTCTGTTTTAAATTTACTATTTTGCATTAATTGTAAATAATCAATAATAATTAATCCGATTTGATTTTGTTCAAACAGTATTTTTTTAATCTTTGATTTAATATCAGGAATAGATGGACTTGGAGTATCATCGATAAAAAAAGGTAATCCAGATAATTTTTTAATAGTCGAATTTAATTTTATCCAATCTTCTTTATAAAGGTTACCTGTTTTTAATCGTAAATTGGTTATATCTGTTTCATTAGTCAGCAATCGATAAGTTAATTGTTCTTTAGACATTTCTAAACTAAAAAATAAAACAGGTAAATTTGAATCTTTAATAATATTCGAAGCAATATTTAAAGATAGAGCGGTTTTTCCCATAGAAGGACGGCCTGCAATGATAATTAAGTCAGATTTTTGGAAACCTTGAGTAAATGAATCTAAATCAAAAAAACCAGAGGAAATACCAGATAAAGATGGTTTTAAAGCTTTTTGTTTTAAATCTAAAAAAATTTGTGAGAATAATTCAGCACTATTCGTTATTTTTTGAATTTTAATTTGATTTGTAAGATTGAAAACATCGGATTCTAAAGTTGATAATAAAGATTCTAATGAAAGATTAGTAACATAAGCGGAATTAATAATTTTATATCCTAATTTAATTAATGAACGACGTAAAAATTTATCATGAATTAATTTAATATAATCTTCCAAATATAATAAGTTTGGGATATAGTTAATTAATTCAACTAATACAGCGGTACCTCCCACTTCATTTAAACGACCAGTATCTTGAAGAAAAGTATTTAATGTAACAATATCTATAGGAATTTTTTTACTATACATCTCTATAATAGCTTGATACAATTCTTGGTGGTTTTTGAAATAAAAAGTTTCAATTTTAACGCTACGTAAAGTAATTTCTATTGCTTCTGAACTAACCAATAAACTACTTAAAATAATTTTTTCGGCTAAAAAATTATGTGGTAAATATTTTTCAATTGAGATTGATTCGGACTTCTTATTTGCGTTCTGCATAATTTAATAGTTTTAAGAAATTTATTAAATATAATTTAAAGTATTGCTTTTTTATCCTATTATACTTAAAATAGATATTAAGCGTCCTTAGTTCAGTTGGTAGAACGCTAGTCTCCAAAATTAGATGTCGAGGGTTCAAGTCCTTCAGGGCGCGTTTCTCTTTTAAATAAGAGGTTTATATTTTTTATATAGAATTTATATTTAAAAAGCAATCTGTAAATAATTTCTTTATTATCTAGATTATTATAGTTTATTTAAAGAAATTACTTCAGCTTTAAATGAAAACAAAACCTTTTTATTTTAATTAAAAGGTAGTTCACAAATTCATTTACATTAAAAATTGAATTTATAAAGCGGTAAATTTTATGGCTAAAAAAGTAACAGCATTAATTAAATTAGCGTTACCGGCAGCAAAAGCTACTCCAGCACCTCCAGTAGGTCCTGCATTAGGTCAACACGGTGTTAATATCGCAGCTTTTTGTAAAGAATATAATGCAAAAACTGGTGATAAAACTGGTCTTATTATTCCAGTAGAAATTTCCGTATATGAAGATAGAAGTTATACTTTTATTCTTAAAACGCCACCAGCGTCTGTTTTATTAGCAAATGCTGCAAAAATTAAAAAAGGTTCATCGACACCTAATAGCGTAAATGTCGGTTCAATTACTAACGCTCAATTAGAAGAAATTGCAAGCATTAAATTACCAGATTTAAATACTACAAAACTTACTAGTGCAGTAAAAATCGTTGAAGGAACTGCCCGTAATATGGGTATTTCTATCGTAGATTAATTTGTAATTAATAAATTTTATTGGGGAATTTTATGCGAAAAATATCACGTCGTCACCAAGAAAACAAAGAAAAAACAAAAAATATTATTTTTGCTAATACTGAAGAAGCAATTAAAATATTAAAAGAAACAGCTACAGCAAAATTTACTGAAACTGTTGAGTTACATGCTAATTTAAATATTGATCCAAAATATGCAGATCAGCAATTAAGAACAACTGTAACATTACCTCATGGTGTTGGTAAATCAATTAAAATCGCTGTTTTAACAAATGATGCCAATATTGCCGAAGCTCAATCAGCTGGGGGTGATATCGTTGGTAATACTGATTTAATAGAACAAATCAGTCAAGGTAACATTGAGTTTGATTTACTAATCGCAACTCCTGATATGATGCCAAAATTAGCTAAATTAGGTCGTGTTTTAGGACCAAAAGGATTAATGCCATCACCAAAATCTGGTACTGTTACTACAACACTAACAGAAACTTTATCAGATTTTAAAAAAGGTAAATTTGAATATAAAGCGGATAAAACTGGTGTAGTTCATGTCAGTTTTGGTAAGTCATCATTTACAGAAATTCAATTAGTTGAAAACTTAACTGCTTTACATCAATCTATTGAACAAAATCGCCCTTCAGGTGTTAAAGGAAAATATTTTAAAAATATGTTCATTTGTACTAGTATGGGACCTTCTATTCAATTAGGTTTAGATATCTTTGAATAACAAAGTAAAAAAAACTTTAAATATTAATTAAAAATTAACAAAATATTATGTCAGATAAAATTACTCAAATCGTTGAAGAATTAAAAACATTAACATTATTAGAAGCTTCAGAATTAGTAAGTCAAATTGAAGAAACATTTGGCGTTGATGCTTCAGCTGCTGTAGGTGGTGGTGGTGTTGTTATGGCTGCTGCGGCTGCTGAAGAAGTAGAAGAAAAAACAGAATTTAACGTAATGTTAGATGAAGTTCCTGCCGATAAGAAAATTGCTGTATTAAAAGTTGTTCGTGCTTTAACAGGTTTAGGTTTAAAAGAAGCTAAAGAATTAGTAGAGTCAGCTCCTAAACAAGTTCAAGCCGATGTTGCTAAAGATGCAGCTGAAGATGCGAAGAAACAATTAGAAGCAGCTGGTGGTAAAGCGTCATTAACATAAGTTATAATTTAAAACTCTAATAACAAATTATTAGAGTTTTAAAACTATTTTATTTTTATATTAGTTTTAATAATAAATAATATTAATAATACTTAAGATAAACTTAAGTATTATTATACATTTCTAGTCTTTAAAATTGTTGACCACGGCTATATTGTAAATAAGCTGCAACAAATAGACCAAAAGCGCTTACAGTAATCATTCCTAAAACAATTCCAGATAATAAAGGTTCTACCATTTTATTTTTATTATAAATTTATGATTTAGTATTAATACATATTCATAATTATTTCAACTCTTGAATTAAACTTTAAAAGTTTAGTCAATTAAAAATAATTTAAAATAATAATTTTTTAATGTAATTTTAAAATTATCTAAAACCAATAGCTGCTTGCCAAACAAAAGCTAATAATAAAAAGAAAACAGGGACAATTGGTAACACATCTACAATTGGACTGAATGCAACATATGCTTCAGGTAATCGAGCTAATAATAAACTTTCCATAATTAAAACCTCTATATATATTTATAATATGTTAAATATATTAAATTTAATATTATTAATTCTACTATAAAAATACGGAAAAGTTTGATTTATCTTCCAGATACTTTTTTAATTATCTGATATTTTTATTTTCAGATACGATTTGTAACAATGACCGTTAGTCTTGATTTTGTACTAACAATAAAGTTAACCGCAGAAAATCTACTATAACTGTAGCTTTTTTGCGGTTAACTTTAATTCCAATTGTTCGAAGAATTCTACCGGCTTTTAGTATGGCCTTAATTTTTATTATAAAAATTAAGCTTTATACTTCCAAAATTTAAGTAATACCCAATATTTTTTAACTAATATTTAAAATTATTAATAGATTAATGTATAATTATAACTATAAGTTGATAAGACGAAAGTAAAAATTCTAGTTAAGGTTTACTTAAAAAAAAATTTTATTTAAGGATTAAAAAATATGACCATTGCTATTGGACAAAACCAAGAACGTGGTTTATTTGATCTAGTTGATGATTGGTTAAAGAAAGATAGATTTGTCTTTGTTGGCTGGTCAGGTTTATTATTATTCCCCACAGCATATTTAGCTGCAGGTGGGTGGATGACAGGTACTACATTTGTAACTTCTTGGTACACACACGGTTTAGCAAGTTCATACCTTGAAGGTTGTAACTTCTTAACTGCTGCAGTATCAACTCCGGCAAACAGTATGGGTCACTCATTATTATTATTATGGGGTCCAGAAGCACAAGGTGATTTCACTCGTTGGTGTCAAATTGGTGGTTTATGGGCATTTATCGCATTACACGGTGCTTTCGGTTTAATTGGCTTCTGTTTACGTCAATTCGAAATTGCTCGTTTAGTAGGTATCCGACCATATAATGCAATTGCTTTCTCAGGTCCAATTGCTGTATTTATTTCTGTATTCTTATTATACCCATTAGGTCAAGCTAGTTGGTTCTTTGCTCCAAGTTTCGGTGTTGCTGCAATTTTCCGATTCTTATTATTCTTGCAAGGTTTCCACAACTGGACTTTAAACCCATTCCACATGATGGGTGTTGCCGGTATTTTAGGTGGTGCATTATTATGTGCGATTCACGGTGCAACTGTTGAAAACACATTATTTGAAGATGGTGATGCTGCAAACACATTCCGTGCGTTTACACCAACACAATCAGAAGAAACATATTCAATGGTAACTGCGAACCGTTTCTGGTCTCAAATTTTTGGTGTAGCGTTCTCTAACAAACGTTGGTTACACTTCTTTATGTTATTTGTTCCTGTAACAGGTTTATGGACAAGTGCTGTAGGTATTGTAGGTTTAGCATTAAACTTACGTGCATACGATTTCGTATCTCAAGAGTTACGTGCGGCTGAAGATCCCGAATTTGAAACATTCTATACAAAAAATATTTTATTAAACGAAGGTATCCGTGCTTGGATGGCTGCTCAAGATCAACCACATGAGAACTTCGTATTCCCTGAGGAGGTATTACCACGTGGAAACGCCCTTTAATAGTAGTATTGCAGGCCGTGACATTGAATCAACAGGCTTTGCTTGGTGGAGTGGAAACGCTCGTTTAATCAATGTTTCAGGTAAATTATTAGGTGCTCACGTAGCACATGCTGGTTTAATGGTATTTTGGGCTGGTGCTATGGTACTTTTCGAAGTATCACACTTTGTTCCTGAAAAACCAACATATGAACAAGGATTTATTTTAATCCAACATTTAGCAACATTAGGTTACGGTATCGGTCCTGGTGGTGAGATTACTTCAACAGTACCTTACTTTGCTGTAGGTGTTCTTCACTTAATTTCTTCAGCAGTTTTAGGTTTTGGTGGTATTTACCACTCATTATTAGGCCCAGATACATTAGAAGAATCATTCCCATTCTTTGGTTATGACTGGCGTGATAAAAATAAGATGACTACTATTTTAGGTATTCACTTATGTTTATTAGGTTTAGGTTCTTTCTTATTAGTAATCAAAGCTATGTACTTAGGTGGTGTATATGATACATGGGCACCAGGTGGTGGTGATGTTCGTTACATTACAACTCCAACATTAAATCCAATTGTAATTTTTGGTTACGTATTCCGTTCTCCATTTGGTGGTGACGGTTGGGTAGTTGCTGTAAATAACATGGAAGATGTTATTGGTGGTCACATCTGGGTTGGTATCTTATGTATTACAGGTGGTATTTGGCATATTTTCACTAAGCCATTTGCATGGGCACGTCGTGCTTTTGTATGGTCAGGTGAAGCTTACTTATCATACAGTTTAGCTGCAATCTCATTAATGGGATTCACTGCTTCGTTATACGCATGGTACAATAACACTGCTTACCCAAGTGAGTTATATGGTCCAACAGGTCCAGAAGCTTCACAATCACAAGCATTTACATTCTTAGTACGAGATCAACGTTTAGGTGCTAACGTATCTTCTGCGCAAGGTCCTACTGGTTTAGGTAAATACTTAATGCGTTCACCAAGTGGTGAGATCATCTTTGGTGGTGAAACAATGCGTTTCTGGGATTTACGTGCTCCATGGGTTGAACCATTACGTGGTCCAAACGGTTTAGATATCAATAAAATTAAAAATGATATTCAACCATGGCAAGAACGTCGTGCAGCAGAATACATGACACATGCACCTTTAGGTTCATTAAACTCTGTAGGTGGTGTAGCAACAGAAATTAACTCTGTAAACTACGTATCTCCACGTTCATGGTTATGTTGTTCACACTTCTTCTTAGGTTTCTTCTTCTTAATTGGTCACTGGTGGCACTCTGGTCGTGCACGTGCGGCTGCTGCTGGTTTCGAAAAAGGTATTAACCGTGCTAATGAACCTGTATTATCAATGCGTCCTATTGATTAATTCATTTTTGTTACACTTATATTTTTTGTTCAATTTTCTTTTGAACAAAAAATATAATTTTTATATTTTAGAAATAATAACGTACAAACTAATTTTTTTTACTTCCATTAAAACAATCGTAACTATAAATTTATAAACAAAAAATTAATGGGTTGCCTGGGACTCGAACCCAGAACAAATCGGTTAAAAGCCGAGTACTCTACCATTGAGTTAGCAACCCTACATTTATATTATCATAAAATGATAAAAAATTTAAACCCTTTATAAGAAAAAAACTTTCAATTAAATTATTATCTAATAAATAAAATATTATTTAAAATAATATATTTACTTTATAAATTTTAAAGTAAAATGACAAGTAACATTATAAGTTATTTTGTTATTTGCAATTTTAATAAAAATTTATAAATTAAGGATTTGAAAAATGATTAATTGGCAAGTTATAGGTCAGCTAATAGCAACAGGTGCTATTATGTTGTCAGGTCCGGCAGTAATTGTATTATTAGCTTTAAAAAAAGGTAATCTTTAATACTCTCAATCTTTCGATCATCAATATAAAAAATTTAAATATATATATATATGATAACTTTATTAACAGCTTTACTAGTCTTAATTTCATTAGGTTTAGTTGTAACTGTACCTGTAGCTTTAGCTACTCCAGGTGAATGGGAAGTTTCTCAAGGTAAATTTAATAGATTTTTCCAAATTTGGGTTTTCCTTGTAATTGTTATTGCTGCTGCTGACGGTATTTCATCGTCAATTTAGTGTATTTAGAAATTATAGTATAAACTATAATTTCTAAAAAATAACCTATTGACAGAACTGATAAGACATTATACAATATAACTTAGTATAAGGTTATTAGCTAATTTTATTAGTTTTTATGCGGGCATAGCTCAGTGGTAGAGCACGACCTTGCCAAGGTTGATGTCGCGCGTTCGAATCGCGTTGCCCGCTCTCTAGTTTTACTAAGCTAGAAAGTCTGTACAAATACAAGTTTGCCCCCATCGTCTAGAGGCCTAGGACAGCTCCCTTTCACGGAGCAGACAGGGATTCGAATTCCCTTGGGGGTATTTTTTTATATTTCTCTTATAAATGATATTCTATATTTAATAAATTATTAAATATTAGGTAACTTAACGATAAAATTTTTTCTTTAAAATATAAAATGATGTTGACTCAAAAGTAAACTAAATCGATTCATTATGAATCGACTTAATTTTTATTACTCAAGATCTTTACGATTTGGATTTCGTGATGGATCGCTTGAAAGGAAACCAAAAATAAATAACGAAACAAAAAAGATTACAGTTGTATAAACTAAAATTTTTAAAGTTAACATGCAATTTTTCCTAGGAACTGTTTTTAATAATATTAATTATACTAAAATATAAGAATTGTAAATAATTTAATTAAGGAAAAGTTATTTACTTATGGACTTTTTTTTTAATGCATAAGGATAGACTTTAGAAGCTGATATTTCAACTAATATATTCATATTTAATTCTTCAAATGTTGACTTTTGTGAAGATAAGTAACCTTCAACAACTAAATAATCATTTACATTATAATAACGTAAAGCATCATATGCTAAATCACCCCAAATAGAAACTTTACACAATGTATATTTATTATTTCGGAATTGATAAAACTTTCCAATAAATTCTGTATAAACAATATCCTCATTAAAAAAACTGCGTTCTGGCTTACTCGTAATTCTTATAAGAAAGTTTGAAAAATTCATTCTAAAAAATCATCTTTTATTATTAATAAAAATTATAAAACCAAGTTTAATAATCTTATATAATAATAAGACTAATAAACTGTAATTTAATTTAAATCACTAAATTTTTCTGTTTTTGAACATCTTCAAAATTAATATCACGTAGTCGTTTTAATAATCTAATAAAGTATTCTAAGAAGTAATCATCTAATTGAACAACTTCACTAGAATCTATTTTGAACGTTTTGTATAGATCAAAAGTTGATTTTGAAAAATTATTTTCAACATTTAAAATTTCTGCAAATGCTAAACGATCACTAATATTTTGTCCCCATTCAAAGAAACCAAAGAATTTACTTACAAATTTTAAAAGAAATACTGGGATTTTATTTACTTTAGCAGTCTGACCTGCTAACTGTTCACATAAACTAATAATTTCAGAGGAAACCCAACCTTTAGGCCCACCTAAAAAGAATGTTTTATCAACTGTTTGAGGTAACTGTAATGAACGTACACAGAATTTAGCAATATCTTGTGTATCCATGTATGAAACACATGTTTTTTCATTTGTTACCCAAATTGGAAGATTTTCTAAAATTGGAATAGCATATTGTTCAATTAAACCTTGATAAAAACCAGTTAAACGGAAAATTGTATATGGTATTTGTGACTCTTGTAATTGAATTTCAATACCTTGTTTCATTTCCAGTAACGGAATATTAGGAAACTGTTCTAAATTTTGTGTCGAACAGAAAATAAACCGCTTTACTTTTGCAGCTTTTGCTGATTCAATTAATGCTAATTTACCATCCCAATCAACAGTTTTTAAAGCATCTTCATCAGAAGGACGACTCGTAGATGCATCAATTACTGCAGTAATACCTTGTAAACAAGGAGGAATCGTTTCTGGAATACTTAAATCACCATATACTAATTCTGCACCCCATTCTTTTAAAAAATTTGCTCGACGAAAATTTCTTACTAAACAACGAACAGGATAACCTTTTGTTAAAGCCTGTAAAACAACTTGACGGCCTAAAGTACCTGTTCCACCAACAACGAGTAAACTCATAAATAATATTTAATTAGGTTTCTATGAAAATTTAATCAAAAATTGTACTTTGTAAAATATCTTGTGCTTCAATATTTACTAATTCTTTTTTTGTTAAAACTTGGCCACGACTGTCAAAAATCCGATTCGCTTGACGCATACGCGCACGATCTAAGGCATTTTTTACACTTCGGGCATTTGCAAATAACGGTTTTTGCTTTCGACGTGTTATATATTCACTTAATGCTACTTCCGCATCAGGCGTTAATTGATATTGCTGCTCTTCTAACATTAATTTAGAAATTTGTAATAATTCATCAACTGTATAATCAGGGAAATCAATATGATTAGCAATTCGTGATGATAAACCTGGATTTGATTCATAGAATTTATCCATTGGTTCTTTATAACCAGCTAAAATTACAACTAAGTCATCTCGTTGGTTTTCCATAACTTGTAATAAAATTTCAATAGCTTCCGAACCGTAATCACGTTCATTATCTGGTTTGTATAGATAATATGCTTCATCAATAAATAACACACCACCCATTGCTCTTTTAAGTACTTCTTTAGTTTTTGGTGCAGTATGACCAATGTATTGACCAACTAAATCATCTCGAGTTACTGTTAATAAATGACCTTTTTGAACATAACCTAGTTGGTATAAAATATCTGCCATTTTTAATCCTACAGTAGTTTTTCCAGTTCCTGGACTTCCTGTAAAAGACATGTGTAAACCAGGACTACCTGCTGTAATACCTAAATTTTTTCTTAATTTATCAATTAATAGTAATGCAGCAATCTCGCGAATACGAGTTTTTACTGGTGCTAAACCTACTAATTCTTCATCTAAAATATTTAAAATTTTAGCAATTTCAGTATTTGCATACTCTTCTTGTAAATTAACTGCCGTTGTTGTTAAAGAACTCATAATAATTTTTAATAATTTACTGTAATATAATAATTTTTATATACTAAATTGATTATAGTTTGATCAATTTAGTATAACAAGTACTAAATATATCTATTTAATTTATAATATGCCTTGTGGAATACTAGATAAACAGATTAATGCAAAGCCTGCGCTCCCACAAGCACCAACAAAGAATCCACCTTTAAATTGATCCCATGCTTTTCTCGTTTGAAGATCATTATCACTACCTTCAGAAGATTCTTTTTCTGCTTTGAAAGTAGCTGCACCATAAATAGTTAAGCCTAATGTTAAAATAAGAATTAAACCAATAGTTGACAGGAATCCTGCAAATAAAGCAATATCGGAATTTCGTAAAGGACCTAATTTAGCAAAAGGACCAATTAAAAAATAGCCATGTGCTAAACCAATCTCTAAACCACGTAATAATGGAGTTAAACCAAATCGATATGCTGGTAAATTTTTTAATAAAGCCCGTGTCACGGCTGATGACGTGATTGGTGTTGCTAAATGTCCTACAAATGGATCATCATTATAAGGTTTAATAAAATTAGCCATAAATTTAATTTAAAATTTAATGAAATTAATAATAAAATTGTTTAAATAATCTAAGGTGTTCAAAAATTTAATGAAAATTTTTACCAACCAAAATTTTTATATAGATTACTATATAATATATACTAATATACAGAAAAAATTTTATAAACTTCATTTTTCTAAAACAAAAAGATTTTATGACAGTTGCTATCGATTATATTTTATTAGTAGGATTTTCTTTCGCTGTTGCGTCAGGTTTATATCTAGGTTTAAAATCAATTAAATTAATTTAAATATTTAATTTATTTTTAAAATGCAAAAAAACATTCGTCAAGACAGTATTATCGGATCTAGACGTTTTAGCAATTATTTTTGGGGAGGGTTTTTAGCCCTTGGCGGAATCAGCTTTTTATTAGCTGGTTTATCAAGTTACTTCAAAATTAATTTATTACCATTTGCTAATCCAACAGAATTAGTCTTTATTCCACAAGGTGTGGTTATGATGTTCTATGGAACATTAAGCTTATCGTTAGGTCTTTACATAGCTGCAACAATATTCTGGGATATTGGAGGTGGCTATAATGAATATAATAAACTTGAAAACCTTGTTAAAATTGTTCGTAAAGGATTTCCAGGTAAAAACCGAGAAATTCTTTTAACTTACTCAGTAACAAGTGTTCAATCAATTGGAATAAAAATTTCTGAAGGATTAAATCCTCAACGAAGTATTTATTTATGTTTAAAAGACGAACGAAAAATTCCTTTAACACCGGTTCAACAACCAGATTCAATTTCAAATTTAGAAAAACAAGCTGCTGATTTAGCAAAATTTTTAGATTTAAAATTAGAAAATTTATAGCGGGTTTATTGCTTTTTATACCCGCATAATTCTATAATTGTTTTATGCGGGCATAGTTTAGTGGTAAAACCTTAGCCTTCCAAGCTAATGATGGGGGTTCGATTCCCCCTGCCCGCTTTTGATTAGACTTTTTGAATGAGCAACAATCATTTTTTATAGGAGAATATATAATATGTCTGGTGGATCTACTGGCGAACGTCCGTTTTCGGATATTATTACAAGTGTACGTTACTGGATTATTCATAGTATCACAATTCCGTCACTTTTCGTATCAGGATGGTTATTTATTAGTACAGGTTTAGCGTACGATGTATTTGGTACACCACGTCCAAATGAATATTTCACACAAGATCGTCAACAAGTACCATTAGTAAATGATCGATTCAGTGCAAAACAAGAATTAGAAGATTTAACTAAAGGTTTATAAGAGGTAAACAAAATGTCAAACAATATTAATCAACCTGTAGCATATCCAATTTTTACTTTCCGTTGGTTAGCTATTCACGGATTAGCAATTCCAACTGTATTTTTCCTAGGCGGAATTACAGCAATGCAATTCATTCAACGATAAATCACTAATATAGAAACGAGGTAAATTTTATGACGGGTCCAAATCCAAATAAGCAAGCTGTTGAATTAAATCGAACTTCTCTTTACTGGGGACTTCTATTAATTTTCGTTTTAGCTGTATTATTTTCAAGTTATTTCTTCAATTAATTTTATAAGTTAGGAGTTTTTTATATGGCAAATACTGGTAGAATTCCTTTATGGCTTGTAGGCCTTGTAGGTGGTTTAGCTGTAATCACTATGCTTAGTTTATTTATTTATGGTGCATACTCTGGATTAGGTTCATCTTTATAAGAAAAGAGAAAATTATAAATAAAACAAGTAATAAATTTTTTGACTTATTAAAAATATTTAATGAGTCAAAAAATTTATTACTCACTCTAACTGCCATTTTAGTATCTAAAAGTTAATAAAATCAAAATATGTTTCATTTATTTAACTTCTTAAGATCCATTTTTTAAATTGTCTAACAAATTTTTTCCATCCTTTTGTTCGCTTATTTTTTAATCGATTTTGTTCCTGTTTCCGGTAATCAGATTCATTGATAGTTTTTAAATATGATCGTTTTCCTAACCAACCCCACCATAATCGAGGGAATTTTAATGACTTTTTATCATTTGTCATTATTTCAATTTGTTTTGATCCTCCATCTTGCCAAGCAGTGTAACCACCACTATATATACTATTTTGAGGCCGTTTTCCGATGTGAATTTCTGTGTTTTCAGTTAAAAACGGAATATAAAAATACTGACCACAAGCAGCATGTAACAACCCTAAACAAACAAGGAAATAATGTGTTGTTATAATCATCATAAAGATTGGTTGTAAAAGAGCAGATTCATCAAATCGCTCGGACGGAATTAGTACCATGCTATCATAAGTATATAATCGATACATAATTCGAATTATTTCGCCTTCGAATAAACTTGAGACAATAAGATAAGTCCAATGCCATCGAATTAAATATGGACAATATTTTTTATTAATTCTAACAATAAAGACATACATTAATAATGGTGCTATCTCTTGTAGTTGCCCACCGACAAATTGCCACATAGTAGGCAACACGTTATTATAAATAGAATAATAACCTTTAATAGCTTGTGATTTAATTGCATCCGGTAAACTAGTAATAAACATTGAAATTGGGTCAATTCTATAACCATTTCGTTCACTAGCATATACTAATGACGATTTTAAAAAGTTTAACGGATTTTGATTAATAAATTCGAGATACATAATTTTTTGATTATTTGTATCTTCAATATAACTTTCTGTTAACATATCATCTAAATAGCGACTTGTTAGACGGTTATAGCTGATCATATCGCCATACCATCCAATTAAATCTTTTAAATGTGTATACCATAGAAACCCTGCAAATATACTAATGCAAGAAATATAAAATGATGTTTTGATATTGTAACGGTTTGCAAGGATTAAAAATCTAACAAACGTAATAAAAATAAGTATATTTTCAATATCAACTAAGCCAAGACCATATTGGTACCGTTCTAAAAATCCTTGGAAAATAAGTTTAAGAGTTTCTGTTGATATTTCAGTTGACACTGAAACTTCATTAAAATTCGTATTTAAATACGTATTTGGATCATCTAGGCCAAAAAAATTTAAAAGGGTTTCTTGATCAATATTAATCAATAAGAGAAAAAGTTTTAATAAACTGTGCATATCTAAGTTTTCCCAGTGTGAAGTAGGTTAAACATTTTTAAATTAAGAGTATTGACAAAAACTAAATTGGAATAAAAACCTAAATTATTAAAATAGATTCTTTATAATAAAAATTATAAAACTAAAAAATTGGTTTTAAACCAATAAGTAGTATGTCACAACATAATAATAATAAAACGATACCTTTAAAATGTACATGCTGTACATTTTAAATAAAAAACGAATTATTAAACTTAGAATTTAGAGAAAAAAAAATTTTTCTTAAAAACTAAACTATCATGTATATTAATAATGTTATCTTTAAGAAATTTTTTACCAACTATAAACTTTTAAATTTTCTTTACTTTGATTAATGAAACGTTTTAACATCTTAACTTTACTTGTTGCAATATTAATTACATTAGCACCAAATATGGCTTCAGCAGATATTGGTGGATTGACAAAGTGTAGTGACTCTCCCGCTTTTGCAAAACGCCAAAAAGCAAGTGTAAAAAAATTAGAGCAACGCAAAAGTACATATGAAGCTGGAACTCCTCCTGCATTAGCATTACAACAACAAATTGAACGTACGGAAGCACGATTTGATAAATATAGTCGTTCAGAATTATTATGTGGAACTGATGGCTTACCGCATTTAATTGCTGATGGACGTTGGAGTCATGCTGCTGAGTTTATCTTACCAGGCTTTGGATTTATTTATATCTCAGGTTGGATTGGCTGGGTTGGTCGTAAATATGTACGAGCAGTAAGTACAACAAAAAATCCGGCTGAAAGCGAAATTATTATTAATGTACCATTAGCATTAAAAATTATGACAACAGGATATATCTGGCCAATTTCTGCTTGGCAAGAATTAGTTAGTGGTGATTTAATTGCTCCAACAGATGAAGTAACAGTATCACCTCGTTAAATTTATCTACTATTTAACTTACAATTTAAATTAATTTTATGAAAAACTTTCAAAAGTATTTATCAACAGCCCCAGTACTTTTAACAATTTGGATGTCATTTACTGCAGGATTTATTATTGAAATTAACCGATTTTTCCCTGACATGTTAGGTTTATATTTCTAATATTAAATAAAAAATTATTTGTATGAACATTTAATAATAATATATATTATATTATTATTAAATGTTTATTATTCACCCTGAACTTTTAATAATGCAAATCCTAATGAAAGACCGAATAAGGTCATGAAGAAACATGTTACTGCAGCAGTAACAATTTCCGGACTTGCATATGGGAAGATTTTAAGAATTAATGCCATAATATTTAAAAAATTTTAATTTTTACAAAGTTCCAAGAATTAAAAACCATTTCGAGCCCAAACAACTAATGCTAACGTAAACGTAAACATTGTCATTAAACCTGCCCAACCTAGACTTATAATATCCATATCTATATTTTAGAATTAATTAAGAATTAGATAGTCTAAAAGACCGTATCGGTCTTTTAAACTATTTCTATATATTAAATTTATACAATACCGTTAGCCCAATCTACGTCAACATTTTCAATAATCAATGATGAATTATAGATTTGTAAAATAATTACTAAGAATATTAAAAATGCAACCATTACAACTCCCATAATTGGTGTTGTACCCCAACCTGGAGCAACTTTACCATATTCAGCATTTAATGGGCGTAAAATTTCACCTAATCTTGTTCTTAATGCCATAAGAAAATTTTTATAGTTTTAATAAATACGTTATAGCAATTAAAAATATATTTAATTGTTAAACTTAATGTTTTAATGAAATAAAAGAATTTAAAGATCAAGCATTTATTGAAAATAATTCGAATAGACTACTCAATTTTAACTTTTACTTTATTAATTTAGCAAACCCTTACTCTAAAAAATTCCGAAGCTCCTAAAAATAGAACTTTATTAAAAATAAACTAAGTCTGGGCTTTTTCTCTCAATATGTTAACATTATTTTCTAAAATTTCGTCTTTTGAAACTAATTTTTCATTAATGTTATATAATATTAAAGCGTTGATTCATAAATAATATAAATTCAGTATGGAAACAGCCACTATTCTTATCATTTTTGTATCAAGTTTACTTTTAGGTATCACTTCGTACTCAATTTTCACAGCCTTTGGGCCTGCATCAAAGAATCTTCGTGATCCATTTGAGGAACATGAAGATTAAAAAAATAAAACCATATATTTATAAATATATGGTTTTACTAGCGAAGAATACGTGGAGTTTCTCTGAAGAAAACTGCAAAGAAAAGAACCATTAACGTACCAATAAGTAAAAATGTATAAACTAAAGCTTCCATTATTTAATCCTTTTTAATTTTAAATAGATTTAAAAACAAAGACTATAAGTTATACAGCACCTTGTTTCTTCGTTGATTTATCACCAAGTTTTTGGAATGCACCAAATTCAACCTGTTCTGTAACTTCTGCACCAATCCCAGTAAATACATCACGGAAAATCGTACGACCACCATGCCATAAATGACCAAAGAAGAATAATAATGCAAAGTTTGCGTGACCATATGTATACCAACCTCGAGGGCTACTACGGAATACACCATCAGATTCTAAACTTGTACGATCAAATTCAAATACTTCACCTAATTGTGCTTTACGAGCAAATTTCTTAACAGTTGGAGCATCTTTAAATGTTTGACCATTTAATTTACCACCATAGAAATCTACAGTAACACCTACTTGCTCAATACTATATTTAGATTCAGCACGACGGAATGGAATATCCGCACGGATAATACCATCTTTATCTACTAAGATAACAGGGAATGTTTCGAAGAAAGCAGGCATACGACGTACAGTTAATTCACGACCTTCTTTATCACGGAAAATTGGATGACCTAACCATGCTTCAGCGATACCGTCACCTTTGTTCATTGGACCAGCACGGAATAAACCACCTTTTGCAGGGTTATTTCCAATGTAATCGTAAAAGGCTAACTTATCTGGGATACGTGACCATGCTTGACTTTCTGATAAGCCTTCACTTACAGAAGTTTCTACTTGACGCTCAATTTCTTGTTGGAAATATCCACTATCCCATTGGTAACGAGTTGGACCAAATAATTCGATAGGCGTTGCTGCAGCACCATACCACATAGTACCTGATGTTACAAAAGCAGCAAAGAAAACTGCAGAAATACTACTTGATAATACTGTTTCAATATTACCCATACGTAATGCACGATATAAACGTTGCGGTGGACGTACTGTTAAATGGAAGATACCAGCAAAAATACCAAAGATACCAGCAGCAATGTGATGAGCTGCGATACCACCAGGATTGAATGGGTTAAAACCATCAGCACCCCAAGCAGGAGCTACGGGTTGTACTTTACCTGTAATACCATATGCGTCTGATACCCAAATACCAGGTCCAAATAAACCTGTTACGTGGAATGCACCAAAACCAAAACATAATAAACCAGATAAGAATAAGTGAATACCAAAAATTTTCGGTAAATCTAAAGCAGGTTCACCTGTTCTTGGATCACGGAATAATTCTAAATCCCAATATACCCAATGCCAAATTGCTGCTAAGAAACACATACCAGATAAAATAATATGTGATAATGCAACACCTTCAAAACTCCAAATACCTGGATTTGAAACACTTTCACCTGTGATACTCCAACCACCCCAAGAATCTGTAATACCTAAACGTGTCATAAAAGGCATAACAAACATACCTTGACGCCACATAGGGTTTAATACAGGATCAGATGGATCAAAAACAGCAAGTTCATATAACGCCATTGAACCAGCCCAACCAGCAACTAAAGCTGTGTGCATTAAATGTACTGCAATTAATCGACCTGGGTCATTCAAAACAACAGTATGAACACGATACCATGGTAATGCCATAGTAATTCATTCCTTAAATTTAAATAATAGGTTTTTGACTTTCTTACAACTAAACTAGAAAAAAGTTAGCTATAATACTATTATAAGTGAAGATTCGAAAAATTATGTAATTTAATAAAAATTTATTTCGTACACTTTAATTAAAAAAAATTTTTTATAATATTTTCAATCATAAATAAAATAAGTTAATTAGAAAAATATCTAATTAACTTATTCTTAAATTAAGCAGCAAAAGTAGTTTTTACTGTCTCAATTGCTTTGTTTAATTCAGTCTCAGCTTCTTCTGTAAACACATTTGATTCTGTTACTAAATCAATATAAGTTTTTGAAGCATTTAAGTGAACAATTAAACTAGAACAGTAATCTTTAACTGTACTAACTTCTAAACTATCTAATTTACCATTAATACCAGCGTAAATTAATGCTACTTGTTCAGCAACTGATAATGGAGAATTTTGAGGTTGCTTTAATAACTCACGTAAACGTGTACCACGAGCTAATTGTTTTTGAGTTGCGTCATCTAAATCTGATGCGAATTGTGAGAATGCTTCTAATTCAGCAAACTGAGCTAATTCTAATTTTAATTTACCAGCAACTTTTTTCATAGCTTTGGTTTGTGCAGCAGAACCAACACGAGATACTGAAATACCTACGTTAATTGCTGGACGAATACCAGAGTTAAATAAATCATTTGATAAGAAGATTTGACCATCTGTAATTGAAATTACATTAGTTGGAATGTATGCAGATACATCACTTGCTTGTGTTTCAATGATTGGTAAAGCAGTCATACTACCACCACCTAATGCATCACTTAATTTAGCAGCACGTTCTAATAAACGTGAGTGTAAATAGAAAACATCACCAGGGTAAGCTTCACGTCCTGGAGGACGACGTAATAATAATGACATTTGACGGTATGCCATTGCTTGTTTTGTTAAATCATCATATACAACTAATGTTGCTTTACCATTGTACATGAAGTACTCAGCTAATGCAGCACCAGCGTATGGAGCGATGTATTGTAATGTAGCAGGATCATTAGCACTTGCTGATACAATAATTGTATAAGACATTGCTTCTTTTTCTTCAAGTACATTTACTACTTGAGCTACTGTTGATGCCTTTTGACCAACACCAACGTAAACACATACAACATCTTCCGTTTTTTGGTTGATGATAGTATCTACGGCGATTGATGTTTTACCTGTTTGACGATCACCAATGATTAATTCTCGTTGACCACGTCCAACAGGAATCATAGCATCAATTGAAGTAATACCTGTTTGTAATGGTTCACATACAGATTTACGACTAATAATACCTGGCGCCATTGCTTCTACTAAACGAGTATCAGATTCTTCAATATCACCTTTACCATCGATAGCAACAGCTAATGGGTTAACAACTCGACCTAAGAAGTTGTCACCTACAGGAATTTGCGCAATTTTACCAGTGGATTTTACTGTACCACCTTCTAAAATTTGACGACCAGTACCCATTAATACTACACCAACATTATCATTTTCTAAGTTAAGTGCAATACCGATAGTTTTGTCTTCAAATTCTAAAAGTTCACCACTCATTACTTGATCAAGTCCGTATACACGAGCAATACCATCACCTACTTGTAAAACGGTACCAATGTTATCTACTTTAACATCTTGATCATACTTTTCAATTTGGTCACGGATAATACTACTAATTTCGTCTGGACGAATATTTATCATTGTATTATTTTTAAGGTAAAAAGTTAATAAAAGATTTTAGTTATTTTTAAACTTCTAGAACAGTATCTAGATGTTTAGCTAAAAGTTGTAACTGATTTTTAACAGTAAAGTCAGCTACTTTTGAATTTGTTTTAATTAAAAACCCACCGATTAGACTTGAATCAACATTAATAACTAAACGAATTTCACGTGCGTTCGTTAATTCTTTTAATTTTTTGATTAAAGTATTTTTCTGTAAATTTGTAAATGCAAATGCTGTTGAAACTTCAATTGTTTTAATTGAAGCTAATTCATAAACTAGCTCTAAATAATTTGAAATTACCGTTGGTAATAAATTAATTCGCTTACGTTTATTTAAAACACTTATAAATTTAAATGTTTCTTGATTTAACTCACTTTTTAAAGCTTTCTCTAATAATTCTTGTTTTTGTTCAACACTAATTAAAGGATTATTTAAATAATCTGTTAAATCTGGATTCTCAGTTAAAGATATTTCTAAATTCTGAAAATCAGCAGTAATCTGATGCATTAAGTTTTTTTCAACAGAAAAATCATACAATGCACGCGCATAAGGATTTGCAACCTTTTCAGCTAAAGGATTTTTACTCATAGTAAATCTCCTTCTAATTTATTAATAGTATCATTAATTAACGCAGCTGCACGGTCTTTTTTACCAAAGGTTTCTTGAGCACGTGTTACAGTACGTTTTAAAACTAATAAGATGATTTGTTGCTTAACTTCTGTAAAGATTTGTCGTTCTTTAGAACGGAAACTTGCTAATGCACGACTAAAACGTGTAGCTAAATCTTTTTTTGATTGAGAAGTATCAGCTTCAAGTAAAAGTTTTTTTGCCGCTATTGTTTCATTCTTTATTTCAGTAATAACTACATTAGCTTGACTTAATTGCTTTTGAGCTTCACTTAAGCGTCGATTCGCCTCATTTAAACGGTCTTCGGCATCTTGAACGCCTTGGACAATACTTGTTTTACGCTCTTCTAGTAATGATCCTAAAAAATCTTTTCCGGTATAAACTAGAATAGCAATTAAAGCAAGAACGTTAATTAGCCCAGTTTCCAAGATATCAAGATTTAACCCGATACCTTCGTGTTCAGCGACTAATGTAAAAATTTGATCAAAATTTTCCATGTTTTAAAGTTTGTGTCTAAACTGTTCACTTATAATAAGGAAAATTACAGGTAACAAAAAATTTAAATTGATAATTGAGTTTCAACTTCTGCACATAAAGATTGTACAATTGTATCTAGACTATTAAGAGCAGTATTCTTCTTATTTTGAAGATCTTTCGCAATAGTATCTAATAAATTATCAATATATTTTTGAGAAATATTTAGTTCAATTTCTAAAATCTCTTTGTGAATTTTTTGTGAGTTTGTAATTTCTAATTGTGCTTCTTTACGGACGCTACTTAATTCTTGTTCGTATTGAGTAGTTAATTCGTTTGCTTGTGCTAAAATTTCAGAAGCTTTTGCAAGGTTTCCTAAAATGTATTCTTTACGTTCTTCAATAACAGTTAATAAAGGACTGTATAAAATTGTGTTAAGAATTAACATTAATAGAACGAATTGAATGGCTACTAATGGTAAAGTTGCATTAAAGTCAAACAATCCACCAGGACCACTTACTTCTGAACTTGAAATTAATATTGAAAGATTAACCATATAAAATCTATATGTTCTACTATAGAATTAAAAATTTTTAATAGATCGATATAGTAAACTCTATTTCGATCTATCTATTTTTTACGTAATAAATTAAGTGTTGAACGGGTTAGCGAATAATAACGCTAATGCTACTACTAAACCGTAAATTGTTAAAGCTTCCATGAAAGCTAAACTTAATAATAAAGTACCACGAATTTTGTTTTCCGCTTCAGGTTGACGAGCAATACCTTCAACTGCTTGACCAGCAGCATTACCTTGACCGATACCAGGACCGATAGCAGCTAAACCAATAGATAAACCAGCAGCTATAACAGAAGCAGCAGAAATGATAGAATCCATAATAAATTTTAATTAATAAATGTAAATATAAATATAATTTTAGAAAAATCTAAAGTAGTCTTAATTTACTCTAGTGCCTCTGCAATATAAGCAGCAGCTAAAGTTGAGAAAATTAAAGCTTGTACTGAACCTGCAAAAATACCTAATAACATAATTGGTAATGGAACTACCAACGGTACTAAAGCAGTTAATACAGTAATTGTTAATTCATCTGCTAAAACGTTACCGAATAATCGGAAGCTTAGTGATAAAGGTTTTGTGAAATCTTCTAAAATATTAATTGGTAGAAGAAGTGGGATTGGTTGAACATATCGTTTAAAATATCCTAAACCTTTTTTACTTAAACCTGCATAGAAATAAGCAAAAGATGTTAATAAAGCTAAGGCTACAGTTGTATTAATATCATTTGTTGGAGCAGCAAATTCGCCTTCAGGAAGTTCAATTAACTTCCATGGAATAATAGCACCTGCCCAGTTTGAGCCAAAAATAAATAAAAACAACGTACCAATGAATGGTACCCATTCTCTATAAAAACTTTCACCAAGTTGATTTTTAGCAATGTCTGTAACAAAGTCAATTGCAGATTCCATAAAGTTTTGCCAACCATGTGGAATACGATCTGCATTACTAGTACCAAGGATTGAGAAAACTAGCAAGATTGCTACTACAAACCAAATTACTATTAAAACTTGTCCATGTACTAAAAAACCAGCAATATTCCAGTAAAAATGTTTTCCTACTTCTGCCGCCGCTAATAATGTAAACGTACTTGAATAATAATTATCTGGGTACATAAAATTTAACTAATTTAGTAAATTACCCAATATTAAAAAATATACAGGAACACTAATTATTATAACTGCTTTTAATTAATTTTAGGTTCATTTTTATAAAAAAGCTCTATTTTAACCACTCATAACCTTTTAATTCTAATTCTTTTGCTAATTCCGCATTCCCTGTTTTAATAATTTTACCATTTTGCATTACATGAACAAAATCTGGTTTTATATAATCAAGTAAACGTTGATAGTGAGTAATTAAAATAATAGCTTTTTGATCATCCATAAATGTATTAATTCCATTGGAAATAATCTTTAAAGCATCAATATCTAAACCAGAATCAGTTTCATCTAAAATAGATAACTCAGAATCTAATAAGATCATTTGTAAAATCTCATTTCGCTTTTTTTCCCCGCCAGAAAATCCTTCATTGACATTTCGACTTAGGAACGTAGGTGACATATCTACAAGTTCTAATTTCTGATTAATAACCATTAAAAATTCTAATGGGTCGATTTCAGGTTCATTTTTAAATTTCTGTTTTGCGTTATACGCTAAACGTAAAAAATCTTCATTACTTACACCGGGAATTTCGATTGGATATTGAAAAGCTAAAAAAATACCTAAATGAGAACGTTCTTCAGGATCTAATTCCAAAATACTAATTCCATTAAACAATATATCTCCACCTAAAACTTCATAAGCTGGATGTCCAGCAAGAACTTTTGAAAATGTACTTTTACCGGAACCATTTGGTCCCATAATTGCATGAACTTCACCTCGATGAACTTTTAAATTTAAATTCTTTAAAATTTCATTAGTATTAATTGCTGCTTTTAAATCTTTAATTTCTAAAATTGGGTCACGACTCATTAACCTACACTTCCTTCTAATTTTAAACTTAATAAACGATCTGCTTCTGCAGCAAATTCTAAGGGTAATTCAGTGAAAACATCACGACAGAATCCACTAATCATTAATTCGACACCTTTTTCAACTGAAATACCACGTTGTAAGAAATAGAAAATTTGCTCTTCACCAATTTTTGATGTAGAAGCTTCATGTTCTAACTTGCTTGTAGAATTTTGTACTGAAATAAGAGGAAATGTGTTTGCATTTGACAAACTACCAATTAATAGTGAATCACATTGTGAGTAATTACGAGCACCTAAAGCCTTACTAGTAATATTAACTAATCCACGGTAAGTGTTTTTAGATTGACCTGCTGAAATTCCTTTTGAAACAATTCGACTTCGTGTTTTTTTCCCAACATGAATCATTTTTGATCCCGTATCCGCTTGTTGGTAGTTATTAGTTAGAGCCACAGAATAGAATTCTCCCTGAGCTTTCTCACCAACTAATAAACAGCTAGGGTATTTCCAAGTAATATTAGAACCTGTCTCAACTTGTGTCCAAGAAATTTTTGAATTATTACCTGCACATAAACCTCGTTTGGTAACAAAATTATAAACACCCCCTTGACCCATCTCATTTCCAGCATACCAATTTTGTACAGTCGAATATTTAATATTAGCATTTTCAAATGCAATTAATTCAACAATAGCAGCGTGTAATTGGTTATTGTCATATTGGGGAGCAGTACAACCTTCCAAGTAGCTTACTTGGCTATTTACATCTGCAATAATTAAAGTTCGTTCAAATTGACCAGACTGTTGGTCATTAATTCTAAAATATGTTGAAAGATCTAATGGACACTTAACATTTTTCGGAATGTAACAGAATGAGCCATCAGTAAACACTGCTGAATTTAAAGCTGAGAAATAATTATCCCCAATCGGAACTACTGAACCTAAATATTTTTCAACAAGTTCTGGGTATTCTTGAACCGCTTCTGACATCGAACAAAAAATAACTCCTTCTTCAGCTAATTCTTCTTTAAATGTTGTGCCAATAGAAACACTATCAAAAACAGCATCGACAGCAACATTAGTTAATCGTTTTTGTTCACTAAGAGAAATTCCAAGTTTTTCAAAAGTGTCTAATAATTCTGGATCAACATCATCCAGACTATTTAACTTCTTTTTTATTTTAGGTGCTGAATAGTAAATAACATCTTGATAATTAATTTCTGGAAATTTAAGTTGAGCCCATTCTGGACAACGCATTTGTATCCATTTTTTGTAAGCTTTTAAACGGAAATTTAATAGAAATTTTGGTTCCTGTTTTTTTTGAGAGATTAAACGAACAACGTCTTCATTCAATCCTTTTTCAATAATATCTTTTTCAATTGTTGTGGAAAAACCATATTTATATGGTTGGTTTACTAATTTTGTTATATTAGTATTTAAAGTTTTATTTGATTGATTAATCATAAAATTAAACAAGGTAAAGTAATTAAATAAATTATATTTAAAAATTATGAATGACATGATTTGTAATTATTATTATAAAGTAATTATTAAATGATTTAAAGTAATTAAACTACTTAAAAGCTGTTAAAAGTATTCTTTAAAGTTATAGACAATTTAACAAAAATATATAAAACCTTTTACAAAGTCATGTTATAATATATAATAAGGTTGTTCCAAAGATATCAACCGATAGGACTAATTTATTAAAATTAGTTATATCTATTATATATTGCCTTTTTATTTTAAGGAGAAATACATGTCTCAATCTGTATCAGAACGGACTCGAATTAAAAGTGACCGTTACGAATCTGGTGTAATTCCATACGCAAAAATGGGTTACTGGGATGCTGCATACTCAGTTAAAGATACTGATGTATTAGCATTATTCCGTATCACACCACAAGCCGGTGTAGATCCAGTAGAAGCTGCAGCAGCAGTAGCTGGTGAATCTTCAACTGCAACATGGACTGTTGTTTGGACAGATTTATTAACAGCTTGTGAACGTTACCGTGCTAAAGCTTACCGTGTAGATCCAGTTCCTAACACTACTGACCAATACTTCGCTTTCATCGCATACGAATGTGATTTATTTGAAGAAGGTTCTTTATCTAACTTAACTGCGTCTATCATTGGTAACGTATTTGGTTTTAAAGCGGTTGCTGCTTTACGTTTAGAAGATATGCGTATTCCTCACTCATACTTAAAAACATTCCAAGGTCCTGCTACAGGTATCGTTGTAGAACGTGAACGTTTAAACAAATATGGTGTACCTTTATTAGGTGCTACTGTAAAACCTAAATTAGGTTTATCTGGTAAAAACTACGGTCGTGTAGTTTTCGAAGGTTTAAAAGGTGGTTTAGACTTCTTAAAAGATGATGAGAACATTAACTCTCAACCATTCATGCGTTGGAGAGAACGTTTCTTATACTGTATGGAAGGTATTAACCGTGCTTCAGCAGCTACTGGTGAAGTTAAAGGTTCTTACTTAAACGTAACTGCTGCCACTATGGAAGAAGTTTACAAACGTTCTGAGTACGCTAAGCAAGTTGGTTCTGTTGTAATCATGATCGATTTAGTAATGGGTTACACAGCAATTCAAAGTATTGCTTACTGGGCTCGTGAAAACGATATGTTATTACACTTACACCGTGCTGGTAACTCAACTTACGCTCGTCAAAAGAACCACGGTATTAACTTCCGTGTTATCTGTAAATGGATGCGTATGTCTGGTGTAGATCACATTCACGCTGGTACAGTAGTAGGTAAATTAGAAGGTGATCCTTTAATGATTAAAGGTTTCTACGACGTTTTACGTTTAACAACTTTAGATGTTAACTTACCATTCGGTATCTTCTTCGAAAT
>Ga0209092_10000134_pt1:60000-67539 | contig 67539 bp, 69 predicted proteins | sample FraStrMetagenome_FD_187446 | JGI IMG/M metagenome (GOLD analysis project Ga0209092, IMG submission 187446) | Marine eukaryotic phytoplankton communities from Arctic Ocean - Fram Strait ARC3M Metagenome (SPAdes) (version 2) | ecosystem: Environmental > Aquatic > Marine > Oceanic...
TATTGATTCTAATGGATCCTTTCTTAAACGGTGTCGTAAACATAGTGTAATAATTGTTGCAATATCATCTACAGTTACTTTTGTACGTTCATTGTAAGCTGCATAAGCTTTTGCTGCTCGATTAGTTACAATATCACCACGTAAACCATCTACGTCTAATTTACTACATACTTCTGAAATTTTAATACGTAAATTATACTCTAATTCAACAGTTGGTAATAAAGTTTGAGCTGCAACAATTTTATCACGTAATACTTGTTGTTCCTCAGCATAGTTATCAAGCCAAACTTGAGGAGTTTGATCAAATGATGTACGTTCTTCAACAACTTTTACACGTAATAATGGATCTTTTACAGTTCGAATTTCCGCGTGCATACCAAAACGATCTAATAGTTGTGGTCTTAATTCCCCTTCTTCTGGATTTCCTGAACCAACTAAAACAAAACGTGCTGGGTGTCGAATTGAAATACCTTCTCGTTCTACAGTATTCCAGCCAGATGCTGCTGAATCTAATAAAATATCAACTAAATGATCATCTAATAAATTAACTTCATCTACGTAAAGTAAACCACGGTTTGCCTTTGCTAATAAACCTGGTTCAAATGCCTTTATACCATCAGTTAATGCTTTTTCAATATCAATAGTACCACATACACGATCCTCTGTAGCACCTAATGGAAGATCAATCATCGGAATTTTCATAAGTTCCGTTTCTAGGTCTTCACCATTTTGAATTGCTTGTTTCACTTCATTACCCATTAAATCTAAGTCAGATTTATGTGAGTTAAATGGATCATCTTTTACCACCTCAATTTCAGGTAATAAATCAGCAATTGCTCGAATAGTTGTCGATTTTCCAGTACCACGATCACCCATAATCATAACACCACCGATTTTTGGATCGATAACATTTAATTGTAAAGCTAATTTCATTTCTTCTTGGCCTACAATTGCTGTAAATGGAAATACGGGACTGCTAAATTTTTTTAAATCTTTTGCTACCATAATTTGGAGTTAATTGTATAAAGTTGATAAATTTTGGATAATGAAAAAAATATTCAGCTTAAAAAAAATTTCTGATTATTTTTTCATTATCAATTCTTCAATAGCTGGGGTCAATTTAATTAATTGATAAACTAATTATAAAGTGTTGCGCCTAAACGAATCGCTAAAACACTTGCAACTACAGCAATGACTAATGCGGTGTAAACTTGAGAATCATAGATCATGTTATACTCCCTTAATTTATTTTTATTTAAAATTATATACTTTTTTGATTCTAAGGAATAGAAATTTGTTAAAGAGAATTGATATAGAATAAATAGAGCAATTAAATTGAAAGATTAACTAATCATTTCAATTTAATTTTAGTTTAAGTTTAAATTTTTACCAACTTGATTTTGTAACACCTGGTAATAAACATTGGTGAGCCATTTCTCGTAATACATGGCGTGATACTCCAAAATCACGGTAGTATCCACGTGGTCGACCTGTTTTCCAACATCTATTACGAATTCGGATTTTGGCACTATTTCGTGGTAATTTTTGGATTTTTGAATGAATTTCTAATTTTAAATTAAAATCTTCAGTCGTTTGATATTGTTTTAATAAATTTTGACGTTTAGTTTTGTATTTATTATTTAATTTGATACGCTTTTTTTCGCGTTCAATCATACTTTTTTTTGCCATAATGTTTCCCTAGTTTTGAAATACTTAAAGTAAATTACAATAAATTTTGATTAATAAGATTGAAAATAATTTTCCAATCTTATTATATGTATATTCTAAGTATATTCTATATTTAGATCATTGATATAGCAATATATTTACGCCTAATTTTTTAAAACAATAATATCTTTTAATTAAATTTCGAAATATATGGAGCATCTTTCTGAGGTAATACCGTGTAAGTACTTAATAATTCACGGAATTCTTCTCCATCCATAGTTTCAATATCAAGTAAACGTTCAACAACTAAATCGATAATTACTCGGTTATCTGAAATAATTTCAACCGCTTTTTGTTCACAATAATTAATGATTTTACAAACTTCATCATCAATTCGATCAGCAATATTTTCTGCATATCCAGATTCTTGTGTCATGTTTCCTCCAAGGAATACTTGACCAGTATTTTCGTCTTCTAAAGCCATTGGACCAATATTTGACATACCAAACCGTGTAACCATCTGACGCGCTAGGTTTGTTACTTGTTGTAAATCACTACTTGCTCCTGTTGTTACTTCTGGGTCACCAAAAACAACTTGTTCTGCAGCTCGGCCACCTAAAGTTCCAATAATTCGTGCTAATAATGCTGAACGTGATAATAAACTTTGGTCTTCTGCTGGTGTAAACCATGTTAAACCTTTAGCTGCTCCACGAGGAACAAGTGTAATTTTTTCAACTTCATCATGAGATTTTAAAACTGAACCTGTAATTGCATGGCCAACTTCATGATAAGCAATTAGGCGTTTATTTTTTGTATCTTCAAGTGGAGTACCTGCAATACCACCTATAATTCGGTCAGCTGCTTCGTTTACTTCTTGTTTTGTAATACTAGTTTTTTTATAACGTGTTGCTAAAATTGCTGCTTCATTCAATAAATTTGCTAAGTCTGCACCAGAAAACCCTGGTGTTCTACTTGCTAATTGAACTAATGAAACATTATCACTGATTGGTTTATTACGTGCATGAACTTTTAAAATACCAACACGTCCTAAACGATCTGGTAAATTAACGGTTACTTGACGATCAAAACGACCAGGACGTAATAATGCAGCATCTAAAATGTCTGCTCGGTTTGTAGCACCAACAACAATTACACCTTTATTTTCTTTAAAACCATCCATTTCTGTTAATAGCTGGTTTAATGTTTGTTCTCTTTCATCATTACCACCACCAACACCAGCACCACGTTCACGACCAACTGCATCGATTTCATCAATAAACACAATACAAGGAGCATTTTCAGATGCTTTTGTAAACAAGTCACGAACTCGTGCTGCACCGATACCGATAAACATTTCTACGAATTCTGAACCTGCAACACTAAAGAATGGTACATCTGCTTCATTTGCAATAGCTTTTGCTAATAAAGTTTTACCCGTACCTGGAGGTCCTACTAATAGAATCCCTTTTGGAATTTTTGCACCTACAACTGTATATTTTTCAGGTTCTTTTAAAAATGATACGATTTCTTCAAATTCAGCTTTTGCTTCATCAATACCTGCAATGTCAGCAAAACCAACACCTGTATCTGGTCGACGTTCAAAACGTGCTGTTGATTTACCTAAACTCATTGGTGATTGGCCATTGTTGCCACCAAAGTTTTCTGAGTTTTGGAAGAAATAAACTAAACCTGTAATAAAAATAATTGGTAATAAAATATTACTAGCAATACTAACAAAAAGGTTTTTTCGTTCAGCTGGGTGAGCATCAAAGTCAATATTATATTCTTTTAATTTTTGAATTAATTGTGATGCACCTACTGGAATTTCTACTCTAATAGTTTGTGGTCGGTTACCTAATTCAGGGCTTGACGCTTGAATAATCGCATTACGACTATTATCATATAAATCAACTTGTTTAACCCATCCCATTTCTAAATATTCTAAGAAACGACCATATGTCATTCTTGAACTAACCACATTTTGGTTTAACTGGGCAGTATTTCGGATATTTTCAGGACTCTCAAATCCCATTAAATTAAACTTTTTAATTCCTACACTAATACCGCTAAATAAAATAATAGCGATAAGTATATTTCTTAATGTATTTCGATTCATTTTTATTATACTAATTTTTTATTAATAATAAGTATAACATAGTTAAATTCTTGAAAACAACTTAGAATTAACAATAGGCCAATTTTAAATTTTTATTGTTAAAATCAATAAGATACGTATATAATAGTAATAAAAATTTAATTAGACTATTATTATGGTTGCTCGTGGTTCACAAGTCAAAATTTTACGAAAAGAGTCGTACTGGTATAATCAAGTCGGAACTGTTGCAGTACTTGATCAAGGTGGAGCTTTATACCCTGCTTTAGTACGATTTACTAATGTTAATTACGCAGGAGTAAATTCAAATAATTTTTCTGTAGAAGAACTACAAGAAATTGTTGAAGAAAGTGACGATTAATATTAATTAAAAATAACCTATTTTGAAATTGATCAAACGGGTTATTTATTATTTTTTATTTGGAATGTTAAAAGATAAAAATCAAAAAATAAAATTAAAGCGTTAATGCTTATTCTTTATTGACAAAAAAAATATAATTCCATATTATATTCCTAATCATTTACTATATTCTAGAAATATAATTAATCAATTGATTGTTTGAATATATAGATATAAATTTAATTAGGTATATTTAATCAAGTGAAAATAGTTATACTTTTCTTAAAAAATTTTAAATTTTATGCCTAAATTAAAAACTCGAAAAGCCGCAGCAAAACGTTATAAAAAAACAGGCGCCGGTAATTTCTTACGTCGTCATGCTTACAAAGGTCATCTTTTACGTAAAAAATCAAATACTCAAAAACGAAGATTATCACAAACAATTTGTGTTAGTACCAGTGATAGTAAACCTATTAAATTAATGTTACCTTATTAAAATTAAAAATGGTTAGAGTCAAACGAGGGAATGTTGCCCGAAAACGTCGCAAAAAAATATTAAATTTAGCTAAAGGCTACAGAGGTGCGCACTCACGTCTTTTTAGAGTAGCAAATCAACAAGTAATGAAAGCGTTACGTTATTCATATGTTGGTCGAAAACAAAAAAAACGTGTATTCCGTAGACTTTGGATTACTCGAATTAATGCTGCATCACGTGTTAATGGATTAACGTATAGTCGTGCAATTCATAATTTTAAAAAGTCTAATATTGAGTTAAATCGTAAAATGTTAGCTCAACTTGCAGTCTTAGATACTCCCACTTTTAATGAACTTATTAACGTGTCAAAATAGTAAACAAGTTTAGATATAAAAACTTTTGTTACTTCTAAATTTTATAACCGTTGATTTCATTATTAATTTTTTGATTAAGTTAAAGAACTTAATCAAAATTTTTTTATTTTTACTTTAACAAAAGAAATTAAGAAAGCTAGCTTAATTATTGGTTTAAAGAAACATTTACAACAAAACCAAAAGTTACAATATTTAGCTAAACAAAAAAATATACCAATATATGGTGTAAATCGAAATAGTATATACCAAATTACAAAGTTAATCCAATTTATTGTCGCATAATGCTTTTTTTGCTATAATAAAATGTGTGATATGTTTATCATTGAAATTTAAGGAGCATTCTTATGTCAGAAACTTTTGAAAAATTACAAAATATTGTTAGTAGTCAATTAGGTATTGAGAAAGAAACTGTTGTCGAAACAGCTAGCTTTACAAAAGAATTAGGCGCTGATTCTTTAGATGTAGTTGAATTAGTAATGGCATTTGAAGACGAATTCGATATTGAAATTGCAGATGAAGTAGCTGGTGAAATGGCAACTGTGCAAGATGTATTAGATTACATTACTGCTAACAAAGATTAATTTCAAACATTAAACTATCAAGAAATATTTTATGGTAGTTTAATTTTTTTATTATTGCGTTTGCAGATCCGGGATTTATTATCTATACTTGAATAATGTTAAGAACGGGATATAGCTCAGTTTGGTAGAGTACCTGGTTTGGGACCAGGGTGCCGTAGGTTCAAATCCTACTATCCCGATGTTATTATTAAAGTTTAAATTTGATTAACCAGAATAAGCCTTTATTTTTTATTTTTTTTTATTTATATTACTGGTAATGATTTTATTATTCTTAAAAAGTTTTTTCTTTAACTATCAATAAAATATATAAACATTTCTAACTGAAGGATTTAATTATTACTTTCAAAGGTTTCTCCTATAATTTTCATTGATACAAATATATTTAAAAATATAATTAATTTAACTCACGTATGACTTTAGCAAATAAAATATTAGATTTCAAAGTAGTTTTCGTTAGTGGACTAGAATCCTTAACAAATCAAATTGCAACTAAGATTTTTAATTATCCACAAAATCTAGGTATGCCTCTTACTCCTGAGTATGATGCTAAACAGCAATCAATGTCAGACTATTTATCTCAACTACCTGTTCATCAAACAAATTTCCCCCCTCCAGCAGCACCTGCAACATTAAGTCAGGTTTTTTTTGGTAATTTCCCAGACATGTCTAGGATTGATAGAACATTTTATGAACATAAATCTGATGGATTTTATAACTTTTACGTTCCAAATTATAAAAACATTTTCTTTCTACCTGATTGGTTATCACAATGGCTTCAAATTAATTTAAATATTTCAATTGATACTACTCCATTAGAAATTATTCAACAATCTATTTTTTTAGGATTAATTGGCTTTTTCTTCTTAGTAGAATTCCGTATGAAATTGTACTGGTTTTTAACAATTAACCCATACACACGACCTTGGATATATCTTATTTCTCTAACTGATTGGATTCAAGATTTTATGACCGGACTTTCACCTGTAATGTTAGGGGTCGATTTAACAGCACCAATTATTTTAGGTTTAACGGGTAAACTTGCAGATTCTTTAAATCATTTAGTTTTTACAATGCCGTTCTTACCAAGTGAAGGACAACCTGGAAAAATGATGATTGATAATGAAGTTCAAGATGTTATTTTATTTAGATATTTACCTTCATTATGGTATACGAATTCCATTCCAAATTCATTAAGAGAGTTTTGGTATACAGATCGAATTGACATTCTAAATTTCATGAAAAAAAATTATGCTCATCTTGAAATCGACTTTTTACCAGAGAGGATTTTAAAAGACCTTTCGCAAAATCAACAAATAACAAAACCACTAGCGGAAAATATCACTCATTTACCTGAATTATCGTCAAATCTAATTTGTAAACTCTCAGCAGATGCTGATTCTATGGTTAATGTTTTTATGGATAAATTTATTACTTAATTAATTATATTTTTTAAATTAAGTAATACTTTATAAAAATAGTTAATTAAAGAGTTTTGTACTTTTATTAATTAATTATTTTATTTGTTTGCTCTAAGTATTACTCTATTCAGGAATTGAATACAATTAAAAGCAGAACAACGAATAGATTTTAAACATAAATCTACAAAAAAAACTTAAGGAAATTTAAAGAGAGTTTGATCCTGGCTCAGGATGAACGCTGGCGGTATGCCTAACACATGCAAGTCGTACGAGAGTTTTTAACTCAAGTGGCGGACGGGTGAGTAACACGTGAGAATTTGCCTTTAGGAGGGGGACAACAACTGGAAACGGTTGCTAATACCCCATATGCTTTCGAGTGAAATGAATTTATTCGCCTAAAGAGAAGCTCGCGGCTGATTAGCTTGTTGGTGGGGTAAAAGCCTACCAAGGCGACGATCAGTATCTGGTTTGAGAGGACGATCAGACACACTGGAACTGAGACACGGTCCAGACTCCTACGGGAGGCAGCAGTGGGGAATTTTCCGCAATGGGCGAAAGCCTGACGGAGCA
>Ga0209092_10000135_pt1 | contig 66911 bp, 89 predicted proteins | sample FraStrMetagenome_FD_187446 | JGI IMG/M metagenome (GOLD analysis project Ga0209092, IMG submission 187446) | Marine eukaryotic phytoplankton communities from Arctic Ocean - Fram Strait ARC3M Metagenome (SPAdes) (version 2) | ecosystem: Environmental > Aquatic > Marine > Oceanic | place: Fram...
GTGGAAGAGTTCGATAGAATTAACCAAGAGAATTGGTTCATTCCTGATGAATATAAAACGTTAGATATCAAATCTTATGTTTTAGAGAGAACTCCCGCTCATGCAATTGATAGGGTTAACGAAGAACTAAATTTGTATGATAAATACAATATAATAGACGTACTTAAAGTGTGCGTCTATATTATAGATACCCTAAGAAAAAATAATATCGTATGGGGTGTTGGTCGAGGTAGTAGTGTAGCAAGTTATGTGCTATATTTAATTGGTGTGCATAAGGTCGATAGCATTAAATACGAGTTGGATATAAATGAGTTTTTGAGATAATATGAATAAGAATATAATCAAATTTCCAAATAGTAAAAGAAAACTGAGTGATGAAGAAGAAAAAATCATTCGTGTTTCTGCTAATTTGATTCATAATACATATGTTAATAATAACCCATATATAAAGCCAAAAGAAATGACCGAAGAAACACTAAAAGAACTTATTCAAAATATTTTTGAATTAAATGAGGAGTAAAAATGGCAAACCGTAGAAGTATGCGTGGTGCATCGATTGATTTAGCAAAGTTGATGGCTCGCCAAGAAAAAAATATTACTGTCGGCAATACTAAAACAAATGCACGTGGTGACCAGTTGGGTAAAGGTGGCAGAATTGTAAAAACTGCTGATGAACTCGCAAGAGAACACTATAACCGAAATGACCCAAAAGCGGTTGTTCAAGGCGGCATTAAGATAGATGATGATACTCCTGAAATTCAAAACACTAGAGTACAGGAAGTAGAAAAGCCAATGGAAGATGATTGGGTAGAACCAACGCCACCACCGGCACAATCTAAACCCAAAGCAAAGATAGTCGAAGAAGATGACCCTTGGGTAGAAGACAAAGATGGAAATTTTGTTAGACAAAGTGAATTAAAGCAGGAGCAAGATGAACCAGTTTCAAAACCTAAAGCAAAGCAACAAGCAACCCCAACAAAAAAGAACAAATAATATGACAGAATCATTACGACCTCTACACGATACTATTATCTTAACGAACCTAGAAGTAGGTGAAAGAAAGAGTGCAGGTGGTATCATAATTGCTGACGATGATGGCAAAGAACATGGTATCAGAAGCAGATGGGCACAAATTTATGCAGTTGGACCAGAACAAAAAGATGTAAAAGTCGGTGAATGGGTACTGATGCAACATGGCAGATGGACTCGTGGTCAAGACTTTGCACTCAAAGGTCAAAAGCCTTTTCGTTTTTGGAAAGCAGACCCTAAAGGTATTCTTGGTATCAGCACAGTTGGTAAACCAAAGAATATTGAAGTTCAAACTATTGTTGATGAGGAATGACAATGTTTAGAAGATTTCTAAAAGCGATGGAATACAGAAGTTATTGTAAAAGTATCAAACAACTCAGAGATATGGGTATGTTTGAGAAAGCCAATGAAATCTCTGAATTCAAGCACAATCTTTATCCTACACACTAGAAAAAACACCTAAAAACTTGACAAAACCTCGAATCAGTGTATACTATAAGTATAGTTAATCAATGATAGAGGTTTAAATATGTTTAGAATTCCTAGTTTTTACGAAGATACTCCAACTTTTAAAGATGCGTGGAAAACAATCGCTTTTTGCGGTAATGACGATGCATTAGCAGGCATGGAATTTATGAATTCCAAGTGGGAAGAGCATTGTGCGTCAGAGGATGACGATGATGATTTCTTTGATAATTGGTCATATGAAGCAAATGCTTATAATGTAGTGTTCGAAAACATGGGCAAACTTTTTGGTTCTGCCACAGTATCAGTATCGAAAGTAAACTAATGATTAGAATTTTTAATAGTGCGTATTATAGCGATACTGGTGAGGAACGTCTAATACCTTTAGAAGAAGCCAGTATTATAGAACAGAAAATAGATGCAAAGGGTCGTCCTTTTATATTTTTTGAACATACAGATTATCCATTGGGTGGTCTTCGTGCCTGGTATGACGGAACTTATTGGCAATGTGATTTAGATTAAAAACTTGACAACCACGCCAAATGTGTTATATTAATTAAGTAATCAGAGAGAAAGAGAATCACATGTCAAAATTAAGCAATGAAACAAGAATGGTCTTCGATTGTGAAACAACAAAAGCAATGGGTATTGCAGATGGCGAATACGAATTGCGTACTAACATGGCGGATTATCGTTCAGAAAGTGATGAATTCATTACGTTGCAATGGGCAACAGATAACAAAGTTAACGTAATCCAAGGAAATTGGGATGTTGATTCTGTTCTTAAAGCATCAGAACATCTTATGGATGCTTGTGGATATCATGGCGTATATGTTGAGCAACTAGATTATGATGTAAAAAATAACTTCATTGAGTTGACTGTAGGTTCATAAAAACTTGACAAAACCTAGAATCATGCTATAATGTATACATAAATGAGAAAAATAAGAGAGGTTAAATTGAAAGACGAAAAGATTATATTGACAGATTGTGACGGAGTTCTTCTCGCTTGGGAAGATGCATTCCACGATTGGATGAAGACTAAGGGCTTCACTAAAAAAGCAGAAGCGACTTATGATATTTCTACTACATTCGGTATTCCTAAGACTTTAGGTAAGAAGTTAGTTAAAGAATTTAATGAAAGTGCTTGGATGGGCTTCCTTCCTGCGTACAAAGATGCAAGAAGTGGTGTTGCCAAACTAGTTGAACATGGCTGGAAATTCATTGTGATTACTAGTTTAAGTTTAGATGTGAAAGCACAGATGCTACGAATTAGCAACTTGAAAAACATATTCGGCAAGAATGTCTTTATTGATGTTATCTGTTTAGACACAGGTGCTGACAAAGACGAAGAACTTGTAAAGTTTAAAGATTCTGGGTTGTACTGGATTGAAGACAAGCCAGAGAATGCAGAAGCAGGACTAAAATACGGATTGAAGCCTATTGTTATTGAACATGAACATAACAAAGACCACGAAGCAGATGGTATTGAATATGCTTATGACTGGGAAGAAATCTACAACATTATAGAAAGAGGTTAAAAAATGAGTGATTTATATTTTGTGCAAGTAATTGCAGAAGACGGTGCCGTCTCACGTTGGGAAGCATTGGATAAAACTCAAGCAGACTTTGTTTACAATGAACAAGTTATCATTTATGGTGCTGAAAATTGCACTATCGGAAAATCTATGGACGTTTATAAACCATTGAACGTACTTAAACGAGTTCTATAGAAATCATATTGCTCTCGTGGTGGAATTGGTATACACAACAGACTTAAAATCTGTCGCCTTTTAAGGCTTGGCGGTTCGAGTCCGCCCGAGAGTACCAAAATTAAACTTTAAAAGGAGTATGCGGTGCATATGTTATTCAGAGATATTGAAATCTTAGAAAGTGCCATCATTTCTTTCACCGAAGGTGCAAGTGATGAAAAGCGAATGTCAATAAGTTCACTTGAGGGTTTGATTGCTGAAAAGAAAGCAATTATCAAAAGTTTCGAAGATACTTATAACAAAGAATTGGATTTATAGAGGACACGTTAGGTTGCTCCTAACTAGTATGCGGATTATCAAGTTCCCATATGAATGAAGTGATATTAGCAGTCACAAACAAAAGGGTCGATGAAAGTATTCCGGCATGTGTATGTCGTTAGTGTGAGTGAGGTGGAGCGTGTTGCTGAAATATTGCAACGTCAGTCACAAGGAAGAATTCCCTTGATTGACTTGTAAGCCTTGAAACCTACCACACATACACACTAATTTCTGCTCGTAGTTCAGTTGGATAGAACAACTGCCTTCTAAGCAGTAGGTCGCAGGTTCGAATCCTGCCGAGCAGGCCAACATACGGAGTATAGGCTAGTCTGGTAAGTCGCTACGTTTGGGACGTAGAAATCGTAGGTTCAAATCCTACTACTCCGACCATTAACAACCAGGTTGGAAGATTGGTGTAATAGTAGCACAAAGCACTCATAATGCTTCAGGCGAAGGAGCGTAACCTTCATCTTCTACCATAAGTAAAAAAGGGAGCAAATAACATGCTCCCTTTTGTCATCCCGTTTATTCGTCTTCGCCGTAAATTTCTAATATTTCTATCACCGCTGGATGCCTTTCTACATCTTGCATATCAAATTGTGAGATTGAAATGTGTGATAAATTCTTTTCATCTTTTTCGAAATGGTCAACTAATTGAATGAAGTCAGAAAGCCCGTTTTCTGAAAATCCGCGGTCATGTTGTTTTAAATCTCCCGTGACTATCATTTTTGTGTTGTTGCCTATTCTCGTTAATAACATCTTCATTTGTGACTTCGTTGCATTTTGCATTTCATCTGCAATAATCCAAGAATCTTCAAATGTTCTGCCTCTCATGTAGGCTAAAGGTGCTATTTCTATGATATTCTCTAATAACATGTTTTCGATTTGAACCATCGTAAAATGTTTTTCGAATATATCAAATATTGGTCTTGTCCATGGCGCCATCTTTTCATTCAAGTCGCCTGGCAAAAAACCGTGTTGCTCATCAACCGACACTGCCGGTCTTGTTATTACTATTTTGGAGACCTCCCGTTCCATGTATGCTTTAATACCCATTTGTGTACACAACAGAGTTTTACCGGTACCAGCAGGACCAATCGCAAATACGATATTTGTACTTGGGTCGGCTAACTGATAAAGATAATCTTCCTGTGCAACATTTCTAGGTAAAATTGTAGGTGTTTTTTTACTATAAAGTGGTACGATATCATTGCTGTTATTGTATACTTTATGATTGTTATTCTGTCTCTCAACACGTTTTTTTCGTGCCATATTGTTCCTCCTGATGAGGGATTTTCAGAAAGTAAACATCTCTGCTTACAAAGGTATTTAGTCAACAATCAATAAGATATACATAATATATAATTAAACGAGATAAAAATATTTCCGTTCTGGAAATGATAAATACATTTATAATTGTGGAGAAAAACAAATATGGACGATATTAAGCAAAATGACATCATTGATAACCTAAGAGGTATCGATGGAAATGCAACTTTATTAGACATTCTATTAGAATTCGAAAATATGCTCGAAGAACAGGGTATGTACGGTTATGAGAATTGGAAAGAAGGCGAAGTCGCTCAAGGTCCTAAATTGTCCAGATATTGGCTAAATGTTACTTTAATGTATCCATACCTAAAAATGCCTAATCCAAAAGCGAAAGCAAGATTAGAAAATATTGGTTGTGATGTTAAATTTAAGAAAGCAACATTAAAAACTCCAAGAACAGTTAAAAAACAAGAAGATTTAGATACAAACAGAAAACCAAAGTTAGATTCAGAGGATGTTTGGTTAGTTGACGTTTGGATGCCACGTAAATTTGTTGATGAAGCACTAACTGGTAAAGATGTAGTTGATGGCAACATCAATCAATCAGAATTATCTAATGCTTATGAAACTGGGTTAGATGATGAAACTAAACTTGGACAGGATACATAATGAAATACGAAGAATTTAATGAAGGTGTAGAATACGGCGATTTAGTATCTTTAGTAGATAAGACTATATCAGTTGGTGAGTTTAAACCTAAAACGGGTACAGAAGAAGATGTTATTGTTGTAGGATTTTATATTAAAGATGAAGCACCAGCACTAGACTTAGCAAAGTTTATTGAAAGAGGTGTAACATCTATATTAGATACTGAAGTTTCTCCAAATCCAAACGATGTTGGTATGTATATTGTATTTGTTGAAGTTGAGAACGAAGATTTAATGAACGTTACTATGAGTTTGATAAACGACATTCATGGATTAGTAAAAAATGATGAATGGGAAATCAAGTTCTATAAACGTCCAGCAATAAAAGTAAAGGCAGAAGAAATCAAAGAATGGCTAAAGAAGAACCGTTAAAGTTCGAAGGTAAGGTAATTAAGATTCTTCCTGGCGACAAATTCGAGGTAGTACTCGATGGTGAAACCGAACATATGGTAAAATGTACATTGTCCGGCAAAATGCGTAAAAATAGCATCAAAGTTATCCTATGGGATAAAGTCTCTGTTGAAATGACCCCATATGATTTGAGCATGGGTAGAATCACTTTCCGACACAAATAAAAAAGAAAGAAAGTTATGATATTAGGTAAAATAAAATTGATAATCATTATGGCCGCTATTACAGGAGTAGTAGGATTTGGTGCATGGAAATATTATCAATATACACAAGAACAAATTGGCATCTATAGAGAAAATGCGGCAAAGGCAGAATTGGCACAACAAGCCTCTGAAGCGGCTGTCAAGGCTATACAAAAAGACTTAGTAGAAGTACAAGCACAGTATACTAGAGTGTCTGATGACTTTAAAGTTGCAAATTCAAGGGTAGATAAATTAGAAACTAAACTAAGTGAACATGAACTTGGAGACTTAGCACAAGCAAAACCAAAATTAATCGAAAGAATAGTTGACAAAGGTACCAAAGATGTGTTAAGATGTTATGAGATACTAACTGGTTCTCCACTAACTGAAAAAGAGATTGCGGCGACCAAGAAGTCACAAGTGAACACAACTTGTTCAGATGTGGCAAATCCTAACTATACGGGGCCAAGACCATGATTAAAACAACATTACTAGCAGGAGCATTAGCAGTAACACTTAGTGGATGTTCATCTATGCTACCAAAAACAGTTGACTATTCAGCAAAACCCGTAGAACGACCATTACTCGTTCTACCAGAATCTGAGATAACGAATATGAAAGAAGTAGATTATCTTGTGGTCACAGAAGAAAATATAAATGATGTTTGGAGAGAATTAGAAGCGGCAGGCAAACCTGTTGTATTATTTTCACTCACACACGAAGGTTATGAAGCGTTAGCATTAAACAATGCTGAAGTGATTAGATATCTTTCCGAACAAAAAGCAATTCTGATTGCATACAAAGAATATTACGAAAAAGCCGACAAGGCGATTGAAGATGCGAATGTTATTGCTACTGCGGAAGATGCACTTGAGTCTAAACCAAGTTCACTTTCAAAAATCAAATCATTCCTTAAATCAGATTAATCATGTCACCTTTTAAGGTTCTAGGCATAACCAAATACTCCAGCGAAGATGAAATAAGAATTGCATATAAGCGATTATTAATGAAACATCATCCAGACACAGGTGATGGTGATAGACAGAAACTTGATGATATTAGACAAGCATTTACAGATATTAAAAAGATACAATCAGACAGTGGCAGTATTATTACAGTAACATTGAATGTAAAAATAAGTGAAGAAGAACTAGACGCAATGAGAGGGACTAAGTCTGGATTTAGAGATGATATATCTCCAGATATTCATTACATTGTTACAGTACCAAAGACCACTAGAATAGGTGACACAATTTTAGTAAAAAACATTATAAATAATACGAACTTGAAGATTAATTTTCTAAAGAGGACATAGATGGCAGAACAAGAACGAGATGGAAGTGTAGACAGAATTAGTATTACATTAGAGAGAGCAGTTCAATTTGCCAATTCTCTAACACATGAATACGTCACATTAGAACATTTATTATTTTCTATTTTAGAAGAATCAGACGTTAGCGATTTGTTAACCGATATGCAAGTAAAAGGTGGTGCTATTGCAGAAGACGTTGAGAAGTATCTGAAAGATAGAGAAGACATTACTGATATGGCACCGGCAATGGATAGACGAGGGCCTCGTAAGACTGCGGCTTTGAGTAGAGTATTCAATCGTGCAATCACTCAAGTTATCTTTAGCGGCAGAACTAAACTATTTTGTAGAGACGTATTAATTTCACTACTAAGTGAAACAGATTCATATGCATATTTCTTCTTAGCCAAACATGGAGTAACAAGAGAAGGTGCTATCACAATTATTCAAAAAGAATTCTACACGGCTAAACCTGCTCAAACAGGTGACCCATCACAGGCTGTCAAATTTGAAGACTTCTGTACAAATCTAAATGAAACTGCTAGTGAAGGTTTAATTGACCCGGTTATTGGCAGAGAAGAAGAACTAATCGAAATTACAGAAGTTCTAGCCAGACGTAAGAAGAACAATGTGATTATTGTGGGCGAACCAGGTGTTGGTAAAACTGCTATCGCAGAAGGTCTTGCATTAATGATTTCAGAAGGCAAAGTTCCTAATATACTTGAAGAGAAAACTGTATATTCACTAGATGTAACTAGTCTTGTTGCTGGTACAAAGTATCGTGGTGAATTTGAAGAACGTGCGAAACTTGTATTTGACCAACTTTCTAAGAAAGATAATGTTATTCTGTTCATTGATGAAATTCATATGATTATGGGTGCGGGTTCAGCCGGTGGTTCAAATATCGATATCGCAAACTTATTGAAACCATTATTAGCGAGTGGTAAACTATTTTGTGTCGGTGCAACAACAAGCGAAGAGTATAGAGAAAATTTCGAAAAAGACAGAGCCTTACAAAGACGTTTTCAGAAAGTAGTAGTAGACCAACCAAGCAAAGAAACTACCAAACTAATTGTTAAAGGTCTTAAACAATATTATGAAGCATTCCATGAACTTGAGTATACAGACGATTCACTTGATATGGCAGTTGAATTAGCAGAACGCTATATGCATGGCAAATATAATCCAGATAGAGTTATTGACGTAATCGATATTGCAGGTGCAAGAGGCAAACTTCATGGTCACAAAGGTCCTATTACAAACAAAGAAATAGAACAAGCAATTTCTAAGATAACTCGTATTCCGATGGACATGATTGATGCAAAAGAAAATAATAATTTTATTCATTTAGAAGACAACATTAAGAAAAAGTTATTTGGTCAAGATGGCGCAGTTGGTACATTAGTTGAAAGTATTCTAGTAAGTAAATCAGGAATGAGAGAACGTAATAAACCTGTTGGTTCATTCTTGTTTGTTGGTCCAACTGGTACTGGTAAAACAGAACTATGTAGACAACTTGCAGATAACTTATCAATAAAACTTCGCAAGTATGATATGTCAGAATATATGGAACAACATTCAGTATCAAAACTTATCGGTGCTCCTCCAGGATATGTAGGGCATGCAGAAGGTGGTGCTGGTGCAGGACAACTTATCAATGATGTTGACGAAACTCCAAACTGCATTGTTCTATTAGATGAAGTAGAGAAAGCACATCCAAGTGTAATGAATTTATTACTTCAAGTTATGGACGATGGTCGCTTGACTAGTTCAACTGGTAAAACAGCAGACTTCAGTAATGTAATTCTTATTATGACATCAAACTTAGGCGCGGCACAAAAGAATAAGAAAGCAATTGGTTTTAGTAACGACCATGATGATGCAAGTATGGTAGCAGTAAACAAGTTTTTCTCACCAGAATTTAGAAACAGACTAGATGCGACAGTTGAGTTCGTATCACTTGAAAGGCATCATATTGATATGATTGTTGATAAGACTATCAATGAGATTAATGAAATGTTGAAAGATAAGAATGTAACTATTACACTGTCTGATTCAGCCAGAACGTGGCTAAGAAATAGAGGATATGTGCCAGAGATGGGTGCTAGACCTTTACAGAGAGTAGTCAATGATTACATCAAAAAGCCAATATCAAAAGAAATTCTTTTTGGTAAACTAAAAGATGGCGGTAATTGTAAAATTTTAATTAACGAGAAAGATAACGTTGAGTTTATATATACATAATGTACACTGAAACTGTAACAAAACTATTCTATAATATATACCCTTATAGAATAACTTATCCTAGATTAGGAAATCTTCCAAAGTTTTATTATCGAACAGAGAAGCCAAGTGAACACTCTTGGATGATTAGACAACAATGTCATCAATATCTAAAGAAAGAGTTCAAAGGTAGAATTAAGTTCAATAATGGATATCACACTCATGCTTATTTTCTAAAAAAAGAAGACTATTTAAAAGCAAAAGAAGAGTTTACAGAGTTACACGTCAGATATACCGAACCATTATTCCCAGACTTAAAAGATATACTTGATAAGTTTGATTCCAATGTTGATTTACGAAAATCATTATATCTTAAGAAACACAGATACAAAGTAGAACTATTATACACAATGGGCACTTTTGTAGATGTATGTGACAGCATCACAGAAACATTCAAAGACAACCCTAACTATGCAATATCTGGAAACGTAAAGTCAGTGACTAGACGTTTTGGTTACTATGGTTCATGGGCAACATATAGTATGTATTGTAAAGAACAAATCGATGTAGAATATTTCACATTTATGTTTGGTGAGAACATAAAATCAATTTCCAAGGCCGTCCTAATAAGTGAATTAGATAAATAAGAGAAGAACTACAGTTCTTTAACTACTAATACAACTTAAGAGGAATGGCATATGGCTCGTAAAACAACTACTCTATTACCACTAACAGGCGCTACTTCACTAGACACAACAGGTGATGCAGTTCCAGGTGATTCATATTATGGTTACACAGATGGTGTTCATACAGTAGCAGTCTATGGCAATAACCTAAAAGGTCGCATCAAAATCCAAGGAACATTAGCAACTACACCAACAGAAGATGATTGGTTTGACATTCTTCTTGCCGGTTTACCATACAAAGACTATGATGGATTTACTGGAGTAGATGGCTTTACTTTTGTTGCTAACTTAGTATATTTAAGAGCAAAACTAGACAGAACATCATTGGGTATAACAGACTATACTACAGCAGGATTTGTAGGGAAGATTTACCTGAATTACTAATAGGGAATAGACATGAGTATAAACGCACAACCATTTCAGCCACAGTTCAAACTTATTGGCAATTTAGCAGAAGACCAAGTACTAGTATATGACACAAGTGAAGGCGCATTTGTCAACTCGGCAGGTTCAGGTGGTGGTGGAGCCGCTGGCTTTACAGCGATTGAAAATGTCGGCTCAACAGGAACTGCGATACATTACGGTGAAGCGGGAACAACACTTCAACTTAAAAAATTAATTGGTGGCGATAATCTTACTATTACTGATAACGGTACTGGCGGATTAATATTAGCGGCTACAAATACAGACACGATACAAGATGGTACCAATGTAGGCACAGGTACTGGATTATTTCATTCTAAAGATAACACAACCCATGCTCTAAAATTTAAGAGTTTGGCAGTAGGTGCAGGTCTTACATTAACAGATGACGGCAATGGAACAATTACACTTGTTAACACAGTATCAGGTGGTGGTTCAGCAGGTGCTGATGGTACATTAAGCAACTTATCAAATGTTGCAACAGCAAGAACAAATTTAGATGTATTTTCTAAAGCAGAAGGTGATGCAAGATACCACGATAAATTCTCAAACTTCTTACCTTCAGCAAATAACGTATATGACGTAGGTTCACCATCATTCAAATTTAATGATATATATGCTGAAACATTTCAAGGTACTGCCGTATTAGCAGAAAACTTAGCAATAAGTGGTACTGCCGGTCAAGTATTAACATATAACGGTTCAGCATGGGTAGCCGCAGACAACGCCGGTGGTGGCGGTGGTGGTGGCGGTGGCAGTGTCCCACAATCATTATCAATATCTGGTTCTGATTTAACAATTTCAAGTGGCAACACAGTAGACTTATCTACTCTGCCAGGTTTAGGTTTTAATGGGACGTTTACTGCATTAACTGGCAAGCCAACAACATTAGCAGGTTATGGCATTACAGATGCACTAGCATTGGGTACAACTAGTACAACTGCACTTGCTGGTAACACTGTAATACCAACAGCAGTAAGTCAATTAACTAATGACTCAAACTACTTATCTTCTGTTCCTGCACAATTATTCAGTTCATTAGTAGGTAAACCTACAACATTAGCAGGATATGGAATTACTGATGGCGGTGGTTCATATGCAAATAGTAATGTTGATACACATTTAAATGTAAGTAGTGCAACTGCTAACCAAGTATTAAAATGGACTGGCACAGATTACGCATGGGTTACATCAACTGATAGCGACACAACATATACTGCCGGTACTGGACTTACATTATCAGGCACAGAATTCTCATTGACATCCGGTCACTTTGATGGAGACTATAACAGTCTATCAAACAAACCAAATCTATTTGATGGAACATACTCATCATTAAGTGGTAAGCCAACATTATTCTCTGGCTCATATAATGACTTGTCAGCGAAGCCGACATTATTTGATGGTGCATACTCATCATTGTCTGGCAGACCAACATTATTTGATGGAGCATATTCATCACTAACAAGTAAACCTACAACACTCGCTGGTTATGGAATTACAGATTCATTTGATAATGCCGATATTGACACACATTTAAATACAGGTACTGCAACAGCAAACCAAGTATTAAAATGGACAGGTACCGATTACGATTGGGTCACATCAACTGATAGCGATACGACATACACAGCAGGAACTGGACTTACATTATCAGGCACAGAATTCTCATTAACTGGTGGTCATTATAATGACAGTGCGGTTGATACACACTTAAATATAAGTGGTGCAACTGCCAATCAGATGCTAAAATGGACAGGTACTGATTATGCATGGGTTACATCTACAGACAGTGACACAACTTATACTGCTGGTTCAGGACTTACATTATCAGGCACAGAATTCTCATTAACTGGTGGTGCAGTAACGCCATCAAGTGCAACAGCATTCACAAATAAGACTGGTAACATTAGTCAATGGACTAACGATGCGGGATATTTAACATCAGAAACAGACTCACAAACATTATCACTTTCTGGCACAACATTATCAATTTCAACTGGTAATAATGTTGACTTAGGTGCATTAACACTTGACGATTTCGCAGATGTGGCAATCTCATCAGTTTCAGATGGACAATTTTTAACATACGACAATGGTACTGGTGATTGGACTAACTCAACAGTTTCTATTCCAACACTTACAAGTCAATTAACAAACGATGCTGGTTTCATAACTTCAGCAAGTACATATGATAACAGTGATGTAGATTCACACTTAAATCAATCTAACCCAACAAGTGGTTATGTACTAAGTTGGAACGGTTCAGATTACGCATGGGTTTCGAATGGTGCCTCAGGTGCCCATTATACAGATTCAGATGCAAGGGCTGCCTTCTCAGCAACTACAGGATTATCATATAATAGTGGAACAGGTGTATTCTCACTGAATTCACAACTAGAGAATTTGTCAGATGTAAGTTCTACAACACCTTCAACAGGTCAAGTTCTAAAATGGAACGGTTCTACATGGACACCAAGTGCTGATGAAAATGATGATACAATTTATACATCATTCAATACAGATTTTGATACAAGACTTTCAGGAAAATCAACAACTAATCTAAGTGAAGGTACAAACAAATACTTCACAGATACAAGAGTTAGAAATGCAATTAGCGTCACAGGCGACTTATCATATAATGCTTCGACTGGTGTTATATCTTTCACAGAAACTGATAACTATGCTAATGCCGATGTTGACACACACTTAAACTCAGGTTCAGCAACAACTGGACAAATATTAAGTTGGAATGGTTCAGACTATGACTGGATTGCAAACTCAGGAACACCGGCGTGGTCAGCAGTAACAAACAAGCCTACAACTATTGCAGGGTTTGGTATCACAGATGCATTTGATGGAGCATATTCATCACTATCTGGCAAGCCAACATTACCTACAAACGTAAGTGATTTAACTAACGACAGTGGTTTCTTAACATCAGTTCCAGCACAGACTTTCGCTTCATTGACTAGTAAGCCAACGACAATCGCTGGATACGGAATTACAGATTCTGTAACACCAACTAGTTCACATACATTTACAAATAAATCTGGTAACATTAGTCAATGGACTAACAACGCAGGTTACTTAACAAGTGTTCCAGCACAGTCGTTTGCTTCATTAACAGGTAAACCGACATCAATCGCTGGATATGGAATTACAGATAGTTTCTTCTCTGGTGCATACGCAGACTTATCAGGCAAACCAACATTATTTGATGGAGCATATTCATCATTGTCTGGTGCTCCTACAATGTATGCAAATAGTAATGTAGACGCACACCTAAATCAAAGTAATCCAACAAGTGGATATGTTCTTTCTTGGAACGGTTCAGATTATGCTTGGGTTGCCCAGTCTGGTGGCGGTGCAGGTGGTGATAAGATTGAAGAAGGCAACTCTAGTGTAGAAGTAATAGATGGCGGTGCAGATGGTCGTGTTGTATTTGAAACTAACGGCACTGACAGATGGCAAATTTCTAATTCTGGACATATTTTACCAGAATCAAATGCAACATATGATTTAGGCAGTAACGCTAATCGTGCCAGAAATGTATATTTAAATACTTCATTGTATATTGGCACAGATATAGTTGCAGTAAGTGGTGGCAAATTAACATTCAATGGCAGTGATGTACAAGATTATAATAATCTTTCAAACAAACCAGATGCCATATCAGCAGGTTCAGGAATTCAACTTAACTCAGGAACTTTATCATTAAGTTCAGCATTAAGTGGATTGACAGATGTTTCATCATCAGCACCAAGCACAGGACAAGTTCTAAAATGGAATGGTTCAGCATGGGCACCGGGAACTGATGTAGCATCGGGTACTGCCGCAATGAATGACTTAACTGACGTTAGTACTTCAGGCATATCAAGTGGACAATACTTATCATGGAATGGTTCATCATTTGTAGCAACAACTCCATCAAGTGGTGGTGCTTCTGCAATAAACGATTTATCAGATGTAGACACATCCACTAGTGCGCCTTCTAACGGTGATGTTCTAACTTGGGTACAAGCAGATAGTGAATGGGCTCCAGCCGCACCTTCAGGTGGTGGTGGTGGTTCTGGTGCTACAATTGAATACTTCAAATTGAACTATGCAACAAACGGAAACTTATCATCAATCACAAATGCTACATCGGGAGTTAGTGCAACTATCCTGTCAGCAACTGGTGGTGACGTAGAAGTATCATTCAGTTCAACAAATTATCCACCATCAGGTATAATTATTTACGGTTATGCATATTCTACTAATGAGTATAATATTAAAAACGCACATGCCGATATGAATACAAGAAAAATGTCAGGTGGCGGTTCAGCAGGCTCACCGATAGCATTCGGTAGTATGGGGTCAGTAGACTTGACGTTAGACCTTAGAGAAGCATCAACTGGTGCAGGACGAAGTTTCGGAACAACTACACATGCTTGGGTGATGTTTACAACAGTTTAAAAGGTAAGATTAAATGGCAATCAATAAGACAAGTGCGATAGATTTAAATGTTCCAGCAAAAGTAATACCTGTTACTGTGTCTGCAAAGATAACAGATGCGAATTGGGACTACGATGATGGACTTGGCGACTTATGGTGGTCAGGTGGCACTCAGCCAAAAGCATATAGATGGCAACTAACTATGACTGTTACAACTGTTAATCACGGTTCACACTTAACGAGAACACCTAAGAAATTTGATGGATTTGATATCGTAGTAGGTGATTATATTGCAGGTGCTACTGATGGTCGTGCATTACAGATTGTTAGTATTACATCAAAATCAGCAACAACTTGTGTATGTCTAGTCGAAGACAGATTAAGATATAACACATTTAGAAGTTCCGCTGGTAATGGTATCTTTACAGTTCCGGGCAACGCAGTTATATTCCAAATTAACGAAAATGGTCATCCTATGATTGACCCGTTACCAGTTGGTATCGTATCAAGTGACTTTTATGCAAACGTAAACTCTCGTTTTCAGTATCTAAATCCACAAATGAACTATATGTTAGACCAAGTAGCACATGGTTTTGAACAAGGTGACGTAGTTGCAATTGACCATAATACTAACGTTTTTGAATTAGCCGATGCGGCTAACATTGAAAGATTAGTTGGTACAGTTACACACGCTGGACCAGGTCCAAATAAATTCTTAGTAAGACCAGCAAATGGTATCGTTGATTTCGTTCCAGGTTTGCCAGGAAATCCAGGTGATTTTGTTTATCCAAAAACAGACAACTCTGGTGATTTAACACTAACAGATACTGGTGTTGCAATATTCTTAAAACTAACAAATGCTATTCCTAGTGTATCCAGAGGTACGGTTACAGATGGTACTTCTAGTGCAGCCGATAAATTGGAAATAAATGAATACGATGTTTTGTTCACAACGAATTCTGGTGGTACTGTTTCGATAAACAATGCGGTAACTGATATCAATACTTCAACGTCTTCACATGGCGTAGTAGCATCTTCAACTCCAGCACCAAATACAATTACAAGTGATTCAGGGACTCACGGCTCTGCTTACGGTCTTGTCGGTGGTTTCCCACCATTTAGTGCAAGTATTAACGGAACAACAGTAAACTTTTCAACTACAACGGCAGGTCAAGCCGCATACTCTATGGCTGTTGCTATTGCAGAAGATATGGCAAATGATATTAATGCGGCAGGTATTGCTAATGTCACTGCATCAGATTCGAGTGGTAATCTAGTAATTACACATTCACAAGGTAATGCATTTGCTATTGTAAACGGAACATCAGATAGCAACGGTAATGATTTTGCAGGCACTGGTTCAATCGCATCACTAGGAACATCGTACACCGCGGCATCAGGTGCAACTCTTAAGTTAACACGTTCTGACGGTGGTGAAATTATTCTTACTGATAAAGTTGGCACACCTACAGTAGATTTCGGTATCATGTCAGGTCACTCTGGTTCATATGCACTAGGTCTAAATGTTGAAAAAGGTATTCGAAGTGGTGGTGGTATTACAGTTGTAGCCAACATGGCTGCCAGAAATGCAATGAATCCTCTCACAGGTGACCAAGCACACGTACTAGACACAGGCGAAGGTGAATGGGCATTATATCTATATTCAGGTTCTTCTTGGACATTAATTGCTAACGAAGATAGTGCGGCAACAGATGCCAACTCATTATCACACACATTTACTACTCCAGTCGGTGGATTTGGTAACACATCAACAATCACACTTGGTAGAGTTAGTAGCAACTCAAGGATATTGAGTGTTCTAGTAGAATGTACTACTGCTATAGCAGGTTACACAGGCGGTACACCATCATTAATCGTTGGTGTACAATCAGACCAAGATAGATTTATGGCTGATTATGAAAATGACATCGAAACAACTGGTTCGTACATAACAAATCCAGATTATCATTATGCTGGTGCGGCTGAACTAGAAATCAAATGTGCCTTTGCACACTACGGTGCTACATCTGGCGATTTGAAAGTCACAGTAACCTACGTTTAACTCTTTTACAATTTATCACAATGCGAACCAAACTATTCGCATTTTTAAAAGATAAATACATATAGAAAAGTAATCGAGTATTAGACATGAAATCAAAAACAGCACACTGGCTTCACATAGCACCAGAATATTTTAGCAGATGGAGACTCTTTCCTAGAGCATTTATCTCTATGTACATCTATCTTTTATATGATGTAGTTCAATGGTTTATGCTATTACCAGAGCCAAACTCCCAACAAGCAGGTTTAGTATCAGTCCTAGTAGGTTCTGGTGCGGCATGGTTTGGTTTGTATGTAAATTCTAGTTCAACTAAGTACGAAGAACTTCAAGTTACAAGCACAACTATGAAAACTTCAGATAAGCGAGAAAACCAAGTACAGTAAGATGAATAAAAGTAATTTTAAATATCATATTAGACTGAAAATGACAGAAGAGTTACCAAAGGCAGATGTCCGAGGTATCATAACTGTTCTTAAAAAAGCAGTAGTAAACATTTTTCAGCCATTAGAAGATGGTACAGCCGTGATTTATCATTTAGGTAATGAAGCCCTGTATGAACACATATATGATTTTAGATTAAATCGAGGTGTATCAGAAGAAGAAGCAGAGGTCATTCTTGGTCTTATAACAGACTGGACAGAAGAAGACTTTATAATGGAAATCACAACTACAGACACTTACGAATTGCCAGAAGGTGAATCAGAAGTCGATTTAACTGCTATGAAACATAACAGATGGATGACAGAAAAAGTAGACAATGGTTGGAGATATGGCTTACAATTCAATGAAGAAGATAAAACAGACCCACGATTACGCCCTTACGACCAACTAACAGATAAATTGAAAAATATATCAGAAAAAGGTTGACTTCTCGGTACAAACACTGTATTATGTAAGAACAAATAGGTAGAAATTTATGTCAGGAACAAAAAGATTATATAATTTAGATGAAAAGAACTATTTCAAGTTCTTTGGTGTCGAAGAAAAGCAAGGAACTAGTATCCGAAGTCTTTCTACGCACTACAAAAAGATTCTAAACTTATTAAAAGACGATAATTCATTTATCGGGAGAGACCATAAAGAGTTCGCACACCGAGCCTTTAATACATTGGTCGACCCTATCTTACGTGCAAGATACATTTTAGAAACCAATGGACACGAATGGGATTTTAGAGACGGTACAACTCCAGAAGACTTGAGTTTTATCTCTGATTTGAGAGTTCAACTTACTAGAGCAAACTTACAATATGAACTTGAGAATTTTATTTTTGAACTGAAAGGACATACCAACTTTATCATAGAACAGATTGAAGAAAGTATTGATATTTACAGTAATTACAAGACAGCCATTGGGCTGATTAATCGATTTTACGAGATATCTCATCTACATGAAGAGGCATCAGGTAAGAAATATGAAGTAGAACAAGGAATACACCACGGTGTGTTCGACCACTAGAGAGGAAGTAAAATGATTTTTACAGAGAATGCGGCTGAACGTGTTAAGGAAATTATTTCAGAAGACCAAGAAGAAGTACAAGCACTTAGAGTATTTGTACAAGGTGGTGGATGCCACGGTTTTAGTTATGGATTTGGTTTTGAAAATGATATCGCAGATGATGATACTGTTATTGAAACCAGTGAAGTGAAATTAGTAGTTGATAGCATGAGCATCATGTATCTTTCAGAAGCAACTATTGATTTTGTTAGAAGCCTAGAAGGCGAACGTTTTACAATCGACAACCCATCAGCAAGAACATCTTGTGGATGTGGTTCAAGTTTTTCAGCATAGGAGCAACATGTCAATTGAACAAGAAATAATGGAAGTCGTAGCGAAGCGATTAAAGTGGAATGAAAACGACTTGTCATTAGAATCAAATCTGAAAGAAGATTTAAAAGCAGATAGCATCGATTCAGTAGAGGTGCTATTTGAAATCGAAGAAATGTACGACATTGTAATAGAAGATGAACTAGCAGAAGATATTAATACTGTTGGTGACATCGTAAATGTTGTAAATTCTCTACAAAACGTGTAAATAACCCATTTTTTTACTAAAATAAACAAAATATAGGTTGACATTTACATAAATAACATGTTATAATTAATAATATTGATTGAGGTTATCATGCACTTGTGCGTGGTATACTCGGTCTATTGTCTATGAGAATGATTCCTCTCATATAAAAAAAGGAATCAAACTAATGTATTTCAAATAACTATAGGAGAATTATGAATACTTTATTGAGAACCGCAATTGTGGGTACGGCATTGTTAGCAACGCCATTCGCCGCATTTGCCGAAGCAGAAGCAGAAACGCAATCAGGCGTCTCAGTTTCTGGTACATACGAGGGTACTGCTACAGATTCAGGTACATACACACAAGAACTTGAAGTTGTGGTTGGTATGAACTCTGAGGCTGGTTCAGTTACAGCGAAAGTTGATGAAACTGGAACTGTAGGTGATTTGTACCTTGACACATCAATTTCTTCAATTGACCTTAGACTTGGTAAAGTAGATGGTGAAATGGGAATGAAAGCGTCTACTACAGTCGCTGGTGTCACAGTTTCAGCATACAGCCCATCTGGCGCAGGCAAATCTACAGAGATTGGCGCTAGTACAGATATTGGTCCTTTGAACGTAGCAGGCGAAGACATCTTAGATTCTGATAGACTTCTAAGTGCAGGCATGAACGTAGCAGGTGTTGACTTAGGTGGTTCATACCAAAAGACAACAACTGGAACTAACCAAATCATGGATGCTGGTTTAGATGTTATGGATATTACTGTATCAGTAGCAAACGCATCAATCGGTGATGCAAGTGTTACTAAAACTGGTGATAACAAACATGCGTTGTTAGGTACAATGACAGGTGCTACAAACGGCACAGATGTTAGAGGTATCAAAGTTGCGTATGGTGACCTTTCTGCAAAAGTAGTTGAACTAAATGCTACTAACACATATACTGTTGCTTTAGAGCGTGGTATTATGACTTATCAATATGATAAGATTGAAAATGGTGCAGATGAAGTCTCAGTAGGACTTAAACTTACTTTCTAATGTTTAATCTTTAAACAGTAATGTACTACTAAAAGCCCGTCTTAATGACGGGCTTTTTCTTTATGTCTACTATTGATAAATATAGTTAGATAGAACAAATTAAAATAAAAGTGGGAGAGAACCATGAGTAAATCATTTCTACAATGGTGGTTATTTTTTGTGTTACAAGTAATCATATTGGCAGCCGCATACGTGTATGAATTGCATTTATATATCCTTAACAATGACCAAACCTACATTTCCTTTGTATTACTAGGAATCTGGTTACTAACGAGTTGTCGAATTGGTTATAAGATGGGTAAAAATATGAAATCATCGAATGAAAAGTTTTGGTTTGTTGCTGAAACTTGTATGGCTATCGGTATGATGGGTACAGTGTTAGGCTTTATTCTTATGTTAGGTGGTTCAAACTTAGCATCTATCGACCCGTCAGATGTAGAAGGTATGAAAGGCGTGATTGGTCAGTTAGCCAGTGGTATGGCAACTGCACTATTAACAACTCTAACCGGTCTAATTGTTTCTGTATCTTTGAGAACACAGTTAATGATTGGAGAGGGTGAGTAATGTCTAAAAACCGATACGGTTCTAACCTATCGTTCAATGATGTATTGTTTAACGCACTTTTAGGTTTTGTAGTTTTATTCGTATTAGCACTTCTGCTAATCAATCCAATTACAAAGAAATCAGATATTCCAGCGAAAGCAGAAATACTTATCACATTAGAATGGGATGATGAGTCTGCTGATGATATTGATATATGGGTTCAAGGTCCTATGATGGGCGCACCTATTAGTTTCCAAAACAAACATAGTGGATATATGCACCTAGACAGAGATGATTTAGGTAGAACATCTGATTTTATGTGGATAGATGGTGACAGAATAGTTATTAAAATAAACCGTGAAGTTGTGAGTATGCGTGGTATTGCACCTGGTGATTACTTTATTAATATTCACGTTTATAATAAAGCGACCAATTCAGAGCCAACTAAATACACATTAACACTATTAGATGTTAATCCGTATAGAGAGGTTTATGTCATGCAAGGAGAACTAAGTGAACGCGGACAGATTATTAAACTTCCTGGATTTACATTAAACGAAGAGGGCGAAGTAACCGATGTTTGGACGAGTGACAAGATAGTTGTAGGTGCTAGAAACCTAAACAACGCTTCACAGTTTACACCAGTACCTGATAACACAGAAGATACAGGTAATGAAGCACTTGAACGCCAACGCCAAGCACAAGAAGACGATATTTAAGGAGAATACAAATGTTTTGGAATCAAATGACAGTAGATACAATGATACTGCTTTATATCGCAGGCTTGTTTGTGTTGATTCTTGTGTGTTTATATGCTCTCATTGAAAGTAAAGCAAACAAACTTTACACATTCATCATAATTCCATTAGCATTAATTATGGCAAGTATGACTTGGCAAGGTATCAAACTTCTACAAGGTATGCCAGTTTATGGTCTACCAGAAAACCAAGAAGTAGAAGTCATGTGGGTCAATGACAATAAGCCATGGATATATGCGGTACTAAAAATAGATAAAGAACCAGTTCTTTTTAAGATTGATTGGTCAGAAGAAAATAAAAAGAAGATGAAAGAACTTAAACAAGCAATCGGTTCATCTTTGGCACAAGGTAAGTTTAAAATAAAGACAAACAAAGGAGAATCTGAATCTTATCATTTCACTCCTATGCAAGATTTGTCAGAGCCTGAAGAAAAACGCAGAGACGATGGTGTTACTTTTCAACCAGCAGAGACTAATAACTCATCTGTATTAGATTACGTAGGCGAAGAAACAAGAATTGAAAGACCAGGAGATTTCAGACCAAGTTTAAGAACAACAGTTACAGTAGTAGATGGAGACCCAGTTATATTTGAGAGACCACCAGTGCGTGAACTCTATACGGGTAGTGAACACAACGCAGGAGGAAAATGATGGAAGGTATAGGAGCAGTATTAGTAATAGGGCATTTTATAGTGTCGATATTTCAGGTACAACTAGGAGGACCAGTTATTTACTCGTTGCCCTTTTCAGATATGAAAACATGTGAGCAATATGCACAGTATTTGCCAAAAGACCCAATTAAATTGGATATAGAATGGAATCATTCAACTAGAAGTCAATGTATGACCACTGACCAATTTAAAAAGATGATGGAAGCAAGGGGAGTTCAAAAGCCAGCAACAGGTACGCCTGAGGAATAAGGATTATTATGAGAAAACTAATAGATTACATAAAAGAGACATTCATTGGAAGAACAATACGTTGGATATTTAGAAATCCTTATTTTATTGTAGTCATAGTTTTGCTTGGGGTAGTAGGACAAGATAAAGGCGTTCAGTGGTATGATGAGTACATGGTATTGTACCAAGAAGCAAATAACAAAATTGAAGAAGAAGAGAACACAGGCGGATTAGAATTAAAAAAGATTGATGATGCGTTATACACATTAATGGGTACAGTAAAAGAAGGTGACTGTGGAAAGATTGCAAAAAAAATGCCAGACCAAGGCTATTTCACTGTGATATTAGAAAGTCCAGGTGGCAATCTTGCAGATGGTTCTTGTCTTGCGGCACATATGAAACTTCGTAATGTTGTTACTGTTGTTAGAAGTACACCAGTTATGAATCAACTAGGTGAAATGATTTATACACCAGGAACAAATGTTGACGAAAACACACCAGACTTTATGAAAGGTAAATCAGTTTGTGCATCAGCATGTGGATTGATGTTTTTAGCAGGCGACAAAAGATACCTAATAGGTGATGTATATTTTGGTATTCATGGTCCGGGAACTCCTCCAGGTAGTATGAATGGTGCAAATCCTGCGGCTATTGAAAGTTCTGCATTTAGAACAGCATCATCATTGTTGCAGTTGTTGAAATCTTTAGGTGTTGAAGACGAAGGTTTAAGAATGTTATTCATTCAAATTCCAAACGCAACGATGTATTGGTTGCATCCACGAGACTTTGAAGTTAAACCAGGACTAGTTAGAATAGCAACAGACTATAGAGATTTCTTTGGCACTACAGGTAGTGACCCAGAAGGTGGTATGAGATGACTACAAAAGACAAATTATTGATGACACTCGTTGCAATAGTAATTTCAGGATACATAGTATTTCTTAATTAAGCATAACTTCTAATTTGTATAAATACAGTATACGATTAAATTCGTATATAAATTTAATCAATTAGAGGTGACATATGTTAAAATCATTTTTTCTAACAAAAGAATACGGAGCATATGCATGGCTAATGTTAGCGTTTCTTTTAAGTATGATTTGGTACAACGTAGAGATATTAGTTTTCTACAATAGTTGGAACAAAGAAATCTATGACGTAATTCAATCACTACAAGAAGAAAGATTCTGGGAACTGTTTCTGGGATGGGACGCTGGTAGATTTTTGAATTTCATTACTTTGACTGAGGGCGTACAACCATCCTTTGTCGAAATCATAGTCCTATATACTCCAATCGCAGTATACGCCACATGGCAAACACAACGATACTGTTTTAGATGGCGTGAAGCGAATACTAAACACTATATGACACGTTGGGAAAACTCAACAGCACAAATAGAAGGTGGCTCACAGCGTATACAAGAAGACTTAATGATTTTTGGTAAGACACTTCAAGGACTGTTCACTGGTTTCTTCAGTGCGATACTTATTCTTTTTGCGTTTCTTCCAATTCTATGGAATCTATCAGAGAGTTTGCCAGTTTGGAATGGACAAATTATTCCTGGTTTCTTAGTATGGGTAGCATTATCTGTATCAATTGGTGGTACATTGATATCACTTCTATTAGGTTGGAAACTACCTAAACTTGAATATAACAATCAGGTAGTAGAAGCCAAGATGAGAAAGCAATTAGTATACTCTGAAGATGATTTTAGTGCAAGAGCAACATCAACACTATTTCCAATGTTCTATTCAGTTCGTAGAAACTACTATAGACTATTCAATTGGTACATGGGATTTGGTGTATGGCAAACAGCATTCGGATTATGTGTAGGTAACTTAGCACTAGTTGTATTAGCACCAGCATATTTTGACCAGTTAATTACACTTGGTGTATTATTCCAAGTTCTAAACGCATTTGGTCGAGTTGAAAGTTCAATGGGCTATTTCATCGATAGATGGACAACAATTGTTGACTTCTTATCAGTCATTAGACGTTTGAGAGAATTCAACAAAGCACTTGATGATGCAGAAGTAGTAACTACATAAATGTAAAACTAAGTAGTTAATTATAAACTACGAACAAGTAAATACTAGTCGTACAGAGAATGTCTCTTTGTACGACTTTTTTATTGGAGAGGATTATGAAATTATCAGCAACACTTGGTGGAATAGGTTTAGCAATTCCTCTAATAGCAGGACTATACGGAAGTTTAAGTTACGTAACTGGATTACAGAATACAATAGAGACAAATGAAAAGCAGATTGCATCTATGCAAATGTCAACTGAAAATGATTTCAAATCATTAGACACAATGATGAATAGTGAAATAGAAAAACTAGACATTCGTTTGAAGGCTGTTAATGAACTTTATAAGCAAGGACGTGAAGAAATGCTTATTGAGATGACTAACTTTGCTACACAGATTGCAAGAATACAAGTATTAGCCGAATCACTAAGAGATGCACAGTATAAACTGGCAAGTGATGCTGAACTACAAGCAATGGAACAAAGTTATTATAAGTTGAGTGATGCTCTCAATCAAATGAAATATGACTTGAAAGAGATGCAAAGACAACTCAATGGAGGATACTAAGATGGAAAAACAACATCTATTCCAACTTTGGGTGTTAGTAATCATAATAGCCGTACTGGCATTATGGACTAAACCTGCAAAGGCAGCCAATGAATATTTAAATAGTGGCGGTAGTCATTGTGAAACTGCTACACTAGAACCATATATCGAACTAACTGATGAAGATGGAAACTCAGTTAATAGCGATAACAGTTACAACAACACATCAAATAGAGACTCAGTTAGAGTTGGTATCAGATTAAGAATTGCACTTGGTTCAACTTGTACTAAAAAATTCAAAGAAACAATGATGAGAAATGAATTATTAAAACAACAGTTAGAAATGTTGAAACTATGTGCTAGATATAAAGGACTTGAATTAGGTCCTGAATTTGGTGAAGTAAAGAAGATGTGTTCACAAGTTAATAAAAAGACCGGAGAAGAAAGCAATGGTGATGGGTAATAAAGCAGTCATAGTTTGGAGATGGTCCGCATTGGTTGTGTACTTGACTATCTGTCTGTATGACTTTGTTCTCGTTCCTGTTTATATGTCAATGCAAGTTCCATACCTAGAAGTGTTTGTTGATATCATTAACAGATTGCCTGACGACCCATTAGTTAGATTAGATATGATGAAAATTATGACTGGCACACACTCACCATATACATTGATGGGTGGTGGAATATTCCACTTGGCATTTGGTGCATTGCTAACAGGTACTGCAATGGGCATCAACAAAGACGAAAAGAAGTAAAGTACTAATAAAACTTAACTACACACTATATATAGTACGGTTTTCTCTTAAATACTACTAGAGAGTAGTGTTTTAAGGAGAATAGGTATGAAATTCTTATACGTTGATGTTGACAATCGAAAGGTTGTTGGCTTATTCAGAAATAGCAACGAGGAAATTATAAAACTCAATATAAGAGAGTTACAGATATTAACACAGAAAGAGCGTTATATTCTTAATTCAAATATATTACCAGAGTTATTAGAAGCACTCAAGGCTATGGGTCAATACCAAAAGGCAAGGCGTCCTCGATGGATGAAACTATTTTGGTTTTTAAAATGACTTTCTAATCCCGCTTTATGCGGGATTTTTTATTGCTTGACTTTTATATCTACATACTTTAAAATGATAAATACAATTAGAAATAATTTATTTGTAGAGATAATTGTATGAATTTAAATGATATACTAGAAGCAGAAGGCAAACAACTGGTTATTATATATCCAGGTCGTTTTCATCCATTCCACATAGGACATGGTAAAGTATACAAATACTTAAAGCAGAAGTATAGCAATGCAAAAGTATTCATTGCTACCTCTGGTAAAGTAGATGGCGACAGGTCACCTTTCACTTTCGATGAAAAGAAAAAGATGATGATGTTGGCTGGCGTTGATGCTAGTGCTATCGTTCAAACAAAATCTCCATACCAATCTATAGAAATCATGGAAAGATTTGATAAAGACACTACAGTTATGGTGTTTGCAGTATCAGAAAAAGACATGGCAGAAGACCCGAGATTTGATTTCTCTAATGGTCTCAAGTTAAAGAAGAATGGCGAACCAGCATACTTACAGAAGTGGACTAATCTCAATGATGCTGAAACATTCGGAACTCGTGGTTACATAGCAACGACTCCTACATTCCCATTTGAAGTTCTAGGACAAAAAATTAATAGTGCATCACAAATCAGAAATATGATTTCAAAAAGTGATGATACTAAACTAACTCAATTGCTACAAGACTTGTATAGTGTTACAGATGTACCACAAGATGTAATAGAGTTATTCAAAAATAAAATAGGCAATACAGAAACCATGAATGAAAACTGGGACGAACACTCGTTTTCTGAATACTTAAAAGAGAACGTTATCGAGGACAATATTATGAAAGACAATATACTACAAGCACTAACAGAAGGCAAAAGCCCACACAAAAAGGGAACTAAAAAGTATAAAGCCCATATGGCAGCCATGCATGCCGAGTCAATCGAAGAAGAGTTCGACAGAAAAGTTAAAGAAACAAAGATAGGAATTGCGGCAGACATAAAAGATTATGTTGATGACCACAAAGCACACTTCGATGCGTATCCTATGGATGTAGAAGTCAATGGCAAAGTATATGATTTTGATGAGTACTGGGAGATACTAGATAAAGTTTTTCCAGATGCGTATGACAAACAGTCTGCAAATGAGGGGAGAGGTGAATATCATAACGAACAACACGAGAAACTAGAATACATTCATCACGTAATACAAGAAACAGGTGAAGATGGTCATAACGATGAGTTGATGATACAACAAGCACTAGAATATGTTGACGATATCAAAGTTAGAGATGAAGAAGATGAAATGAAATTATCTTACGTTTCAAAGGCATTAAGTGCATCGGTAGACGAAGACAGATACTTTGACCAAAATATGGCAGACCAAGCACTAGAATATGTTGAAGATATTAGAGAGCAACATTTCAATGCTGATGGTTCTACAAAATCAGAAAGTGTAAACGAATCATCTAACCACGATATAAAATTACTTAAAGCAGTTGCAAGACAAATGGAAGAAGATGCACACAAAGGTGACTATACTGCTATTGAAGAATTATTACAAGATGTTACAGAAGAAGAAATGAAAGCGTTTCTTTCTGACCACAGAAGTTCTAATGAATGGCCTGAAGAATCAGTAAACGAAGCAGATGTTGATTTAAAACCAATAGAAGGAAGTTTTGATTGGGTAAACTCAATGTCAGATGGAACACTTAAAACTCTTAAACATGCGATGAATAATGATTGGGATATGCTGGATGGTATTAAAGACCTGGCAGACTTTAAAAGAACTATTGATATTTTCTTTACCAACGAAGAAACACCAGTACCAGAAGATATCGCTAAAATATTTAATAAATTATTAGCAAGGGATGAGAAGAATATTGCTAAATTTAATGAGTTTATACGCCGTGCTTTTATAGATGCGGGAGAAGAACTTGAAGAACTGGAGACGATGTATGAAACAACTGACCACGAAGTAAGTATGGCTAGAAAAGATGTTAGCAGACTAGCAAAGTATTCTTCAGAGTTAGAACAAATGCTTAGTAATGTTTCTGAAGAAGAAGGATTACAAGGTTGGGTTCAAGCAAAGATTACTAAAGCGGCTGATTATATCTCAAGTGTAAAACATTACATGGAAGGTGATGTTTCAGAAGTAAATGAAAACTGGAAAGATGTTACACCAGCAGGTTACGGACCAGATGATTATGACGAGAAAGATGTTGCACCTGAAGCCCATGGTGGTGACTTGAAAAAGATGCAAGATTCATACAAGCATAATGAAGACAGAAACAATCATTCAGAAAACATTCTTATGTTAGCACAAGCATTTGGTGATAGAGGTGAAATTAAAGCAGTTGAAGGTCTTTTAAAGATAATTAAACGTCAAGGTTATACAACACCTGAACAATCAGATATGATGTATAAAGCAATTCATAAAAAATACTACAAGCAATTGTTTCCAGAAACAGAGGCAGAAGGTAATAAATTCTCAGGCGAATTAGAAAAAGCAAAGATTGACGGCAAAAAGTCATTTGATGTTGATGGTAAAACTTACAAAGTTAAAGAAGCACTAAGTAAACTAATAGACAAGCAAAAGATTTAATACAATGAACTTATTTGAATTGACACAATCTAAAGCCGCACAATCAGAAGTTATTTCTGAGGGTGGTTCTATGCCAGGTGTTGGTGCTATTCATATTGATGAAATCAATCCAACTCTTATACCATTAGAGAAAGAGTTAGGCATTGATTTAAGAAACAATGCATTAGGTAGTGTTGGTAAAAGAGAATTCAGTGGTGATATTGATGTTGCATTAAAGATTGATACTGATAAAATACCAGAATTCGTAGAAAGACTTAAGAAAAGTAGCCAAATAATGGACATTGCAAAGTCAAGTGTGATTATGACTAAGGTTAAAATCATGGACTTTGATGAGACTAAAGAAGATGGTAGACCAAGAACCGGATATGTTCAAGTAGATTTCATGCCAGGTGACCCAGATTGGCTAAAGACTTATTATCATTCACCTAACGAAAAAGATAGTCAATACAAAGGTGTATATCGCAATCTAATGATTGCCTCAATTGCTGGTAATTTAGATATAGAAAACAGTGAAGAAACAATCGAAGACGGTAGACCATTACAGTCAAAAAGATTTATGTTTAGTCCAAGAGATGGACTAGTAAGAGTTTTACGTAGACCAGTTCCAAAAGCATCAGGCAATGGATATACTAAAAAGAATAACAATAAGATTATTGGCGGTCCATGGAAAACAGCAGATTCAATTGCAAAGAATTTAAAACTAGATAATGGCGAAGACCTATATAGTTACGAGACATTAGTTAAAGTGATTAAGAAGAACCTATCTCCTGAAGAGCAGAAAGAAATCTTCACAGCATTCACTAACAACAATACAATAAAAAGCATGGGTATCCCACCAGATATCCAAGAGTATTCAAAAGGTGAATTATAATGAGATTAGATGAATTAGATAAGAAAATCACACAATCTGATATAGATGCATTAGAAACTTTTGCCGATAGAATATTTGGTAAAGTTGGTATTGATGTAGAATTTACACGTCACTTCTTAGACAGAGTAAACGATGACCGTAATGGTGAGCAAATTACTGGTAGCGAACTAACACGCCTATTCAAACAAGAATACAAACGTTGGGGTAAGCCAATCGCACAGATGGGTCCAGACCAAGAAGCAGTAATGAAAGATTTACAGACAGATATCAATATGCCATTTGCACTACGTTGGGATAAAGATAACAATGAATTAGATTTGATTGTTAAAACTGTTATGCGTAAGAAAGACTTTAAAACATCTAACAAAGAATTCCCAGTAGAATCAATAGAAGAAAGTCCTTCAGTAATGTCATCACAACAAATGTTGACAAAACTATCAAAAGAAATGCAAGGCACACATACAGGTACATCTAACCCAAACTCTGATTGGTCAAAGTTTGTTCTATCTCATAAAGGGTTTACACTTAAAGATGTACAAGTTGACCAGATACCAACAGCCGTTAACAGTGACGGAATGAGTCAGGCTAATATTGAAAAATATAAACAAGCAGATTTATCAAAATTCCCACCAATGGTAATAGGCAACGATGGATATATATTAGATGGTAATCATAGACTTCAAGCATATAAGGCACAAGGTATTAAAACAGTCAAAGCCTACATAGGCGAAGAATCTGAGATTTACCAGTGGAACAAAGAAGACCCTAACAATCCTGAAGTATATATTCATGGATATGGCAGACTTATGCTTAATCAAATAGAAGATAGTATAGTTCGTAAACTTGAAGAACTGACTAAGATGGCAAAACGAGGGGACTTTGAGCAAATACAACATCTATTAGACAGAGATGTAATGCAGTCAATGATGAAAGCAGTTGTTGACACAAGAGCAGAACTACAAGCAACTCGCAAAAGAGGTGGACCAAAGTCACGTGGTATCAACAAAGAATCTATACTTAGTAATACACTAGAAGACGAACTAGCAGACAAGTTTGATGAAGTTAAAAAGAGTGTAACAGAGTATGGTGTAGGTAAAATCGTACCAGGTATTAACACTACTGTTGATGTAGGTCCTAACGAGATTAAGAAACAAGCGGCGAAGTTTGGCAATAAAGTTAGTAAAGACGGATTACCTAAGAAAAATCTACGATAAAGGCATTCAAGTGTATAACAAAGATACCATGTGTTATAAAACTTGGAATGATATTATCATATCGTTACCCAAGAAAACAGTTAGTTGGTGTTGTAAGACAAACTTAACTGAACAACAAACAAAAGAAACTACATTTGATTTAGATATCTTAAACAATAAAGGTATAGATTTTCTTTTCAATCATCCAATTCTTCAAAAGAGAAAAAAAGAACTAGCAACTGGTATAAGATGTGCAGATTGTCACGTATGTTGGGAATCAGAAGATAGGTCTGGAGAAAGTCATAGAACATTATATACTAATCATTCTGTTGAATTTGATTATGATACGCCTGCTACCTTTATTGAACTTGAACTGACAAACAAGTGTAATCTAGCCTGTGTATACTGTGGACCACAACTTAGTTCGAGGTGGCAAAAAGAATTAAAACAACGACATCCTGATACTGAAGATGAAATATTTCATAAAGTAATGGATTTACTGGCTGAGTATTTCAATACCAAACTAACAAATAAACCATATATCAATATCAGTCTATTAGGTGGTGAGCCTTTCTTTACTGACCACATGTATGTATTCCTAGAATACCTTTCAAAATTCCATGTAAAATCTGAACAAGAAGTAACAGTTACAATCACAACTGGCATGGCTTTTCCTGAAAAGAAATTTACGAAATTTATTGAGTTAATTGAACGTACTCCTAACATAATATATATTATGCAGTTATCTGGAGAAGCAATTGATAAGAGAGCAGAACTAATTCGATGGGGTCTAAACTTTGAAACGTGGGACAATAACTTAGATATGTTCTTAACAGAGTCAGCAAGATTGAAGAATTTAGTTATAGGATTTGGTTGTGCCCATAATGCCTTATCTCTGCCGTATTTCAAAGACTTTCTTGTATACATTAATAAAAAACTGGCAAAACATGAATACAAATCTGTTGTGTGGTTTTTAATCAACTATATAGAAGACCCACAGCACTTATCCATATCAATGCTAAATAATTATCATGCAGATGCTGTAACAGAGCAGATAGAATATATGGAGAATGAAATGACCAATCTTTATAAGAAAGATGAGTATATTACTATGCTGAGGTCACTCAGAAATCAAATTTTGAATGCGAATGTCACTACAGAGATGAAGCAAAATGCTTCAGATGAATTTAAAAGATTAGAAAATAGACGAAATATATCATTCAAATCTGAATTCCCGCACTTCGATGAACTAGTTAAATGACAATTTAGATAAATACTATTATGAAAATATATGAAGTTATAGGCGAAACAACAGCAGGTGCAATCGCAACTGTGGCATCTCCATTAGGTGGCGGTGACCCTTCGGCTAGTGTATATAGTAAAAAGAAAAAGAGCAAGAAAAAGAAGGCTAAGATGGGATATAGTGCTGATGTGGGCAATTTATCATACAAGCATCCAGTCAAAACTCCAATGATTAAAAGGTAGAAGACTTATGAAATTGACACAACTTACAGAACAAAAAGAACGTCCTTATGTGGTCTTTCACACTAAAAAAGGCAAATACGAAACTCATGCAGTATCATCTTATGATGCGGCAAAGAATGCGGCTAAACATTGGGGATTAAAATCAACTGCTGGTATTACACCAAAGTTGGCTGATGTAGAGCATGTTGCTGAAGATTCAGATAAGAACTGTGGTTGCGGTCAAGACCCATGTGTAACATACGGTAATAAGTCACATCAAGCAGAATCTTATGACGACTATCATGGTGATATGTCTAAAGAAGAATATGACAAAACAGTAAAAGGTTCTGAAATGGAATATTCTGTTTGGGTTGGTGGTACTGAAGTCAATGATAATTATTTACCATATGACGAAGCAGTCAGATTATACGACAAATATAAAGCACAAGGCTATGATGATGTTCAGTTAGATGCTCGTATTAAAGAATCTGTAAATGAAGATGATTCTTTCAGAGATAGAGATAACTTTGTTACTGCATATATTGCCGCGGCAGAAGAATTAGCAGGTGAAGAATTCGAAGATGGTGACGTTGACTGGAGTCCTGAAGCAATGGAACAGATGGAACAAGATGCAGAAGATTTCTTTGCTAAAGCAGAAGACTTATTAGCCCAGACAGGTGTTGAAGACTCAAGACAACATGGTTATGATTTTTGGTTAACACGTAACGGACATGGTGTAGGCTTCTGGGATAGAGGTTACGGAGAAGTTGGTGATAAACTAACTGCATTAGCAGACAAGTACGGCTCTTCAGATATGTACAAAGGTGATGACGGCAAAGCATATGTTGAATCTATTAACGAAGCAGAAAAGCGTTGGAAACAAACTAGTATGTCTCCAGAAGAAGCAATTGAGAAATACGGCAAAGAAAACGTAAAAGTTAAAAAAGGTGCATTGCGTAATGGCGATGACATGGTAGAAGTATTTGTTGAATCATATTCACCAGGTGATGAGTATACTGATTCAGAAGGCATGGTAAGTAATTGCTGTGGTGCTCCTATGATGGACTATAACGATGGACACGGTAGATGCGGTGATTGTAAAGAAATGGCAGCCGGTGAGTCAGAAGAAGAATTTTATGAAAGTTATAGTAACGATGGAAAAACAATTACGATATCAGATTACCAACCTGAAGGTGAGGCAAACGCACATAAGAAATTTAACTTGAGAAAGCAGATACACAGAGGCGAAGATGGTAAAGCAATAAAATCACCTTATGGCGGATATAAAGTTTCATTTCATGGAAGTGCAGAAGACGTAAAAGCATATGCTAACAACCATTTAGGTGAATCAATGAATGAAGATGAAGAAGCAATTGCGGCTAGAGACGAATTCTTAAAAGTTATGGATATGAAACCAAAGAGTAGCCACAAAGCAATCGACACAATTAAGAAGATTGTAGCAGACAAACAAAACATGCAAGTCAAATTTGACGATGGCAAAATGAAAGTAGATTTATATACAGCATCAGCCGTTGCGGCAGTATACAATGCTGTAAACGATGTTAACAAAGAAAAAATTGATAATATGCTAAGAACTAAAGAAGGCATGCTTAGAATGTCAAACTTTGCATTTAGCAAACTTAAAGAAGGTATTGCAGAAGGCAAACGTATTGATGAGATTTTACCATTAGTCGGTGCGATAGCAGGTGCTATCGGTAGAAAAGTTGCCGGCTCGGCAGTTAAAAACGTTGCTAAAAAGGCAGCCGGTGTGGCAGCAATGGGTACAGCAAACGCGGCAGGTAGTGCGGTTGGCAATGCGGCACAAAGTTCAGGCATGAATGCTTCAGCAAAAGCAAAAGGTAAAAAACTTAATGCAGTTAAAGAAGCAGGCGGATATTATACACAACCTGTATACGATATGATTAAACAACACGGTTATCCAAAAGTAATGCATAGATTACTATCTGCCTTAGATGCAGATGTGATACAAGACTTTATAAGCCGAGAGCCAGATTTAGATGAATCAGTAAATGAAGCCGACATAGTAGGCGATAATTATGCTAATGTATATTATGATTACAGTGAAAGTTTTTATATGATTGATGTATATAAAGATGGCAAAAAAGTAGAAGAATATGATGATTACATCGGCGCAAATGAAGAAGGTGACCCAATCAAAGATAAGTTCTTAGAACTTGTTAAGAAAGCCGGTTTAGAACCAGAAGGACTTAATCTTATATCAACAGGTGGCGATGAACCTGATGAATACGGTGTATTTAAGAATGGTAAATTCAACTGGGATAAGAGTGAGGCGTTGCCTGCAGTAGGAACAGCAGTTGCTGGTGGTCTTAAGAAGGCCGCAGGTGCAGTTGGAAAATTAGCAAACAAGGCAGACACAGCGGCGTTTGGTTTAAAAAGCAAAGACGGAGTTAAGTACAACGCAAATAGTCCACAAGGCAAAATGATTAGAAACATGGCTAAAAATGGTAAAACTCAAGGTGCTAGAAGCGATGCAAAGAAAGATTTAGTTAAAGGCATAGTTCCTGGTTTGAAAAAGAAAGTTGGTGGCATTAGCGGTATAATGAAAACTGCGGCAGCCTCATCTGGTTTCTTACCAGCATCTAAGCAATTTGCAAAAGATATGGTAGAAAAAGCCATGAAGGACGCAGACAAATAATCATAAAAACCTATTGACTTTGTAAGTCACTTATGTTAATATATAAAGAGTGTGTAAAAGCACTCTTTTTTATTGTCCAACTTATAGGAGATTTATATGTCAATTGATGCAATTAACGAAGAAGAAAAAGCAAAACTCATTCAATTAGTGAACGAAGGTTGCTTAGTTCTACAAGAATGTGAAGACCTGAAAGGCGGATTACGTGATACTGTGAGAGCAATTGCTGAAGAAATCGATGTTAAACCAGCGGTTTTAAACAAAGCAATCTCTGTGGCACATAAGGCAAAACTTGCTGAAACTCGCCAAGACTTTGAAGATATGGAAACTATCTTAGAAACAGTAGGTCGCACTCTTTGAGTTATGTAGATGCTTTCTACAACAAAGACAAAGATATTGTTCAAGTTGTAGAACGAATTAAAGGTAAACGAGTTTACAGTGATTATCCAGCGTGGCGTACTTTCTATGTGAAAGACCCACGTGGTGACCATCTAAGTATTAATGGTGAAAAAGTTCGTCAAATCAAATGTAAACGTCTCAAAGACCTCCATAAAGAACGAAAGATAAACGTAGGCAAAACATTTTACGAAAGTGATATGAAACCTGAAGTTAAGTGTTTGAGTGAGAACTACAACGGTGTAGAATCACCAACACTTAATACTGCTTTCTTCGATATTGAGACTGACTTTGATGCGACTAAAGGCTTCGCTGACCCTAGTGACCCGTTCATGGCAATCACAGCCATTACGGTTCATTTACAATGGCTTGACTTACTTGTCACACTTGTAATCCCACCAAAAGGTATGCGTGAAGGCGAAGGTCTTGCTGAGGCTCAAAGAATCTGTGAGCAATTTCCGAATACAGAACTATACCTAAGTGAAGCAGACATGCTCAATGACTTCTTAGATGTGATTGAAGATGCTGATGTGTTAACTGGTTGGAACTCTGAAGGTTATGATATTCCATATACTGTTAATCGAATTACTAGAATACTAAGCAAGTCACATACACGCAAGATGTGTTTGTGGGATTTAGTACCACAGAAGCGTAAGATAGTAAAGTATGGTAAAGAACAAGAAACGTTTGACTTGTTTGGCAGAATTCACCTTGACTACTTAGAACTATATCGCAAGTATACCTACCACGAAATGCATTCATATGCACTTGATACGATTGGCGAACATGAAGTAGGTGAACAAAAAGTTGCATATGATGGCACATTAGACCAGTTATATAACAACGACTTCTACAAGTTCGTGGCATACAACAGACAAGACGTTGCACTACTTGATAAGATTGATAAGAAACTAAGATTTATTGAACTGGCAAACGAGATTGCACACGATAATACAGTGAATATCAAAACAACAATGGGTGCAGTTGCAGTTACAGAACAAGCAATTATTAATGAAGCACACAGAAGAGGCATGGTTGTTCCTGACAGAAAGAGACGTGAATGGTCAGATGATGATGTTGAATTAACAGATGAAGATTTACACGACTTAGAAATGCAGAAGGCCGCTGGTGCTTTTGTGGCAGTTCCTAAGAAAGGTTTACAGAAGTGGGTAGCAGGTATTGATATCAACTCTCTTTATCCATCAGTTATTCGTGCTATGAATATGTCACCTGAAACTATTGCGGGACAACTTCGACCAGACTTAACCGACAAACTAATCGGTGACAGAATATCTGAAGGTAGAAAGACTGGTGCTAAAACATATGGTTCTTCTCAAGCATGGGATGAAACATTTAGTTCAGAAGAATTTCGTGTTCTAAACGAGAAAGACAAAGCAAGTAGAGTTACTTTAGTCCTAGAAGATAGTCCATATGAAGATATGAAAACTACCCAAACAGTGTCTGGTGCAGAAGCATACGAATTGATATTCAATAGCGGCTTGAACTGGACTGTGACTGCAAATGGCACTATCTTCAAACAAGATGTTCAAGGTATCATTCCAAGTTTACTAGAACGATGGTATGCAGAACGACAAGTCATGCAACAAAGCAAGAAACAGGCTATTGCAGATGGTGATAAAGAACAGATTGCATATTGGGACAAACGACAGTTAGTTAAAAAGATTAACTTGAACTCTCTATACGGTGCGTTGTTGAACCAAGGGTGTCGTTTTTATGATAAACGTATTGGTCAGAGTACAACACTTACAGGCCGTTGTATTACTCGACATATGGGTGCTAAGACAAATGAAGTTATTGCAGGACATTATGACTATAAAGGTCCAGCAGTTATCTATGGTGATACAGACTCCATTTACTATTCAATGTATCCTGTTTACAAACAAGAGATTGATGATGGGACTATAGAATGGACTAAAGATAAAGTCTTAGAGTTATATGATGAAGTTGCCAACCAAGTTAACACTAGTTTTCCAGACTTTATGAAAACATTCTTTAATGTTCCTAGAAAAGAAGGTGAGATTATTGTTGCTGGTCGTGAAAACTGTGCTACACAAGGTATCTTTATCAAAAAGAAACGCTATGCGATGCTTATATATGATGATGATGGCGAACGTAGAGATGTTGATGGTAAACCTGGCAAGATTAAAGCGATGGGTCTTGACCTTAAACGTTCTGATACACCGAAGTATATGCAAAACTTCTTAAGTGAAGTACTTTTGAAGGTGTTGCTTGATGGTAGCAGAGAAGATGTTATCGATATGGTGAAAGAATTTAAGAAAGAGTTTAGGGCAAAGCCAGGTTGGGAAAAAGGTTCTCAGTCCCGTGTGAACAATTTGACTTCATACAAGAACCGAGTGAACGCCGCCAAGAAGGCAATGGCAAGAGATGTGAGCGTAGGTGGTGATACATCTAAGAAAGACAAAGTACATCTTCCTGGTCATGTATCAGCCGCCTTGAACTGGAATATGTTACGTGAACTCAACCAAGACAGGTATGCGGTAGAGATTGTAGATGGTATGAAGTGCATCATTTGTAAACTGAAACCAAATACATTCAAGTTAAAGAGTGTAGCATATCCAATTGATGCTACAAAGATACCACAATGGTTTCAGGATTTGCCATTTGACCACGAGTTAATGGAACAAACGATTGTTGATAAGAAGTTAGACAACTTGATTGGCGTTTTGAATTGGGATATGAGTGATGCAAATGCATCCGAAACTTTTGACAACTTGTTTGATTTATAATGAGCAATACTTACACAGACTTAATTCAGAGACGGGCGAGAAACAAAGAGTCAGATGAATGTTATACACCATCTGACCAAGTTCAGCCACTTCTGGAATATATCGATAAGGATAAAACTTATTATGAAGCGACTAGTGGTACATCTAATCTAATCGTAGATGGCTTTAATAACAATGGATATAAGATAATACCAAGTGAAGGTAAAGACTTTTTCGATTGTGAGCCAGATGATGTATATGATGGCATTATAACTAATCCGCCATATAGTATCAAAGATAAGTTTATAGAACACTGTTATGCTCTAGGTAAACCATTTGCGTTGTTATTGCCAGTAACAAGTTTTCAAGGTGGAAAACGAGGCAGAATGTTTATAGAGCATGGCATGTCTACACTTGTATATAATAATCGTGTAGACTTTACAGGAAAGGGTAATCCAACATTCGGTAATGCTTGGTTTATGCATGGGTTTTTACCCCCTAATACGATTTATTGGGTAGATAATCCTAAACAAAGTAAGAAAACCAAGTCAATTATAGGTTGACAAATGGTAATGGAATATGTTATAATTAATGAAATCAATCAGGAGAACTAAACATGCGTGATATTTTAAAAGATATTGTAAAACATACACACTCACTTGGAATTATCCAAGCGGCTAAAGTGACAACAGATACTGAAGGAACTACAATCGATGCAATGGACGATGACCGTACTGTTGTTTTGCGTGGTAAACTGCATTCACCTGTTGCTGAATTCGAAGGTAAGTTTGGTCTAGGTAGACTAGGCGTACTTAACGGACTACTTAGTTATAGCAGTGAAGACAAAGAAGGCAACATGGCACAATCTGAAGTCAAGGTTGGTACAGAAACACGTAATGGCGAAGATGTAACCACTGAACTGAACTTCTCAATGCCGGGTGGCTTCGATAGTTCGTATCGTGTAATCGTATCAGAACTAGTAGACGCACAAATCAAAACTGCAAGTTTTCGTGGTGCGGCATGGAATGTAGAGATTATGCCTACACAAAAAGCAATCAAAGACCTACAATACTTTGCAGGTATTCTTGGTGCATTTGACCCGTTACTTACTGCAAGAACAGTCAACGGTAATCTAGTATTTTACATTGGCGACAGTTCAACCGATAAAGTAGAACTTCCATTCGCTAATAACGTAGAAGGTGAACTAAAGACAGGTTGGTCTTTTCCGTTATCAACAGTTCTAACTATTCTTAAACTAAGTGACACAAGCACAATGAACATGAAGATTTCAGACCAAGGTGCTATGATGATTGCAGTTGATAGTGGTTTAGGTATGTATGAATACATTTTACCAGCAAAAGCAGGTAACTAATATATAAATACACCAGAGAGGTCTAATATAGGAGAAGTAAATGACTACACCCGTAAGACCAGACGTTGATGAAAAGAAACGTACACGGCTCATATATCTAAAAAAACAACACAGAGACCTAGACAATGGTATCACTACTGCATATAAAATGCGTACTGAAGACTTAATAGTTTCTAAACTCAAGTTGAAGAAGTTACATCTAAAAGAAGAAATTCTAAAATTAGAAGAAGAGTTAGCAGAGAACTTGTGACTATTATAAAACCAACTCCAAAGACTATACAAAATCTGATTAGAGTAATACCAGACCATCCTAGGCCTGGTGTTCTCTATCAGGATATGGCTAGTATATTTAATGCACCTCAAGGTCTACAACATGTAATGACTTTGTTTTCGGACTATATTGAAACAAACAATATTGAGTTTAACAAAATCATTGGGCTAGATGCTCGTGGATTTCCTATGGCAGGTGCATTAAGTTCACAAACTGGTATACCATTTTCTATGGCTAGAAAGAAAGGTAAACTACCAGGTGAAACTATCTTTACACAATATGAACTAGAATATGGAACTGATGAATTACATCTACAGAAAGATGCAATACAAAGAGGTGACAAAGTTCTGGTCATAGATGATGTTATTGCAACTGGTGGGACACTAGGTGCTGTGATTACATTAACTGATAGATTTGGTGCTGATATTAGTAGTATACTAAGTATAATGGAACTAGAGTTTTTAGGTGGTGGTGCTAAGTTACGAGACGACGGCTACGATGTATACTCTATACTCCAAGAACAATAACATAAATTAAAGGGTTTAAATGAACAACTATATTTTTACAAGCGAAAGTGTAAGCGATGGACATCCAGATAAAGTTTCTGACCAGATTAGTGATGCATTAGTTGATGCAGGACTAAAGAATGGTGATGAAACTACTCGTGTTGCTATCGAAACACTTGTAACCACTAACCATGTAACAGTAGCGGGTGAAGTAAAGAACTTTAACGTAGATAATGTAAAAGATATCATACGAGATAAAGTTAAAGAAATTGGATACGAACAAGATGGATTCCATTGGGATAATCTAAACATCTATGACGAGATTCATGCACAGTCAGGTGACATTGGATTGGGAACAGATAACTTCGGTGCAGGTGACCAAGGTATTATGTTTGGCTATGCAACTAATGAGAATGATGCAATGCTACCAGCACCAATTCATTACTCACATGAAATTCTAAAGAAACTAAAAGAACTTCGATTAGATGGGTATGAATTCTTACTACCAGATGCAAAATCACAAGTAAGTATTCAATATGTTGGCGGTCGTGTTCAACGTGCAGACCAAATCGTAGTAAGTACGCAACATAAAAAGGGCTTTGAGCATAGTCTCAGGTCACCTGTCAAAGATGCAGTCAACAGTGTAATGGGAGATTTAATAGACAATGAAACTACTTGGCATATCAATCCTACAGGCAATTTTGTCATTGGTGGTCCTGATGGCGATACAGGACTCACCGGGCGTAAGATTATCGTTGATACTTATGGTGGCTATGCTCCCCATGGTGGTGGTGCCTTTTCTGGAAAAGACCCCACAAAAGTCGACCGAAGTGCCGCCTACATGGCAAGGTGGTTAGCAAAAAATGTTGTAGCAGATAATATGGCAGATTGGTGTCAAATTCAATTGTCATATGCTATTGGCGTTAAAGAGCCTACAAGCATTTATATAGATAGCAATGGACACAACAGAACTATTCAAAAGTTTATCGAAGAAAACATTGACCTAACACCAAAGGGTATCATTGATAGATTTGATTTATTCAAGTTTTATGGTTATAGTGAAAACTGTACATATGGACATTTTGGTGATAAAGATGTTCCGTGGGAAAAGATTGGATGGTAACAATTGAAAAGGAGAAATATAATGGCAAAAACACTTAATCCAAGTTCATGGTTTGGCACACCAGAAGAAAAAGAACGAGCAGTTGCTAGGCGAATTACAGATGAAAAAGAACAAGCAATTGCACTAGAAGAAATCAATTTCAAGTATGGTCACACAGACCAACATACTTATGATAAGAATATGGCAACACACAAAGGTGAAGAATATGTTCGTGTTGTTGGTATGGAACTAGACAATGATAAACCAGGACAAGGTTTTTTTGAATTAGATTTCAATGACCACTTTGTAGAATATCTAGCAAAGGCTGGTTATGATGGATTAGAGCCAGAACAAATTGTTGATAATTGGTTCAGTGACTTATGTAAGAACATTGTACTAAATGATTTAGAAGATGAAGAAGGCATTAGAAGAAGTGTAATGGCTGATAGCAAGGATGGACTAATCATTAGTAAAGTCAAAACTGACAAGGATACTTCAGAATATTATTAAACTTGACCATTTTAGCAAGTTGTGTTATAATAGTAGTAACTTTAATACAGTAGTGAGGAATACATGAGTACCTACATCTTAGTTGATTCGTTTAATATGTATCATAGAGCCAAACACGTAGCAATGCGTGGTGCTAATATTGATATGAAAATTGGTATGGCATATCATATTATGCTTAGTAGTGTAAAACTATGTTATAACAAATTCAATGCAGACCATGCCGTGTTCTGTTTAGAAGGTCGTAGTTGGCGTAAAGACTTCTATGAACCATATAAGAAGAATAGACAAGTCGCCCGTATGGCTAAGAGTGTCAGAGAACAAGAAGAAGACCAAATCATGTTCGATGCATATGCAGATATGGTAGAGTTTTTAGATACAAAAACTAATGTAACTATGTTACGAAATCCAGAAGCAGAAGCAGACGATATGATTGCTTTATTTATTGAGGCGCATCCAAATGATAATCATATTATCATATCAAGCGATAGTGATTACTTTCAACTTATCACCGACAATGTAACTATGTATGATGGTGTACAAAATCGTATCATTACTAAAGATGGTTTCTTTAAAGATGATAAGAATATGACTCCTATCAAAGAGAAGAAGACTGGTGAAATCAAAGAGAAAGTAGACCCAGAGTGGGCATTATTTGAGAAATGTGTCCGTGGTGATACATCAGATAATATATTTTCAGCATATCCTGGTTGTCGTAAGAAAGGTACTAAGAACAAGATTGGTATGTTAGAAGCATTCGCAGATAAAGATGCTGGTGGTTTCAACTGGAATAACTTTATGTTACAACGTTGGACTGACCATAATGGTGAAGAACATACAGTACGTGAAGACTATGAACGTAATGTCAAACTGGTAGACTTAAAGGCTCAACCACACGAACTTAAAGTAAAGTTTATTGAAACTATTGCAGAGAATAGTATTCCTAAGACTAATGCTGGTGTTGGTATGAACTTCTTAAAGTTCTGTGGCATACACGATTTACAAAATCTTGCTAAGTCACCTGACGAACTTGCTAAAATACTTAACAATCCATATCCGTCCTAATGCATTTTATATTTGATGTAGACGGTACTCTAACTCCAAGTAGAGATAGAATAGATGAAGACTTTAGACTATGGTTCTTAGAGTTCATCAAGTGGAATAATGTACACTTAGTTACAGGAAGTGATAGAAGTAAAACAGAAGAACAAGTTGGTTTAGAAGTATTTGAAAAGGTAGAATGTGTATACAATTCTTCGGGTAATACAAAACATAAGAATGGTGTATGCGTATTCAATACTAAAGATTTAGAACTACCACGTGATGCACATGCGTTCTTACTAAAAAAATCTATTAGTAGTGATTTTGATATTGCCACTGGTAATCATTTTGAATCAAGACCAGGATTGTTAAACTTTAGTATCGTTGGCAGAAATGCTAACAGAGTACAACGAAAGAAATACGTTAAGTTTGATACTGCAACTAACGAAAGACAACTTATTTCTGATGAATTTAATAAAAAATTTACTGGCAAGTTTGGTCTAATATCACAGGTTGCAGGTGAAACAGGATTAGATATTATTGAGATAGGTAAAGACAAAGCACAAATATTAAAGGATTTTACATTCCAAGATAAGTTGATATTCTTTGGTGACAACATACAATGGGGCGGAAACGATTATGGTATTGCACAAGCAATTGAATATGGTCCATATGCATATAGTGAATGTCACAATGTAAAGAATTGGAAAGAAACTTGGAAGATACTAAAAAGATTTAAATGATATATACGAAAGAAATAGTTAAAGATAAGTTTTGGATTGTAGAGAATTCAGGAGTCAAAATAGGAACAATACGTTTCTGTTCGTCTGATGATTTTGAATTGAATTTGAGAGACGATGAACTATCAACTAACGAGCATATATCATTATCTGAACTCACCTCACGTTTTGGTGAAAAGATACTAGAAGCAAAAGAAACTACTGTAAAGATTGTTGATGAAAACAAAGTAGGACCTCGTGGTGGATGGAATACTTCGCCAGCCGATATCGATGGCTATCCCTCTAAACATGTAGTATATAATACTGAAACAGTTGAACTAAAAGACAAACAAATTCCAACTTATACCAAGAGTGCGACAAGCAAAGTAAGATATGCCGCTGGATATTATGGAGTAAGATTTCCAAGTGACTGGCGATGGTTTTATGGTGGCAAACTAGAAACACTAAATACATGTGATTTCATAGGACCTTTTAAAACGAAATCAGAAATGCAAACTGAAACATTATTGGCGAACAAACGAGATGGATTATAAAAGTTTAAAAGATTTTCTAGCAACAATCAAACGTATAAATCTAAGAGGCGATAACAAGATAGTATTGCCAATGAAAGATGCAATAGATATTCAAAATGATATTGCTTTACTATTACTAGAACTAAAAGACAAGGACTCAGGAACAACTAAAGTTTTTGATGGTGGGACCTTTGATAATTGATGTAAAAACATGGATATTTGGTACTACATCAGACTTGAGTAAAAAGATTATAAGCAATGTAGAAGAACCTATTCTATTTGGTAGGCATAATGTAGATTATAGTAACCCAGATAAGTTCATAAAAGAACACGTAGTTGATGATATGCCAATTGAAATGATTGTTAATATTCATCTTCCACATATATCAAGTTCTACCCCTTTAACTAACATCAACGAATTTAATAATCTTTTTGTAGAACAGAATAGTAATATATTCTTCTTTTATAAACTACTTACTGCTACTGCTGATATGAAGAAACCAGTAAAGGTTTGCTTTATAACAAGTACTTTTCCTAATACATCTTGTGTGAAAATGAAGAAAGATATAATATCACAAGACCACATAGAAAGTGTTATTGGGTTTCAAAATTACTTTACTTATGCCAGTGCTAGAGCCATTCAACAGTTTGCATTCTTTTCTAGGACTAATGAATATACAAAATCTATAGGTGTTAGTCCGTCAGGTATAAATGAGAGTAACATAGACGAATACGCAAAAAGAATAACAAATATAGTTAAAGAAGACCGAACAGATAAACAATGGGGTTGCGTATACGATTTAAGTAGACCAGAAGGTTGGTCAGAAACATGGCCAGATGCTGATATGTGTAACGGTTTCTGGTTTTTCTATGACTAAAATAACTATTATATACGTATGTTATAGAGGAAATTAGATAAATAAGAGTATAATCAATACGAGGATACTCATATGGCTAGACCTAAACCAACGATAATCTTAGAGCATACAGATAATCAAACATATCGCAGTGAGCAAGTACTCAAAGCAACCGCTGTCTACTCCGTCTTTTATAAAGGGGTAGCCATTAACTTACGTAGCCTAAATTCATTGGTTAATTTTCCTGGTCCAAAATACAAGAAAGTATCATTCAGTAACCCTGGACACGCAATCAACTTAGCACAACGATTAAATAAATTGTTTAGATGTGATGATTTCGAGGTATACATACTTACTAAGGGTGACAAACTAGAGTTGTAAAAGTGAATAAGAGAGAGTTAATAAACTATATTAACAAACACACAACTGGAAAAACAGCAGGCAGAAAAGAAATTACTATTAGTGATATCTTTATCAGCGCCCGTCCTGATGCCGGCTTTAGAGTTTCGCCACTAGGCAGAGATATTCTTGCTAAACATTTCACTAGATATAACATAGAACTAAAGTTGAATTCAACTACCTTACATAAGCATAGACAAAATGCAATAGGAACAGGCAACCAAATACTTACACTTGATAAGTATCTTAAAACACCATATTATCTAAACAGGTCTAAACTAGTTCTATTTGAAGAAGTTGCCGCGGCTGAACTCTCAATGATTGATGGTGACATAGAACTATGGCTACGAAATAAAACTTTTTATTCTGATTAAGAACTTGACAAATCCTCGAATCGATGTATACTATAAGTATAGTTAATCATTAAGAGGACAATAAGTAATGACTAATCCGTACAAATTCGAAGTTCTTGTTCGCCATTTCAACGAATCAGTAAATCTACAAGAAAATAAAATGTCAGATGGCACTATCAACTGGAATTTTGTTGATGCCGACCTGTGTTTGCGTGGATGGGATGTTGCCTTCGGTCGTGATGAATGGGATTCTATTTTCTGTAAAATGGCAGATGATTTCATCCTTAATGATGCGGCCTCGAAATTAGAGGTTCTTAAAAAAGAATATTTGGGTCAATAAGTGAAAAACTTGACAAATCCCCGAATCGTGTTACAATAATAGTATATTAAATAGAGAGGTTAAGTTATGAAAGTATCAACAAACGATTTAGATGTGAGAGTAGTTCGTCCTAGTGATGTACGTGCCGAGATTAATTACGCTATGAACCGAAAGCGTCCTGTATTCATATGGGGACCTCCTGGTGTTGGTAAATCAGAAATTGTAGATAGTATTACACAAGAACGTTCTGGTTATATGATTGACCTTCGTCTCGCTCTTATGGAGCCTACAGATTTACGAGGTATTCCATACTTCAACGAGAAGAATGGTACTATGGAATGGGCCACACCTTCAGATTTGCCTAGCCAAGAACTTGCTGACCAATATGAAAGTGTTGTTCTTTTCTTAGATGAAATGAACCAAGCACCACAATCAGTTCAAGCCGCGGCTTATCAGTTAATTCTAAACCGTCGTTTAGGTTCTTATGTGCTACCAGATAACGTGTTAATCGTTGCGGCTGGTAACCGTGAAAGTGACCGAGGTGTTGCATATCGTATGCCTTCACCACTTGCTAACCGTTTTGTTCACCTTGAAATGGGTGTTGACTTCGAAGATTGGCAGACTTGGGCATTAGAGAACAAAATCAGTGCCGATGTGGTTGGTTTCTTAACGTCTAACAAGATGGACTTATTCAACTTTGACCCACGTCAGGCGAGCCGAGCCTTTGCTACTCCTCGTTCATGGACTTTTGTTTCTGAAATGTTACCACAAGAAGGTGAAGAAATTTCACAAAGTCGTTTACATGATTTGATTGCTGGTACAGTTGGCGATGGTGTTGCTACTAAGTTTATGGCTCACAGAGCCTTGTCAAGTAAGTTGCCTGTTCCTTCTGATATCTTAGATGGTAAAGTTACAACTCTTTCACCAGAAGCACGTGAGATTTCAGCGATGTTCTCGTTAACAACTTCGCTATGTTATGAGTTAAAAGACTTTGTTGACCGTAACGGTAAAGATAAGATGGATGAGTTATACAGCATGGCTAATAACTTCTTCAAGTTTATGATGGAAAACTTTGATACTGAAATGACAGTATTAGGTGGTAGAACTGCTCTTAAAGTTTACAAACTTCCATTAGAGCCTCGTAAAGTGCCTTGCATTGAAGACTTCTTCAAAAAGCATGGTAAACTTATCATCGAGGCCCATAACGCCTAAAAGAATAGCCCACTAGGGGGCTGCCGGGATACGTAAGGTATCAGGTAATCCTAGACTACAGGAGACGGGAGGCTAGCAGAAATGTTAGTCTCCTTTACTGTATGTCCCTATTGACTTTCCTTGATTTCTATGGTATACTGGTGTAATGATATTTGAAACTATAAAAAACCAATCACAATTACATCGGCATAAAACCGCAGTAATTTGTGGTGATAAACAATATACCTACACTGAACTTATTGAGAGTGTAGAAAAACTGGCTGCCGTTATGTCTACTGCATTTCGTCCAGGTGACAGATTGTTATTTGCTAGTGGCAAAGAATATCATTATATTAGAATGGTATTGGCATGTGATATTCTCGGTGTAACATTCATGCCTACATTTCCAAATCTGCCAAAAGATGTAGTAAGTGGAATAGTAGAAGCAAGTTCACCAGACCATATTATACTAACTGAGGCTGATGCTTTAGCCTTAGAACCGCACAACAAAGCATTGATATATTCTAAGAAAACAGACCACACATATACAGTATTATTCACAAGTGGTACAACCGGTAAACCTAAAGCAGTTGCACATACGAGTGCAGGATGTTTGATGGCTTGTTTCAATAGTATTAGTGTGTATCAAATGAGTTCAAATGATGTAATACTATCTCAATTACCACCATCAACCGTAGGAGGCTTGTATCTATTCGCACTTCCAGGACTAATCAAAGGTTGTACAGTTGTAATCGAACAGTTCAATCCTAGACGATTTGTGAAGTTATGTGAAGAATTTAAACCAACAATAGGCATAATTGTTCCAGCAATGATACTTGCTATGCAGAATTTAAAGACATGGAATGAATTAGATATGTCTCATTGGAGAGAACTAAGTGTTGGTAGCACAATTATACCAGAAGAAATGTTAGACATTCTATTCAGTAAAGGTGTCCCTACCATCAGAGATTTATATGGGTGTACTGAAACTCAAGTTCCAGCATTCACATTCTTAATTGAACCAGATACTGAACACAAATTACAACTTGAATGTAATGACCAATATGAATACAAATTAGATAGGCATGACCAGTTATGGTTAAAAAGTCCCCTACTAATGAGTAACTATCTGAATGTAGATGCAGAACTAGACAGTGATGGTTTTTGGTGTACGGGTGATGTATTTGAACGTAAGTATAATAAACTATTTTACAAGTCTCGTAGAAAAGATTTAATGAAAATCAACAGCCACAATGTATCACCAATTGGCATAGAAAATGCTATATTAGTATTAGACGGTGTTGATGAAGTATGCGTGATATCTAAAGAACGAGGTTTAGGTGAAAAATATATCGTAGCAATTATAAGTAGTCAGGACCCACAGATAAATAAATCGTTAGTAATGAACGCTATAGAAAGTAAACTCATGCCGTATGAACTTCCTAAAGATATAATCGTTACTAAAGAAACTCTGCCTAGAAATCAGATGGGCAAAATACAGAGACATGTTATACAAGGCATATATGGAGAAGTCAATGAAGACCAAAGTTAAAAAGATAGTTGTTGTTGGTGGTGGCGTAGGCGGTTGGCTATCTGCATCTTGGCTAAAGACAAAACATCCAGAACTAGACATAACTCTTATTGAAAGTGATAGAGTAGGAACTATTGGAATTGGTGAAAGTGTTTTACCACGCCTAGGAACTATGTTAAGCGATATAGGGCTAGAAGAACGTGAGTGGATGTCTTATACACATTCAATATACAAACTTGGTAATAAATTTATTGGCTGGAATATTCCAGGTAAAAGAGACCATGTTACTAATCATTGGTGGCCTTCTAAGTTTGATGAATCATATTATGGATTTTCTTATGCTCTACCTGAAGAACACTTAGCATCCAGTTATTACAATCAATTGAAGACTAATGATTTGTTTCACAACTCTAAAGGTAAAGAAGGTGTTGATGATAAATGGAATGATTATTGGTTACAACTAGCACGTGACGGTAGAAAGAACTTATGGGAGATTGCACAAGATACACAAGAAGCAACTTACTTGATGGACTATTGTAAGTCTCCTTACGATATGAATGACAATTTGATGTTGGGTTCATGGGAAAGTCTAACATATCATATCGATGCAAATAGATTTCCGAAACTAATTAAAGATAGAGTTGCAATACCAAAAGGTGTTAAGCACATACATGCACATATATCTGAGGTTAAAAAAGACAATGACGGTTACATATCATCTGTAGTAACAGACACAGGCAAAGAATACAGTGGTGATTTATTTTTAGATTGCACAGGCTTTCATAGAGTTCTTACAAAAGAAATGGATGTCGAATGGAAACCTTATGATGAAATTACCACGGACAATTTAATCTTTGCACCAATAAAATACAACGACCCAGTAAAAGAAATGCGTCCATATACTATGAGCAACGCAATGGATGAAGGTTGGTTGTTTATCATTTCATTATATAATAGAATGGGTTCAGGTTATATATTTGATGCTAGTGAGATATCTCCAGAAGATGCAATGAAGAAGTATAAAAAGTATTGGGAAGGTCACGAGTTTATAAGAGAACCTAGACATATAAAATGGGATGCTGGTAAATACGATACACAATGGAATAACAATGTAGTATCAATCGGAATGACTGGTGGAATGATTGAACCTATGGAAGCAAACGTGTTAGCACTAGCACAGGCTGGTATGAAAATGGTTGAGCGAATTATTTCACGTGCAGACGAAAATGATGAAGTGATTGGCAAAGCATCAATCAAGGCATATAATAGTAATCTAAATTGGCTGTTCGATAACATAACAAAATTTGTAGACTATCACTATACTTTAAGTGACAGAACTGACACACCTTTCTGGGCTAAAAAACACCAAAGAGGCATTGATGAAAACCATAAAGAAGAAATATGGAAACAGTATAGAAATCCTAGATGCACACCAGAATCAGGTGTACCAGATTATATGTGGGCACAAGTAGCCGTTTCTATGGACAAGTTCGATGATGATGTTGAACTTCATATTCGTCCAGACTTATTAGAGAAAGCAAACGAATCATTTGAATGGTTAAGAAAGTCTAGTAAACGAAATGGAATATATGCACCAAACGCCTATGAATGGAATAAGAAAATGCTATTCGGTGACCGAACTCATAGTGAAGTACTAGAAGAAAGTTTAAAACCACAAGATGAAAATAGTTAAAACATTTATAGGTAAGAATAGTTTTGAATTCAATCTTGTAGAATATGACCAAAGTCTACAGAGTGATTTAGAAGATTTCTGTAAGCGATGCGACCAAGAAGGTTACAGTAACAACGCAAGTTTGAAAGCGTTAAAACTTGGCAAATGGGGTGACTTAGAAAAGTGGTGGGTTGTATATCATAAAGATAAGATTATCAGCATGAGTGGTGCCCATTATTTTCCACACTTACATTCTAAATGTTTTATTATATTGAGTAGAATGGCTACAATGAAGGCATACAATGGAATGGCATCACCTTCTGTATCGGCTAGAAAGATGCAACATAACTTTGCATTTGGAGTTTTCATGCCAGTTCAAATAGACTGGTGTTTAGAAATGGGTGCTACTGATATTATTGGAACTACTAACTCGCCAGAAAATGATACAGATAATAGTGGCACCATGTTTAAAGTCCATGAATATGCGAATAAGTTTTTTAAGATAGGCGATAAAGCAACTAGAATACATAAAGACTTTCCAAGTTACAATACACTACAAGATATTTGGAGATTTAATGTAAGAGACTTTGCGACAATGGAAAAGATAAAATACAAATGACAGTATATATTAACGCAATTAGCGGTCTAACTCCTTTTGGTGACCTAGAAGACACATGGAAGGCAATAACAAATGATGAAGTTTGTTACGGTCCTCTTACTAAATTTCCACATGATAAGAGCATCAGGTCTAAGGTTTCAGGTGAGGTTAAGTTTAATGCTGAAAACCATCCTATCATAACTGAAAGAGAACAAGATAAAATGCCATCGTATATGCAATGGGCATTATCATCAGCAGATAAATTATTACACAAACAAGATTTAGAAAAAGACAGAACTGGTGTTCTTGTATCAACTGCCCTTAGTATGTATAACGAATCTCTACGAGCAAGTGAAAATAAGAATGTCAACACTTATACATTCACCCCAAATCTTATATCAAACAATATCAATATTAAATATGGTTTTACAGGACCAAGTACAATGTTGTCTAGTGCGTGTTCTACAGGACTGTACAGTATCATTATGGGTTGTATGATGATTGAAACAGGGCAAGCCGATAACATAATTGCTGGTGCATTTGATGATTCGATTTATAAAGATGCATATAAACAGTTCGGTAAACTAAGAGCATTGTCAACAAAGTACAATGAAACTCCTGAAATAGCAAGTCGTCCATGGGATAAAGATAGAGACGGACTAGTTCTCAGTGAGGGTGGTGCATTATTCTTATTATCAAAAACTAAGACAGAAGATACAATAGCAGAGATATCTGGATATGCAATGAATAACGATGCATATCAGCCTGTTGCTCCGCATCCAGACGGGACTATGATAGAAAAATGTATGAAAGATGCACTGTTTTATCGCACACCAGACTTAATCAATGCACATGCAACATCTACCCCTAAGGGCGATTATATTGAGGTGGATGCAATCAATAGATTAGGACTAGAAGATGTATGGGTAACAGCAAATAAGTCGCAAATTGGTCACTTAATGGGGGCTGCCGGTGCAATAGAGACTGCTTTAAGCGTACTTTCACTAGAAAATGACATTATTACACCATCTTTAAACATAAATGAACTAGAAGATGGTTATAATATAAAATACACACCAACAACCATATCACACGAAGTTAATTCAGTACTGTGTAACAGTTTTGGATTTGGTGGTACAAATGCATGTATTTTGTTATCAAAAACTTGACAAGATTGCAAAACGTGTTATACTCTTTATATAAGTTAATAAAGAAGTAGGGATTATGATAGACACATCAAACAAACATAGTTACACCCTTGAAAGAGAATCAAAAGTTGTTGTTTACTTTGGTAAATATGACTTCACCAATGGTGCTGAGATTATACATAATATAAAATCAATGGATAGTCCATATTCATTTTCTAAAGATGAACTTCTTACGGCAGCCGTAGTGGCAAATAAATTCAATTCGAAGTATGTTAAAGCCGGCGGGACTTTTGACATAGTTGAGGGTGAATTTGTAAAGACCGCATTCAGTAATAAAGACATTCTTGCTTCAATTTTGGTGAGTTATCCTCATTTGATACTTGACGAAGACCGACAAAAATCATCAGACATAATGAGATACTTAGAAGGTGAGTTTTCTTTTAAGATACTTGCTGATACTTTAACTGAATTTGAAAGTAGTATTGCTACCTTCTTAGGTGCAGATAGTGATTCATTAGCACAGATAATAGGTGTTGCGGCGTATCTTCCTACTTACTATGATAATGCAGTAAAAAATGATGAACTCCGTGAGAGAAGTTTTCATACTGGACATCTCGGTGAAGTTGGCGAGAAGGTAATAACAGAGATTGAAATACTTAGGTCAAAATACTTGGCAGAGACCGCATTTGGTGGGTCAGGTTACATGGTGAGTGCTATTACTAATGACGACCATAGACTTAGTTTCTTCACTACTAACGATGATTTAGCAAACAGTAAAAAGAATGTTAAGGTTTCATGTAAAGTGAAATCACTGGGTACTGCTTGGAAAGAAGACACGATTAACGAAACTAGAGTTAATTATGTTAGAATTATAGAAACAAAAACTTGACAAACCACAGAATCATGTTATATTATATACATAATCAGAAATAAGAGAGGTTACTTCAATGTTAGAACAGTATGAAAATGAAATTAAAAAGTTAGAAATATTTCTTAAGACTTTTTCTGGTAACACTTCATCAGTAAAAATGAAGAAGTATGCTATTGAGAAAAAGATTGCAGTATATAAAGACATTGTTAATGAAATGAAATTAATACTTGCTATATAAAGGATATAAATTATGAGTGAAATAGATATAAAATCAGTATTCCATTTTGCCAATCTAGCACACAAGGGCCAGAAGCGGAAATACACTGGTGAGGACTATATAGTCCATCCAATGGCTGTTGCTAGGTTAGTAGAGAAGCATGGTGGGTCGTTGGACCAGCAGGCAGCCGCTTTATTACACGATGTAGTAGAAGATACACCACATACTTTGGCTGATATCAATGCTTTATTTGGGCATGATATTGCTGAACTAGTTCGATGGTTAACTGATACATCTAAGCCAGAAGATGGCAATAGGGCTGTTCGAAAAGGCATAGATAGAGACCGATTAGCACAAGCACCAGCAGAAGCACAGTTCATCAAGTTGGCTGATATGATAGATAACTCTGTTACTATTCAGATATTTGATAAACCATTTGCTAAGTTGTTTATGGCTGAAATGAAACAGTTAATAGATGCCATGGATAAAGTTGTTGGTAGTTCATTATGGATAGATGCAAATGATGTAGTAACTAGATATTACAATCGCCCACAATGGGACTAGGTATACATCAAAACTTGACAAATACTCGTTTTGGTGTATACTATAAGTATAGTTAAAGAATAAAGAGGAATTAATATGCCAACAGTTTCAAATGAACAAGAATTAAATAGTGCGTTAGACGATGTTCTAGCCGCTAACGGTATTGAAGTAGATGATACTCTACCTGAACCTGTAGTATTCGACTACACGGATTTACAAGTTAAAGAAATGATTGTGAGTAGTCGTGTTCGCCTTCTTATTCGTCACCCATTTTTCGGTACACTTGCTACTCGGTTAAAATTAGTCGAGGCAGAATGGTGTCCTACAGCCGCTACTGACGGCAGACATTTTTATTACAACTGTGATTTCTTCCGAACTATGACACCAGAAGAAATTGATTTCGTTGTTGGTCACGAGGTTCTTCACTGTGTATACGAACACTGTGGCGAGTATGGTCGTTTGATGGACATGGAAGAAAATTCACGTGATATGAAACTTTGGAATATTGCGGCTGACTATAAAGTTAACCAAGCATTAGTTGAATCACGTGTCGGTGTTATGCCAAAGATGGCATTACATGACCGAAAGTATTACAGGAGTTACACCGAAGAGATTTATGAACACCTTAAAGAAACTGGCGAGGGCGATGATAAAGAAACATTAGACCAGCACATGTTTGGTGATGGTAACGGTGACGGCAAAAACGACCCTACTGGTCGTGGTGCTCCTATCAAAGTTTCTAAACAAGAAGCACAAGCAATTAAAGACCAGATGAAACAGGCTGTAATACAAGCGGCACAATCAACTGATGCTGGTACTCTTCCTGGTGATGTTAAAAGAATTATAAACGGCATGACTAATCCTAAAATGGATTGGCGTGAACTTCTTAACATTTCAATTCAAAGTCTTTTGAAAAGTGATTTCACATTTATGAGACAATCTCGTAAATCACAATCAATGGGTGTTTACCTTCCTGGTTCAAAGAATGAAGAAAAGATTGATGTTGCTATTGCACTTGATGTTTCTGGTTCTATTTCATCTACTATGATTGAAGAGTTTCTTGGTGAGATGTCTGGCATTATGCAACAATTCCAAGACTTCAAAATTCGTGTTTGGACTTTTGACACCGAAGTAAACGGTGAGGGTTATAAAGAGTTTGACCCATACAATGCTGATGAACTTAAAGAGTATGAGATTATCGGTGGCGGTGGTACTGACTTTGATATCAACTACCAGTTTATGAAAGACAATGATATTGAGCCTGATAAGTTTATCATGTTTACTGATGGTTTACCTTGGGATAGTTGGGGTGACGAAAGTTATTGTGATAGTTTGTTTATCATTCACGGTTCTGAAAGTATTGTCCCACCTTTCGGTGAACATGCATACTATAGCGAGGGCTGATATGAACGTATGGGTTGCAACAATTTTAGTATTACTATTGCTTATTACTGTATTCGCACTCTTTGGCTTTCATGGCTTATTTTGGGTGGTAACGGTGCCTATCCTTTATATGTGGGCAACAGAAAAAGACTATCCAAAAAAGGTATGTCAGGCTTGTGTAGAAGAAATACATATAGAAGCAACTAAATGTAAACATTGTGGTGAACCACAACCAACAGAGGAACTATGAAAAAAATTATAATCTTAATCAGTCTAATCTTAACAACCAGTTCGGCACTTGCTGAATCAGAATTTGGTCCAGAGTTTGACCTGTATTCATCTGGTTATACTGATGATGGTTGGTGGTTTGCTCCGTCTGGATTTACATATAAAAATATTGATGAACCCATAGACTATGGTATTTGTATGGACTACAAAGTATATGAATGGACTTTATGTAAGGAAATTCTTAAGTCACGTGGATATAGATTTCATAATACTCTCAATGATATAGATGTATCAGAAATCTATGAAGATGATTTTGAACTAGCAAAACTTCAATAAAAAATCTAAACAACTATTGACCTGATAGTTCAAATATGTTATTATAATAAAGAGTGCAATTAAGCACTCTTTTTTATTAACTATAAGAGGAAGATTATGATGGAAATGACCTTATGGATGGCAATTGGTTTTTTATTTGCCGCCTATTCTGTTATTGCAAACGATTCCGTACAAACACTCGGAACGTGGATTGCATCAAACAATGAGAAATTTAAGTGGACTACTATGTGGTTCGCGGCCAGTGCCGTGTTATTGTGGGCATTATGGTATGGCTGGTATATGTATGGTGGTGATATTAGTTACGGAAGACTAAATCGGATTCCATTTGTAGAAGTACAATGGTATCACGCAATGGCTCCAGGATTACTATTACTATTAACAAGAGTTGGTGTTCCAGTGAGTACATCATTCTTGGTATTATCAGCATTCGCTTCAACCTTCGTACTAGAAAAGATGCTTATGAAAAGTATGATGGGATATGCAGTAGCGGCCGTAGCCGCATATGGTATCTGGATGGTTGTAAGTAGATTATTAGACGAAGCATCACCAGTTAAAGAATCACATAAGAAGTGGTGGCGTGTTGGACAATGGGCAACTACAGGATTCTTGTGGTGGACTTGGTTGTCACACGATATGGCAAACATTGCCGTATTTTTACCGAGAGTTATACCTTGGGATATAATGATACTAATCAGTGTAGTATTTGTTGGCGGTCTTGGGTTTATGTTCCGTGAAGGCGGTGGTAAAATTCAACAGATTGTTGTTGAAAAGCATAACACAAAGTATGTAAGAAGTGCTACAATTATTGATGGTGTTTATTGGTTAATCTTGTTCTTCTTTAAAGAACTGAATGATATTCCAATGTCAACTACATGGGTATTTGTTGGACTACTTTGTGGACGTGAACTTGCAATCGCATCATTCACAGGTAAAAAAGTAAAATCTGTTTTCCCTCTTATCGGAAAAGACTTTTTGAAAATGATGGTTGGCTTAGCCGCATCATTAGGAGTAGTATTAATGATTCATTATGTAATCGTTCCAGCAGGTTTGTAAATAAAACCAAGGGTATCTCTATTTGATAAATATTCTTTATGAGAGATACCCTCCTTCTAAATGCAGACGGCAATCCTTTAAGTGTCGCACCCCTTTCAACACTAACTTGGCAAGAGAGTGTAAAACTCGTTTGGCTTGACCGTATTAACGTCCTGGAATGGCACGAGGACTGGCAGGTACATAGTCCCACACTTACAATGACTGTACCGAGTGTTATAATGACCAGAGATTTTGTTAGACAACGGACTAATACTTCATTCAGTCGAAGCAATGTCTATCTAAGAGATAATTATATTTGCCAATACTGTAAACAAATGTTTAGTTATAAAGAATTAACACTCGACCATGTTCTTCCAAAATCACTTGGCGGTAAATTAACATGGACTAATACTGTGACTGCGTGTAAAAAATGCAATAATCAAAAAGGTAGTCACACTCACATAAAACCTTATAGAGAACCTAAACAACCAGACTTCTATGAACTGGTAAGTGGTGTCAGTTTGAAACAAGTTGACCACGAAATATGGCTAAAATATCTAAATACTACAGAAGAGGTCAATATAGTCTACATTTAAGGAAGTTCTAATGAAAAAGAAATCTATTCAATTAGAAGAAATTTCTAATCTAAAAACAATGTCCGAAAAGAACATGGACTATTTGGAAGAGTTTGACTTATTCGAAAAAGGCGGTGCTAATAACACTATTCTAGTTGACTGGGTACTAGGAAATACCTGTGATTATACATGTACATATTGTGATTCAAATAATTATGATGGTAGTGCGCCATGGCCAGACCTCGAAGTTTTTAAAAACTGTGTTACTGCTGTAACCCATTATTATAATTACCATAACAAAATAGTTAAATGGAATTTATTGGGTGGTGAAGTAACAGTATGGAAAGATTTTGATAAAGCATTAGAGATAATAAACAACGCTGGTTCATTAAATAACACGGTCAGTATACAAACAAATGGTTCTCGTACTGTAAGATGGTGGGAAAAGAATGCACACCTGATGTCTGAAGTTCTATTTAGTTATCATCCCGAACAAGCAGATTATAAACATATGACTAAAGTTGTAAATGCTTTATATGATGCGGGTGTATATAATATTTCTATGATGGTATGTTTTTATCCAAAACTAGAAGAATTATGTTTTGAAGCAGCCGAATATTTCTTAGAAAATCTACGTTGTGGAGGCAGAGTAGCAATGAAGCCTTTACAAAAGAAATTAGGAACGGGTGAAACCTTTGTATACGAAGAGCGTGTTAAAAACAGAATGAATCAACTCAATAGTATAGATTTGCCAGGAAGAGTACCAGGAGATGGCGAACTAACTCCTTCTATTATGTATTGGACAAACACTACTACAGGAAAAAGAGTGTTAGCAGATGCAAATAATTTATCACATGAAAGAAGAAATCATTGGAAGGGTTGGGATTGTAATATAGGTATTGAGAAAATAAATATTACTGATGACGGTTGGTTTATCAGTGGAAGTTACTGTGGTGATAGTATATACAATTTTGGTCATATTACAAGGCCCGAGGCTATTAAATTTCCAACTAAAAGTATCACCTGTAGATGGGATTGGTGTCCATGTGGGTCTGATATATGCACTACAAAATCTAAGAAACGTATCAGATGGATAAGAAATGAGTGAAGTACACGACACAGAGGTATGTATATACGATTTTGAATATGGTATGCAGGAATGTATGGGCAATATTATAAATGTTCCTTATTTTTCTGGGTCATGGACTAAGGGTGGACCTAAATGTACTTATAACATAATCTTACTAAGTAAACCTTTCGATTGTCTCGCAAGAAAACTAGAAGATATTACCAATCATTCGAAGACTACGAAACTAAAGAAAGAACACGAAGTAGAGTGGCATTCGTTAAATGGAAGTAATAGATTATATACAGAGATAAATAATTACATAGATACGATTAATAATAAGTTTATTATACATCCTAGAAATTTGTTATTTGATTATAATGTTATTTTACCAAGGTTACAATCATTTCTCAACTTACCAGATGGAACTATTCAATTTAATCCAGACGATTATTGGTCATGGTATCAAAAAAATGTTAACATAGGATAACAAATAATTCAAAAATATACAAAAAAATACTTGACTTCGTGGTGTAAACCATGTAGAATAGAATAGTGAATTGAGTAAATTAATTCATATTATATATAATATCAATTAACAATGACAATAAGGAGCAATTTATGTCAGAACAAGAAACAACAGCGGCACCAGAAGCACAGGCACAAACATCGCCAAGTGTGACAGTGAATGACTTGGTCAATATTTACAACATTATCGACTTAGCATCTAAGCGTGGCGCATTTCAGGCTAACGAACTATCGTCAGTCGGTGCAGTAGCAAATAAAGTCAAAGAATTTGTAGACCATGTTCAAGCGGCACAAGAAGCGGCTGCGGCTGAGCAGGGTGGAGAAAATGCAGAAGTTACTGAAGGCGGTGCGTAATGGCAGCCTTCATTAAACATGTAGGTAAGCATAAAGGGACTGGTACTCGTTTGAGTGTCGTCTTTATGCAACTACCTGAAGAACCAGAGAATGCATTGGTAGTATACAGTGATTCTTTGCCAGACAAATATCATCAATCTTTTATGGATGCTATCGAATCTAAAGAAGGTCAATCTTCAAAAGAGTTATATGAAGTTCTAACTCGTAAAGTATTTCAAAACGGCCAAGGCATGTTAGATACACTACACAAAGAAGGTTATCTAGGAAAAGTAGCGGCAGACCAAATTGTTATGACACCTAACTCTGCTACCGTTATACCTTTACCTCAGTTGTTATCGGAAATGTCAAAGATTGTTGGTGAAGATGCAGTTGGTGTGAAAGAAGAAAAAGGTCAATCTTTTACTGAAAATGTACAAGAGCAGATTGATACAGATGCGGCTGGTGATAACAAAAAGATTGCACAGAACTTACTAATTCAAGCAATGCTTTTGGAAAAAGAAGCAGAAAAGAAACGTGCTGAAGCGGTAAGATTTGACCCGTCTCTAACTGAGAAGGCTGAGAAACCTGCTAAAAAAGGTAGAGGTAGACCTGCAGGAACTACAGCAAAAGCAATGGCGGCAAGAGCAAAAGCAACTGTGCCAACAGAATAAGTATACTTACAACTTAGAGAGGCATCAAAATAATGGACGACCCAGACTTTGATAAGTTAATGGATGAAATATTTCCAATGAGTATTCCTACAGAATATGTAGAAAGTATACTAGTAACATTAGCAAGTGGACAAGAGATTGAAATGTCAGGTGATGAATTATTACATCCACTGCCACTTGCTGATGATTTAAACTGGGAAAGTCTTGTGCATCGATTTGATAAAATTGCTGATGTTCAAGTAAAGATTGACGTAGAAAAGATTAAACATGATGTAGCCATCAATGTAAAAACAATCTTTGATAATCACTTTGATGATGATGATGTAGATACTGGAACGATTGATGGTGAAATCGAAGATGAGAATAAGGACACATTGATAGACAATGATTAATATGATATTGGCTGCCGATGAGGTTGGTGGTATTGGATTTAAAAACGGACTACCATGGCCAAAAATCAAAGAAGATTTAAACTGGTTTAGACAACTAACTGAAGAAAATGTAATAGTTATGGGGTCTACCACTTGGAAAAGTCTTGGTATTCATGCACCATTAAAGCACAGACATAACTATGTAATCAGTTCAACTCATAGTAAAAATGATTTTCCTGGTTGTTTTGCAGTTCGTAATCCAAAGATAGATTCAGTTGAAGTAATTCTTAAAGAATTAGATTTTTCATATCCAGAACAAGATATATTTGTAATTGGTGGTAAAACTCTCTATGATGAAGCAATACGATACTGTGATGCTTTATTTCTTACTAGAGTCCACGACTTATATCACACAGACACAGTAGTAGACTTAGATTACTACACTAAGGACTTTGTTATATTAAATCAGATGTATGCTCAAGGCAACCAAAATACACCAGATATAACCTTTGAAACATACCTAAGACAAGAAGAATATCAGCAATTAGAGTTCGATTGGGATGATGATATCCCGTTCTAACTGGCAAAATATGATAAATAAGAGTAGTAATAACTAATTAACTTTATCGATACCTAGGAGTAATAATATGATAAAAGAGAGCGTAATAATCACACCACATACTGATAAAGCATATGATTCAGTTGACGCATTTTATAGTGAAAATGACTATGATAGTTATAGAGACCACTTTAGAACATTCTTGGCAGACAAGGGCGTTGACATTACTGATGAAGCAGTATATATGACTGCATTAGTTGATGGTGATTCTAAAGTGAAAATTACAATAGCATTCGCAGACGAGGCCCAACAAACTGAGTGTAATGGCGATGACTATCAAAGTATGTTAGCAATGGAACACACAATGCCAGCATCAGAAGATTTATCTTCTGACCACTTATTCTAAATCAAACAGTATTATGCCTATTCCAGGTATGATATGATTTCTTTGTACTACCGTCTTTAGGCGGTAGACAAAACACCATGTGAAATCTAAGATGCTCACCTGCATTTAAGGCAGTATGTCTCTTGGTTGTATCTACCAAATAGGTAGTACTCTCATGTAACTTTTCAGTCTTATCATCTATTATCATAAAACATCCATCATTTGTCACTAATGGCAAATGAATTCTGGGTGTTTCATCATAGTGATATGTTAAGCATGATTTCCAGTTCATCATCATATATCTACCACGAACTGCTCCATACTCTTTAAAAATAGTATTGATTACTTCTTCCGTGTATGTGCCTTTTAAGTAATCACAAACTTCTGAAAAATCTTCTTCTTGTAATATTACATCTCGTACTTTAGGTTTTGAATTTGGGTCAGTGGAATCATGGTTGTCATAGTCTACGTATAAACTAAGAGTTCCTTTTAGTCTTTGTTCTTCTTCTGGTGTACCTGACATAGTTTGAAGCATCATCTGACCATTGTTCTTAATCAAAAATTTCTCAATATCCATATCATTGAATTCTTTTCTAAGTTTATCATAGTCGATATTTAATTCTAGTTCAGTAACATTACTCATGTCATTATTCCTTATCCAATTCTAATTGTATAGCATTCTGTATTTCATCTGTTATACAAATTTTGTTTCCCTTTTCATCATGGACCCACATCCATATTTCTAATGCAGTATATCCTGGATTATTGTTAACATATTCTTCTTGTATCATCTTTGCTGGTGCAGTTACGTATAATGGTCCAAACTTTGGTAAGATTGCATTTGCCACAGTTACTGCATTGATATTATAATAGTTATAGTTCATTAGTTTACTTACGGGAATAGTCAAACTTGGTGCTATATCATTACCAAACAATATTCCTGCTCTTATACCACCCAATAGAAACGACTTACTAAGACTGAATGCGACACAATCTATAACAGGATTCTCAACATTCATAGTCTCTAAAGACGTTCCATAGAATGCACAGTCCAAGAATATCTTACTATTTGTTCTTTCACATTGCTTTATTAGTTCAGGAAACCACGTTGAAATACTTCCTGTATGATTAGGTTGACTAATGATTATGTAACTGTTTTCTTCTATCGTCTCTAGGTCCGTATGGTGGATACACTCCACCGTATATGGAGACAATAAAGCAGTATAAAACATATAGTCATCATTGAAGTAATAAAACTTGTTAACTGTTTTAGATTTGTATGCAACTTGATTGATAATAGCATCATGGATTCCATTACAAAATGCCCATTCACTAAACTTATCTACACCAGAAAATCTATATGTCCAATCTAACCAATTAGAATAGTAATCATCTAGTTCATCCGATGTACCTTTGTTCTTCATATGCAAACTGTCTAATACTTTTCTGACCTGATTTGGACAAAAACTATGCACTGAACCTTCAGGCGAAAGTGTCGATGCTGGATACTTTCCTCTTTCTAATAAGTACATTGAGTATGAATTTGCTAACATTAGTTCTTCTCAAAGATATGACAGTATACACTCAATCGTTGTTCGCTAGGACCTATGTACATATCTGGGTTTCCATGTAATTGTGTTTTGTTATTAAGCATCATATATCCTGTGTTTTGAATACAATCAAATTGATGCCTAACTGGTGGGACTTCCGTGTCTTTATAATAGTATTTTTGAGATGTATCTTTTTCAATAATTTTACTTTCATCTACATTAAAAAATATAGTAGGAGAACTATCATTATTCGTTAGGTAAACTTGTAGAACACGGTCAACTCTTGGATTATCAATATGTCTGTTCATAGAAAAACCCTCCAAGTCTAACCAAAACACACCCCATATTTCTGCAATTTCAATTTCTAATAATTGTTCTACAATATCTTTTTTGGAATTTATGTGATTATTGATACGGTCAAAAACACTGTTGGGTTCAACTACAATACATCTTCTATTCTTATCTGCCTGGCTTTTTTGAGGTTCATATGGCAAATCCATTAGATTTAATTGTGAAAGTTCATGTATTAATTCTTCTGATACTACATCTTTTATTGCAAACAGATTATTTAAATCATCTATTGGTCTTATATTCATTTGTCTTTCCTTTCATAATGAATAATTTAATAGTCACTTCTTAATCTTCTGCTCTGTGTACTTACAATGTTTACGTATATATGGGTCATACATATTCAACGCCATCTTTTCTGGATGTAATCTTTTATTCTTATGTCGTGTATAAAAATGTGCCGACTCTGTTGATTGCATTCTTATTTTTTCTCGCATAGTTTCCTTTTTAGTTCCGTTATTACCATGGTTTGTACCATTTCTTTTTCTTGCCCTTTGGAGTTGGCGCAAATGGTGCCGCTACTGCTTTTGTAACTGTTGCAACAGGTTTAACAATTACTGTGTCAACTGCTTTTGCAACTGGTCTTGTGTCAACTGTAACTTGTGGTGATAGTGTAACACCAACACCTAGTGCTAATTTAACATCTGCACCCACTGTTAGTTTACCATCATCAACTGTTGCACCGCCGCCTACTTTAGCACCAATTTGTGGTCCTACTGAAACTTTAGCACCAATTCCTGCATTGTTTCTATCACTACCTACTGTAGTAGATGCTCCAACTTCTGCACATGAACCTGCGATGGCTCCTGCGTGTGCTTCAGCACCATTAGTTCCAATGCTACCGCCTACGCCTACATCTGAATACACTTTTGTACCCGCATGTGCTTCACTCTTAACTCCTACTCCACCTACTTTAGTTTCATTCTCAACATTTGAGTATGCACCGGCTTCGGCATGTGCGCCTACATTTGCACTCGCATTGCCTTTCTTCGCCTTTGCTTCTGCACTTGCTTCTGCATCTGCGTAAGCACCTGCATTTGCTGTAGTGCCTTTACCTAGATTTGCTTTTGTATTGGCTTCTGCACCTGCTTCTGCTGATGCACTACTTTTGCCCGACTTTGCTTTCGCTGTTGTATCTGTTGCCATTTTTATCTCCTACGGATAGCCTCATGGAATTTAACCATCTTTTCTAACGCTTCTATTCGTTTGTTTAATTGTTTAATTTCCTCTAACAATTCTTCAATCGTTCTCTCAATATTCATATTTTATTTTTTAATAGATTTCTTTTTCGCTTCTTTTAGTTTTTTATCTAACACATAGTCTTTTCTAGTGCCACGAGGCTTCTCGGCTGATTTTGCATTCTTAGGAGCCTTGGTTTGCACCTCCTTAATAGGCTTCTCAGTAATTGCTTTTTCTGTACTCTTATTTAGTTTCTTTCCTTTGCCAGATAGGTATACTGGCGCTTTATTTTCACCTCTGTATGTCGCAGGGTCTACTCCTTTTCCAAAGAATAGTTCTGTCAATGAAGGTAGTTTTAACATGTTATTTCTCCTTTTTAAATGATATATCACCCGGATATATAGGTACCATTGCTCCAGGTTTACGTTTTGGTATCTTACTATCTGCACTACTTACACAACTTTCACTAATACAAACTCTTGGTTTGTCAAATAGTTTAAAGCCACTCTCTACATACCCTAATGGTTCATCCGCACAACTGTATGAACGTTTTATACTACCATCTGGTTCTCTGATAATGATACCTTTGAACCCACTAGTACATTCCCATCCCTTAAACTTATTAAAGTTAAAAGCATTGAAACGTTCTGCTTGGTCCATGTACCATTTCTTTCCTTTACTGTCTTGGAATTCTACTTGCATTTGGTGTGGCACTGATTTGTCATCACCATTTATCGCATCCATTCTCCACATACTACCTGATTTAGGTTTTGGTCTTACTACTTTTATGCCAGTTTCTTCTTGTAGTTTAGATGTGAAGTCTCTTTGTGGCATGCCTTTACGCATTGTTTTTAATTGTTCGTCTGTGTAACCAGATACTACAAAAGATGCAGTTGGGTCACTCTGTGGTTTTAATGTAACATTTATGCCACGATTATGAAAGTATAAGGCTCTATTCCAGTCACGGTCAAACCACTCAGGAACGAGGACCATGTTGATTGTTACATGTACATCATGTTCCATACAGTACAACAACTTATCAGCAAACTCTTCTTCTTTCGCATACTCACTGTGGAATGATGCGGTGATACTTGCTCGGTGCATTTTTGCAACTGTTTTACAATAGGTTTCATGCCACTTCATATTACGTGACATGTTAGTTGTCATATGAACAGAAGTATAATTAGTATTATCCACATCTCCAGCGAGGTGATTGAGGATGTCCAAATAGCCAGGATGAAAAGTAGGTTCACCACCAGATAAAGAAAAGTGAAAAGAGTTAAATCCATTTTGTCTTGCTTGCCTTTTTATTTCGTCTATTGTTGCTAAACATAAGTCAGTTGGTCTGTGGTCTTTACGGTCACTTCTAGCATACGGCCAACAATAAGAACACTTATAGTTACAGAATCTTCCCAGTAACCAACTCACTGAAAACAAATCTCTGTATAAAAGAGTTCGTTGTCCTACACTAACGAGGTCATCGAATGGTATTTCTGTGAAGTCATATTGTGACCAATATAATTCGTCTGTTTTATCACTCATGTATGAAATCTCTCCAATTAGTTCCGTGTATTTTATCCATTATTTCACTTTGTTCTATCAACTGTTCTCTTAGTAATTTATCTTCCATTGCATCTGGCGACATAAACGCAGGTCGTATAACTGGTGTCGATGAGAAACAATCAATTTTATTATCATTGCACCAATCTAATATTTCATGCATATGCTTGTGATTAAAAACCATAGGCAAAACTGATACTGTCACATGAGAATTACTTGGTTTTAATTTATTGAACTTCACAAGATTTTCACTCGTTTGTTTCCAACTTGAACCTGGTCGTATATACTCATAGCGTTTGCCTATTGCTTCAATACTCACATTTATCTGTATTCTTTTAAACTTCTCAAACAAATGATTCCAGTCTGTCATATCATAACTTCCATTTGTTATCAATTGTACTTCAATATTAGAAGAAACTCCTTCGTCTATTAGTCTTTGTATAATCTTTTTTACTTGTGGTATCATAAATGGTTCACCACCTGTAAACTTTACAACTTTTGCATCTAACATAAGATGGCTAAACTCTAATGCTTTTTTTGTCCAACGTGTCTTTGGTTCTTCGTGTCTTGCTTCGTATCCGTACCAATTATATTCTTTATTATCTCTTATGAGATTTGCCCATTTACTACTACTTCCTGGATGACACATTCGACAAGCAAAGTTACAAGTATTGTTTATCTTTAAATCCCAATGCTTAATGCCAGTTTCACCTTTGAACTGGTCATTGTATGTTGTTCGTAAACTTATACCTGTTAGTTCTTCACTTAGTTTACATTCAGCACATCCATCTAGCCATTCTGTCTCGCTTCTCTTACCCCATTCAGCATGTCTTGTTTGCCAATCATCATCAAAATATAAAGGCTTTTCGTCTTTATTTGATAACCATGCACAGCACGGTCTTATAGAAGACGTTGTGTCTATCACTACTCCGTGTTTAAATATCGCACACTCTGGCATTACTGTTTCCTACTTATGGCTCATCCC
>Ga0209092_10000136_pt1 | contig 66454 bp, 79 predicted proteins | sample FraStrMetagenome_FD_187446 | JGI IMG/M metagenome (GOLD analysis project Ga0209092, IMG submission 187446) | Marine eukaryotic phytoplankton communities from Arctic Ocean - Fram Strait ARC3M Metagenome (SPAdes) (version 2) | ecosystem: Environmental > Aquatic > Marine > Oceanic | place: Fram...
ACCCAAGTATCATTAAATTGATTCCACATTTTCACAATACACTCAAAAGTGTTAGTGGGTAATTCATTTTTTACATCCTTGTACATAGTTTTTACTTCAATTGTTTTCATTTCTATTTTGTTTTAAAGGTTTCTTCATAAACTTTATTAAGCAACATCGTCCAAATAGGTAACTCCTCTTTAGTAGTTACTATTGGTGTGTACTCACTTCTCTCAAGTTTCTCTGCTACTTGGTTTAATAATTCTAATCTTGTCATTTCTCTTTTGTTTTAAAGGTTTCTACTACTGGTGCATAACTTTGGGATACTTCACCCTTTCACCCAAACTGAACCATTAAACTCTTGGTGCATTACTTTGGGTTTCCAAAACTGCCACCAGCGAGGTGAGGATTCAACTACAAAGGTTGTTTCTAATCTGCTCCATCCGTTTAAAGATTCTGTTACTTTGAATTGTGTTTTCATTTCTCTTTTGTGTTAAAGGTTTCGTTGTAGTATTGTTCTGCAGTCATCATTGATATGTGACTCACCTCATAAGCATTTATAATCACATCCTTATCTTTCTCAAGCATTGCCTTCTTGTTATTACGAATATGCTCAAGTAAAGCCATTGCCACTCTTTCATCTGAGTCAAACATATGTGTTAGGTCTGACTCAAGTTTCAGTAGTTCTTGCATTGGTGTCATTTCTCTTTGGTGTTAAAGGTTAGTCGAGTAAAATCATATAAGCTTCAGCGTTCTCGCGGCGGAACCAACCTAAACCTTTTTGCATTACATCGTAGTGTTGGAGCAGTTGTGCACCCATAATTAGGTCGTACATGCTCAGTTCTTCTGCGGTAAGCTCTACACTTTCACCGGTGAATGGGTTTGAAACCGTGTCGCCGGTGGAGTATACCGTACCGTCAAACCATTTAGGCATTTCTTGTTTATTCTGCATCTTCTATTTCATTTAAGTAGTTATCGTAATTAGTGCATAGTTCACCGATCATGTACTGTTCAATTTCGTACATAAGATCTTCTACGTATACAACCATACTGTCGTTCCAGCTGCCGTTGAGGTGGTTGAATATTTCGTAAGGACCTGGTTGGTAGTAGTATACGTTTTCGCTTAAGATTGGACCTTCATTGTCAACGTTGATTGTCCATACTTCGTAGCCATCAGCAGTAGACTCAGTGCCTACATAAACGTCATAGTTTGCCATGTACCTATCGGTAAAAACATAAGCGGTATCGTTAATTGTGTTGAACTCTTTAAGTATGCTATCAAAGCCCGTGAGTTCTTCAGGGTTTGTTGGTATAAATTTAGTTTCCATTATATTACTTCGTTTTGTGGTTGAATAAGGTTTGCATCGCCGTTAAACATAGTGCGTGCGTCGGTAGGCATGTCGCTATCGCTGAATACAACTAAGTTTGAAATGTCGCGAACGGTTAGTTCGTCCCAAAATAGTGTTGAATCTAGCTTAGCTATTACCATACCTACGGTAAATTTGTAGTCTAGCTGGTTAGCAATTAGTTTTGCTTTTACGTCAGGGTTAAGACGTTCGTAAAGTGATAATCTTTTCATAGTATATAAAGTTTTAAATTAATGCGTGTGCAATTAAGTACTCTTCGAGCTCAGGTACGTCAAGGTAATTCAGCAAGCTGTCGAAGGACGTAGGGTCGCCGTGGCTGTCAAGTGTTAACCCCGAGTTGAAGGACATAGGGTTGCCGTAGCCGTCAAGTGTTAGCCACTTGTCATCGAAGTTGTAGCGATCGTTTTTACTTGCCGCAACTGTTTGACGTATAGTCAGTTGCAACATTTCGAAAGCTTCGTCGTTGTTAAGGTATATGTGGTCTTGTGGTGCGGTGATGTAGTCACACATTGCATTCCAGTGAGACACAAGTTGCTCTTCGCTAAAGTCGCTTGTCCAGTCGTGACCAGGGTACAAGTTTAGCACTTCGCTGTTTTGCCATTCGCATTCCCAGCCGTGTGCGTCGATAAACGCTTGCAGTGCGGGGTGAACGCCGAACACCCAATCGGGTGAAGTGTCATGGTAGCTAATGTAGTCAGTACCGTGAGTGCCATCAGCTAGTATAGCGGAATCCGTGCCCATTGTCGACATAATGTTTACACCGAACTTTTCGTGTAGCTGTCGCTCGAAGGTATTTTTAATTGTTGTCATTTGTTATTCGTTTATTATATTATCGTTCGCTGTTCGTATTAGTTTTGTAAAAGAGCCTAGACGCTAGAATAGCTATAACCTGGTTCATTGCCGTGGCATGTACTTCATTGTAATTGTCTATGTCTTCGGTTCTTTGGTAAATGTCTTCGTCTTCAATAGGCAACTGCCATAGTAAGGTGTCGTATAAATGTTCTTCTATATAGTCGGCTATTGTCTCACATTCGTCAATGAATGCGAAATCTGGGTCGATTACTTCATGGAACATACGGCCAATTCTGTTTTCAATTATTTCTTTCGGTGTCATAGTATTATCTTAAGCATGTACCGTAGCCTTTACGCCGCGACGACTTTGCGATCGCTGCCGCTTGAGATTGGGACATAATTTGTATTTCGTTACCTGTCTTGTGGTTTGTAATTGGTGCACAACCGTACCGCTCGGTGTTAGAGCACGACACACAGTTGGTGTAGCCGTACTTAACGCGGATTGGGTGTACTTCTCGTGTACCGCATTTGCATATCATAGTAGTTTGTTTTTGTTACAAGTATATTATCGACACTTGCTCGTGTTAGTCTTGTATTAATAATAACTGCTCGACAGAGGTCTCTTAGCAAAGTCCGGAGCGTAAGTATTGTACACTTCGATCGCTTTACTACTATGACCTAGACGCTCAAGTAGTGTAAATATCTTCGCTCGACGGTCGTATTCATTACTCCAATGGGTTTCACGCCATGGGTTTTCCATGAATTTAAAGTCGTGTGCTTGACACTCGTTTTCCAATGCCTCAATCGAGGCCTCTATCGCAGTTATATTTGTCATTATCTTATTTTTTTAATTTGGCTAGCGTATGCCCAGTGGTCGTTGTCTAAATCAACCGTTACATTACGGTCGTATACTTCACTCCATTCAACTTCTTCAACTAAGTCGCCATACTTGCCGCCTCGAGTAATTTCAATACTCTCCACGGTTGCTATTTTTACTGGATCGCCACCGAAGCCGCCTCTCCACCATACTTTGTCGCCTATTTTTAATACACTCATACTAGCAGTTTTTCGCTTCAAAAGCAGTTAGCATACCCATTAGCTTCATAATATCGTTAGGGTACTTTTCGCAATTAGTGGACTCCATTTCGTAGTACGCCTGGTTAGGGTACTTGTATACTTCGTCGCACCACCCAGCTTTGTAGTACAAATCCATATGTATTTTGTGCATTGTTTTCGTCTTAATGCGCTTGTTAATTGGCCACATAGTAATGTTGCCTGGGTTGCAGTCTTCAACCGCTTTATTGAAGCGATTAAGTAGACCGACTCTGAATCGGTTTTCAACGAAGCCGTCAAGTGAGTGTGCCACCCGTACATAGCCGGTTGATGGATACACCGCAGCAAGGCGGCCGTTTTTCAATTGGAAGTGTAGTGTTCCCTGTTTTGTAATGTGGTAAAGTTTCATAGTAGTTATTTTATATTCGTTTATATTATCAACACGCTATCGTATTACTTTTGTAATCCCATTTGCATTTCGTAGTCCGCTACCAAGTCGTCAATATCAGTAAGTGACAACTCAACTTCGTGTTCTTCACTAGAACAATCGTCCTCGCACTCCATCTCCGCCAAAGCAAAGTGGCGCATAACATCATCCCGCAGCGCTGGGTACTTCTCAATCACCTCTCGGCAATAAGTGTATAATTGGTACAATCTCATAATTCGTTTTCGTTAGTTAATTGGTACGCTTGCTCTTTAGTGCAGTAGTACACGTCTTTCGTCCATAGTGCTGGTTTGTATTGGTGCACCATATAGTTTACGTCATCTAAGTCGTGGCGTAATTCAACGAAATTCGCTGCATTCGGCATTTTAGTTTCGTCGTAGTCGTATAGGTATACTTGCCCGTTTGAGTAATCAAGCACCGTAACATATTTGTAAGGTCGGTTCATAATCCTTCGTATTCGTTTTCATTTAATTCTCTAACAACTTTCGTGCCTAATCCATAAGCCTTTTGGTGTGCTTGCTCCAAACTCGAAGCGTAGACAACGAAAGACTCGTCACCATAGGCACATAAATATAACTTATCCACGGTAGTCCCAAAGTTTAGTGTGAGAGAAAGTTTTGCCCTTACGGCTAACACCCTTCATACCTGTTTTAGCACTCCACTCTTTGTAATTAGTGCCACTGCAAAAGCCGAACTCCTCAGTTGCCTCAGCGTGTCTCTCCGCCATCTCCTGCTTGCGCAATTCTTCACATCGTTGCATGTATAGTTTCATTTCAGTCATAGTAATTTGTTTTCTTGTTACACATATATTATCGATACCCAATCGTATTAGTTTTGTAAAACAAAAGTAACAACATCATTTACTTAAAAAAAAAGAAGGGTAGGTGTAACACTAAGCCTCTATGTACCTAAAAAAAATGTTGTAAACGAAAAAGGTGACAATAGCTAATTAAGTAAATATAGTAGTAGGCTAACGTCGCACTTTTGGTGGAGGTGTATAGCACTTAAAAACCTTTGTGTAGGTTGGAGTATACTCTTCCGATGTTATCTCAGCATCAGGCCGGTGTATAGCAAAAAAGAGTTACTTACTCTTCGTCGCTAGGTCTGTGTATGCGGTACACAAGATCACTTGGTTCACTTGCTTTAGCTATTTCTAAGAAGCGCTCTAACTTTGCAATTGTAGGTTTAAGGTCTTCAAAAGGCTGTTGTACTGGTATCGCAGCGTATAGCATACGTAGTTCGTCAGTTGTTAAATCTAAGTAGTGTTTCATAAGCTTTATTTCTTTATTGTATTATCGGTTAGAGTCCGTATTGTCTTTGTGAGTTGCAACAGCACCACAGATCGTGATGCTCGCTGCAGTGATAACTAGTAGAGCAACCATTACTTGGCTGGCTCTTGTAGTTCAACAATTGCCTCACTTGACAACACATTTTTAGGTGCGTTAGTACTTTGAGACCAGTAGCCTCTCTTAGCCCAACAAGGTAGGATGTTTAACTTTGGCAACATTACTTTCAACGCTTCATCGTGGTTGTAAGTTATAGTTTGGCCTTTGTTGTTAGTGAAGGTAATCACTTGGTTGCGACCTAGCCAAGACTTGCGGACGACAAAGTTCTTGCGTTCGATTGGTGGAAAGATTTCTGCCTTTTGTTCGTTTGACATGTTGGCAATCGCTTGAGTTAATAATTCTGATTTAGTCATAGTATTTGTTTTTATTAGTTACATTTATATTATCGAATGAGTCTCGTATTACTCTTGTATGTATAGTATAGTTCCTTCTTGATGGATATGCTCAGCTGTCCACACATCGACAGTTCCATTGGACTCTACGATCACATGTGTTGGTCCCTGTGGCTCATGCTCCAGTGTGTAGATGATAGTGGCAGTTGTTAGTAGTACTAGGGCTGTAGCAGCCGCTTTAATTAAGTTAATGTTCATATTGTATCTTTTTGTTACACTTATATTATCGAATTCACTTCGTGTTGCTCTTGTATGTATAGCATCTTAGCTTTATGTTGTGGCGCGGCGTCCGCCTGATTACGAGCCCGATTGTTGTTGTTAGAACATTACATCCTCTTCGATTGCGATCTGTACTTCTAAGAACTCAAGTAGTTCTGGTGTACGTTTGAAGTCTGTTGATGAGACGATCAGGTAAAGGTCATTCAGTAGTGAGAGATTGTCGTTGTTCATATTGTTTCTTTTAGTTACATTTATATTATCGTGGTAGGGTCGTGGTAGTTCTGTAGGTTAGTCACGCTCAGAGCGGTAGTCGTCGTACCATTCTTGCAGTATCAAGCAGTACTCCATCTCAACGTCTGCATCACACAGGCCTGTGATGCCTGCTCTCTCACGTCTGCTTTGGCAGATGTTCTTTGCAATTCTGTAAGCTTCAGCCGAGCGATCTGTGTAGTATTCTAGTTTAGTCATGTTATTATCTTTTGGTTACATATATATTATCGAACACCCATCGTGTTAAGTCTGTAATGCTATACATGCGGGAACAGAACCAGGTACAGGTACAGTACCAGGTACAGGACCGGGTACAGACACAGGCACAGACCAGGGTAAAAGCCAGAACATTTACAGGGAACAGGACAGAGCACAGTTAGCAGACAGCCAGGACCAGAACAGAAACCTGGTAACCTGGAACGCAAAACAGAAACAGACACGGGGGCTGGTCAAAAGAATTAGCTTTCCCATTCGGGGATTACCGTTGTATATAAGTGTGTAACACAATACCCCTATATATCTAACAGTTATATTCCGGGGGATATAAAAAGGCTAATTTTGCTTTATTTATATTTAAATGAGTATAAAAAATAAAAAAAAATTCCTTCGGAATAGGTTCGTTCTAAAAACGTGACGATAGGGTATTATAGTATATAGTAATAGGCTATTGTCGCTTATTAACTACCGTCTATACCGCGTGATCATACACGTATGACTTTAACTAACAATACATAACATGTCTCAGAAGCTGTCACCTCAAGCACGTCGCGATAAAGCCGCTCGTGATAAGGCTTATGCGATGACGCCTGCTCGGAGGGCTAAGAAAGCACATGCGCAGCGTGAGGCTAGAGCCAACCCGTCGGCAGCTGAGGGCAAGGATTATGACCATAAGGACCAGCGTTGGGAGTCACCAGCGCAGAACAGAGGCAATGATGGTGAAGGCACAAAGAAAGAAGGCGGTAAAAACTACAAAACATAACATGACAGATGGCTAGAATTAGTACATACCCATTAGATCAGGACATTGTAGGTGAAGACAAGGTAATCGGTTCCAATTCGGTTGGTGATATAACTAAAAACTACACTTTAAACGGCATATCAAGCTGGATGAACGCTTCGGGCAGCGTTGCTATTGCTGGTCAGAACAACTACGGCTTCGGTATCCCTGGAGCAACTGAGGGTGCTATCTCCGGCGTGGCTCCGAACACTGCTTTTTCAGCGATTTCAAACCTTACATTTACTAGAACATCGGGTTCGGGCTACAGTGTGATCGATTATTTGCTCACTTTAGTGAATAGGAATGTAATTTTAGCACGTTTGGACAATACAGACAACTTTGGGGTCTACCGGTTGGATTCTTTAACTGTAGATCCAAGCAATGCTAACCTATACGATGCAGTATTCACGCATATCGTGTCAAACGGCAATATAACCGCAAATAAATACTACGGTTTTGCTGTATATCCAGAAATTTCAGCAGACAAGAACTTTACATTTGTTCAATCGACAGCTGCTACTACGTGGAACATCACTCACAACCTTGGTAAATTTCCCTCGGTGTCTATAGTAGACTCTGGGAACACTATAGTACGTGGTAATATCGATTACACAAGCGAAAACGCATTAACAATAACTTTCTCTGCTGCATTTGGTGGCAAAGCCTATTTAAACTAACAAAGCAAACACATGGATTTTTTAAACAACATTAACCTAGCCAAGAACGAGCTCCAGAATGCAGCCATTCAAAACCTAGGTACAGCACCCTCTTCGCCGGCAACGGGACAAGTGTACTACGACACGTCGGGCACACCGAAAGTATTAAGAATATACAACGGCTCTGAATGGGTGAGTGTAGCAGGAGATATAACATCGGTAACATCTGCTACAACAGCACAATTAACGGTAGCTAATAGCGACGGCCCTAATCCTGCGCTTAGTATAGTTACTGGGTCTATCGCCGATGGCGGTACGAACCTTGTTACATCAGATGTTATATTTGACTATGTAGCTGCCATTGCTGGTGGCTTGGTTGATTCTGTAACTACAGGTGATGCCAACACAATAGTTATCGGCGGCACTGCCGCTAACCCAACGGTAGCTGCAGTCACTGCGGCGGTTGCGGATTCAGGGACTAAACTAGCTACGGGTGATCAGATCCACACGTTTGTAACAGACTTCGGGTACACTACTAATGTAGGTACTGTAACGAGTGTTGCTGCTGGTGCTGGTTTAAGAGTATCAGGCACTGCGACGGTTACACCCACAGTATCCCCTGATTACACTACCTCTGCTAACATTATATTGTCTTCAACTGGAACAGCGACTGCTGACTCTGGTGACAGCATAATTTTAAGTGATAGCTCACAGCAAGTAGTAAGAACAACGCTGTCGGCTATCCCGGTTGCTTCTCTTAACCTTGTAAAAACTTATATTGATAACTCTACCGCTGGAGCATTAAACTTCCAGGGAGGTTACAATGCAGCTACTAACTCACCAGACTTAGAGGCACCTGCATCAGGGGTAGTTAAGAAAGGTATGATGTGGGCGGTTACTGCAGACGGTTTGTTCTTTGCGGAGCAAGTACGTGTGGGTGATTCTATTATAGCGAACATTGACGATCCAAGCACATTAGCGCATTGGACAACTATACAAAGTAACATTGACCTAGCCACAACAAGTTCTGTAGGTCTTGCGTCATTCAGCTCAGATAACTTTGCGGTTAGCTCAGCAGGTGCGGTTACAATAAAAAATAACGGTGTTATACTAGGTACTGAGACTACCGGCAATTACGTTAAGAAAGTTACTACAGCAACTGGTTTAGACGGCGCGGTGGATTCAGAAGGCGGAACAGCAGCTTTAGCACTTGACTTTTCTGAATTAGGTGCAGACGCATCATCGGAAATATTTATAACTCTTATCGATGGCGAAGCAGTTCCTAAAAGAACTACTAAAGCACAAGCAGCGGCAGCTTTAAATGGCGAATCAACCTTCGCGGATACAATCACAGCTAATGCCACGGTAACACACAACTTAGGTACTAAGGATGTGATCGTCCAATTGTACGACATTGTAACCTTCGACACTGTGTTTGCAGATGTTGATCGCGCGACAACAAACACCGTAGGTATCTCTTTCGGTTCAACACCAACAAACAGCATCAGAGTACTGATTCAGAAGGTAGGATAATAAAATACAATATATGAAGTTTTTAAATAGCTTAGATATTCTTGGAAGCGGCGGTACGCTATTAGATGTACAAGGCTCGCAGGGTCAATTGTTCTCCGTGACGGATTCCCTGTCAGGTAGTATATTTGCTGTTTCTGACATATCCGGTGTACCTATACTAGATGTCAATTCCAGTGGAACTTCTTATTTTAGTGGTAATGTAGGCATTGGCACTGCGGCTCCTGGTGCTCCATTACAGATCAACAGATCCTCAAATGGTATCAACCAGTATATATATAACACGACCAGCGGCCAAGCTTACATAGCCTTTGGTAATGCTACAACTGGTTTGTTCTCTCAGGATTTCACATCTGCTAATGGCTTGTTAGTTGGTATTGACCAAGATGAAACGGCTATTATATGGAATGCCGAAGCAACTAGATTAAGGTTTGGTACATCAGGAACTGAAAGAATGTCTATTGCAGCCGCAGGCAACGTCGGTATTGGGACGACTGCGCCAGCGACTAAACTACACATACAAGAGGGGAATACAAATATACTTATAGGTTCTGACGATACATATGGCCAAAACTACAGCGCTATAGGATTTGGTGGATTATCAAACGGGAGTAACAGAATATTTGCGGGGTATGATGGTTCATCAATATATGATGATATGTACTATGCTGCTGGAACGGGTAAGGGGCATCAATTTAGAGTAAACGGCGCAGGATCAACTTCAATGATAATCACCTCAGGCGGCAACGTAGGTATTGGGACTACTGCGCCTGGGGCTAAGCTTGATGTAGTTGGTGAGATTTTTGCAAGCTCTAATGTTCAGATAAGTGCTACTGGAGCTGTTGGAAAATACTACATAAGAAGACCATCAGATGGTTCTGCTTCTGCATTTTTCGGATACAATAGCACTGACAATACTGACTTTGGTGTATATAACGGCTCAGGTGGTGGCAATGTAAAATTCTGGTCTAACAACGGAATATTCCAGTTCAACAATCTTGCGTCTTCTGAGTTGATGCGCATCACTTCAGGTGGCAACGTTGGTATTGGAACGACAAGTCCTAGCTACGGGTTAGACGTTAATCATAACGCTGCTAGAATAGGTAGTTCTTCTCAAACAACCACATCTTTATATTTAACCGCTACCAACACTGCTGGTGCGCCCGCTGTTGCTACTGAAATAATAATGCAAGGATACGAAGGACGGGCAAAAGGTACTTTCTATACAGATTCCGGAGTTGACGGCGAGTGGTTTAATGGTGTTCCTTATAATGGAAATCATAATTATTGGCAGGTAGGATTTGATGAAACTGGCGGTCAAGCAGAATATCAAGCCAACAGTATACTTACCGTAAGGGATAACGGCAACGTCGGGATCGGGACAACTGCGCCATTAAATTCATTAGACGTATATAGAGCAACTGGCGACGCTTCTATAAGAATACAAGCAGAAACAGCTGCAGATTCCACTATTTTAAAATTCAGAAATAGCAATGCTGACGCAGATATAACTGTTGACTATACTACTAGCAATCAGGCAAGAATGGTTTTTAATACAGACAATTCTGGTGGTTATGTACCTGTTTTAAGTCTTGAGGCAAATAGAGACACTTTAATGTATGGCAACGTTGGTATCGGGACGACTAGCCCAAATGCAAAACTCAACGTAAAGTCTTCAGATAGTACAGCAGATCAAATAACACTAACCCATTCAGGGAATACTGTTAACATAGTAGCAATAGGCCAAGAAAGTAGCCACGGTAGTTTGTTCTTAAGAGCTAATTCAGGTGTAAACAAAGTTAGATTATCAGCTGCAGGAAACAACTCATACATCTTAGACAGTAACGTTGGAATTGGCACGACTAGTCCTAATACCGCTTTACAAGTAAATCAAAATACTACAGTCCCGTTATTAATTCATAGACCAAGTAATACTAGTTTTGATCCTCACGGTATTGGATTTAGTACAAGAAATGATACAGCAAACGGAGGCTTAGGAGACGTAAGATCAGGTATATTTTCTGATTACAATGGTGATTTGTTTTTAGCCGCAGCTACTAGTTCAATAACAACAAGTCCTTTAGTTTCTTCAAGATTGTTTATTGAAGGCAGTAACGGCAACGTCGGTATCGGGACAACTAGTCCAGGAAGCGCATTTAAACTTGATGTAAATGGATACATTAAAGCCAATAGTAGGATTTATGTAAGAGATTCTACTAAAACAATTGAGATTGGCACAGATTATATTCAAAGTTATGTTACATCTGGAACGGCTGTTAATCCTATAAGGTTCTTTACTGGGTCTACAGAAAAAGCACGTATAAATGGTGATGGTAACGTTGGGATCGGGACTACTGCTCCTACTATTAAATTTCAAGCAGTTCAAACTACAGCAGATTGGGTTGGGGGATTTAAAAATTACGCAACAGGCGCATTTGGTCTTAGAGTGGATTTATCTGGAAGTTCAGGAGCAAATGCCGCTTTTCAGGTATATACTGCGACTGGCGGTGGGATGTTAGTAAAAAACAACGGCAAAGTCGGGATCGGGACGACTAGTCCTTCTTCAAAACTTGACGTAAATGGTGATATAAGTATTACTGTCCCCAACACCAACACTAGTCTTTTATTGAAGCGTGATGTATCTGGCACTGTTTACACATATGGTTCTTTTAATAACGCAGGCTCTGACTTTAATATCAATGGAACGGGTAATGTGTTCATTAATGCTGACTCCAACAGCGATTCAACATCTCCAGACAGAAACGTAACTATTGGAAACAGAGGCGTTGAGTATATGCGTGTTACTGGATCAGGTAACGTTGGTATTGGGACTACAGCTCCTGGGGCTAAGCTAGATGTTAGCGATTCATCTTTGCAAAATGGCAACACCCCAGGAATAAAACTATCTAATAGCCACAACGCACAGACAGTTTTATTAATTGAAAATACAACCTCACGAAAGTATGAAGTTTCCGTAGGTGGTTCAGCTAACTCTATAGGTAATGGGTCTTTTTATATATATGATGTTACAGCTGGTGATACAAGATTAGTTATAAACAGTTCAGGCAACGTTGGGATCGGGGCTACTAATCCTCAGTCCAAGCTTCAAGTTGCTGGTGGTATTCAAATGGCTGGTGATACAGCAGCTGCCTCAGCCGCTAAAGTTGGTACAATGCGCTACAGGACTGGTACGGAGTATGTAGAGGTTGATGGGGCAAATCTGGATGTGTTACCTACGGTTGGTGGTACTCCTGATGCTTATCTTCTTGGAGCGTATGGTACTAACACTGCTACATACTCTAATCAAATAAGTACATTAACATTTGTAGATAACTCAGGAGGTGGCTATCATTATTTTAATACTACTACAAATATGAGTTCCGCAGCGGTTGTAAATAGTTACTACACTGCTAAAATAACTTTCAAAGTAAATACAGGAGCGATACAATGGCATTTATATACAGGCTCTGCTTATATAAACTCAGAAGTTTCTTCAGGCACAGGATATCAAACAATGGAAATAACTTTCCAAGCAGCAAGTGCTTCAAATATATTTATAAAAACTAGAAATATGTCAGCCGGACAAGTTATAGATATTAGTTTATGTGAGATATTTGAAGTAACAGAAGAAGACGCAAGCTACGCAGATATGTGTATGCAAACAGGTAGTTCAACATACGAGTGGGTTAACATAGTAAGAAATACATACTAAATGGGATTAGGAAAAACATATTCAACTAAATACCTAGTAGATAGCAACAACAATACTGGAGCTGTAGGTGAGGTATTAGTATCTACGGCAACCGGTATAAACTGGGCCAATGGCTCTGATATTGTAGGTGGACCTTACTTACCGTTAGCTGGTGGTACGATGACTGGCACAGGAAATATAAATACTCCAGACCAATTTAAACTTAGATTTGGAGCAGGAAATGATTTACAAATTTATCATCAAGGAGGCACTTCTGGCAGTTATATAGATAACTACAGTGGTAATATGCGATTTAATAACTATGGTAATGATACAGATATTGTTTTTAACAACGACGATGGAGCTGGTGGAGCTACTACATATCTTCAATTAGACGGATCAACCGGTGCGGTTGTATTAAATCATTATGGATCCACAAAACTTTCAACCACAAGCACAGGTGTTGAAGTAACCGGTAAAATAACAAACCTTACAGCAGGTACTGGAAATCTTGACGCGGTAAACGTACAACAGCTAAACGATGCTACTACAGGTGCTTTAATATTTAAAGGAACATGGAGCGCAGCTTTAACAACAACTTCAACTACATCTGCAGCGGTTAGTAGTAGCACTACAGTTGTTATATCATCGCCTAATGCGGGAATATCTGTAGGTGCAACAGTAACTGGTGCAGCTCTTCCAGCAGGTATTACCGTAACAGCTATAGCAGCTGATGAAGTTACTTTAACTATATCCAGTGCACAATCTATAACTAGCGGTGCTACATTGACATTTACAACTGTTGGTGGTATACCAGATTTATCACAAACCGCAAGGAAGGTAACGGGTGACTATTACATATGTGAAACCGCTGGGGTGGCCACACCTAACGGTACAGGTACAACACCAGACGACTGGGCAGTTGGTGACTGGGTTGCATTCTCAGACTTAGCAACAGATGCATGGCAAAAGATAGATAACAGTTCAGTTCTTAGTGGTGCTGGTACTGGCGGTACAGTTCCTGTATGGGCTGGATCTGGTACTTCGGTTACTTTAGCTGATGCGCCAATAACAGTTTCTGGTAATAACGCAACTTTTGCGGGGGATATTACCTTGCTTGATGATTTAAATTTTGCTACCAACGGTTTTGCAGATATAAAAAATACTGGCACGGGTGCCATGAGATTTAAACCGAGCAGCCAAACATTGGCTTTAAGCTTATCGGGTGCTGACGCAACTTTTGCGGGGAACATAGATGTAAATGGAACTGGTAACAACACATTTATTGGCAATATTGCTATGGACAATGCTGCCCCAATACTTCTTGCTAATTCAAGTAATAACGCTTCGGGACTTAGAATAAATGTTACAGGTATTGCAGATAGCACTAATAATTTACTTAGAGTACAAAGAGCGGGTACTACGCTTTTTGATATTAGAGGTAATGGGAATATAATTAATACAGGAACAGTAACAGCTCCGACGTTTATAGGTGACCTCAACGGTACAATAAATACCGCAACCACTGGTGCAACACAAACTGCTGGTGATAACTCTACGTTAATAGCTACAACTGCTTACGCAGACGCGGCAGCAGCGGCAGGTGGGGGTAATTTCTTACCACTTGCTGGTGGAACACTTACTGGCAATTTAGTAATTGAATCAGCTTTATTATCTAACCAAGAAAACACAGATGTAGACACAGGCACTGAAACAGTGGCTAGTGTGCTTAAAGCAACATACACCGCAGCGTTCTTCGATTTTGTTATTAAAAACGGAACTAACTTAAGAGCAGGTACAGTATTCGCTTGCCACGACGGAACAAATGTAGTATACACAGAGACATCTACTAATGACTTAGGTGACACATCAGATGTTACACTAAGCGTAGATATATCAGGAACTGACATGAGACTGCGGGCTACAGCTACTTCAGATGACTGGAGTGTTAAATCATTAATAAGAGCAATATAATGGGATTTTATAGAGGGCCAAATATAGTAACGGATGGATTAATCTTTGCGGTAGACGCGGGAAGCGAGAGGTCTTACCCAGGAAGTGGTACAACTACTACTGACTTAATAAGTTCAATCACGGGAACTTTAACAAATGGAACCAGCTTTAATAGTGGTAATGGTGGTGCTTTTGTATTTGACGGAACAGATGATTATATTACTTTTGGAAATACACAGTCCTTAAAAAATCAAGATGAAGGTACTATTTCTATCTGGGTACATCCAGAAACAACCAGTATGAAATTTGCACTTGGTTGGCACGGTAACACTTCAAACTATATGAGATTACAGGTGTCAGGTAATGGTACTGCAAAGTGGTTAACTGAAGTAGGTAATGTAGGTAATTCATTAACGTCTACCGCTACAACTCCTATAAATAAATGGACAAATATTATACTAACACAAAATGGTACAAATAGTAAATTCTATATAAATGGTGTTTTACAAAGCGGTTCAGGTAACGATACCTGGTTTGCAACTCACCCGACTTTGACTTTATTTTTAGGAAGTGAGTTAAGCTGGGGAGGTTATGACTTTGACGGTAAGATATCAAATACATTAATTTACAGCAGGGCATTAACAGCAGCAGAAGTAGCACAAAATTATAACGCACAAAAATCAAGATTTGGATTATGATAACATACATTACAATAAATATGTCTGAAATAGCATTGGTTGATTTCAATCAAGTGTTAGAGACATCAGAAGAAACAGTTAGACTATCAGTTGATGGTTTACAAACAGTATTAAAGTGGGAAGGCGCAGAACCTTCATTTGTATCAACATTAAGTTCATACGAAGGACCTTACACTCACGAAGAAATATTAGTTATAATGGCCACTCCAGAATGGACTGACCCAAACCCACCGGAATAATATGGGAGCATACGGAGGGCCAGATATAATAACAGACGGATTAGTTTTTGCTGTAGATGCTGGAAGTACTAGGTCTTATCCAGGTAGTGGGACTACGGCTACTGACTTAGCAGGTACAAATACTGTAGCTTTAGTTAACGGGGTTAGCTACAATCCAAATCAAGGAGGTAAATGGGGGTTTGATGGAATTGATGATGTAATATATTTAAACTCTGGAACTGCACTTGTATTAAATGATTTTACAATAACTCAATGGATTCAATTTCCAGCTACATCTTCAAGAATGTCTATAGGAGGCGGTTTGTATACTGAGGGAAACTCTTATAAGGGATATATTTGGTATAGATCTGCACAAAATGAAATTAGAGTAACAATGGATAGCGAAACAGGAGCTATATTTACTGTAGCTGAAAGTGTTTATTGTGACAAATGGTCTCAAATTACAGCAACAAGAAGTGGGGGTACTTATAAATTATATATAGATGGGGAGCAAGTAGATATTACAAGAACTGGCTCAACTAATGATTTTTCTATAAGAACTATTGGTTGGAGTTATTATAATAATTACGCGTTCGCAGGAAGCATATCAAATACTTTAATTTATAACACAGCACTTACTGCAGCGGAAGTATTACAAAATTATAACGCACAAAAAAACAGATTTATATAATGTACGTAGGACCAGATATAGTAACAGACGGATTAGTAGCGGTTTTTGATGCTGGTAGCACGAGAAGTTATCCAGGTACAGGAAGTACTTGGTATAACTTAATAGGAACTGTAAACGGCACGCTAAGTGCAACAAGCATTGGAACAACAACAGCTGGTGTAATGACATTTGATGGTGTAGATGATACAATAAATATACCATTAGCTTCTTTAGCGTCAGCTGATTTTACAGTGATAGGTGTTACACAAAGAACAAACGCTGCTGCTGGTAGACTTATATCTGGTAGATTAAACAATTGGTTACTGGGGCAATGGAACATTTACAAGAGACAATATTTTTCTGAAGGATGGGTAACCGGACCCTACAATACTACAGACGATTTAAATACTCATATTTGGTGTGGAACAGGTAATATATCAGCTGATATATATAAATTTCGTGAAGACAATGTAGAGTATATAGGAAATACTGCTGGCGGTTCAGCAGGTCCTAATGGATTTTTATTAGGTAGATACTATAACAGTGAGTTTGAATATGGCACAGGAACAATAACACTTCTTTTAGTATATAATAGAGTGTTAACAGATGCAGAAATAACACAAAACTACAATGCACAGAAATCCAGATTTGGATTATAGAATAATAACTTTTTGGACAATGAAAAAAAGATAGCATGGCAAACGAATTTATAGTAAGGAAAGGATTAATAGTAGAAGGAGCCTCGGGTGGTACTGTTGTAGACATACAAGGTTCTCAAGGGCAGCTTTTCTCAGTAACAGATGATCTTAGCGGTAGCATATTCGCGGTGTCAGATATATCAGGTGTACCGATATTTGATGTTAACTCAAGCGGTGTATCTTATTTTGATGGCAACGTTGGGATCGGGACGACTAGTCCTGATGCTAAACTTGAAGTAGCTGGAGGATCAACAGGAATAATATTATCTAATTTAGGAGATTCTTCGGCTTACGATGCTGTAAGAATTACTTATAGCGGTTACAATTCAGGCACGCCTGAGTTTGTATTTCAACCTAAAACAGCACCAGGAAGCGGAACTACTAATACTTACTTTAGATTTAAAACACAAGGTTCTGTTGGACAAAATATAGCTAACGTAACAGTTGATGGTAAAGTTGGTATCGGTACACCAACTCCTGGCTCTAAATTAAGCATAGATTCGGTGCAACAAGATGCACTTTCAATAAACTCAAGCGATGGCGACGGACCCTATGCGGTTTGGAAAAGACAGAATGGTAATTTAGGTTTTGTTGGAAACGCTAATGCTTTATCACTGTCTGGTAATACTAACTTTGGAGTTAGAGCAACAAATAACCTTGTTTTTGCAGCAGGAGGTTCTACGGAAAGAATGCGTATCACTTCAGGTGGCAACGTCGGTATCGGGACGACTAGTCCTAGTGTCAAATTTCAGGTAGACGCTGGATCAAATATAGCTTCTTTTAGATCGGTTGGTAGTGGGCAAAATAATAAAGAGTTTTTAATACAAACCGGAGGAGATAGAGTAGTTCTTGACTCTAAGAACGCAGACGATGGTACCGCCGCGGCACTAGCGTTTGAATTAGGTAGTTCTGAAAAAATGCGTATCATTGCATCAGGCAACGTGGGTATTGGTACTACTAGTCCTCAAGTTAAACTTCACGTAGAAGGACGTATAAGATCAACTTACGATGGTAATACAGCTTGGTATAGCGGCAATTACGTTAGATTATTTAACTCGCAGTCATTTGGGTTCTTAAACTCTAGCGGAAGCAGCATAGCTCAGATAAATTTAAATGGCAATTCTTACTTTAACGGCGGCAATGTAGGTATCGGGACTACTGCTCCTTCTGATCCACTACATATATCTAGCGGAGGCACTGATGACTTTATTAGAATAGATAATACAAATACCTTTACGGGTCTTTGGATGAATGATTCAGGCACTAATAATGGGTGGCTTGTTATGTCTGGATATACAAATGTAGCATCTCCAGGTGATTTTGCAATAAGAGAATATGGAGTACAAACTTCATTAGTTATTAAACAGACTACCGGCAACGTTGGGATTGGGACGACTAGTCCAGGAGCTAAGTTGGAAATAGTAGATGTAAGTAATCCAGGCGCAACTTCTGGTTCTGTAATAATTGAAGGGCGCAGAGATGGCTCGCCAAATGTTTTAACATTACGAGCTAAAGACGCTTCGGATCCTACAGACGCTATTAGAGATGGTCAAGGACCTGTTGTAAGATTTCAGGGTTTTGACGGCACTGATTTTGAAAACATGGGGTATATCCAAGTTGCTGCTGATGGTCAGGCAATAGCTGATTCAGACGCTCCAAGTTTTATGGGTTTTGGGACAAGCGCCGATGGCTCAAGCGCACCTACGGAAAAAATGCGTATTACCTCAGGTGGCAACGTGGGTATTGGGACTACTAGTCCAGGGTCTAAGCTACATATAAAAGGATCTGACCCTATACTATTAATACAAGATGATTCTACAGGAACAGCACAAGCAAGTTCAACACTGCGCTTAGGTGAATCCGGAGCTGGTGGTGTTTTAGATGTTTATTGGGATATAAAACAAGCAGCAGATAATTTAAATACACATTTAGAGATAAACCACAGTTCCAATGGAAATCATTTAACAATACTTGATAACGGCAACGTTGGTATTGGGACGACTAGTCCTACACACAAGCTGCACGTAAACGGATCAGCAAACAATGCCGATATTGGTATTCACATTCAGAATACTTTTGATGATAACGATGCTAACAGCGAACCTAACGCAGGTCTATTCTTAAATGCTGCAAGTAACAATGGGTATTTAAGAGTTCACGGTGCACCTGCTAATACAGCAGCCAAGCATCAAATAGACTTAGGTTCTACAGCAGGTGATTCTTTCTTAACATTTAGTCCAAATAGTGGTACAGGCGGAGAGAAGATGCGTATTACCGCAGGAGGTAACGTTGGCATCGGGACTGCTGCGCCTACGCACAAGCTGCACATAAACGGTGATATGCGCTTGACTGGTGCATTGCGGGACAGTAACAACGCTCCGGGTAGTGCGGGACAGGTGTTAAGCTCCACAGGAAGTGCTACAGACTGGATACCACTACCGGCAACCACTACTATATACACGCCTAAGGTTTACAACTTAAACAATTCAACTAACATCAATAGCCAAGGCCAAAAGCTAGTACCGGACTTTGGCACTTTAGAGATTGAAGGTAATACTACCATACAACAAGTTAGTAACAGTGACACTGATTTCCAGGTAACCGGTGAAAACACGGGTATATATGAAGTAACCTATGCTGTGTTCTATAAAAACACGGGTAACCAGCGTACACCGCTAGGCACATACCTAACATTAAACGGTACTGCAGTAAACGGTTCGCTTATGGTGAATTATGTAAGGTCAAATGTAGCAGGTGGTGGTAACTTTTCAAGCTGCACAAACACTTTCTATGTAAACGTAACAGACGCATCCCACCCTATAGCTTTATGTGTTAGGAGAGCGGACAGCTCAACCGCGCCTTCGGGAATTAGCATGGTAGAGCCTGCAGGCATGGCGGTAAAAAGCACAATATCGTTCAGAAGAATATCTTAAATAAATAAATAAAACAAAAAAATGGCAACAACTTACACATGGGATTGCAGAACAGTAGACGTGCACCCTACACAAGAAGGCGAATCAGACGTAGTATACAATGTACACTGGCGTTTAACCGGGACTTCAGACCAGCTCGATCCAAACGATAACCCTTATGCAGTAACAAACATTGGTACTCAAACAATTGACACAAGTGATTTGTCGGACTTTACGCCAATTGCGGATGTAACAAACGAAGAAGTTACAGGGTGGGTAGAAACAGCAATGGGTGCAGATGCAGTAACAGCGATGAAAGCTGGTATTCAATCATCTATTGATTTATTGATTACACCAACTTCTGTAACCATGCAAATCGGTGGTGGTGAGTAAGCTACTTAACTTACTTACCGGCGGCGGTACTTCGCTTATAGACAAAGCAGTCGAAGTGGCTGATAAGTTTATAGAAACCCCTGAGGAGAAGAAAGCTTTTATTGAAAAAGCATACGAACAGGAAGTAGAAGACCGTCGCGCTGCACGCGATCTAGGGAAGAATAAAGCAACACCTGACATACTTACATATGTAACGTTAGTTATTGCGTTAGGATTGGCCACAGCTATCTTCACGGACTTCCTAGACTGGAAAAACCTTACTGAAGTACAGAAAGGATTGATAACTACATTTAGTGGTTTCTTCCTGCGTACATTAGGTGATGTTTACGGTTATTGGTTCGGCTCTTCAATGGGTTCAAGCGATAAGACTAAAGACTTAACTAAGTTGATGCGCAAGTAATTATAGAATAATAGGTAAACCAAGTATAACTAAAAAATAACCAAATGACTTTTTATTACCGTACTACCACTACGTCAAGTGGTAACCAACAAGTATCCGAAGAAACCAAAGCCTTTTGGCAGCAAGCCTCGGATAAAAAGAACTGGAGAATAGTTCAATTACCCAATGGCTACTTCCAAACAGAATTGCAATGGGAAGATAAGTGGAATGACGTAACTCGTCGGGAAACAGTAGACGGAGCTGAAGCAGCAATAGACACTTCAGTAGATCACTACAAAAACAAGCTTGAATTTATACAAGGGCCTAAGGTCGTTAAAACGTTCGAGTAAGTAACAATCTAATTTAATTTAATCTAATGCAATACAACAACCCCAGCGAGATCGTCAAAGATCTTACGTTTGGCCATACAGCCAACGAAAAAATTATGTCCGGCGTCGAAAAGTTAACAAGCGCAGTGAAGTCTACTTTAGGAGCTTCAGGTAAATGCGTTATATACGAAGACGCTATGGGCCGACCGGTCATTACAAAAGACGGTGTAACCGTTGCGGAAAGCGTAGTCTTACGTGATCCGGTCGAAAATATAGGTGCAACCTTAATTAAGGAAGCGGCTGCAAACACTGTGCGTGAAGCGGGTGACGGTACTACAACAGCTACCGTCCTCGCTCATGCTATTTTGAAAGAAATTAATAAACACAAAAATGAAGGGCAAACTAGAAACGTTAAAACAGGCATTCAAGACTGTGCTGAAGAAGTTATGGTTTATCTTAACGACGCCAGTATTCCGGTTGCAGATCAAATGCTACAACAAGTTGCTTACATTAGCTGTAACAACGATAAAGCGCTTGGAGACAAAATTGGAGAAGCTTTCGGCAAAGTTGGAGCGGATGGCGTCGTTTTGATGGAAGAGTCCGATACAAATGAAACTTATGTTGATTTTGTTGAGGGCACACAATTTGATTCTGGTCTTAAGTCACCACACCTTGTTACGAATAAGGATAAAGGCATTGCTGAACTTGACAACCCTTTGGTACTTATCGTAGCATCGGAAATACCAAACATTCGTCGCATTCAATCTATACTAGAGTTTGCGATTAAAAACAACCGAGCACTTTTAGTTATTGCAGGTATGGATCAACAACCGTACCAAACGCTACTAGCAAACAAAGTGAAAGGTAACATTAAGATTAACATCGTTGACGTGCCGGGCTTTGGCCCTACAAAGCAAGATACTATTGAAGACTTAGCTTTACTTACGGGCGCAACGATTATAAATGAGCAGCTTGGCGACGATTTAGATTTAATCGACCCATCAGTACTAGGCTCAGCAGTTAAGTCTGTAACAAACAATAAAAGCACAGTCCTGCAAGTTGATGTGGACAAAGAAGTACTAGAAGATCGCATTAAAGATGTACGTAAGAAGATTAGTGAAGAAACTAACACTTTCTTTAAAGGTAAGCTCGAACAGCGGTTATCCATGCTATCCGGCAGTGTCGGGATCGTATATGTTGGGGCTGACTCGCAAGTCGAACTAAAAGAAAAGAAAGATAGAGTTGAAGATGCTATCTATGCTGTGCAAGCAGCTTTGAAAGAAGGTATTGTGCCCGGTGGCGGTACTGCGCTTCTACAGGCTTCTCAAGCTATCAAAAGCAAAGGCTTAGGCTACGACATTCTGTTAAGTGCTATACGCGCACCGTTTAATGTTATATTGGACAACGCTGGCATTAAATTTTCTGGTAGCTTAACAACCAAGCACGACGGTATTGATGCTTCTACTGGTGAGCGCGTTAATATGATTAAGAAGGGTATTATTGACCCAGTGTTAGTTACTAAGACGGCTTTAAAGAATGCGGTAAGTGTTGCCACCACGATTACGTCTGCAGATTGTATAATCTCTAATATGCGTATCGATGCAAGCAATTAACCACTATATAGTAATACGTAAGATTAAAGAGGCGCCGGTGAAAGTTGGTGGCCTCGAACTTACGGAAGACCAGAACAAAGACGTGCGCTATTTAAAAGCTGAAATCGTTAGCGTTGGTGACAAAGTTACGATGCTAGCACCTGGTAATATTATTAGGTACGATAAGCACGCTGGTCACGGTATCGAATGGAACGAAGATTTGTTCCACGTTATTAACCTCGGGGATGTTGTCATTGTAGAATGAAAATAGAACCGAGTGACTTGCGCGATATGAATTTGTTTAAGTATTACAGGCTCGTTAGGAAATGGGCTTGTAAGACTTACGGCATAACAGATGCGGATCTTGAACTGCTTATCTATTTAGATTGCAAAGACAGGTTTACGCGTAATGATTTTATTAACGGTACATACACCTACGCGTGGGATAAAAGACGGTGGGAACGGTTACGTCAGAACGATTGGATCGAAGTATGGCGCCATAGGAATAAAACAACGATTAAATACAGTGTTTTTAAAGTGTCACAAAAGACGCGGAGATTGATAACACGCATGTACAATATAATGTTAGGCTACGAGGATATGCCTATAGGACCTTCAAGTAAGTTTTATAAAAACAAATCGTATACAGATAAAGTCTATAACAAGGCTATAGATGATATGATAAAAGATAAAGAACGATGATGTACTCTAAACCTATTACGCAAAGAGCTAAATGTAATTACGGCTCAATGCCTGCGACACAAGAAGTAACTATTGATGCTGGTGGTAAAACACCTGGTAACTTTGAAGCTTCACCAATGAAAATGAAAGGCGGCTGTGGCTGCGGTTGCGGAAAGTAATGTTTAAACTTAAGAACAAAGAGATGCTGTTTGGCATCAATAAAGAAGCGTCAGAACACGGAACACCAGTGTTTGAAAAGCAGTTAGGCGACGGCATACAGGCTGAAGCTAATCGTGACGGAACCATATTTGTTCAAAAGGGTTTGTCGCAAGACAAGGTTAATAAAGCTGTTGAACACGAAAAAGTACACCTTGACCAAATGGCTCAGGGTAAACTTGGTTACACCGCGGACACAGTAACGTGGAAGAAGGACACTCGTTCACCAGCCAGAGTATATACAAGGCAAACAATGCCTGAAGGTGCTCACGGATTACCGTGGGAAGCAGAAGCATATCAGAAAACTAAAAAATAACGGGGTTTACATCGGGCGTGTAGGAAAAGGAATCGCTACCTTATTTTATTGCCCGTCCCCATTTTCACTACATTATGGCATACGTACAAGAATCTTCACCTTTTAGAAAGCTGAAGAAAACAACAAAAGGTAAAGGACGCCACTTTCTAAGCGCTAAAGAAGGTGCTGGAATGACATCAGCGGGGCGTAAGGCTTACAACAGAGAGACGGGTGGTAACCTTAAGGCTCCACAGCCTAAAGGCGGTAAGCGCCGTACATCGTATTGCGCCCGCTCAAAAGGGCAAATGCAAATGCACAACATTAACTGTTCGAAAACACCGGACAAACGCATCTGCGCAGCACGCCGTAGATGGAACTGCTAATTTAACTTTTATTACCACGTAACCGACTTGTAACGAGTGAATAACGCGTAATAATAACCGTAACAATAATTCAATTATATTAAACCAAAAAAAATGAAAAAAGTGGAAGACGCAAAAGTAGAAAAGATCACAGCTGAAGAACTTGAAAAGCTTCAAGGCTTTGTGCAGGGAATGAACCAAGCTCAATTGAACATTGGTGGATTAGAAGCACAAAAAATGGAACTACTAAACCAAGTAGCCCAAATTAAAGAAATGCTAAATGAATTCCAAGCTGATTTAGAAAAATCTTACGGCAAAGTAAGCGTTAGCTTAGTTGACGGAACTATTTCTGAAGATGCAGATAATAAGGAAGATTAGTGTAGGAAAAGACTATAAGAATGACGCCATGCACTATTCTGTTGGACAGGAAGTGTATGGTGGTCATACTATAGTTAATATTATAGAGGAGGAAGCAAAGTACTCTATCTATATTCAGAAAGCTGATAATGTAATGCCATGGAAAGATTTTAATAAGAACATGGCAGTATCTGTAGAATACGATCTTAATTGGTAATGCAAAGCATATTTAACTTTATCGTGGCACCAAAGCACGGTAGATCTACATCGAAGAAAGATATAGGTGGCAAAGAGTTACTATTAAATACAGAAGTACAAAACCACCATTATACTAGCAGGTTAGGTGTTGTAACAAATACACCTTTAGCTATTGATTCAGAAATAAAAATTGGTGACGAAGTAATCGTTCACCATAACGTATTTAGACGCTTTCGCGACATTAGAGGTAAAGAAAAGAACTCTAAGGCATATTACAAAGAAGACGCATTCTTTGTGCAACCGGATCAGATTTATGCTTACAAAAGAAACACGGAGTGGCAAGCGCTAGATGGTTACTGCTTCGTTAAACCTATAGTAGCAAAAGAGACGTTTGATATGCATAACGAGCAGCCTGCAATAGGCATTGTAAAATATGCTAGTGGAGAGCTTGAAGAAGGTGCACTTATAGGGTTCAAACCCGGTATGGAATACGAATTTAATATAGAGGGCGAACGATTGTATCGTATACCCACCAATCAAATTACAATCGAATATGAGTATCAAGGAGACGAAAAAGAGTATAATCCTAGCTGGTCACAGAGCTGTTGATGAACTCATTAAAGTCGCGCAAGAGAAAATCATTACTAATACAGAAGATGATGTATCTGCAGACCGATTAAAAAACGCTGCTGCTACTAAGAAGTTGGCGATATTCGACGCATTTGAAATATTAAATCGCATACAAGAAGAAGAACGTATACTACAAAACAAACCAGCGGAAGAAAAGAAAGAAGCTTTTAAAGGATTTGCTGAAAGACGTTCTAAGTAATGTACGAGCAAAGTTTAGTTAAAACTGTAGAGCCCATAAAACTTACAACGGTACATCGTTACAACAAAAGTAAGAAATGGAAATACGGCTACAATAAAGAACACGACCTTATTGTATTAAGCAAGACAGGTCAGATAGGCGAGATTATTGAAATACAAAATCTTGTTATAGCTTTACCACCAGAGCCTAAGAACCTAAATAAAGGTTTAAACAAATGGGCCGTTCAGGAGTATCCTAAAGAGCTTAAAAACATTAAGAGCATATTCGATTGGCAAACATATCCAGATGAATTTAAGAACAAGTGGGAGAGTTATATTGATGAAGAATTCAACCGCCGTGATAACGGCTATTGGTTTTATAATAAAGGCAAGCGTACTTATATCACTGGCACTCACTACATGTACTTGCAGTGGAGTAAGATCGATGTTGGTAATCCAGACTACCGAGAAGCCAATAGACTCTTTTTTATATTCTGGGAAGCCTGTAAGGTTGATACAAGATGTTACGGAATGTGCTACCTTAAAAACAGACGGAGTGGATTCTCATTTATGGCATCAGGTGAAACTGTCAACCAAGCAACTATCTCAAGTGATGCCAGATTTGGTATCTTATCAAAGTCCGGTAGTGATGCAAAGAAAATGTTTACCGATAAAGTTGTACCAATTTCCCTCAACTACCCGTTTTTCTTCAAGCCTATACAAGATGGTATGGATCGGCCGAAGACTGAACTGGCATATAGGGTTCCTGCTTCTAAGTTAACACGTAAGTCAATACAATCGCAAGAAGAGAGAATACAACTCGAAGGCCTTGATACAACAATTGACTGGAAGAATACAGGGGACAACTCTTATGATGGTGAAAAGCTTAAGCTGCTTGTGCATGATGAGAGCGGTAAGTGGGAAAAGCCTGATAACATACTAAACAACTGGCGCGTAACTAAAACGTGTTTGCGTCTTGGTTCTCGCATCATTGGTAAGTGTTTAATGGGTAGCACATCGAACTCTTTAGACAAAGGTGGTAACAACTTCAAGAAGTTGTATTTAGATTCAGATGTAACCAAAAGAAACAATAATGGTCAAACAAAATCGGGATTGTACTCGCTCTTTATACCAATGGAGTGGAACTATGAAGGATTTATTGATGAGTACGGGCAGCCGGTATTTAATACACCTGAAGAAGAAGCTATAGACCCGCAGGGTGATAGCATCGAGGTTGGTGTTATAGATTACTGGGAAAATGAAGTTGACGGTCTTAAACAAGACCAGGATGCTTTGAACGAGTACTACCGCCAGTTTCCGCGTACCACAGACCACGCTTTCCGCGATGAAAGTAAGAATAGTATTTTTAACTTAGCAAAAATCTACGAACAGGTTGATTATAACGCAGACTTGCGTAATACTAATACTGTAACACGTGGGAGTTTTCAGTGGGAAAACGGAGTTAAGGATACTAAAGTAGTGTTTATGCCAAACCCATCAGGTCGCTTTAATGTGTCTTGGGTACCTGGTTTAAACTTACAAAACAAGTATACAGTTAAAAACGGTATCAAATACCCAGGCAACGAACACGTTGGTGCTTTTGGGTGTGATAGCTACGATATTTCAGGAACGACTGACGGCAGGGGTTCCAAAGGTGCATTGCATGGATTAACTAAATTCACAATGGAGGATGCGCCACCTAGTACATTCTTTTTAGAATACATAGCTAGGCCTCAAACAGCAGAGATATTTTTCGAAGACGTGCTTATGGCTTGTGTCTTTTACGGAATGCCAATACTTGCCGAGAATAACAAACCAAGGTTATTGTACCACTTTAAAAGAAGAGGTTACCGAGGTTATTCGATGAACCGACCTGACAGATTATGGAACAAGCTTTCCATAACTGAGAAAGAAATAGGTGGAATACCTAACTCTAGTATGGACATGAAGCAAGCACACGCTGCTGCTATTGAAATGTACATCGAAAACCACGTAGGTGTAATAACCGAAGGTGAATACGGTACAATGTATTTTAACGATACGCTAAACGATTGGTCTAAGTTCGATATGAACAACAGAACGAAGTACGATGCTTCTATCAGCTCAGGGCTGGCTATTATGGCTTGCCACAAAGATCTGTACAAGCCGATCGGTGAACAACAGAAAACAAAATTAAACCTAAAGATTGCAAGGTTCAGTCAAGACGGTTATACTTCAAAAATAATAAAATAACAATATGGCTAACGCAGTTGTAAGTAACTTTTTCCCCAGCCAAGTAGCTAGCGACCAAGAGAAGATGTCGCCGGAGTACGGCTTACAAGTCGGGCGAGCCATTCAAAACGAATGGTTTGATGGCAACCAGGGAAGTGTAAGATTTAGAAGTAATCAAGACAGCTTCCATAGTTTGCGTTTATATGCACGTGGTGAGCAACCCATACAAAAATATAAAGATGAATTATCTATTAACGGTGATTTATCTTACCTCAATCTCGACTGGAAGCCAGTACCTATCTTATCTAAATTTGTAGATATAGTTGTTAACGGTATTGCAGACCGGTCTTTTGATATTAAAGCATTCTCACAGGACCCATACGGCGTTGAAAAGCGCACAGCATATATGGATTCTATTATTAGAGACATGCAAACCAAGGAGCTTAATGATTACGCGGCTGAAGCATTTGGTATTAACTTATACGAAAACGATCCAGCGGCATTACCTGAATCTAAAGAAGAGCTTGAGTTACATATGCAGCTTAGCTACAAGCAAGGTATTGAAATTGCTGAAGAGGTTGCTATAAACACATTATTAGATGGTAACAACTACGATCTTATTAAAAGACGCGTGTACCATGACTTAACGACTATTGGTATCGGTGCTGTTAAAAATACATTTTCTGAATCAGAAGGTGTAGTAGTTGATTATGTTGACCCAGCAAACTTAGTATACTCATATACTGAATCTCCTTACTTCGATGACATCTATTATGTTGGTGAAGTAAAAACTATTCCAATTAGTGAGCTTAAAAAGCAATACCCTGGATTAACACAGGAAGAGCTAGAAAAAATTAAGGGCCAAGGTTCTCAAAATTTAACTGGCGGATGGAACAGAAGCGAAGTTACTGACAACCGTTACGATTCAAATACAGTTCAAGTATTGTACTTTAATTACAAGACGTACATGAACGAAGTCTATAAGATTAAAGAAACAGCTTCAGGTGCAGAGAAAGTAATACTACGTGACGACCAGTTTAACCCACCTGCAGATGCTGAGGGATTTGCTAAGGCCTCGCGTTCGCTAGAGGTACTTTACGAAGGTGCTATTATATTAGGCACTAGTACGCTACTTGAATGGGGCATTGCTGAGAATATGGTACGCCCTAAGAGTGATTACAATAAAGTAAAAATGAATTACAGTATTGTAGCGCCTAGAATGTATAAAGGACGTATTGAATCTATTGTAAGCCGTTGTACCGGTTTTGCTGATATGGTTCAGCTCACACACCTAAAGATGCAGCAAGTATTAGCTAAGATGATGCCGGACGGTGTTTATATGGATGCTGATGGTCTTGCTGAAATAGATTTAGGTAATGGTACAAACTACAACCCGCAAGAAGCGCTTAACATGTTCTTCCAAACGGGTTCTGTTATCGGTAGGTCATTTACACAAGAGGGCGATATGAACCCAGGTAAAGTGCCTATACAACCATTACAGACTGGCGCAGGTGGCCAAAAGCTACAAACGTTAATTCAGACGTATAACTATTACTTGCAGATGATTCGTGACGTTACAGGTCTTAATGAAGCTCGTGATGGTTCAACACCTGATTCAAGAGCGTTAGTAGGTGTGCAGAAACTTGCAGCTGCAAATTCTAATACAGCTACACGCCACATATTAGATGCAGGGTTGTTCTTAACAGCCGACACAGCAGAAGGGTTATCACTTAGGATATCTGATATATTAGAGTACAGCCCGTCACGTGAAGCGTTTATACAAAAGATTGGCGGTTTTAATGTAGCGACATTAAACGAGTTAAAAGAGCTGCACTTGTATGACTTTGGCATTGTGCTTGAGTTGTCGCCAGACGACGAACAAAAAGGCATGCTTGAGAACAACATTCAAACTGCATTATCAGCGGGATTGATTGACCTTGAAGATGCTATTGATATCCGTGAGGTTAAAAACCTTAAGCTAGCCAACCAACTGTTGAAGCTGCGCCGCAAGAAGAAACTTGAGCGTGACCAGCAAATGCAGCAAGAAAACATACAAGCACAGGCGCAAGCAAACGCACAAGCACAACAAGTTGCGGCACAAGCTGAAGTGCAAAAAGACCAAGCATTGTTCCAAACAAAAGCACAGCTTGAACAAATGAAAGCACAGATTGACCAGCAAAAAATGCAATCTGAAGTTCAATTAAAGAAAGAGCTTATGGCTTTGGAATTCCAGTACAACATGCAGCTTAAGGGCATTGAGGTTGACGGGCAGAAGCGAAAAGAGTCTGACAAAGAAGATCGCAAAGACGAAAGAACTAAAATGCAAGCGACTCAACAAAGTGAGTTGATTGATCAAAGAAAAAATGATTCACCACCTAAGAACTTCGAATCCTCTGGAAACGATATACTTGGCGGTGGGTTTGGCTTAGGTACCTTTGAACCTAGGTAATTATAGTAATAACAATTTTATAATATCTTATCATGAGTGAAGAAACTAACCAGATAGCATCTGTCGACGATGACGGTACTATCAAACTAGACTTACGACAAAATGCCGTTCAAGAGCAAAGCACAGATGAGGTTCCTGTACGCGACGAATCCGAAGTTAGCGAAGGAGTACCAGAGCAAAACGTCGAAGGGCCAGCTGCAGAGCCTGCCAGAGAAGAAGAAGAGGTCCCCGTTCAAGATGAACAACCTGTTCAAGAAGAGCAAGTAGAGCAAGAGTCTGTATTACAAGAGATTACAGACGAAGAGGTTGAAGAAGTAACAGATGAGTTACAAGAAGAGGTTGCGGAAGCAATTGCTGAAGCGGCTGTGACAGGTGTAGAATTACCGGAAAACATTCAAAAAGTTGTAGACTTTATGAGTGAAACAGGTGGTTCGTTAGAAGACTACGTAAAGCTTAACACTGATTACGCATCGTTAAACGAAGACCAATTGCTTCGTGAATATTATGAAACGAAGTACAGTGCGTACGACAGAGAAGACATCGACTTTTTATTAGCTGATAAGTTTTCTTACGACGAAGAGCTTGACGACGAACGTGAGGTGCGTTTAAAAAAGCTAGAACGCAAGCAAGCATTGTCAGAAGCTAAAAATCATTTAGACGGCTTAAAGTCTAAATACTACGACGAAGTTAAGATGGGTTCACGATTGAATCCTGATCAACAAAAAGCGGTTGAGTTTTTTAACCGTTATAATAAAGAGAGTGAAGAAGCGGCAAAAGTTGCTGAACGACAAACCAGTAGGTTTAAACAAGAAAGCGCGAAAGTGTTCAACGAAAAGTTCGAAGGTTTCGATTATTCAGTTGGGGACAAGAAGTACCGCTTTAAGGTTAATAATACAGGCGAGGTTAAAGAGACTCAAGGTGACATTAACAACTTTATCAAGAAGTTCTTGAACGAAAAGGGAGAAATGAAAGACGCCAAGGGTTATCATAAATCGCTGTTCACAGCTATGAATGCTGATCAAGTTGCACAGCACTTTTACGAGCAAGGCAAAGCCGATGCAGTAAAGGATAGTATGTCCCGCACCAAGAACGTGAATATGAATCCGAGAGGGGTTCATGAGGAAGTCACGGCATCTAACGGTTGGAAAATACGTGCAGTTGACAGTGGGCAAAGCTCTTCTAAGCTCAAAGTGAAATTCAAAAAATAATAATCCATAAAAAAATAAAATTATGGCTTTTGCAACTACGCCAACTAGTTTGGCTAACTTGTCTCACCTTACTCCTCGCCCTGTAAAAGGGTTGTTTGGTGACAACTACTTGTCTGTGGCTGACATGGACTTTACACAACAATTCCTTCCTGAAGTTTACGAAAAGGAAGTAGAGCGCTACGGAAAGCGTACTGTAGGTGGATTCCTACGTATGGTCGGTGCTGAAATGCCAATGGCTTCTGACCGTGTTGTATGGTCTGAGCAAGGTCGCTTGCACGTTGCTTACGACGGGCTAGGTACCAACAACGCTGCTGGTGCGACACTTTCGCAAATTACTGGATTGCCTACTGGTCACTTATTGGGCGTGGGTATGACTTTAGTTGTATCTAATGGTACAGTTACTGCTAAGGCTCGCGTTAAAGCTATCGCTGCAACTGCTGTTACTATTGCTGTATACGGTGAAGTTGACGGTCTTCTTCCAGCTGCTCTTAACAACAAATCTGATGCTTCTATCAAGTGTTTTGTTTACGGTTCTGAGTATGGAAAAGGATCAGGCGATGTAGGTAACTCATTCGATGCTTCTTTCACAACTTTCGAGAACAAGCCTATCATCTTGCGTGATAAGTACAGTGTTAACGGTTCTGACGTTGCTCAGATCGGTTGGGTTGAAGTTACGACTGAAGCTGGAACTGGTGGTTACTTATGGTACTTGAAGTCTGAGCACGAAGCTCGTCTACGTTTTGAAGACTACCTAGAAATGTCTATGGTTGAAGCTGAAAAATTAGGCGCTCCTGTAGATGGTAACGATACTCGTAACACTGCATTCGGATCTGCAACACAAGCTGGCGTTCCTGCTACAACAGGTTCTGAAGGTATGTTTGAAGCTATCGGAACTCGCGGTTTGGTTTACAACGGTGTTGATTTTGGTGGATCTGGCGGTTTAGGTCAATTCGACGAGATCTTAGCTGAGCTTGATAAGCAAGGTGCTATTGAAGAGAACATGATGTTCTTGGATCGCGCAACTTCTTTGGGCATCGACAACATGCTTGCTGCTCAAAATTCTTACGGAGCCGGTGGTACTTCTTACGGAGTATTTGATAACTCTGAAGATATGGCGTTGAACTTAGGTTTCTCTGGATTCCGTCGCGGTTCTTACGACTTCTACAAGACTGACTGGAAATACTTAAACGATTCAACTACTCGCGGATCTATCGGCGATATTGAAGGTGTTATGGTTCCTGCTGGTACTTCTACTGTATACGATGAGCAATTAGGATCGAACATTTCTCGTCCGTTCTTGCACATCCGTTACCGTGCTAACGAAGCAGAAGATCGTCGCATGAAGTCTTGGATCACTGGTTCAGTTGGTGGTAACTTCACTAGCGCTAATGATGAGATGAACGTACACTTCTTGTCTGAGCGTACACTTTGTGTACAGGCTGCTAACAACTTCGTATTGTTGAAGTAAGCTTATAATATTGTCCTCGGCTTCGGCCGGGGGCATTATTCTTTTATCTATTTAATTATATCATATTATGGCAACAGCTAAAAAACCCGCAGCTAAGAAGGCTCCGGTTAAAAAAGAAACTACAGTAGAGACACCAGAAGTGTCGTTTGAAACGGCAACAGAAATGCCTCCACTGCCAAAAAAATCTAAGTGGGAATACAAAGATCGTTTGTACGAACTAACTGAGCGTAAAAAACCTTTAATATTTACACTACCCGCTTTACATTCCGCTAAAAAACCCTTACTTTGGTTTGACGAAGAAAAAGGTTACCAGCGCGAAATCAGGTATGCTACCAATCAGCGTTCTTGTTTTGTTGATGAACAAGAAGGGCCAGCGACACTGGGCCGCATCGTCTTTAGAGAAGGAATGTTAAATGTACCTAAAGAAAATGTTGTTCTGCAACAATTGTTATCATTGTACCACCCGTTTACAAGCAAAGGCGTTATTAAAGAATACAAGCCTGATACAATTGCGGAAAGCCAAGTAGGCTGGATCGAGTTAGAGCTCGACGCTATGAATGCTGCTAAATCAATGGATATTGATGAAGCTGAAGCAATTTTGCGTGTAGAATTCGGTTCTAAGGTATCTGAGATGAGTTCTAAGGAGCTTAAACGCGATTTACTTGTGTTTGCACGTAATAACCCTCATTTGTTCATAGAACTAGCCAATGATGAAAACGTACACCTACGTAACATCGGTATTAAGGCGGTTGAACAAGGATTGATTGCATTATCACAGGACCAAAGAACATTCAGTTACGCTAACACAGGGCGGAAACTAATGACGGTGCCATTTGACGAGCACCCATACTCAGCACTTGCGGCTTACTTCAAAACAGATGAAGGAATGGAAGTACTGAACACTATAGAAAAACGATTATAAAACAACAGTGGGGGTTACTAAGGTAGCCTCCACTTTAATCAAATAATAATATGAGCGTAAGCGTAGACACTGTTTATCAACGGGTATTAAGTATACTCAATAAAGAGCAACGAGGGTATGTTACGCCTCAGGAATTCAACCTGTTTGCCAATCAAGCGCAAATGGATCTATTCGAGCAATACTTCTATGACATTAACCAGTTTGGCAGAATGCATGGAAACGACACGGAGTTCTCCGACATGCTCAACATTCTTAATGAAAAAATAAACCTATTCGAAGTTACGGCTGCTATGACGCACGCCGGTAACGGCTTATGGACTGTTCCTAATAATTTGTACAGAATAGGTACTATTATTTATAACAATATAGAGGTAGAGCGCATTAATAAAAACGAATTTTTATACATTAACGCAGCTCCTTTAACAAAGCCTACTGACGCTAGGCCTGTATTTGTAGCAGACTCTACTGGTTATAAAGTGCACGGCACAGCACCATTAACTTCAGGTGTTACGTGTAACTATATTAAAAGACCTGCAACCGCAGAATGGGCATACACGGTAGTTAACGGTGTTGCGCAATACAACGTATCTAATGCTACTAACTTTGAGCTGCACGCTTCGGAAGAAACTGAACTGGTAATGAAAATACTAGAACTAGCGGGTATATCAACGCGCGAATTACAAGTGTATCAGATAGCAGCACAAGAAGAGGCCAAAAACACTCAACAAGAAAAATCTTAATAAATGGGGCTAATAAATCAAACTAGCGAACTTTACTACGAAGGAGCAGACGGTAACTGGAACAGCGGTGATGAAGATTACGGTAATTACCAGTTTGTTAGCCTTAAAGACATGGTGAATAATTTTATGATAGCCTATGTTGGCGAAGATAAAATTATAAGCAAAATAAAGCGTACAGATGTTGCGTTTCACGCACAGCGTGCTATTCAAGAATTTAGCTTTGATACTTTACCGTCACAAAAAGCTTTAGAGGTAGAAATACCACCAGCGCTGTACATGATACTACCACAAGACTACGTAAACTATGTTAAGGTATCTTGGGCGGATTCAAACGGTATAGAAAGAATTATATACCCTACGCGCAACACTAGCAATCCTAATGCCGTTAACCAAGACAGCAACTACGAATACCAGTTTGATAGCAACGGCAAAATGGTTTTAGCTAATGAATCTGTAACGTTAGCCAATTTCAACTCGGCTTACTACTCTTCCAGTACATCGTCTAATAATCAAAACACTCTTACAGAAAGCGAGTTGTTTAATCTTTACAGATACGGCAGACGCTACGGGCTATCGCCAGAAGAAGCGCAGGGTAATGGCGTTTTCTACATTGACCAGTTAAAAGGTATTATGCACTTTAGCTCTAACTTAGTTAACCAAATTGTAACACTAAAATACATTAGTGATGGGTTAGGCACTGATGAAGAGATGCGTGTACATAAGTTTGCTGAGGAAGCTGTATATAAGTATATTGCTCACGCTGCACTAGGTGCTAGAGCAAATACTCCGGAGTACCAGATTGCTAGATTTAAGAAAGAAATGGTTGCTGCTAAGCGCAATGCTAAGCTACGCATGTCCAATCTTAAAATATCGGAGCTAGCGCAAGTAATGAGAAATCAATCCAAGTGGATTAAACACTAATATATGGCTAAGCTACAGCATACATTTGTCCAGGGTAAGATGAATAAAGACCTTGATGAAAGGTTGGTACCCAATGGGCAATACCGCGATGCTCAGAACATTCAGATAAGTTCTTCTGAAGGCTCTGACGTAGGCGCTGTTGAAACTATACTAGGTAACACTAAACAAAACAATAAACCAGGTGGCGGTACCTGGCAAACCACAGGTAGTGGAACAACTCCGTTTGGCTTAACTAACACTAAATGTATTGGCACAGTACGCGATAGCCAAAACGAAAAGATATACTGGTTCCTAACTAGTAATACCGTTGATGCTATACTCGAGTACGACCAAGCAACAGGTATTGTCACGCCGGTTCTGGTTGATGCCAATAACGTATTAAACTTTAGTGCTAACAACTTAATTACAGGCGTTAACATACTCGATGGGATGCTGTTCTGGACAGATGATTTGAATGAGCCTAGAGTAATTAATATAGCTAAATTTAAGGCTGGGTCTGCTCAAAGTGGTGACGCGTTAACCTCGCACACACATGTTTATGGCGACGCTGATCCTTCTACTAGAGATTTTATAGCAACAGATATAACAGTAATTAAATCTGCACCGATTAAAAGACTAACTGTTAAAGCTTTTTCATCGGCAATACCGTCCGTACAACCGACCTTATCTTTGCCTAATGGTAATTTCAGAGGTGTGGGAGTAAACCCAATAACATTAAACGCTGTAAACTTAAGCGGTAAAGTAGCTGGGAATACTATAGCGTTAGCATGGACCAGCCAAAATATACAATGGGCTGGCGATAAAGGTCCTGATTGCAAGGTGATACTTAAGTACGAAATTAATGAAGATGACGGCACGGTAACAAAATACCAAGTCATAGGAGTATTTGGATCAAGCAGTAACCTAACTAATTCGTCAGGCACATTAACTATCAGTAGCTTATCCGATAATATAGTCGATAGCGCTGTCGTGTGGACCATGCTTCGCACGGAAGACGAGCCTATATTTAAAAATGATTTTCCAAGATTTTCGTACAGATACAAATTTACAGATAGTCGCTATTCCCCGTACGCTCCTTTTACGAAGCCGGCTTTTGTGCCCGGCCAGTTTGAGTATTTAAGTAGAGACGGCTACAACCTGGGTATGGATGACAATACTCGTATAATATATATAAGCGGATTTCCAGGATCTACTGGTAACACAATACCTGCGGACGTAGAAGAAGTGGAAATACTTTATAAAGGTAGTAGGTCTAATAATGTTTATTTAGTAAAGTCTTTTGACCGCGCGCTTATAGATGCTGTCAATCCTTATAATACTACTGTTACTACTGATTTATTAGGTAGAGTTATAGAAAGTTCACAGCTATTAAGACTATTTGACGCCGTGCCTAAGAAAGCTAAGTCTCAAGAAGTTATAGGGAATCGTGTAATATATGGCAACTACCTGCAGAACTATGATGTTGTAAATTCCGATATTAATATAGTCGGCACACAAAGTAATACAACACATTCTTCAGTAGGCCTCGGTAAAGAATCTGTTAAATCTGACAGAACATACCAAATAGGCGTTACTTTTTTAGATGATTACGGGAGAGAATCCCCTGTATTTACCTCTCCAGGCGGAGCCGTGGCTGTGGATAAAACCAACGCTAGCAAAGTAAATGCCGTAATCGGCAGTATATCCAGCGCCTCTACAACGCCTTCTTGGGCTACTAAGTTTAAGTTTTATGTTAAAAACTCGACTCCCGAATATTACAATTTAGGATTAGACCGCTACTATTCAGCAGAAGACGGTAACGTGTGGTTAAGCTTCCCTTCAAGTGAAAGAAATAAAATACAAGATGGGGATTATATAAATCTTAAGAAGCAGCACGATTCAGATATACCGGTTAGTGAAGATAATAGGTACAAAGTACTTGACATATCAAACGAGGCACCTCCACATATAAAAAACGTAAAAACGGCTATAGCTAGATCCGCGGTTAAAGCTTACAAACCGTCTAGTGTATTATCCAGTGGTTTCATAGTCGGGGATAATAGAATAAAATTTTACGGACCTTTAGATAGCATAGCTACCGATTCAAACAATACTCCAGACTCTTTTTCAAACGCTAATTTTTTCAACAATTTTAAGCAAGGCGGCCATGTTAGCTTCACCACATCTGCGGGGGCTCAGGAATCCGACACTTATAAAATAGTATCTGGCGGGCCAACCGGCGCTATTACCGAAATAGGTGGCTTAAGTATGGGTATCTATGAGGTTGTTTTGGACAAAGGTATAGTGCCTGGTGATGCTTGGCTGCAGGGGTTGAATGATGGAGACGAGTTCCGCATGACTGTTTTTGAGGATAAGAATAGATTTTTACCGGAATTTGAAGGTAAGTTTTTCGCTAAGATAAACCCTAACGCTACGTTTATTAAAAATGTAGAGTCTGCTTTTGCGGTGCCCGGAGCCGAAAATCTTGTTATAGATACTTCACTACAACTACTAAAATCCACCCTAGGGGTTATAACTTCCGGAACATTTTTAGTGTCAACCGTAGACGTTTACAACCCCGATCGCGCCCACTTAGGCGTTGGCACATATACTCCATTACTGCCTGGTAACAGCACGGAAGAAGACAAATTTGATTTAGCAGCAGCAAGAACCGAAGCGGTAGCTACTAATAAGCCTTTTAAAGCTGTTATATATTATGAAAAACTAGTAACAGGGGCTAAAATAAAATTTGGGTATATTGACGGCACACAAAGCGCTGATTTTTACACTATAATAAACACTGATACTACCTCCATTGCTGGACTTGGTGACTATAACAGGGACGGCAATAATGGAGACGGTGTTGCCACTAGGTACACACTAGACAGGGACTTCGACGACACGCAATACGGGGGAACACCAAGTATTGCTCAAATTGGCAAAATATTAGTATACAGACAAGATACTACTACAGATAGAGTTATAAACTCATCTACTAACCCCGCTATATTCGAAACTGAACCTGATAAGTTAGCAGACTTAGATATATTCTACGAGGCATCAGGCTTTAGAAACATTAGTACCGTGAAAACACCCACTGCTATAGACTGGAGTAACTGCTATTCTTTCGGTAATGGCGTAGAATCTGATCGCATAAGAGACGACTTTAACGCGCCCGTTATAGGCAAAGGGGTAAGAGTGTCAGCTGTTTTAGAAGAGCCATACAGGGAAGAGCGTAGAAGCTCCAGTATGATATTCAGCGGTATATTTAACTCTATAAGCGGTATTAACAATACCAACCAGTTCTTACTAGCCGAAGATATAACACAAGATTTAAACCCGACAAACGGTAGCATACAGAAGTTGCATGCTAGAGATACCGACCTAATCGCTTTATGCGAAGACAAATGTTTTAGAATACTTGCCAACAAAGATGCTTTATTTAATGCCGACGGCAATACTAATGTTACATCGAATAAAAACGTCTTAGGGCAAGCTGTACCGTACGTTGGCGAGTTTGGTATATCTAAAAACCCTGAGTCTTTTGCAAGTTACGGATTTAGAGTTTACTTTACAGACAAAGCTAGAGGTGCTGTTATTAGACTGTCAAGAGACGGCATTACAGAGATATCTAGCAAGGGAATGACTGATTACTTTGAAGACGGTTTAAAGTCCACCACAAGTGCTTTAATCGGCTCCTACGACGAGCAGAACAGTTCTTACAATATACGTATAGGTGCCGAGCAGGTGTCGTTTAAAGAAACAGTTGATGGATGGTCTACACGATTATCTTACGCACCTGAGTTTGCAATTTCACTTAACAATGACTACTACAGTTTTAACAATGGCGAAATTTGGGAGCATTCAAGCACCACCAGATCAAACTTTTACGGTGTACAAAAAGCAACAACTATTAAGTCTGTATTCAATGATGCCCCCACAAGCGTTAAAAACTTTAAGACTCTCTCGTACGAAGGGGCCGAAGGGTGGACCGCTAGCGTTGTTACAAATAAACAAAGCGGAACAGTAACTACGTGGAAAGAGCGCGAGGGTATGTATTTTAATTACATAATGGGTGACGCTACTACGTTGGCTAACATTGATACGAAAGAGTTTAGCGTGCAAGGTATTGGCAATGTTCTTACCCACCCAGCTGCTACAACAATTATTATAAATGGAGAAATAAATACTTCTTTACAACCCGGGGACATTATATATTCTCCGAATGGCGTTACTTCCCCCGCTGTATTACGTGTAATAGGAACGGTGGCATCTGTAAGTAGACCAAACCAAATAACATTAACAAGTAACGCTCCCTCACCTGCTCCAGCGCCGGGGAATTTTATGTTATTTGCTAAAGATAGCCGAGTAAACACTTCTGGGCTGTTGGGGTATTATGCGGATATTGAATTTTCAATTACCAGCAGTAATAAAAAAGAGTTGTTCGCGGTTAACTCTGAGATATTTATCAGCAGCGAATAATACGTAATAATAACTTATAAACTAATTAAATATGCTAGGAGATATATTTGAGGGTGCGGTGAAATTCGGCGCTTCATACATCGGCGGTAAAAAAAGGCTAGCTAGAAGAGAAGAGGCTCAGGGGGCGTACGACGCTTCTATGCGGGACTATTTTGCTCAAGACACGTCTAACTTGTACTCTAACTTAGAGAATACAATGGAAGACCTTACTGTCAATACGCAAGCGGCAGATTTCGCAGCGCAGCAACAAGCGCAGGGGTTGTCTAATATAATGGGCTCTATGAATCAAGCTGCTGGTGGCAGCGGCATCGCGGCATTAGCGCAATCATTAGCTAACCAGCAGTCACAAAACGCGCAGCAAGCTTCAGCTAGCATTGGGCAGCAAGAATCAATGAATCAAAGATTAACGGCCCAAGAAGCGGGTAGATTACAAACAAGGGAAAGAATGGGTGCCGAGCAGTCAAGAGGCCTTAAGGCACAGTTGCTTGGTGAAGAATTCCAAATAGACGCTAATGAATTAGCATCTAGCGAAGCAGCTATACAAGCCGCTAGAGCCGCTAGAGCTGAAGCCGCGGGGCAATTTGCAGGCGGTGTAGGATCTTATATTTCACCAGACCCCGAAGTGGTCGCTGATGTTGCTAAAACTGTAATACCAAGATAGTGATGGCAAAGCAACAAGGATCAGGGGTGGTAGCAGCGGCACGTAGAGTGTCAGACACGCAAGGTAGATTTCAAGATGTAGGTGGTAGGTTTTCGACTGGCTATAGTAAAGCTATGGAGGCCAAAAAAGCGCGCGAAGCTAAAGCGAAAGAAGGCATATCTAGGGCTAATGCTTTAATGGACGGGTTTAAAGACGACATTGATTACATGTCTTTTACCCTTGAAGAGGGCAAGCTAGTTAAGGATCAGGTAGTAACTTGGAGGAATAGCTACGCTAATCTAGCAAGCCAAGCGGCTAAAATAGAAGACAAGACTAGTCCGGAATATCAAAGTTTAATGGACGAAATGAGTGGCTATAAAAACCGTTTAGTTTCTTTAAAGAATAATATTGACGGAAGACAGCAACTAAAAGCTGATTTTAAAACGGAGCTTAACGATTATTCAACAGCAGGTTTTAACGATGAAGCAATAGCTAAAGCTACCGTTATGGCTGCAATGCCATTTTCTGGTGTAAACGACAGGGGCGAACTTATGTGGTCTGACGAAGGTCTTGGTGAGTTTTCATCTACTGGTTTTAAAATGCCGGCGTCTAATAAACCTGCTAAGCAAGCCGCGGAAAAAATCTTTAACGAGGTTGAGCGCCAGTCTAGATCGCGCGGCCCACTAACAAAAGCATTAAAAGAAGGATTAAGAAATAGTGTAAACGCCAGCATTGGTAACGATAAAAACCTTTTAAGCTTTATAGCAGATAATCAATTTGAAATTTTTAAGTTTGATGACTTAGACCCAGAAGCTGATATTAAGGAACTTCGCGAAACTGTATTAGATAGACTAATGAATGGTTTAGAAAGTACAAGAGGAAGTGCATTAGCTAAACCTTCCGGTACCGGAGGCGGCGGCAGTCAATCAGCTGCTATGCAGGAAGCGGCTGCTTCTTGGGATAATGCTACAAGTGCATGGAGCGGCAATAATATGTTTTCTTTAAAAACCGCTAACGGTGAAAAATTAACATTTAAACCTACGGGAGCGGCTAATAAATGGGATGTGTTTGTTACTAATAGCAAAGGTGTCGCTACTTTGTACCAAGGCGGGAAAAGAGTAAATTCGCTAGCCGAAGTGCAAGCGTTGTTTGGCTATAAATTTTAATAAATAATATTCACATGTATAAAAACGGTGAAGACACAATTTCAATTGCAGAAGCTACTTCTTCTGCTGACCTATTAGGTTTATCTGTTGAAAATTGGGCTAACGAATACGGTTGGTCATTAGAGGGAAAGACAACGGTTCCGGGGGAAACGACTCCACCGACGGAACCAGTAAAAGAAACGGCCGCTGGGGATTTCAGTTTGGCCGATACTTCATTGGAGTCACCCGAAGCTAACCCTTACTTACTTACTTTAGAAGACTTAGAGGGATCAGAAGAAGACGTATACGATCGCTTAAACAGCAAAATGAGAGCGATAGGTATTAAGCTAACAGAAGAAGGCTTAGGCACGAACAAAATACGCTTACAATCTATACAGGAATACGACCCAAAGACCAACCCTAGAGCCTATGTAAAAAGAAGCTTAAAAGACGATAACAGAGAGCAAGTGCTTGCTGATTTTAATTCTTTTATAGAGCAATATGCCGATGAGAATTATGCAGCGCAATTCGCTGAAGGACGCGAAGACTTACTGAAAGAATACGAACAGGGTCTTAAAAATGTTAAAATAAGTGACGAGGAAGTTGAAGATAGCTTAATAGCGGAAAAAGCCGCTAAGTGGCGGAAAATGGATACACTCGATTTTGGCATGGGGCAGCGATCCGAGATAACCTTAAAAGAAAGCGACTTTGACAGTCCTGAGGAATTTAAAGCGTACCAAAACTGGAAAGAAACAGGGCTTATTGAGCCGTCCAGTACTGAAGTAGCTAATGCTAAAGTTGATATGCTCGAGGCTAAAAAGTCTAAAGTTAGCCAAGGTTATATCAATGCCCTACCCAGTGAAGATAGAGAGGCCCTTGAAACAGTTACTGCTAAAAACAAATTGGACCTACAGATACGCATCGGCAACTTAGAAAGCGAAAAAAACAGCCTTGAGGCAAACAATTTTGCTTTAACTAACGATATTAAAGCGTACGAAGAAAACCCAACAGAAGAAGGCTATTTAGCTATTAAAAGAGACGCAGCTGCTTTAATAGAGCAAGAAAGCGATTACAACTCTTTTTTAGATACACTGCAAAGCGAAGAAACGCAAATAGCCCTTCGCGCTACACAAGACTTTTCAAAAACTTACAACCTAGTAAGCAAGCTAGGTGTTAACTTTAAAGACCTTGCTATTAACATAGGTTACGGTGCTTATCAAATAACTAACGCACTTGGTGCCGCGAAACTTGCAGCGATTATCCCCGGGGTGGGTATAGGCGAAGCGTTCGAAGCAGGTATAAAAACAGCGGAGCAAAACGCTAAGGAAATACTGCAGGGTGCAGAAAAAGAAAAAGGCAGGCTATCACAAGGCGTAGCTTTTGAAGATATAGATTTATCTAAACCGAGCACACTAATCAATTGGGCGGGTAATACGGCGGTACAAGCTATACCTTCATTAACTATGGCTTTCACAGGGCCGGCTGCAATGCCTTTATTCTTCGCAAGTGGGTACGGTAGCAAAGCTGCTGAATTAGCTACACAAGAATACGCGGCTGCGGATAGAATGCTGGCCAATAAAAAGCTTTTAGTTTCAGGTACATTAACTGACGAAGAAAGACTTAGTATAGAAGCACAGATGGATGCTGACGCTGAAATTGTTAACATGCCTCTATGGAAGGAGATGTCTGTGTCCGCGATTTCCGGTGCTGCGGAAGTTGTATTTGAAAGGCTAGGTACTATGGCTATTTTGAAAGGCGTTAACAAGGCTGTGAACCCATTACGCCCACAAATAGCTAAGGCTGTTGCTAAATCAGCTAACCAAGAAGGTTTGACTGAAGCAGCCACTGAGATAACTAACAATTTTGCCTCTATCTACATATTAGGTGAGGATAAAAATATAATGGACGGTGCTTTAGAATCCTACGCTGGCGGTGCATTAATAGGTGCTCCGTTACAGTTAAAGCAATCTTTACCCGCGGTTTATAAGAATCTCGCGCATCAGTACATGACGAATGCTGAGATAGAGGCGTACCGGAGCAAAATAGAAAAAATTAAAGAGCTGTCAGGCTTGGAGAACATAGATTCTTTGCTAAACCCAGCGGCCCCTTTGCCTAAAAATATTAGTCCTGAGATTAAACAACTAATTGAAGAGGTCCAAACCGAAGGCGAATTGCTGGAAGACAACGCAATATCAAGAATGAACTCTAGATTATCTGCTGAAGATTTAGCGGCAGTCGGTGAGGCAAACCTAAAAATGCGCCAAATTAACCAGAGGCTTATTAGCCTAGCGGAATCGGGTGCTAGCATTGCGGAAATTGATGCCGCTAAAAATACATTGCAAGAACAGTTTGATAATTTATCAAGCCAAAGAGAAGCAATTCTAACCGATAATTCAGGGCAAAGAAAGGCAGCAAGGCATAATGCATCGTTGAAAGTTAGTATAGACGCTAAAACAGCATTTGAAGTGGCGTTTAAGCAAGAGCTAGCCCAAAAGCAAGCTATGTCTGGTGCTAGATTTGATAAGTTAGATGATGTTTCTAAAAACAAATATTTAAAGAAAGCAAAAGAATCAGGTGCTGAAAATATAAATCAAGCTGCTAAACTTGAGTTTTTTATTGAAACAAATAAAAAACAACTAGCAGTAGATGAAGCCAATGCTAGGAATCTATTAGAGGAACTTGGCTTAACAAATCAAATTATTTCATTGTCAGACGCTGAATTTAGAAAGAAATTTCCCAAAAGCGACAAAAATACAGACGCATTTATAGATGATGCTACAGGCGATATATACATAAACGTAGACAAGTCCGCGGCAAGCGGTAAAGTAGCTGTTTATTCACACGAATTACTACACGCAGTAGCTAAGCAATCTATAGGTAATGACGCGGCTAATAAAGCTGGTGAAAAGTTGCTTAACTGGCTAGAAAATAACACTACTGAAACTTCAGCTTATATTAAAAATAAGTTAGATTTCTTTTACAAAGAAGGCGATGTAAAAGATGCTGCGTATTATGAAGAGGCGATGAACGCCCTTTCAGATTATATAGCAGAGGGTAATAAAGTAGATTTAGGCGCACTTACACAAATTAATTTGTTCCTTAACAAAGTATTTTCAAAGTCCTCACCACAATTAAGCATAGAAGACGGAGCTCAAACGTTCGCGTTTATAGCAGAGTACGCGAATAAAAATCGCAACGCTAAAACAAAAGCAATTATAAAAAACTTTGTTGACGAAGCTAAAGGTTTAGACGAAGAAGAAGCCCCGGTTAGTAACAAAAAATCTAAATCGCTACTTAGCGATATTAACGCTCTTGTACCAGAATCTGTGCAAACACAGGAGCAGTTCTTTGACCGTAAAGTATTCAACCCCATATACAACGACGGTAAGCTACATCCGGCTATAGCCAATTATATTCGCTCGCGCTCTGTAAGTAAAGAAGAAGCACAAAAAATTATAGAAAGTGTTGGTGATCGTTTAATTAACTTTAACCCGGAAGCTAAGCGTAAGTCAGGCGATGCTAGAATAACATTAGGCGAGTTTATATTCTCTAATGTTAACTTCGGAAAGTTGGATGCTCGTAAAGCATTATTTGAAGAAGGGCAGGAACGCGCTCAAACAGAAAGTACAGATAGCGAAACAGCTAAACAAGTAGTAGCTAGGGAGGACGCATCCACCCCCGTGGCTGAAAAACCAGTATATAAAAGCTTAATACAAAGACGCATTGTTGATGCTGATGTATTAAAATCTATAAAAGCTAAAGTTAAATCAACCGTGCGGGTTATGAAAACACGCATGGACGAGTCCGTTTCTAAGAACGTTACGGTAAAGCCTTATATTGCGGAGCTTCGCAAAGCTATGGGCAAGCAAGCTGACATCGACTTAAAGAAAGCTATGGGTGGCAAGAAAGACGGTCAGCTCCGTAAATTCTTATTACGCAATAAAGCGGCTATACTGGAAAACATGACCACCACTTATCTTATGACAGCAATGCCAAATGCTATTCAAAAGAAAGTTGACGGTGTATGGACAAGTGACTGGAAAGGCAAAAAGATTGATAGAGAGTCTGTAGACACAGACAAAGCAGGGCGTACATCAGGCGCAGAGCTTGTTAGAAGACTGCCTAATGCGTCAACTAGATTATCGGATGCTGATTACTTGTCTAATATTTTAGACGCCTCAGGGGCTCCTATACGCGGCCGTAAAGAATCTTTAGCAAAAGCTATATCGGAAGAACTTTCATTTGATATTATCAATGATGCTTTGCAAGACCCCAACAGTAAGATTAGGAAAGCTTATGAGAGCAGACAAGAGCTTTTAGGTGCTGAGTTAAGTGACGCTTTTGTGCAAGAGGTAGCGAGGGATGTTGAAAGAGGCAGTGTAAAAAGATCTGCATCTATAAGAGCCATGTCTCCTGAGCAAAGAATGGCATGGGAAAGCAAGCGAGATGAATTTTCTAAACGAATGGTCGGCGTAGATGAAGACTATTCTGTGCGTTCAATTAGAAATGATTTAAAAGCAGTATACGGCGACACGTTTACCGCTAAACAATATTCTGATTTAGCCAAAGACTTACTTAAAATATTTAAATCTATAAAAAGAATAGATATAAAAGAGTTAGGTATTGCTAAAGAAGACATTTCTGATATACTTAAAGAGATTGACAATGACATCGACTTTGTAGAAAACGTTCATAAAATGACTGGCGCTTCTGCTACTGTTGCCGATTTATTTAGAAGTAGAGCTAAAATAGCGGAATCTAAAGAAGCGATTGTTGACATACTAAAATTAAACAATGTACCCGCTGCGGTGGCTAAATCTTTTATGGCCCGCACATTTGCTAACTCCGGCAGAATCGGCGTGTTTAAAAAAGACGGTACCGTTAAGAAAGACTCTAGGCAAGATTTCTTTTATAATGTAGCGGACGTACAGAGCGCTCTTGTAGGCGAAGGCAAGCTTTACACACAAGAGGAATGGGATAACGCTGAAACAATGGCAGCAAGCGCTGACGTTAAAGCAAGCTACTTGAATGGTAAGTTTGAAAATTCCGCTGAATTGCAGGCGCAAGACGCAGCTACAGCAAATGCAGCATGGGAGCTAACCAGCACTATAGTTAAAGGGCTTAAAAACTACAGTCCAGATGTCCAGGCAATGGTTATTGCAGCGATGAATTCCGGTACAAATACAGTAGCTAGGGTAGCTGCTCCGGTTACGCATATAGCTGAAGGTGCAACTTCTAAAAACACTAAAAGTTACAGATACGAGCATGCCACACCAGCAAGAGCTATTCTAGCATTAATGTTTAAAAGCTACGTACAAGGTGGCAAATCTATAGACATGGACGCTCTTAAGGCTGATTATAAGGTAGCTATTATACCGTTAGCTATGGACAAAGTTGTTACTGCCGCCGGCTTTGCTGCTCGTCAGGCTATTGGCTATGTTCCCGGACAAACACCTTGGTATAAAAGATATTACAACATATTTACTTTAGGTAAAATCCAATACGCTTTAAAGCCTTTTGCAGGCGGTGAATTAATAGGTGAAAAATACGCTAAAGCTTACAATACTAAACAATCTTTTGACGTTAACTCTAAACAGTATTTAAAAGCTGTTAAAGACGTTAAGGCTGTAGAAACTACCAAAGCGTCTAAATCTATAGATACTTCGCTGAGCAAAGAGTTTAATAACATACTAGAGCGCAAAACAGGTGTTGAAGCATTCAAAACATTCTCAGCCGTTCAAGCGCAGAAGCGTGGGGAAAAGAAAGGTAGATTTAAATTCTTTATTGCGCCGAGCGTTGATGATTTTAGAGGCTTAGTTAACTATGCGTTTGCTGGTAAAGGTAAACAGGGTGAAGCTGATATGAAATGGCTCGAAGATAACCTAATGACGCCTTACGCTAAAGGTATTGCCGCTATTAATGGTATACGCCAGCAAATAAAACGCGACTTTAAAACCGCAGTTAAAGCATTTCCTAAGCAGTACCAGTTGCTAAATAAGGAGATCGGAAAGACAGGTTTTACTTATGATCAAGCTGTTAGAGTGTACCTGTGGGGTAAAGCAGGTATTAAAGTACCAGGCTTGTCACAGAAGGATACGAAAATACTGCAAGACGCTATTCGTGAAAATCCGGAGTTAATGGACTTTGCAGATGCAATGCTTGTTGTTGCCCGACGAGATACGTGGATGGAGCCGAGCGAACATTGGTCGGCAAGTACATTGCTGTCAGATCTTAACAGTATGACCGAGAAGATTGGCCGTAAAAAATACTTAGAAGAGTTTATAGCGAACGCTGATGCAATATTTACCGAGGAAAACCTAAACAAGATTGAGGCATTGTACGGTAGAGCACATCGTGACGCTATTGTGGACGCTTTGTATTCAATGACTAACGGTACAAACCGTGAGAAAAACACTAACAAGCAAATTAATGCTTGGTTGAATTGGATTAATGGTTCTACAGGTGCGATTATGTTCTTTAACAGACGCTCTGCATTATTGCAGATGCTTTCTACTGTTAACTTTATAAACTACTCTGATAACAACCCTCTTAAGGCAGCCGCAGCGTTTGCTAATCAAAAGCAATACTGGACTGACTGGGCTATGATATTTAACTCAGACAAACTTAAGGAGCGCCGGGGCGGATTAAAGCAGGACGTAAGTTCTAACGAAATAGCTAGTATAGCTAACGCAAACAAGAACAGCCCTCAAGCTATTTTAGCTAGGTTATTGCAATTAGGTTTTACACCTACTCAAATTGCAGATAGTATGGCTATTGCATCTGGGGGTGCTACATTCTATCGTAATCGCGTTAACACGTATCTTAAAAAAGGCATGACCCAAAAAGAAGCTGAGCAGCAAGCTTTCTTGGATTTCTCTAAGATATCAGATGAAACACAGCAGTCTTCAGATCCAGCGCTAGTTTCTCAGGTGCAAAGAAGCAACCTAGGTCGTCTTGTATTTGCTTTCCAAAATACGCCTATGCAAATGACGCGTTTAATGAAGAAAGACGCGTTGGATATTATTAATGGCCGCGGTGACTGGAGAGCTAAAGTAGCAAGAATTACTTATTACGGAGCGATCCAAAACTTTATATTCTCATCCTTGCAAAGCGCATTATTCGCTATGCTACCAGGTTTTGATGACGACGACGAAGATCTTACTGCCGCTGAATTAGATAAGAAAAACGCAAAAGAAGAAGCTAAGATAGCTAGAGTGTTAAACAGTATGCTCGATACTCTGCTTAGAGGCTCAGGCGTATACGGAGCGGTTTTCTCTACTGTTAAAAACGTTATTAGAGAATACAACAAGCAAGAGGAAAAAGGATTTATGTCTGAACATGCTTACACTGTGCTGTCTTTATTTAATATATCACCGCCTATTGGCTCTAAGGCTCGTAAAATACATAGTGCTATTCAAACAAGAAAGTTTGAGAAAGACGAGATTGCAGCACGTGGCTGGGGCGTAGTAGCAGACGGTAGATTAGATTTAGGCCCAAATTGGAGTATATTAGGTAAAGTTTTATCTGCCGCGGTTAGTGTACCGCTTGATCGTGTGGTAGATGAGCTTACTTCTATTAGCGAAGCATTCGATGCGCGTAACAAAGCGTGGCAGCGTATAGCATTAGCCTTAGGCTGGAAAACGTGGGACGTGGGTGCTATAGAGGAAAACGCTGAAGCTATTAAAGCAGCCGCTAAGAAAAAACGCAAGGAAGCGGGAACTAAGAAGGCAAAAGAAACCCGCAGAAAAAACAAGCCGAAAAAAATAGAAGCTAGAAAAAAGAAAGAGCAAGAATTAGAATTAATGACCCCCGCTGAAATGACTGAGTATTTAAATAAAAACAAATAATGAGATTATCAGATAACTTAAGCGTTGCTGAGGTGATTAAATCAACCACAGCAAAGAGATGCGGCATCAGTAATGAGCCTACAATAGAACATTTGGAAAATTTAAAGGCAATTGCGCTAAACATCTTCCAACCAGCGCGTAATTATTTTAAAAACCCTATTGCCGTTACTTCCGGATATCGCAGCGAAGCTCTTAATGAGCGCATTGGCGGAAGCAAAACCTCACAACATTCCAAAGGTCAAGCTCTTGACTTAGACGCTCACACATTCGGTGAGCTGACCAACAAAGAATTATTTCATTATATTTCCGAGCACACTGACTTTGATCAGTTGATATGGGAATTTGGTACAGAAGATGAACCGGATTGGGTGCATGTTTCTTACGTTGATAACCAAGCAAACCGTGGAGAAAGATTAATAGCCTATAAAAAAGAAGGCAGAACAAAATACAAGTACTTTAAATAGCATGGCAAAGGAAATTTCAGAAAACACAGTAGTAGGGCTGTCCCTAAAAACTTTAGGTGCTATAATAGCGGGTGTAGGAGTAATTACACTCGGGTATTTTGACCTACAAGCAGGTATTGAAGAAGCTAAGCTTTTACCGCCTGCCGAAATTGGTAGAATGGAATACGATCTTAAAGATCAATTAATCCGCGAAACAATAATGAACACACAGAATGACGTGGGCGATATCAAAAAGCAACTTGATAAAATAGAAGAAAGACTATTTGAAATGAAATAACATGAAAAACACAATCCTTTTATTAATAGCATTTACACTTTGCTCGTTTGCTTCTAGTACTATTAGCAAGCGAGGTATAGTTTTAGTGCATTACAACGCGGGTTTTAACGCTGCAAACAATTATGTAGATGTTGTTAAAATTAAAGACGCTAAAATATTCAAAGCTACCATTGATGGTAACGCAACTCTTAAGCAAGACGAGCGCATAAGATCAGTGCCAACTTTAATACTGTATAAAAACGGTAAAGAAATTATGAGATGGGAAGCGGGTATTGATTTGTCTTTAAAGCATATAGATTACCGCGAAATACAAAAGGAAGTTGACCAGCTAACAGGAGCTAATAAGTTTTAAGCATGAAAAATTTACTTATAACATTTTTTATATCAACCTCGGCGTTTGGGCAGGGATTGTTAAAGTACAGCACGTTGTACACCAGTGTGTACGGAGCGTCGCCAATGGAAGCACAGTCAGAGTACTTTGTTTCTCAAGGTGGGGACCTAATGGATATAACCATTGAAAACCCGTTTGATTACAGATATACATTTGGCATTCGCCGTGTGGCTCGTTACGATTACGAAAAAAGACAAAACCCATTTTACGATGGCCACAACCAGTCTACGACATCTTTATTCGCGACGGTTGGCGCTGTTGAGGGGTTTGAGTACTTAGCTCAGTTTGATCGCGGCAGGCAGCAAGGCAATGATTATATAAACCAGCGTTACTTCCTTAGGTACTTAGCTAACTATTGGATGGTAAAAGCAGAGCTGTTTAACCAAGGGCTAGTTAATTTAGATTACACTCAGGTTGAAGTAAGAGGTAGACTGCACGTTGGTGAAGTTGATTTTAGCTTAGGCGTTGCAGCGAGACAGCACCAAGCTTATGGCTACAACCCTATTGCGGAATATTTAGTTAACAACCAATGGTGGGACTTAGTACGCGGTATGGGTTACCAAGATATCTATTTCGGTATTGATTACGATAACGACGATGAGGTGGAAGACGGGGATTGGTATTGGCTAGACCCTAACGGTAATAAAGTTGCGGATACAGATCTTGATTTTAGAAAGTATATATATGGTGATATTGTAAACACGTACAACGCAGAGCAGTTATCAGGCATTGGCGCGCTTGGCTCTTTATCGGCCATAGTTGGTATTGATTACTACCACTATTCAGAAAAATTTTGGATGCACTCATGGGCGAGTATGTTACCGTGGCACATGCATATTATAGGAGACCACGAGTTTTCCTACGAGCAGTTTGCTGATGAGCTAGAAAATACAAATCATTTTATACCAGGGCAATGGATCGACTATAACTTCGGTGGTGTCATCGGCTATAAGATAGGATTGAACTGGGGTATATTCGCGGAAGGTGAGTATATGAAATACTGGGATAAAGAAGTGTTCGAAATAAAAGCAGGTATTAATTACCAATTTAGATAATAAAAGTTATGTACAAACAAAATCCAAAATCGCCTGTATTAAAGGCGTTAAAAGGCAATCAAGGAAAACTACCACAGCATTTACAAGATGCAATTAAAGCTGCGCCTGAATCTCCAGCTAAACAAATTGTAGGCCCAAAGCCTAAGAAAAAAATTATTCCAGGTGAGGAGCTTACAGGAAAAAAACCAAAGGCCAATAAAACTTTTAAAAAAGAGCCGCTTGGCCCATATAAGCCCGCGCCAAAATCTCCAGCAAAACAGACAACAGCCGGCGAATTCGCTCACAAAAAGTCTTTAAAAGAAAAAGAGATGGGGAGGAGCACAAAAGTTGTAGACAAGTTTACATCAGCTCTTGAGGCACCGTTCAGTGACAAAACATACAGTGAGCTAAAAAAAGAAAAGCGTGCTAAGCAGAAAGCTAAGTATGACGCTAAGTCTCCAGCTAAAAACTATAAAAAAGGATATTATGGCGTTTAAAATGTCATCGCCCTTTAAACTTAAAGACGCATGTTACCATAAGGTAAAAGCACAATACGACGTATTTCCATCGGCATACGCGTCTGGTGCTATTGCAAAGTGTAGAAAGAATAAGGGGAAAAAGAAGAAGTAATGTATAAACAAAACTCACCGTTCAAAAAAGTCAGAAAGACTAAAGAAGGTTTAGCTCTTAAACGATGGTTTAAAGAAGACTGGAGAACACCTAGTGGTAGTAAAGACTACAGCGACGGTGATGTTGTGTTTAGACCTACAAAGAAAGTTAGCAAAGATACTCCTAAAACGTACAGTGAGTTAAGTCCTTCAGACATAGCTGCCGGCAGAAGAGAAAGAAAAGCTAAAGGCAGAGTATCGAAATACGATAGATCAGAACTAAAGAAAAACAAAAAGAAAAAATGAGAAAAGGAATCGGACCTAAACAGCTAGGCTCTCCGCTAAAGCTAGACAAAGGAAGAAAAAAGGGTAAAAAAAATCGCAAAGACTATAGTCAAGACGCTACATTTAATGATTATGATGTAATGAAAGCTTCAATGCCTGACACTTACGCTCCTTCCGATACTATATTTAAATCATTCAGCATCGATGGGGGAGTTTCAGCAAATAAAGGAGCGAGCCAAGCACAGCGAGCTGCTGGGAAAATGGCTGGCGCTGGAAATAGTTATAGCACTAGATTTTTGCAGCCTAATGACCGCGTTCAATATAGAACCACAAACGAGGCCGGCCAAAGTGGAATTACTACGTTAACCAAGTACAATAAAAAAGATATGGTTGACTCTGTTGTTAAAAAGAAAAACAAAAAATAAATAATAAAAGGGGACCCAATTACGGATCCCCTTTATTTTTTTAACCATCACAAGCAACGCAATCATCCATTGCAGCTGCAGCTAAATCGCCCCGCAGCACTGATTCCGTCCTCGTGTAATACAAGGTTTTAACACCTTGCTTCCAAGCTTCCATATGGACTTTGTTAATCCACTTTGGTGTAGCTTCAGAAGGGAAAGCTAGATTTAAACTAACCGATTGGTCAATGTACTGCTGCCGTATTCCGGCTTGCCTTACTAATTCCAATTGGTTAATTTCTTTAAACGTTTTAAATACGTTCTTAATTGGCTCGTCCCAATCACCCATTAACAAACCATCGAGTTCTTCGATGTTCTGCACTGAGCCGCCATCGGCTAGGATTTGATTCCAAATCTTTTCAGTGTTTATTTCATTATCTTCTAAAACACTTTCAAGAACAGGGTTTCTACGTATGAAAGTACCTTTAGCACTTTGCTCTGTAAATACGTTCGCGGCCCACGGCTCAATGCCTGGAGAAACGTTCCCAGCCAGTTTACTATTACTAACGGTAGGAGCAATAGCCCTAAGATGAGTGTTACGCATCCCAGCACCGACGCACCAAAGAGGTTCACCATAGACATCGGCCAGGTCCCTTGAAGCGCGCTCGCTTTCAATCTTGATTTGAGAGAATATTTTTCTTGTTTCATATTGTGCTGATAATCCTTCAAAAGGTATGCCTCTGTCTTGCAAGTATGTATGCCAGCCTAAGACGCCAAGACCTAATGGTCTACCCTTAACTGCTGAGCGCACTGCATTTTCAAAACCACGCAAGCCTTTTGCTCGTTGTATAAATTCTTCCATAACACCATCTAAGAACCATGTAGCATGGTAAATAAGATCAGTGCCTTTCCATTCATCGTACTTAGACAAGTTAAGCGAGCTCAAACAACATACAAAGCTGTGTGACTCGTCTGTATGCAGTGTAATCTCACTACATATGTTTGTCATATGTACTTTTAAACCATTTGACTTATATGCTTCTGGATTGTTCTTATTAACGTTCCCTTTAAACATAATGTACGGTTCTCCAGTTGCTTTTCGCTTTCTAAGAAGTTTACTCCATCGAGTTCTTGCTTCCTTATCGCCTTGTTCAAGTCGTCGCATAAACTTATCACCAACAATTGCGCACTGATGGAGATTAAGCGATTGTCGGTTAACATCGCCCTTCGGTTCTCTGATTTCCAACCACTCTTCAAAATCAGGGTGTTCAATGTTGATGTTAACTGATGCTGCTCCTCTTCTAACAGATCCTTGATTAGTTGCAAGGATTGTTGAGTCATAGATTTTGCAAAAAGGTACGACTCCGTCTGATGTTCCATTTCCTGTAATTTTAGCTCCGGCGGGTCTTATCATATTAATGCCAACACCCACACCGCCACCGTGTTTTGCTAGCAACATCATTTCTAAGTTCTTAGAGCCGATATCCTGGATACTATCCGCGACATCGATTCCAAAGCAACTAATCGGTAAGCCTCTATCGGTACCGGTATTTGAAAGTACAGGAGAAGCCAGGTTAAGCCAACCTTTCCATATGTAATCAAAAAATACATCAGCAAGTTCTGGTTTATATAATCTTCGTGCAACTGTTTTAGCTACACGTTCGTAAGCATCTTTGGGGGTCTCGCCTTGCAGCAAGTACCCACCAGAGATTGTTTTTCTGTATACTTCGGTATCGCCCCACTCCGGGTAGTCGGTACCTTTTACCCATTCATTATTCCACATTATCTAATACTTTTTTACTTAAAAATAAAGGGCTGCCATCTTTGTAGCTAATCTGCCATACGTGTTCTTTTTCAACAACAATAAGCGGTCGTCCCTTAAATAATTTTGGGTATTTTTCTAATACGTATTCTTTTATTTTATTTTCCATTACCATATGTCTTCAAAATCTTCCCCTTCGTTAGCTTTAGAATAGTCTGTCGGTCTAATTGCAAAGAAATCAGTATGTGTTACACCACCTGTAAGATGGTAAAACCAATCTAGTTTCTTAGCCGATCCTTCCACGAAAGGAAAATAATTACCGAGATCAATATAGCCAAGCTCAACAAGCTTTTCATTTGTTCTCTTTTTAATAAAATTCTTTAAATCTTCAGCAGCTATGCCTTCAATATCACCAGCCTCAAACATTTTATCTATGTAATCTTCTTCAAGCTTTACCATAGTAGCCGCGGCATTAATAACATCTTCTCGACATTGCTCCATTAATTTAGCATCTTCTTCGCACATATGGCGAAACAGCTGGCATCCCATTTTACTGTGCAGCGATTCATCTCTTACGCTCCACTTCATCTGCTGGCCAATACCTTTAAGCAAATTGCGTAGTTGGAAAGAATACAACACAGCAAAAGCTGAGTACAGACTAACGCCTTCCGCAAACGCGCTGAATACAGCCAGTGATTTAGCTATGCCTAACTTATCTGTACCATCGTATGCGACTAGATTATCAAACCTAGAGGCTGTTGCGGGCTCGTGTAAGAAGGCTTCATAATCTTCTAAGCCTAACGTCTCATTGAGGTAACTATAAGCTACCGCGTGGACTGTTTCTTGTGAGCCAAACATCATAGCCATCTGCTGTATTTCGTGCTTAGGGAACCAGCCAACAACTTTTTGTGTCCAGTAATCAGACACAGCGCACTCTGTCTGTGCAAAACCTAAAAGTATATTACCCACTAAGTTTTTTTCAGCGGGCGTAAGCTTCTCGTTCCAGTCTTTGATGTCGCTTTGCATTGATATTTCAGTGTGCAACCAAAATGCTTGTGCTTGTTTTAACCAACCTTCCGTGTAATATTCTGGATATTCAAAAGGCTTGTAAGCTATTCGTTCATTAAACAACCCCATTAGCCCTCAGTTTGAAATGCAATATCAAAAAACGGTAAGTAGAGCACGTGTGATGTCATGTCCTCTGCATAATAAGATCGGGCACCTATTAAGACGCCTGGGTAAAAACCTATTGTGATAGCCCAGCCTTTATTGTTTTCGCTCATATTTGTTTATTTGCTCTATTAGTTCTTTATAAATTACTCTGCCGCGTACATTCCACGACCACTTAACCCATTTTTCTATCTTTCGCTCTGCGTACTTTTTCCTGGCGACTGCTTTTGTTTCTCCAGGATCAGTTGAATTGTTTCGTCGCATTCTTTCTGATTTTGTGGTTTATACAATGTGAACGGCTCTAGTTTGTTTTCAGCTATATATTTTTTAAAAAGCTTCCAGCGCATCGGAAATGATTCGTTAGCTCTACCTTTAGTTTCAATAATAAAGTGCTTGCCTACGAAATCGGGGGTGTATTTAATATTGAGGATCTTTTTATTTCCTCTATTAGTAAATTCGCCTTTACCGTTCCCCGTCCGCTCGTAACTTTCAAATGGGAAATCAAATGCTTGTTGCAATTCGAATGTTTCTCCTTCATATAACGCTGCTATTTTGGCTTTTCTTAAAGCCATGTACATATACTTTTCTAGCCCTGAGGCAAAGTTGATACCGTCATACGATACCTTCTTTGCTCTTACAGGTCCTTTCTTTCTACTATATTTCTTTTTCATATTACTCCTCGGAGCTCGTTGCTTCATATTTTTCTTTAGCTTTTTGCAAATACAAGACGGCATCCATAAGTTCTTCTTGTAAATGATTTAGCCAAGCGAGCATCTCACTAGGGTCATCTTCGAGAGTAACACCGTATTTTTCATAGCCGACATTTGAACGGCCTACAAACTTTTGGCAGACACGACGCACAACAGGGTCGCGAAACTGCATTGGCACAATAGTGTCGTGTGATTTTATAGGTTTCATAGTGTATTGGTTTTAGATAGTAAGTAGTCAGAAAAAGAATTATTCTCTGGCATTGTTTGTTTTACAAACGACCCGTTAACCATAGAGCCACGTCTATTAGAAATCTCATCGTAAGCAGACTCAATGCAATCTTCAATACGGACGCCTCCAAGGTGGGCAAGGTTGGTGAGCACAACAACGCAATCGCCAATAGCATCAATAAACTCCTCGTTATCATTCCTAAGTACAGCTTGAGCAAGTTCTCCTGCTTCTTCATATAATTTAATTAATTGTGTTTTTGTATCGCCTTTGGTATATATACCGCGCTCGTCCGCCCATCTGCGAATGTCGCCGTATATTGTATCGCCATGGTCTTCTTTTGAGTGCACAACACTATTGTGCCGCGCTTTGTCAAATTCAAACATGGCTTTATTATAAACATAACAGCGCTCTGAATTAAAGCGTGAGGTTAGTGCGTTGTCCACAATCCACTTTGATAATTCAACGTCTAATGTAACGCGATGGCCTAATGGTGTTACCCAGCTTAAGCCTAATTCATCCATAAGTCGCCCTTTGAGTTTGTTTAATGGCACAGGGAATGTTGTTGTTTGATCGGTAATGTTTACTCTCATTTGTTTTGGTTTAAAAAGGTTTTTGTATAATTCAGTGTCAACTCTATAGCCGTAAGACTTTTGAAGTTCTATCTCCAACTGTGATACCTCATCGATATCTTCACCCGTAAATAGAACTTCGTATTCGTCTGGAGCGTAGCCTTGCTGCTCCGTTACTCTCTTATTAAGATCACGTGTTACGCCTATTTTTTTACCAGGTATGTGATAAATATAGTATGTCATTTTGTCTTATTTGCCAACCGATAGCGGTGCTGGTATTGCAGGCTTAGGATTGTAGTTTTTAATAGCTATATCGCTGAACTCCGGGATGATCACCTCGTTGTGCATTGTGCTATACATACCCTTGGCTAGTTCTAGTTCCGGCATATGCGGCGGCTGTACTCTAGCTAAGTATATTCTAGCTTGCTCTAAGTGATCGTTGTACAAATGGCAATCGCCAAGTTGCGCAATTAGTTTACCAGGTTTTAAATTGTTGCCTTTGGCAATCATTTCAAGTAGCAGACCGTACATTGCGATGTCATAGGGTAAACCTAGGAATACATCCGCCGAGCGTTGCTGCCACATTAAATCTAGCTCGCCATCGTTTACATACAGCTGAAAGCCGTAATGACACGGAGGCAATACCATATCTGGCATATCCGCGGGGTTCCAAGCATTAACTATCATACGGCGTGACGTAGGGTTGTTGCGTACGTCGTCCAATACATTAAACAATTGGTCGACACCGTTAAAGTCGCGCCATTGTTTGCCATATACAGGCCCTAGAGTCTCATCAGAGCGTCCTGAGCGATCGTAATCTGCATTCCAGTATGTAACGCCGTTATCACGAAGATATTGCATGTCAGTGCGTCCGTTTGCAATCCACAGTAACTCGTGAACAGCCATCTTGTGGTACACGCGTTTGTTGGTTAACAAGGGAAAGCCTTCACTCATGTCGTGTATTAGCATCCTGCCAAATACAGAGCGCGTACCAGTACCTGTGCGATCGTCTTTCTTCTTAGCTAATAGCAGCTCTTGGATTAACGCTTTATACTGATTTTCGATGTTTGTCATAATAATATTTGTAGTATTTGTAAATTTGTGGCCATAGCTCTTTAGCGTCAAACGTATTTGGGCTTCGGCTTAAGCGGCCTTGAATAATAATGTCAATATAAAAGTTCTGCGGGTTTGTTTTCACTTTATCCGCAGCTAATGGCGCAACAACTATTTTGTTTTTCAAGCACCACACCATTGCCTCATACTCTTCTGGTGTGCGATAATAACTGCCAAAGTTTGTTTTCTTGCCTTTAGATTTGTTACCGCTACCCATTATTCCCAGGGCATTTTAGCATCGAGTAAGTCTGCAGGGTTATCTATAGACAAATAGTCACCAGAGTCTGGCTGCCATTTGAAATGCGCCTCCGCGCCATTCTCCCCAAGGTTTTGAAACTTAACCTTGAGCACTTTAGCTTTAACGGTCTTTGCTTCATAGTCTCTATGAATAAGCAAACCGTGGTAAGAGGCATCGTACCACTCACCACCACCTTTAATATTGTACATAGTTGGCTCCTCAATCTTACCATTTGCATCCTTATACATTTTAGTAGGGTGCGCAACAACAATAACAAGCACGTCGTACTTTTTAGCAAACGTTTCTATTTTCTGCAGATACTCAAGAGTATATACATTAACATCACCTGACTGGTCGTTCGATCTTACTTTATTAAACGGGTCAATAACCAAGCACTTAATCCCTTTGCGCTTTACTAGCTCAGCACCTTTCTTTAACACTGCTTCAAGCGTGTAGCGCTCCATATCTATATGGAAGAAGTTAGTATTGCAGTGATCGGCTATTTGGTTCCATCTATCGCTGTATATATCAGCAGCGGTTGGCATTCCACCCCAGCATTTACGCATTAGCTTGTGAGCATGCAAATACGTCGGTTGGTTTTCTGGTGAGGCAAATGCTGTTTTCCATTCATAATTGCGGTTGTAACCAACAACCATTCGGTCTACAAAATCTGACTTGCCACTGGAAGGTATGCCCGTAACAGTAATAAACTGCCCAGTGTAAGTGCTGAAGATATCATCGAAGTTGCTAAGGCCAACTTGAAAACCGGGCTTGAAGCCATTGCGAACGAAGTCCGTGATTTCGTCTTCGATGTCACGGAAGGTTGTGACGTTTTCAAGCGGAACGGGCTTTGCATTCGTAATTCTAGATACGAGTTTTTCTGGTCCATGCTTTATTAAATATTCATTAGCGTCCTTACAATCGTCAAACGTAGCTAAAAAACAAACTTCAGAGCCTAATCTACGAATAAGCTCGGTTTGTAGTGCAATTCCTGCTTCGTCTGAGTCGGTAGCAAGTATGATTTTCTCCTTATCTTCGAAGTAATCAATACAAGCATCTAAGTAATCTAAATTGTTAGTATTAAGTGTAGCGCCATTAGGCACTGATATTACATTGCTAATACCAGCTTCGTGCAACGCTAACACATCCATTTCTCCTTCTACAAGGATACAATACTCGTAACCTACAATACTATCTATATTGTAAAATACTTTCTCAGCACCCTTATATAATTTAAAGTTCTTTCTCCCATCACGATACTTAACATTGATTAAGTCGTCGCCCATGAAATAATTGAACTTTATAACATTCTCGGCTTTACCGGTCTGTGGCATATATTCACTGCCTTCAGTAACACGTAGCTCGTGTAACGTTTTGCGGGATATACCCCTTGTCTTAAACCACTCTTCTACTTTCGTACCAACCTCCTGAACAACAAAGGTTTCAGGTTTGACATATGTCTTTTCTGATTTGCCTTTGCGTTCATAGGTGTGTAACTGAAATGATTTATCACAGTTGTGACAAGTACCGAGACCACGTTCCCAATCATAAGAAGCGCATTTTTGCTTCTGATTTTCAGGTTTTCTTGTAGAAGAACACAGAGGACAAGTCCCCTGCGTTTTACCTTCATCAAGACCATGTTGATTGAACGTGTCAATCACAAATCCATTGATCTCTACTGTCTGCATTATATTAAATTGCGGATTTAATTAATATTAGTCCTCTACTGAGGTTACGTTGCCATCTTTATCGTACGAAATGTTTACAAAATCTTCTTCGTACATATGATTAAAATGGTAGATCATCAACAGCTGCCGCTTGCGGTGGAGGTGGCGGTGCCATTCCCCCTGGTTGATCAGTTCTAGGCGCGGCGTCTACGTTTTGGCCGTTTGACCATACAACTTTAGCATTACCTAAATAAACCTTCGGCATTTTAGCCTCGCGTTCTTCTTTAGACTGCTCGATGATTAGCGGTCCTTGATTACCAAACTGGTCAACTTCATCGTTGAGCGTAATGGTTAGTGGTAAATACTTACCTTTCTTGCCTTCGATGATCTTTGATTTGTCGATCATGTTGAGGTTGATGCTTGCTTTAATAATTGATGCCATACTTATAATGTTTGGTTAATAAAATAGTTTCTTGGTTCAAATTCTGGGTTGTCATAAAATAACTTGTAAGCTTCAATAGCACGTTCGACTTTCTCTTTGCCACGCTCAATGAACTGCGGTGAGCAATCGAATATACCTATTTGGTGCGTCTTCTTATCAATCGCAACGAAGACCATATCGTAACCGAATATCTTTTGGTAGATATACGCTTGGCTGTCGTAGTTGTACTTCGAAGCCGACCATCTGAAGTCGTCCAGCTTAGCTGTTGTCTTCAAGTCAACGATTAGTCCGTCGTCACGGTTGATAATATCCGCTTTGCCTTTCCAAGCAATACCGTCGATTTCTGTGATACCAGGTAACTCGTATTCACCATCGATCGGCCGGATCAAGCCTCGGCATACATCATTAGCGAGCACTTTGTCAATCATCACTTCAAGTTGGTCAACCTCATGTTGCAGCAAACACATTTCGCCGTTTGAGATTTCTTTATACTTTTTAGTGTTTCTTGTTGAAGACTCTATAATCTTGTATTTCTTAAGCTTGTTAGGTTCAAGAATGGCAGTGTGAAAATAACCACCAACCAAGAACGCTGGTACTTGTTCTCTCGGTTTACCAAGAGCTAACGGATCTCGAAGCAACGTGGAGATGTCGCTGTTACTTAGGAATTTTTTACCAAAGTCCCCGTAGTAATGCTCGTCTTCACGTAGCTTGTCAATCGCTTCTTTGTCTATCATAATGTTGTTAATAGTTTTTCAACGTCAGGGGATAAGTCGTACTTTGCTTTGATAGCTTCTAACTTACCCCCTCCTTTTACATACTCCATTGCCTTAGTGAATGCAGCATCCGATGATGAAGTTATCTTAGCTTTTGGTTTGGCAGCTTTGCCGTGGCTATTACCAGCGTCAGAGTCTTGTGTGTCGTCGATAAGGAATAGGTTGCCAAGGGCATACTTTTTCCCGTACGATGATGCTGAACCGAACTTTTGAGGCATTTGCATACCTTTCTGATCGAGGTCAACACCAACGACAGCTGTGGCGTGTATAGCACTTTCGCCGTCGGTCACCGTAGCTTTGCTCTCCACAATAGGGAAAGGCTCGGCTGCAATGATGGACTCACTGACTGTTACACTAACTCCTAACTCTAATAGATAGGGCTTTGTAGCTTCTAGGATATCTTCAGCACTACGAAAGTAGTACTTACCAAAGGAATTGTAACGCGACTTTTTGGATTTGAACTTGGTTTGAATAGTCGCAAGTTTCTCATTTAAGGTCATAAGGTATATGGTGTTTGTTATTAATATAATTACGCATGTTGTTACTGAGTTAATTAGTATTTAGTGCTTAAATTACAGAAAATCAAGCACTTGAGAAGAATCGGTGGATGCTATCAACTTGTCAATAGCGTCCTTCTTTATTTGCGAAATACGCACATTAGCGGTAGCAACACTGATACCTACTTGACTAGCGATCTGCGACGCAGGTAATTTTTGGCTGTCCAATCCGTAAGATAAGCGTAATACATCATATTGTACCGGTGTTAAATGCTCGCGCATTAAACCTAGCAAGTATGAATTCATTATTGTAATATTGTACGCTTCGTTTGTATCTGCAACCTGCATAAATGGATTATCCTCGTTGCTGAAGTGTGCATCGATGCTGGAGAACACGCTGTTAAAGAACAATGCAACCATAGCGTCATCATCCGGGTTCTTGCGTATCTCATTTAGTTTATGCTCGGGGATGCGTACGTCGCCCCTATTAATATCAATAGCGCGGCGTATCGCTCCCTTTATTCTTTTAGATAGGAATGACTTAATTGTTTTTTCAGGGTCTTCAGAATCGAGTATCTTGTCCCAGCTAATTTTGTCGACAGCGGCAACTAAGCCGTAATTACCCTCCTGTATTAAATCATTTATGCTCATAACGCCGGACGCTTGGTCTGATGTAGAAAACTTTCTCGCTAAGTTCTCAACCAATGGCATAAACTGCGCTACAAGTTGATCGCGTGACATATCGCCCCACTCTAAATTTTCATTACGCAAGAGCACTGTTTCTAAATCAGTCTTGTATCTGACGTAATTTTGTATGTTGTATTTTTTCATTATAGTTCTTGGTTAAGCAGTTGCTTTTCTTTTTTAAGTTCTGTACTCATGTTGCGGTGGATAGTTCTAGTAGAACAACCCAATCGCCCTGCAATTGATTTTATGGTGAGCTTTTCACCAGCGTCGTGCATAAATAACATAGCGTCGTATATTTCCGCCTCGGATAGCTTTTGCTTTCCTACCATGCTGCCTACAATACTTAACTTCTCGTTAAGTGACAACCCACAATTGTCTTTAAATATAATTTTTCTAACTTTGTTAGCGGGTGGTCGTTCGAGGTCTTGCATAGATACATCGTATACCATGCTTTCAATAAGTGCATCAGAGACGTTAAAGGTAACAAAACCGTTTTCTTTAGAGCAAAGATATTGAGTTAATGTTATAAATTCGTCCTGATCCAATGCGTCGTTGAGGTACCACAATACATACAAGTGCCACTTCAGCGATTTGTATGTGTTGATTTTAGCTTTCGTTTGAAACAAAGCGTAGCACTCGTGCGTACCTGTTTCGTAAAAGTTACCCCATTCAAATTTAGCTGAAGGCTTGTCGGTAATTGGATTGCGGCGGTATATTATGCGCTTATCATTTAAGTACTTCATATTCCGTTCATACTGTGACATTAGCCTGTTACTATTATATCATTATAAGCTACCGTCGCGTTCTTCCGAACCCAAGGTGGCATATATAACTTGATCATCATTATTTTGAGCAAGCTCGTTCATTACTTTAATTAGGTATTGGTTACATACAGCTGTTGGCATATCTAGTTATTTTAGTTTCGTTAGCATTAGCTACGGTATGCTTTTCAGCTTCGTAGTAGTTCCAGTAAGCGTCAACCGAGCATTCTGATTTGTATTCATCAGGCATGCATTGTGGCGGCTGTTGCCATTCTTGAGATGGAATGCCAGGCGGCAAATCCATTAGCGTGTTGTAGCACTTTTCAATTGTCAAGTGCTTCTTACCATAGCGCCGCGTGTACTCGTTTCCGAGTGCAATCATATGTTCATATAACCAAAGGTAAGCGAGGTCGTTAGAGCGCGCCCAAATGGCCGAGGGATGGTTTTTATGAGTTGCTTTGTACGGCACATCATGGTTACCCAACTCGTGGTGCGCTGTGCATAACAATTGTGCAGACTCAAGAATCATCTTGACTACGTGTTTGTTGTATTGCACTCGCGCAGCTTCATCGGGATCGTGGCTTAGGTAAAATATATTCATCGTTCTTTTTTGTCTAAGTACTCGAGCAACCGCATCGCGGCTCCGAGTGTTAACTGATCAGTTTCGTACATGCGGTAGATTAATTTCCTCACGATATCATCTTTATAAGTTTCAATCGACGCTCGTACTTGCGGATTAGCAATGCATTATTAGTAATAGACTTCTGCAGTTCCTTGTTCCAACCTGTGCGTGATGCTTGTATAGAGAGATTAATGCACTCTATATGCAACGTACCCAGGTAGTTACGTAACCTCTTGATGTGCTTATAGATCCGTATCATGCGCTAAACTTTTTTGTACCATGAAAGCTTTTTCTAAAATGCCTACTTGTACTTGGTTAAAGAATTCGTATACGCGATCGTGTACTTCCTCCATCATAATGTCCATTACTTCGTCATATTCATTATCGGTATGACCAAGCATGTTTACGTCAAAATTGTCCTCAATCCAGTTGTGCATTTCGTCTACGTCGCTAAAGAACACACCCGCTTTTAAGGCTTCCTCAATAACTTCAGACGCACCTTTGCGTACCAGTTGATCTTTGATTTGTGTTGAATTCTTATTCATAGTTTCTAATTGCTTTAAATTGTGGGTGACGGTAGCTATTTGCTTTAGTACGCTCGAAGTAAGTGAACGTAGCTTGCTTGCCGATATAATCGTTAATGTTTTCAAGGATTTCTTTAAGCGCAATGTGGTTGAAGCCTTTACCGGGAGGGCAGCCGAATTCAATACCTGCTTCGTCGCGCATGATAAACTTGCCGAGCGTACCGGTGCGTTTGCCTTTGCCTTCGACATAATCAATAATCGTCGCTTCCTTATCGCTGAAGTCTTTGAACTTCTGCAAGTTGTACGAGCGTTTACACTCATAAACTTTATTAAGGCGGATGATAGAGCCTTCGAAGCCGCCGCCGAGGTTAGCGTCGTGTATAGCACGGGCTTTGTCGAGTGAATCAACACGCATGGTTACGAGTGGAAACACGTGGTGTGGATCCGCATAAGGGAAGAAGTCACGTAGTAATTCATGGATAAACTTACTGCGATCGATAAACAAGATGTCGTTATCGTCGTCAATAATGTCGTACCAGTGAAATTGTACTAACGATTTGGCTTCGAGGCGGTCGTCATCAGTAGGCTTTTGCTTTCTGACGAGCGAAATGATTTTCTCGAAATCGTTTTTGAGGGCGTGGTTGTATAGTTCGCCGTCAAGGATAAGATTTGGGTAGTCATGGAATAGCGGTTGTAATTCATCTTCAATGTGTTTGACGTTCATAAATTGTTTACCGGTACGTGAGAACGCGCCGTCTTTAGTAAATAGACAACGTACGCCGTCAAGCTTTGGTTGAATATACACTTGCTCTGAAAAATCGATCGGTTTGATACCTGCTTTGTACGCGAGCATGGGTTTGATATTCATATTATTTGCTTTTAAGTTTCGTTATTTTCTTGTGTATTGTAGCGGCTAGCTCAAACTCTTCGTCTTCTAGTGCTTTACTAAGCATTTCCTCTAAGCGTTTAAGCTCGTCGTCTAGATTAGGCATTTCGGTTTGAATGAGTATTTGAGTTTGCCACTCTTGCATAAACTCTTCATCGAGTTCGGCTTGGCGCTCGAAGATCTTATCAACGATAATCGAGGCCAGCCTATCCATCTCATCCTCAGTCATTAAACGTGATCGAAGTTGAACGTGTTGATAACGTAGTTGTTGATGAATTTACCTTTGCTCGCAGACTCTTGTAAGCCGTGGAACGTGAAGCGCGGTACACGTGAGTACTTGTACTTAGCGCCGTTAGTAAAGGTAAGTGTTAACGCTTCGTTAGCGTAGTCGTAGTCAGCAGACTTAATTGCTTCTGAATCAACGTTAACTGTTGCGCTGATGTTTGATTTCACAAAAGATTGTGGTGATAAATTGAATTTCATAGTTATTGTTTTTAGTTTATTATATTATCGATTTGTGTTCGTGTTGGTTTTGTAAGCTATTTCTCTTCGGCGTTAAACCATTCGTTTATTGTTCTATCAGCATATCCGGCAGCGTAAGCAACCCTTCTCACTAATTCCATAAACTCGCTGAAGTCAAGGTCATCGTTTTCTCTTTCGATAGAAACCTTTTCATCATAATGCTCAACTGTTATTTTCATTTCTCTTTTGTGTTAAAGGTTTCTATTAAATCTCTAATCCGTAACTCAAGGTCATCAACTCTTCCTTTTAGGAATATTTTCTTCCGATTAGACTCCACATCAAAACTTGAGTGCCAATAAACTTCATTCATCACAA
>Ga0209092_10000137_pt1 | contig 66361 bp, 32 predicted proteins | sample FraStrMetagenome_FD_187446 | JGI IMG/M metagenome (GOLD analysis project Ga0209092, IMG submission 187446) | Marine eukaryotic phytoplankton communities from Arctic Ocean - Fram Strait ARC3M Metagenome (SPAdes) (version 2) | ecosystem: Environmental > Aquatic > Marine > Oceanic | place: Fram...
CAATGTCACACATGATTTGGTTTTGCATGCTTTATTTTTGTTTATTTTTATTTTTGTTTTATTTAATATATGTGACGACATATATTAAATATTATTTATTTGTTTGATTATTATATATATGACGACACATATCAAACATTAAATATATATATGTTTTATTACATTTATTACGTATTGTTTAATGACAATAGTTATAAACCTATTGTAATTATTGCTGTATATGACAGAAGGCTGTGGACCCCCGGAAGGTTCGAGTATTATGCCAGTTCCTGGTAGTAGATATAAAATAAAATGAATGTAGGAAATTCAGTGGAGAAATGTATTTTTTTAATTTATTTGAACCGCTTATTGTTGTTTATTCACTACATTTATAGCTAAAGCATATTATGAAAGTGTATTCTGATAGTGCGTGTTTTTCTATTAATTGTAGTATTTTTGTTGTGTGTAAATGACATTCACATGTCGAAATAAAAGAAGAAACGTAAAACGTATGTATAAACGTACTAAGAAGAAAACTTGAGTTCGTGAAATTCAAAAATATTTTTTTCTCCTATTTTCCTACGTACATACGGTTTTTAAGAACATCAAAAACAGAAAAACTTATTTTCGCGTAGCTTAATTTTAAAACGTGAATATTGTGGTTTCAAGAAGCCGCGAATACGAAGGTGCAGTCTCCGACTGCCACCGAGAAATTGTATTGCCTACGTCAGCATCACAATTAAACAATAGAAATAATCTCATTATTTCTGAACAACAAAAGAATTTAATTCAAAACTATATAATTTAGCGCTCTTCATTGAATGAAGAATCCCGCTTTAAATTCTAATTTAATTCAATTCTAATTTGAAATAGTAGACTAGCAATTTCGAAGGTGGTAAACAAAACTATTATTATTACCTCACAATTACAATAATTTTGATTTATTGATTAGCCAACGAATTGCTTCATTGCCGACTAGATCGTTTACTTTCTAAAAAAGTGAATGTGCAGAATACAAAACAAAGAGGATAATCAACAAATCCGTCAGACCAATCCAACCAACGATCAGCCAATTTGGGATATTCCAGTTCCTAGAAGACCCCGAAGAATCCCACTAATCTCCATCATCGAAATCAGAAATATTTTAGCGGCAACTGAAGACTTTGACAACCAAAGCTTTGACACTGAGATCGACGAAAACTGGTCCATCACCTCATCAGACACAGCGACTACACAAGGAACCGAAGAAACTCAGGAGAATTAATTTCAAAATGCTTGTCCCAAATTTTGAAACATGGAGGGAATATCTGCTAAACCATCACGACCGAAATTCGTACGATAAACAAGCGGATGCCGTCCAAAACCTGATTGATACGAAAGAAAACTCAACAAACAATTTTCGACTACTATCGGAAAATAAAACTTTGGTTTGTATCTCCAAATCTCAAATGGGAAGAAACTTACAACTCACCTTTTTCCATTCAATTAAAAAGCCCGCCATTTTGAGCACCGACTCAGAATACTTCGCCTTGACAGGTTTTTCATGCAGAGCATCAGCAGTCCGCATAGACCCAAAGGATCTTTTCAAGCTCACTTCGAAGAAACACTACTTTCCTTCCTTTGAGCAACTCATTACACTTCGCACCGAGCAGGATATTATGAACCTGGTCCCAACTTCGGATATGGACGAGGACAAGTCAGAGCACCATGCATTACTCCCGCCTATCCTATTCGAAGAACTTCTAGAACTGGAGGATCTCCGATCCCAAAATGTTCTTTTATCTATCCTAGCGAAGATCAGATCCCTGAAGTCTCCCGAACCGGATCAAACATCCGAACATGATGACAGTTTTGACGAAGATGGATTCGTGGATCTCTCAAACCAGGAAGTGAATGAAGATGAGAAATCCGCCACCACCGACTCAAATCAATCACTCAACCCAACATTCGATGATGAAAACAGGAGTTATGAGAAGAAGTTTTTGTGGTCTCTCTGCCATAACCCGGACAAGATCAATGGAGTCCCGACCGCGACCTGCACGATCCCTTCCACCATGAATTGGTTGGATAAAATCCACGAGGAACATATACCTCGCCGCCAGGTCCAACCCTTCCCAATTCCGGCAGCCCGTTATGCCCTTCCACCAGTCCATCACGGTCCTGACGATAACGTGGCCTCATCCCTGAATAAATTAGCTACCACCCTTGACTTCCACTATGAAAATGAACTCAAGGAGCGTGCCGAGAAAAAGAAGAAAAAGGATGAGAAACAGTACGATAATTTATCTTCAGTACAGAAAACAACAGTCAAATTCGTTACGATCACGAAGGATCATACAGAGGAAGACGCTCCAAACTTGGAACCGACCCCCACGATGAAGATACTCCTGGAACAGAGCTCAAGCATCAAAGTTCAAGCGCAGCTTCAGCACGAATTTTCGAAAAGGAAACACATCTGTGCTCTCTCATCGGGAATGTGCACATCAATAAAGCAAGGGACGATTGCATCACAACCATCCTACACGGACATCAATGGGATCTCCTCGTTCTGCACCCCCAACGAGAATAAAGATGACAAAATGGACCATGCGACGATGCTCTATATGAGCGAACAACTCGAATTAGGAAAAGTTTGCGCAGCAGATGTGAAGATGATCACAAAGCTAAGCATAACCTTCCCCAAGGAGTTCAACGACTTTGTACATTTTCTCAAAAAATTTTGCCTATTACTTCAACTCCTAACAGGACAAAACAGCATTCTCTCTGAAGCTCTACAATCAATGGTGGACCACGCAATCGAAAATGAACGAACATACAAGGATCACGCAGAAGATGACTGGACATTCTATCCAGGGGTACTAGATCACGTCCACAAGCGTACTCAGATGTTTATCCACTCAGCAGGCGAAGGAGATTTCAACAAGCTGAAGACCAAACAACTTGATTTTACCTTCCTCATGGAGAGTATCGAAGGATACAATTATGTACATCACACCCCCAAATGGCTTCGAACCAGAAAGCGATCCTTGGACGAACAATCAAGGTCAAACTCAGGAGGTGGAGGCAATCACAATTCACCCAACAGGCAAGAGAACGACAAAAACAAGAAGGACAACAAGCGCGGGGAGAAACTAATCAACCAGCATGTCGATGCAAAGATGAAAATCCCGCAGGAGTTCAAATATGGTGACGTTTTCCGCCCCGAACAAAGGAAAGGACTTACCCCAGAGAACCATGATGATGGCTCCATCAAGTGCAACAACTGGCACCATCGAGGCTTCTGCTTTAGTAAATGCAAACTAAGAAGCAGTCACGAAAAGATCTTGTCGGAGGGAGAAAAGGAGCGCATGCGAAAATATAGCCAGACTTTGATCGAAAAATGGAAGAAATCTCGTGGTAAGAACGAATAATTTCCAATCCCAGTAGAGAATTGTGAGATTACTTAGAGACTACGATGACACGATCAACAAAATTGTATAACGATCCCACATACGAACCGAACAACAATTAGGTTACAACAGAATTACATATCAGAACAAAAATGATCAAATTCACAAACAAACAAAAACAAACAAACAATAAACAATAAAATAAAACGAGTTGATCAAAAACAAATGAACAAAAATCAATTTCATTACAATAACAATTACAAATAGTCAATACAATGAAATCACAATTATGTCAACTATCACATATACTAATACTAACAAATATTCATACCTAATACTAACTCAATCTACTTGTTACAATTATTCTACACAAACAGAAAAATCTGATGCACCATCACCACCCAAAAGAACCAAAACCATCACCACTTTGAATGATGAGATCACGACAACACAAAATGTGAGACCTCAAAAGTTAATCCCAAACAATATCATCGCGGAACAAGCAAAATCACTAGCGACACCAAATGTACCAAACCTTCGAGCAGAAGAAGATTTAAAGGTGAAAGCAATGGAGGAAGCTGCAAAAACAATGTGTAAGTCTCTAAACAAAAACTCACCTCACCCAAAGCTCTCCTGACTGATGCAGCAAATACGTACGGTACTCGATTCAGAAGAAATCCCACCTTCCATGCATCGATTCAAATTCAAGAATACCCCAAAAGCAGCAAAATACAACTCGAAACTATTGAAAAACTATGACTATGATTTCATAAAAACATGCAGAAAACAGCGTGGCTCAGTCGTCAGCCCCGGTACAGAATTCAGAAACATTGACACAATAAAAGCATTGTTTTCTCACCATGAGGATTGGTCGGAACTGAGGAATATAATCTCAAAAGGTTGCGATTACAAACTAGAAAAGATTGTAGATGAAACAACTCGTAAAAACGACCTCAATGCCATGATCGAACGGGGCAACCACAAGTCTGCCACGAAATCCACCAACCAAAAAGTCCTGGAGAAGGCATTTAGAAAGGAAGTTGAAAAGGGCTGGTCAATACCAATAACAATCAAAGCACTAAAGAGAATAAAGAATCTAGTCGTCATACCTTTAGGGGTGGCAGACCAAATATCAATAAATGAAAAAGGACAAAGAATCCCGAAAAAACGAGTAACCCACGATGCATCCTTCTTGTCCCCTTCCGGTGATTCCGTCAACAACCGAACCATCGAAGCACTCCTCCAACAGTGCATTTATGGTCAATGCCTGCGAAGAGTCATCCACTCTATTCACAAAATGAGAGAGGAAAACCCAAACAAAAGAATATTAATGAGCAAATACGACCTCGATGCAGCTTACCGTAGGCTCCACGTCGTACCAGAACAGGCACTACAATGCGTTACCACCATCGATGATATTGGATACATCCCGCTCAGACTCCCATTCGGAGTGGCGGCAGGTCCCAGTTTATACAGCACAGTTAGCGAAACAATATTTGACCTCACAAATGACATTTTACAGGATAAATCATGGAACAGGGAAGAGATAAACTCACCGATACAATCACGACTAGCAGATCCAATCTACCTCGACGATTCTATCCCATTTGCTCGAACAGAAAGCCTGGACGTCTATATCCCATCAAGAAATACCTTCTGCGACGGATACATTGATGATTTCCTATCCGTAGGGTTAGACACATTTGATTATGTAAAAAGAAGCCAGGAAGCACCTACCTTGGCGGTCCATACGATATTCCGCCCCGTACACGAAAAGGAACCCATCGATAGAGATGATGCAATATCAATCAGGAAATTAGCCGGCGAAGGAGTACCCAGCGAACAAAAAGTAATGCTGGGCTGGCTCCTTTGTACCAGATCCTGCAAAATTTACCTACCAAAAGATAAAGAATTGGCCTGGACTCTGGATATAGAAGAGATACTAGAAGAGAACACAACAACAACGAAACAAATGGAGTCAGTAATTGGTAGATTCAACCATGTGGGATACATATTACCCACAGCTCGATATTTTCTCAATCGACTAAGACACCTACTCACCAGGTGCACACGATATGGACGACAATCACTGAAACAATGGGAGATTGACGATTTTCAATTATGGAAAAAGTTTCTGCAACATGCATCAACCGAAGGTGTTAGTTTCAACAACATATCGTTCACGAAACACACCAATTTAATCCTCACCGACGCCTCCGAACACGGCCTGGGCGGCTACAATCCAACATCTGGAAGAGCCTGGCGATTCGAACTCCCCAAATGGATGCATGAGAGCATGCACATCAACCTGCTGGAGTTTATTGCTTGCACAATCGGAATATGGTCAGAGATAATTTATGAGAAATCAAACAACCCAAATAAATTTACAAAGATAAAGGCACTCACCGACAACTCATCGGCCGTAGGATGGTTGTATAAGTCTAGCTTCAACCCCAAAACACACTTCCTACATGACAATGTGGCGAGAAAGTTAGCAACAATACTATTAGAAACAAAGAGTTGTATTTCTTCCCAACACACACCCGGGAAAAATAACATTATTGCTGACTCTCTGTCAAGAGATTTTCACATAAATAATAAACAACTCACCTTCATATTGAAATCTCTATTCCCATCACAGGTAAACCAGAATTTTCAAATCTACCCCCTACCCAACGAAATTACCTCCTGGATATACTCTCTCAGAGCTATATCGACCAAGCTCGAGGCACCACCCTCAAGACCAGAACGAAGCAAAACGGGAATTTTCTTCGCTGGTGCAAATTCTTGGAGCGCTGTGGTGTCAAGGATCAATTCCTTGAAGACATGGACCGGGACACACGAATCAAATTCATATCCGCATTCGCAACAAGTACGCGCAGAAATGAATTTGGCAGCACAAAAAAGACCAGACTTTGTGGTGCAACAGTATGCACCGCCGTCGGAGACGTATGTGCGGCCTTTCGGCAGAACCTTCGGGGCGACCCGACTTTAGATCTTGATGGACGTAGATCACTGGTCATCACCAGTCAACTCAAGGGTTACCGCGACTCTGACCCAGCGACCAAACACCAGAAGTCCCTCCCTCTTGGAGTCTTCAGGATCATGTGGCGAAACAAGTTCACCACTCGAAGCACAGTCATCGGACAACTAACCACAGGCGCTCTATTCTTTGGGATGCGATCATGCGAATATCTCAGAACCGATGGAGAAAGAAAAACAAAACTCTTACGCTTGAGAAACATTCGATTTTATAACAACAGAAAAGAAATAGATAAAATAAAACAAACTAACTTACTTCTTCAAGCCTCATCAGTAAACATAACGTTCGAAAGCCAAAAGAATGGCGAGAAAGATGAAGCTGTTTCCATGCATGCAAATCAAAAGGAACTTTGCCCAGTTATAGCATGGGCTTCAATCGTAACAAGAATTTTAGACTATCCTGGTACAACTTTATGTCAACCAGTAAACACAATCCTCGTAGGTAAACAAATGTCCCTAATTACATCAAAAGAAGTAATTAAACACATACGAGCTACGGTTAAGACTATAGGAAAAGACACGCTAGGTTTCGGCCCAGATGACGTAGGAGTATACTCCATACGCTCCAGTTTCGCCATGTTTCTCTACACGCAATTTGTTCGAACGGACAAAATAATGATCCAAGGCCGTTGGAAATCCGACGCATTTCTCATATATCTAAGAAAACAAGTTGAAGAATTCAGCAAAGGGCTAAGCGACCTAATGATACATACAAAAAATGAATACTTCAATGTCCCTGACTTACAAACTGAAGATACACACGAAATAGTATCAAATCCCAACGACCCCCGAACTCGACATCTTTTCTCGTTCGCATCCTCTCTAAATACACAAAATGGTCCTGGCTCGCAGAGTACGCAAACAAGACCAAGCTTTCACCTATGGTCCTAATGTCTCATATACAAATATGGGTTGTCGCAAACCAGGCATCCATTTCACACTATGAAATAGGCATTAGGATTTAAATAAATCCACTTAAGAACTACGTAAATACGTAGACGTATTTGAAGTGGAAAGTGAAAGTAAACTTTAGAAAGCAATGGGAAAAGACATATCATTATTCAATTTGTAGCTTAAACAATAAAACTAGTTATTGATAACAAATTTATTAATATTACGTACTTATCGTAGCTAGTCAAAATGAAGCTTACGGGGGCAAGGAATGAAGGAAATGTAATTAATCTGTGATTATTGTGGTTTCAAGAAGCCGCGAATACGAAGGTGCAGTCTCCGACTCCCACCGAGAAATTGTATTGCCTACGTCAGCATCACAATTAAACAATAGAAATAATCTCATTATTTCTGAACAACAAAAGAATTTAATTCAAAACTATATAATTTAGCGCTCTTCATTGAATGAAGAATCCCGCTTTAAATTCTAATTTAATTCAATTCTAATTTGAAATAGTAGACTAGCAATTTCGAAGGTGGTAAACAAAACTATTATTATTACCTCACAATTACAATAATTTTGATTTATTGATTAGCCAACGAATTGCTTCATTGCGACTAGATCGTTTACTTTCTAAAAACCCACAACCCACCCTTTAACCAAATGGTTGTCGCAAACCAGGCATCCATTTCACACTATGAAATAGGCATTAGGATTTAAATAAATCCACTTAAGAACTACGTAAATACGTAGACGTATTTGAAGTGGAAAGTGAAAGTAAACTTTAGAAAGCAATGGGAAAAGACATATCATTATTCAATTTGTAGCTTAAACAATAAAACTAGTTATTGATAACAACTTTAATAATATTACGTACTTATCGTAGCTAGTCAAAATGAAGCTTACGGGGGTAAGGAATGAAGGAAATGTAATTAATCTGTGATTATCTCGGGAAGGAGAAGGAATTGGGCCAAATAAAAAATTTTAAAATTCATAGAAAAATTAATAGAATCTTCTAAGTAAAAAATATTTAAGTTTAATACTTAGGTAAATAATATTCAATTACGAACATTCATTTAGGATAAATCATGCTAAGTGAGAAATTACTTATGTCTAAGAGGGAGTGGCATTTAGAGACCCTAGATTCCCTATTAAAAAAAGTTGTATACAGAGCTGAATACAATTGAATGATCATTTCTGCGCCAATGTTCATCTTCATGATGTATATAATTTACTTCTATTTTTCGTGTAAATTTTTATTTTTTGCCTAATAGACAGAATGACAGTGCACTGTAGGGGGCTTGTGCCCGCCCTTGATTAGGGGGGCCCACAGCCGATTACATGAGAAATGAATACATCTTTTCGATCTCTAACTGCTAAAATGACGGCATCTTTTTGGGTTTTCCGAGTTACTTTATTGTGTCATGTACGGTACTGTGATACCTACAATCTACTATGAGATATATTAGATGAGGTATACTGATTAGATTATAGTTATATCTAGTCCACTAATATATATCTACATACACATATATACTATCTCAGGTACTACAATATACTATCTGTGGATACGTATGTTGTTGTTGTTGTTAGTATGTTATAGTTTTTAACGTGTTACTACGGGAATCACTCTTAGGTCACAAGAATGAATTTATGATCAACAACCAACACATAAATTAAGCTAGAAAAATTAATCGTTAATTGTTCTTTGTTACAACCAAAGATTAGTTACCTAACTTTGAGTCACTAATTCTAACTTTCTACAATGTGTCTACCAAGTTCGAAAAGAACGGCTGGATTTTAATCTTTCTTATTATAAAATTGAATTTTGTGAATGAATCTCCCTGGAACAAGGATGACTCTTTCCATTCAAACATCACAAATGAAGCGCTGTCCGTCTCTACTGCAATTCAAGGATGTTTAAAAATGAATCAAAATGACCGCTACTTCAAGACAACATGCTTTATCATAGATGAGGAACAAATTCAATAATAAACCCTTAAATATGTTTCTTTAGGTATGCTTTTTTGAAAGAGCATTCCTACTAGTTTGTCTGTTAGTATTTGTTGTTACACAATCTAGAATTGGAATACGTAGAAAAGATAGTTTCTGCACTTCGAATGTGCCAAGTGGTTGCTACCATTTTTCATTTTTTGTACTTCAAACGTCAAAAGAGCATGTATTGGCACGATCATATATCATCCAAAGCACATGTTTAAAAAGCAAAAGGAAGCCCAGCTATCTATATTCTAGTTTCAAGCATCCCAAACGAAATAAGCATCCTTATTATTTAAAAAGTAAAAAGACTGAAGTGGATATAATATTAGATATATTTGAATTTATAACAATATATTCATAACAGAATTAAAGCAAATGAACAAATGACCGCTCGCATTTTATAGGCTCTTCACAGATGATGTCATTTGGTTTCACTATAAGGGTCAGAGGATAGCAGTCACAAAGACTGAAAAAAGACCTCTACGTAAAAACATACCAGAACAAATACTTTACTTTTAGCAAAGCATTAAAAAGACTTGTTTAATCCTTCTCTTCATAAATTGCACAGATTCTAATTTTTCTGTTGGATCAATCACCTATTCCACCATGTCAAGTTTCTCCAATACCAAATTTAAGCTTATCGCTCCCATTCTTCTCTTTGTCGTTTACTATTTCGGCTACAAAGATGCGACCGAGGAAGTTACCCATTCACGATCTCTTACAGCCGCCTACGAAATTCCGAAACTTGTACATTTCGTAATCCTTGGTAATGACCCACCGGAGTATATGACTGAGATGGTCAATGTGAATACGGAACGCCTAAGATCCATGGGATATGAAGTCAAGCTCTGGGACGATGAGGATGCAGAGAGGCTTGTCTCTGAATTTAATGATCCCTTAATTAGCCAGTCATGGGAATGGGCCAAAGAAGATGAGAGAAGCAGTCGACTAGCAAAACTAGCTGACTTCCTGAGACCACTCATCATGTATGTAGAAGGTGGAATATATCTCGATACAGACATGGTTCCTTGCGAGACGATGGATTATATGGTTGACGATCCTGATGTTGTGTCATTCCCACATTTGAGAGGAAATAGTGATCAAGTAAATGGTGCAATTATGTCTTCTCGTCCTGGTCATCCCTTGATGAAATTTGCAATGGATTCATTTGTGGCTCTGGGTCCAGATATCACATGGATGCACAATTTGTTTGCCGCAGGACCAAGAAAGATGGCTTTTATTGTAGACGAATATCTTGAATCGTTGGGTTTTGATCTACCACCACTTTTTTCGTCGAACGAATACGATCCATATACAGATGCTCCAGAAGTGACTATGCGTGTAAACGGTTGGTGGTCACAGATAGGAGCGGTTCGATTTGGAGCACAGGTTTCAACCGGACTCCCAACAACTTATCATTTGGGTGCTGGATCTTGGATACATAATTATGAAATCGAGAATAAATGCTCGGAACATCCTGAAGTAATAAAGGGTTTCGTAGATTGGATGTGTGAGCCAGATAGAAGATATCATGGCTTAAGGTATGGACATTGTAGTCAGTATATGGATGAAATCTCAGCGTAATGATCATTTAGAAAAGATACGAATAAAGTATCCAAATATATTATTTAGTAACTCTTAAAGTTGATATTAGTCTTTATTTCATACTTTGAGTAATTATTGACTGCTCGAAGGTTCGTTTCAGTAATTGTCGTGCATATATTTACTGTCCCATGAGATATTATTAATTTGTTTAATCATAAACACACAATGTATCTTTTATCAATTGAAATTACTACAAAAAGGTATTATATATAGAAATCTTTTGTCTTTTCTACATACCTTCAAAAGGGAAAGAACATTTTGAATTATTTCATTTATGAACTATATCTAAAGATGAATTTTAAAATGATGTTATTCTTAATAGTGAAATAATGCAAATTGATTATTTGAATCCTTAAATCACTTGTTTAATCCAGAGTTTAAACGGATAGAATTCTGATGATTTCTTCATATATCTGTGTGGAAAAGTCAAGTTGGTGATTCAGACCGAAAGAAGTTTTGCTTCACCTGATTTTTTAGACGGGACAATCAAATCAAAACTCTTTTCTAAGTATTTATCACAGCAGGAATAATTCTTTCGATGCATTCAGTATGTTTTTGGTCATATTTCCTGATTTAGGCACCAATCATGAATTTATCTTGCGCGATTTCATCTGAGAACATCTGCTGACGGTGTTCAAAATCGATCAATCAAAACAAACAAGAAATTATCACGTCACTAGAGTTTCTTTTGTTAGCAAAATGAAATACATATGCAACGATGTCATTAATTCAAAGGAAACGAGCTAATATTTAGATCAGGATGACACTAACAAAATGATCGATATCTCCTGTTTGAAAGAATGCAAGTTTAGCTTAAATTGATTCATCTCGTCGTTAAGTATCGCGTTTGACCACGGGCTAAGCAAATCACGAGAAGACAATGCTTTAAAACATTTTTGATTGTCCGTCACTTATTGATATTACTAGCTTCTTGGTCAATTAAGCTCAGGGAATTCCATATTCATATAAACAACCCTTAAAAAGAGTTCTATATGATTAAAGAAGAACTCAGTGTATTGCTGATCTAAATTGAATAGTTCTTTCAACTTATAACGGCAGCAATACTATTGGGATCGCTGCTTCAGGCTTGAAATCTTCACCATCAATAGCCTCTATTGTTTCCATAACTAATCGTAAGACAAATTGAATTCGATTTTAAATATGTATATTCGAAATCGAAGAACCTTCCCAAAATTTTCTCATAAGTGTAGCTAGTTAGTTCAGCTAAAGTCAATGAAACATAGAAACGAGGTAAAGCCACAATGACCATACCCTACCATACCGTACATGTGTGAGAATTTTTTATATTTTAAGTGTTAATTACAATGCGAGACCCTTATGTCATTATTCTTTGTCAAGAACAATATCAAAGTCTATTGTTGAGACAAACACTAAAAGCATAGATAAATAATCGCATTAAAATTGATTAGTAAATCTGTCAAATTCAACTTTTTCAATGTTGCATGAACTATGTAATTTTTTGAAATCATTTCTTGATCTATAAAATGGAAACATCTGTAACCGCATGTTTTTTTCGGCCAAATCCAGAATATCTGCTGATAGCCACCACGAGGAGTGGGGAATTTAGTCTAATTTGGACCTTGTAAAAGTATGCATAAATCAAAGTACTAGCTAGACCCAAAGTAAACAAAATGTTAAGAATCAAGTATAGATTAAGATTATAGGTTTGATCCCAGTTAGAATGGACGCAGTTGTTGAGTTTTTGATGGACTCATGAACGTCGTTTTGTCGTCTTGTTTGTTTGATTTAGCACGTAACGATAAAAATATTTAATCGAACGATGTCTCGGAATGCATTTTTTCCCTTTGTAAATTGCGTACATGGTCAAAGCAATTACTAATCCGTAAGGCATTTCTGTCTGTGGCATCTGAGAATTCGCCATGCAGCTTCATCGAAGAAATAAATCCCTTCATTGCAACATAAAAAACACCTTTCACAATTTTGTATCTTCCATATTTATTTGTGACCATGGAATAAAATAATGTCTGGCAATTATATACACGTAGTTAGATAATGTCCTTCAGCTGTGCGTCAAGAGCCGATAAAAGACTAAACTAAGTTTGGCAGCTTAAGGGTCATTAAACCTGTACAGGTCTACATGGAATCGGTAATAAAAAGAGTCATATAAAAAATATGCAGCACTTTTTTAAAATAAAATTTATTAGGAATTCTACGTAGAATATTTTAATTACATGGGATGAGAGACTCAATCCTATAGGAATGTGTCTATCTGTTGGACAAAAAGAAAGAGAAAAGTCTTTCTCGTAAAAACATACCAGAACAAAAGGGTCATATTTCAATTTATGGGAAAAAAACAAAGCTTAACTGTTACTTGACATTATTATTATTATTAATCCTTCTCTTTATAAATTGCACAGATTCTAATTTTTCTGTTGGATCAATCACCTATTCCACCATGACAAGTTTCTCCAATACCAAATTTAAGCTTATCGCTCCCATTCTTCTCTTTGTCGTTTACTATTTCGGTTACAAAGATGCGACCGAGGAAGTTACCCATTCACGATCTCTTACAGCCGCCTACGAAATTCCGAAACTTGTACATTTCGTAATCCTTGGTAATGGCGCACCGGAGTATATGACTGAGATGGTCAATGTGAATACGGAACGCCTAAGATCCATGGGATATGAAGTCAAGCTCTGGGACGATGAGGATGCAGAGAGGCTTGTCTCTGAATTTAATGATCCCTTAATTAGCCAGTCATGGGAATGGGCCAAAGAAGATGAGAGAAGCAGTCGACTAGCAAAACTAGCTGACTTCCTGAGACCACTCATCATGTATGTAGAAGGTGGAATATATCTCGATACAGACATGGTTCCTTGCGAGACGATGGATTATATGGTTGACGATCCTGATGTTGTGTCATTCCCACATTTGAGAGGAAATAGTGATCAAGTAAATGGTGCAATTATGTCTTCTCGTCCTGGTCATCCCTTGATGAAATTTGCAATGGATTCATTTGTGGCTCTGGGTCCAGATATCACATGGATGCATAATCTAGAAGCTGCAGGACCAAGAAAGATGGCTTTTATTGTGGAACAATATCTCGGATCATCGGGTTTTGATCTACCACCACTTTTTTCGTCGAACGAATACGATCCATATACAGATGCTCCAGAAGTGACTATGCGTGTAAACGACTGGTGGGGACAGATTGGGGATGTTAGATTTGGAGCACAGGTTCATAATGGACCTCCCACAACTTATCATTTGGGTGCTGGATCTTGGATAAACAAATACGAAATCCAGAATAAATGCTTGGAACATCCTGAAGTAATAAGGGGTTTCGTAGATTGGATGTGTGAGCCAGATAGAAGACATCATGGTATTAGGTATGGACATTGTAGTCAGTATATGGAAGAAATCTCAGCGTAATGATCATTTAGAAAAGATACGAATAAAGTATCCAAATATATTATTTAGTAACTCTTAAAGTTGATATTAGTCTTTATTTCATACTTTGAGTTTCTTTTCAATGGATGTTCCAGAATAGCTTTTGAATATGTAATTATTGACTGCTCGAAGGTTCGTTTCAGTAATTGTCGTGCATGCATTTATTGTCCATGCGATATTATTAATTTGTTTAATCATAAACACACAAAGTATCTTTTATCAATTGAAATTACTCGAAAAAGGTATTAAAGGGAAAGAACATTTTGAATTATTTCATGTATTAATTAATTAAGTCTCGAGATATGTTACCCATTCCGTACCGAACATATCTTCAACCACCAATTTTTTAATTAGACGGAAGACATAACATTTTATTTAAGAAAATCAATCACGATTTGAATGACTGCTGCTGTCTTTTTACTATTTTTGAAAACACAGACAAAAACACAAGTAGCACAGTGAATATACTCCCAATTTACAACAATGAAATCTTCTCTAATGAATCCGGTATTTTTTTTGGCAACCATTACAACTGTGTACACAACAACATTAATCATTAGCAATAAAAAATATCTCAAACCTGAGAGAGAGTTTGCCGCTGGAATAGACCCTAGAACTATCTTTGATAAGCCTATCGATCATACTCAATATCTTGATGGAGAGGAAAAAGACTTTAGCTATGAAAATGATTTAGGCGAGCCAAATGTTGAAATAATTATGCCAGCCGGATACCCGAAACACTACAACTATGTAGCTATTATAAATACACCAAAATGTGGAACAGGCGGACTTTTTGATTATTTCTTTCGATCGTTTCAGTGTCAAGAGACGAATCTTCCAAAGACTCAAGTAGACCATTCTGCACCCGAAACAGGATTAAATGGGTGCCCTCATGGATACGCCCTTCAAAGAGGTCATCTGATTGATCATGCAACAAAAGCTCTAGAAACAAATTTAAATATTATTCAAAAAGACAAATGCTTGGTTGTATCAGCAATAAGAGACCCCGCCACATTTTTGCCGTCTTTATTCATGGAGAAACACGATAATCTATGTGCTCTAGCTGAGGAAAGAAAACACAAACCTAGACATACTCTGAAATTGTATCGAGAATGGTTGAAGCTAGATGCGAAATTTTTTTACTTCCCTGGTATTTCTTACCTACTGAATGAATTTGGCGCAGAAAGTTTGACATCAGAAATGGAAAAAATGAATCGCAATGGAGGGTTTTCTGTACTTCCACACCCGTCCAAATTACAGCATCAGAACAGTATTAAGTCAGATGTTGAAAAACACGAAATTTCTCACGAAAAAGCTTCATCCAATCATCAAAGTCCATATAGCAATTGTGACTTTCTGTTCTTGAAACTAGAAGATCATGGAAATTGGCGTTTCATTTTTGATAGGATAATGATCGTACCAGAAAATGAACGGCCGATATATTATAAAAAACCATCAGGTTCAAATCGTGAAAAACTTTGTCCTGCTCTGAAAGAGCATTACCATGCGATTCAAAATTACAAGTTAAGCAATAAAGAGAAGTCCCATATAATATCGAACATACCCTACATGGCGGAATGGTTTCAAATATATGGACATTGAGAAATGATATCCTCATGTGATGATGCAAATTTCCACATATAATGATTGGGCCATAAGCAAGACAAATAATGTGCTGTAATTCTCCATGCCCAATACTTAAAAAACGAGTTTCCACTGTATCGTATTTTTTCAGACAATCGATTACCTATTGTTACTGTTTTAGTTTCAAAAATATGGTGAATTTATTATGAAGAAAAAGTTAGAAAGTATTCATGATTGAATTCGAAGCTTTTTGACCATACCTTAAGTGTTGTCATTTTTTGGTTTGACGTAATTTCGGATCTCTTTTTGTCTTTTTTCGTAATTTCGCGTTTCCTGCTGCACCAATTCCTACGAGAGGTAGTTAGGTTTCCTATTCATTTTGTTGAAGTTTACAGATGGCTAATCGAGGCACTCATTATAACCCTTATCGTCCTCGATTAGTGGAAGAGGGAATTCCAATTCAAGAAGGACCAAGGAATTTAAATCACCCTTTGATTGAGTCTCAAGGATTGCCTATGGCTCATCATGCATATAAATCTAGTTCCTCTATCCAATATCGCCAACGTGGAAGGCTCGAATCGAATGGAACTAGTGAAAAAAAAACCTTGCAATCTTTGGCTAAGAAACACGATCGCTACAGGGGTCCTAAGACTCTTTCTTATTCATCCCATTTGACTATAGGAGGTTTCCCAGAGTCTTCCTCAAATGAGCAAGATAAGGTTGAACACAATCGACGCAACCCTCCAATGATGAAGAACTCATCAGCTTTTCATCACTGTTCTACATCATCTCAAACATACGCTATCAGCAATGATTCAGAGATTTTCCAAGACAATGAAAACAGTCAGCAATCCATTGACTTAAGCGACGACAAAGAAAATCCCATGATGGAAGTTGATGAACCCGAAATTGATTTCTATCCCAAGAATACTTTTCAAAACACTTCCCTTCATCACCGATATCAACAATTTAGTCACAACACTCACACAAGCGACTCTTTCATAGAAACGGTTGACTCAAATCATCATAGAGCACAAAATAATCAACACCTACTACAATCACAATCACAATTACAATCACAATTACAATTTGGCACTGATGAAATGTATAGTGATGATATGGATATAGATCATGCACCACCCCAGCCCTTGATTGTCATTGATGGAGCCAATGTTGCATATGCTTATGCTGATGCTATGCAAGGAGGAAATTCATATAGTGATTCTGCTTTATCAGTATCTAAAAGTGAACCCAACGTGATGGGTATTGATTTGACAGTGCAATATTTTTTAAAACTTGGAGTGCGTGTGATTGTAGTCCTGCCTGCTCAGTGGATGAGAAAAAAGCCTCATCCAAAAGATTTACAACAAGGTATGTTTTTTCATGACTTAAGTTTGATCACAATACTCTTATTGATAATAAGAAACATTAATTTTTCATGTATTGTGTTTGAGCAGAAAATGCAATGATGCAAACATCAGAGTTAGACACGCTTACTAAGCTCAAGGTACAAGGATTATTGTGTTTATCACCTCCAACAGATGATGATGATGCTTATATCATTGATATAGCAAGAAAAGCAGACCTTGCATACTCTAAATCAAATCAAAGAAATAAAATAGGTGGAGGCTATATTTTATCGTGTGATATGTATCGTGATGCAATACAAAGAGATCGTTTTCAGAATAAGCCCAGCAACACATTACAAAGAAACTTGGGAGAATGGATGAAGCGGAAACGTATATCGTACACATTTTACAGAAATGAAAATGGATATAACATAGAACAGGAAGGTACTTTCGTACCGAATCCTAGAAATGAATTGATTGCATCTTTGTCGCATACAGAATAGCTCATCTATAAATTTTAAGAAGATACTGAGCATATTGATAAAAAATAGAGTAGATTTATTTCTCACACAAAAATTATATACAAGACTGTGGTCCAAAAGCAAATTTACCTTGTGTACACCAAACTAACGTTTCATTGCAAATAACAAACATACACTTAAACTGGACTGTGATCATGATGATGATGATGATGGTGGTGGTGATGATGATGTGGAGGTGGTGGATGATGAGGATGATAATCATCATCAGATTGACCCCACGTCCAGGGCCTATAAAATGTTCCCAGAGTATTTGAGAAAAAATTCTGGCAAAGATTGTGCTCACAACAATACTTCAATTACATGTAATAATTTGAGATGATAAAAATGAGGAAAATTGCATTTCTTTCAATTATAACAAAATTTCTTTCTTGTGCAAGAAATCAAAGATTATTCTTTACTTACCTTGGGAAGAAACAACAAAGGATAACACAGAATGCAAGTAAACATGCCAGCAAAAAATCCTTGCGCTGGATTCACACCACCTTTATCGTTGTCCTGGGTATTCGCATTTTGAAAAGATGTTTGGTTTTGATCATTATCTGAATTGGGACTGTTTGGAGGTTGATATCCAGGAGTTCCCTGAACAGATTGTTGTTGATTTTGTTGCATGTCTTTGTTCGAATATGATTTGACTCAAAAATACAGCAACTCTAGTTAATGATCTAGATGGTGACTTAAGATTGTTGATTTATCGATGGCACTAATGACAAAACCCAGGCAACGTTACAGTTGCAGTTTTCTTCGTTTTATTTGCGCTTCTAAAAGATGTCAAGTCTTGTCGTAATTAACTCAAGATTTGAGTTCGAAGAAGAATTAGCGAAAGATTTCTTTATTAAATTTGTAGACCACGACCATTGAATGGGCAGTTTAGATTAGTACTCCCCAACTAAAATATACACATGGTACTCGGATTCACGTACAAAACAGTTCATCAAATTGACAAATGCTTTTGTACCTCCTATCTTATTTTATGCAGAACTATCCAACAAAGATGAATGAAATTTGGATCGCGAAAACCCTCAAGAGCGGAGGAAACGAACACCATATATTTTTTTAAGCTTTACCAAATGATAATAACTAAAATGTATCACCGTGATTACACATGGAGCATTCTCATTGCATTTCAAACAACTAAAGTTGAAATTCTGCATTTATGAGTATGGTAAGACAAAATGGACAAATCGAACTATTTTCCCAAATGCACTCGATGGAAAGTCATATCTGAATGTTGAAAAGAAAGGAAAATGATGAGCAATAAAGAATACGGACAGCAGTGAATATGTTTACGACAGAGCAAGATGATTTATTATTTCGATGAAATAAATATAAGCCTCGACGTTTTTTCAAAAAACGAATTGTGAGAAAAGAACTAAGGATATAGTGAGATTTTCATTGCCTCCATATAATATACCTCTAATGGTTAGTTGCAAGTGTTAATTCATTTCAATGGATCTTGAGAAAACTTACGCATTCGCTGTAATCCATAAAATTACCATACACGGTACTAACGAAATAATATTCACATTTCATTTCTTGTGAGTAGGTTTTGATGAGCTTGCATTAAACACATTTGAGTGAGACATCGGAAAAAATACGATCATAAGTTCAAGACTACTAATATTAACATTCAGACGGACTGAAAACTACAAATTTTTATTGGTATCTTTTTCAAATTGATCATCATTTTGAGATTTCTTCCAGGTAGTTTGCGCAATGCTCATACCTAATACCATGATGTCTTCTATGTGGCTCACACATCCATTCTACAAAACCCTTTGTTACTTCAGGGTGTTCCGAACATGACCCGCCATGTGAATAGTTTTTTATCCACGATCCGGCTCCCAAATGATGAGTTGTAGGCATTCCACGATGTACAGGTGATGCAAATCTGACATCTCCAATCTGTGCCCACCAATCATTTATACGCATAGTCACTTCTGGAGCATCTACATAAGCATTGTAGTCATAAGAAGAAAAAAGTGGTGGTATATCAAACTTTTTTTGCAGATATTCGTCAGTAACTTTGGCCATTTTTCTTGGTCCTGCAGCATCCAGATTGTGCATCCATGTGATATCTGGACCTAGAGCTATAAAAGATTCCACCGCCATTTTCATTAAAGGATGCCCAGGACGAGAAGACATTTCTGCGCCATTTACCTGGTTGCAATCTGCATGATAATGAGGGAATGATACAACCTCAGGATCGTCAATCATGTAATCCATCGGCCCGCAAGGCACCATGTCTGTATCAAGATATATTCCACCTTCCATAAACAAAATGAGTGGTCTCAGGAAGTCAGCTAGTTTGGCTAATCGACTGCCTCTCTCGTCTGCCTTTACCCATTCCCATGATTGGCTCACTAACGGATCATTGAACTTTGCCACAAGTCGCTCCGCATCCTCATCGCGCCAGAGCTTAGATTCATATCCCATAGACCTTAGGCGTTCCATATTGACATTGACCATTTCAACCATATATTCTGGTGCATCATTTCCTAAGAGCATGTAATGTACAAGTTTAGGAATTTCGTAGGCGGTTGTAAGAGATCGTGATTGAGTAACTTCTTCGGCCACATTTTTGTAACCAAAGTAGGTAGCAACAAAGAGAAGTGCAGGGATGAAAAGCTTTAGTTTGGTATTGGAGAAGCTTGGCATGGTGGAATAGGTGAACGATGTGCTTCCTTAACTTAGAGTAATCGTTACTCTGTCAAGCTTATATTAAATGAAATAATGCCTTACAAGTAATACCAGAAAATAAAAGACTAATTGATAAATGACACAAAAGTAAATGTGACTTAATCAATCCTTTTTTAATGACTTTTTTTAATAAAAACCGTAACAGTGGCATTTTCATCTGTGGCGCATCAGGTTTTTTGTGTTTATATAGGGTGTCGTAGTAAATGCTGTATGTAGGATAGATGATAGGGTAATAAAAAAAAAACTTGGTGCACCACGGATAAATTTATGACTCTCTCTATCTAGCTACTAGAGAGGGAGGGATCAATTTTTTTCCGTAGAAAAGCTACTGAAATTGTCCCAAAACTATTTTCAGCTATCCTGAAATGAAGCCACATTTCGTTAAACTCTTACGTGAATTATATTTATTTCGATGTATCCTTAGATTTTGGTGCAATAAGAATTTGTAAAAGCCTCAAAATGACCCTTATCCAATACTCATATTATTTAACTACCCTAGAAGTCGACAGAATGCTGGTCATCCGCAATTAAACACAACCCTGTAGAATTTATAACGAGAAACAGCATGCTGTAACAGTAGAGAGGTTTGAAAATACATGTATGCAACATAAGAGAGCTTGACGAAAGGTAAAACCACAACTAACAAACTATTTTCAAAGTTTGTTATCAATTATGAATCTTGTACTTTTTTGAAGTTTCGCTGAAGCTATCATTTATTATCATATTTAGGAACATTCTAAAAAAGAGAATGCTCAATTACTTATTCTTTAAACACAAGATTAGAAAAGTTCAGCAAATTTACTTCTTCAATTGAAAAATTTGCATCAGATCTTTTATACTATAAGGAAAAGTGCGATTTCACATATTTTGCATGTTAAACCTACCTTTGTATCAAGGAGAGTCGTTGAATTCTCGAATTGACATAACGGTACCGTGCTTAAAAAAACACCCCCCATAATATTTTCTCTGTAGGTTTCTCTAGAGATACTGATATAGAGAACGTGACTCAACAACATTATGATTGACCATCCCAAGCTAATTGAATTTTTACCTCTATATTTTTGTGAGCAAGGAATTAGGTTACAAAAAAACGTGGCTGATCAACTACCACAAGTAGAATAATAGATGAGAATATAGTGATTATTATCCTGACTGAAAAATTGTCACATCTACTGCTATGAAATGAGAATTTTAGGCGAGAGTGATTGTTTTGTTCAGTACGGAAAGTTTATCGATATTATGAAGTGCATGATCTACAATGTTCAAAAAGGCTCAGCGACCTTTAATGTATTAAAAACTTATATCATTAATTAATTTAATAGAATCCAGCAGTTCTTATGCAAATATTCCGAAGGTATATGTATTTCAAAAGTGAGAGGAAAAGTCAAATGCGAATTATTTCTTAATAAGAGATGCGCATTATATTTCTAATATGAAATTGAGTTCAATACAATTTGATGCCAGTATTCCTAAAATAATTATGCTCCGATTTCATCCATGTATATCCCACAATGATCATACCTCAAGCCATGATGCCTTCTTTCTGGCACACACATCCAATCTACGAAACCCCTTATTACTTCAGGGTGTTCCGAGCATCTACTTCCATGCGAATAGTTTAGAATCCAAGATCCAGCACCCAAATGATAAGTCGTGGGAGGTCCACGATGTACAGGTGATCCAAATCTAACATCTCCAATCTGTCCCCACCAGTCGTTCACTCGCATAGTCACTTCTGGAGCATCTACGAATGGATTGTATTGGGGGGTCGAAAAAACTGGTGGTAGATCAAAACCCAAAGTTTCAAGATACGCATCTGTAACTTCAGCCATCTTGTGTGGACCTGCAGATATCAGATTATGCAACCATGTGATATCTGGACCTAGAGCTACAAATGAATCCATGGCCATTTTCATTAAAGGATGCCCAGGACGGGAAGACATTGCTGCGCCATTTACCTGATCGCTTGCTGCATGATAATGAGGGAATGATACAACCTCAGGATCGTCAGTCATATAATCCATCGTATCGCAAGGCACCATGTCTGTATCAAGATATATTCCACCTTCCACATACATGATGAGTGGTCTCAGGAAGTCAGCCTGTTTGGCAGTTCCACTTTCTCTCTTGTCTTCCTTTACCCATTCCCACGACTGACTAACTTGGGGATCATTGTATTCCGCCACAAGTCGCTCCGCATCCTCATCGCGCCAGAGCTTAGATTCATATCCCATAGACCTTAAGCGTTCCACATTGACATTGACCATCTCAATCATGTATTCTGGGGCGTTATTGCCAAGAACCATGAAATGTACAAGTTTAGGAATTTCGTGGGCGGTTGTAAGAGATCGTGAATGGGTAGCTTCCGCAGTCACATTTTTGTAACCAAAGTAGGTAGCAACAAAGAGAAGTGCAGGGATGAAAAGCTTTAGTTTGGTATTGGAGAAGCTTGGCATAGTGAAAAGGGTTGTAGATTGATAATTCTTCTAAATTATGATAGTGAATGGTCGATTTGTTTTTTATAGAAGCTTTTTCAATGACTCTAGCTATACTGGTTTATTGCTACGTAAAATCTTTTGTGTGACCTCAACGTCATTTTTTGATTATTAAAATGGTCATAATTAATTGAACTAAATCACGAGTACTAGTTTAGTGTAAGTCATAGCTCTATGGTGTCTAATTGATTCGGAATACTTTTAGTGAATCAAAACTTCTTTCAAGAAGTCATTTCCTGACAATTTGATTTATTCTGTAGGCTAAATATTCATTGCTCGAATTACCATTATGTTCATATAGTTTACATTCATCTGTAATTCAATTCATTTTTTATGACGTTTTAGATATTTATAATGAATTCTGGAGTCGTCATTTCACAATAAGTGTACTTTTTGCAATATAGAGTGTGCCATAAATATGTTGAAAAAACTAATAAAATACTGCGTGGAATCATTTCTCTTCACATTGTTTTGTTAACAACCTTTTCATAGTCATTTCTTACGATTGCTCTTAAACTTTTTTCTCTTTGTAAGAAAAAGAAAAGAGAGTTAGTTGTTTTTGTGCCGACATTTTAATTGTCTCGGGGTTTTATGAAAGTTAGATTTTAGACTTTCAATAGTCAGAGTCTTCAATAACAGCCATTATCAAGATTTTCACAACCCAACAGGTTCGTAGATTTATGGTCTTTCAAAACTAATGACAAGATCCAATATCGAAAGAGAGAGAACATGTAAATATAATGCACGAAAATTCAAAAGGGAGCAACCAGAAACCAAAACGAAACATTCTCACTCATTGAAATATGGTTTTTGATGTAGTTGTGAAGTATTAATGACTTTATGCGCATGCAAATGGTATACTTTATTATCTTCAAAGCTATAGAACTGTTACAGAGTTTAACATATGAATCTAACAATTTGTAGAAGTAAACTAGTTAGATATAAAACAGCAATGACATTCACCGAGTGTATAAATTATAACTGTTCTAGTTACTGAGTGAGAAAGGCATAGATTAAACATATTTTAGATATTTAAGCCCACTTTTTCAGATATTTCTGCAGTTCTTAATGCAGGAAGTATGAATTATTCGTTAGTTTTTATGGAGAAGGAATCAGGGTTGGTCTTGAGTTTGCACCTAGCCTTCCTGAAGCCCAATTCAAACCCCTGGAGATTGCTTTTTCACTTAGCCTTACAACTAATAAGCTTCCAAATTCTGACAATTGTGTTGAATATTCTCGAATAACTGGAATTAACTTTCTAATACGAGCATTACTGTCATCATTGTTATTAGAACTGTTGGGGTTTAAAAGTTGTTGTGCGCGTTGCAATCTTGATAGATTGCGATTTGATGTGCTCAAATCAGAACTTTCTGAGGAGAGCGCACCTTCAAGGTCCCCAGCTAAAAATTGGACCAATTTACGAATTTGCTGTACAGTCTAAAATTATAAAATTTTTCTTGTGAGCTAAATACGGGACAAAAATTTGTAGCATTAATACATGAAAACTTACTCTGCGATCCGAGTCATTCAATTTTGGGTTCAAGGCTCTGAATAAGGATGGTGTAGGAACATTATTAAGACCTAGAGTCAAAACAAGCTCATTGAAAGCTTCTCGGCTAGATGCATCCACTACAGTTACAATCTCTTCAAGCATGAATTCACGGAACACTTGACCTTCTGGACTGAAAAAGAATTTCAATGCTTCTCTCACCGTGGCTTCATCTTTTTCGTCTTGTGTGGATTCTTTTTGAGTAGCAGCTTCTGTGTTTACTCGAAATTTACCTTCTCCTACATCTGTATCTCTGTCTGAAAAGTCAACCTTTTGAGACCCTCTAAAATCTCCAGCGGATCCAACTACTTTCGATCCTCGTACTCCATCGACTTTAAAGGCAGTTCCATCACCTTCATCTTTAATCGCTGTGAATTTTTCAACAGCCTGCAGTAAGTCAATAACTTTTTCGGCATCAAATTCTCCTTCACGTCCATAGACCATATATTTCAAGGCCTTTTTGAGTCTATCTGATTTATCAGTCATGAGCCGTCTTGCAATGTAGGGGTAGGCTTCATCTATAATAGCAAAGTTGGGATTTCCAACTAGAGCAATTCCTTCTAACACACTAATAGCGCGAATAACCAACGCAAAATAAGGGGGAATACGGAATGGATAGTCGAATGTAATTTGGGCTAAATCGGCAGCCAACTCTTGAAAGTTAATACTTTTTGCCCCTCCACCAGCAAGAGCGACATCAAAAACTTTAGTAAGCGCAGGAACGATAGGCTTTGTATCTGTTCCTTTTGGAATAAAATCAAGATTAATAAAATCTTGTCCAATTTCAGTGTAGTCTCGATTAAGTAAATGAGCAATAGCTTCAATCATTCCGTATTTTTGATCATCTGTAACCTCCGTCATTAGTCCAAAGTCAAGGATGGCGAGTTTTCCATCATCAGTTCGCATCATATTACCAGGATGCTGTGATTTCAAAGAGAACAATTAATTAGATGAATCTACATAAAGAAACAAAACAAATCTACAAACCCGTTTGAATCGACTTACTGGATCGGCGTGGAAAAACCCATACTCCAATAATTGAGTTAAATAAGTAATCACCCCTAGATTGACTAAAGCACCAACGTCATCAGCTTTCGATTGACTCAATTTCTCTCCATCGATCCACTCAGCTGTATGCACTCTTCTTGCCGTATATTGAGGAAAATTGTTTGGTATAACTACGTTTGGTAAGACTTTCATTTGGTCTCTAATTTTCAATCCATTTTCACACTCCAAATTATAGTCTAATTCTTGATAAAAGCGATAGGCAAATTCATCAAGCAATGCAGCAGCATCTAATCGTTCCACCAAAGCAGGGATGTTCCTGGCGAACAATCCCAATTCTCTGGCTAAGTATAAATCCAAACTCACGGTTTCAAGGACTGCAGGACGTTGTACTTTGACAGCAACAATCTCACCCGTGTCTCTCAATGTAGCTTTGTAAACTTGACCCAATGATGCGGCTGCAACTGGTTCTGGCGTAATTTCGGTGAATAGGTCATCAATAGAACGTCCTAATTCCTCTTCAATCGTTGCAAAGGCAATTTTCGAATCATATGCAGGAACTTTATCACACAGCTTTTGTAACTCCACCATGGCTCGTGGAGATAACACGTCTGGTCGAATAGATAGTGCTTGGCCTAACTTAATAAAAAAAGGTCCTAAACTAGTAATAATATCACGTAATTCAATCGCACGCTGTACTTCCAGATCAGGATTATTCTTTGTACGTCCCAATAATGAGTCCAAAGCAGTATTGAAAAAGACACCTCCACCCACACTAAAAAGTTGCACAATACGGGTTACAATTGCTAGTGGCCGTTTTGAGAAAAATCGCTTAAGTGCTTGAGGGTCATAGTCATATGGTAATATATCCCCATCTTCACTGTTTGATGCACCAACTTCTACAAGTCGCATTTCTAGACCTGCTGCTGCAGTGTTGTCATCGTTCATATTTGTTCCTCGTAAGGCTGACATTATTAGATTTGCTTCTTCATTTTCGGATAACTGCGAACGAACATTGTTGATTAAATCTGTGGTTTCAGACGCTTTGCTGCTTTGATGTAAGTTGGTGTTAAAATGAAAGGTGCTTGATTGTGGCAAATGTAAATGGGAAAGCGGTTTGGTTGGGATTGTAAATGCCAGAGATTGAGAAAAAAGGAGAGAGCATAATATTGCTCGGCTGGCTGTTGAAAGTTTCATTCTTGAGCTTTGTGCGAAAGCAAACTGTGTCTGACCTTGTTTAAACTGAGACAGGAAAAAGTAAGCCCGGGTGTATTTTGAGATCAATCTGTAGAGGCTGCTTCTACAAATAGCAATTGATGTTTATAGGCAAAGATTGTTACCAAAATTTCGTCAATAAAGAATCTGCTATTGTTCGTTGGAACATTGACTGACGAATTTGCTGATGTCAGCATAAGATTACGTGCCTTAAATAACCTGCGCACCATAATGGTCTACATACATCACAATGGTGGAAAGTCTACGAAGATCAGATGAGTCACATGCAAACATTCTCACTAATATTGAGTGAGTAGATGAAGAAAATAAGAAAAATAGAAAAATAGAAAAAAGATAATTGCCACCATCATCCGTAAACCGTCCAAATACTAATAAAAGGGTGCAAAGAAAGCGATGGGATGGTTTCGACGATCAAATACGTCTGATGCAATCAACTCCAACGACGCTCAACATGAATCAGTATCCGATAATGATGATAACTCTAATAAAATATGTGTAGATTGCGACAGAAAAAAGCATCAAAAAGAAATACCAACGCATGTGAATGAGGATTCAAAATCATCAGCTGCACCTGGAATGCCTTGTGCCGATTTATACAAACAAGTGAATCAATGCATGATTCAAAATGGTGGTCAAATTTCTTCCTGTGTGAAAGAATGGAAATTTTTCAAAGATTGCCATGCTGAGCACAAAGAAACAAGGAAATAATTAAAAGTTCTGCATAGTTGAAATATATTGATACAAATTTGATGATTTTGGACATCAACTCGTTTGCCAGAAACGAAAACAGAGTTATCTACCAAAGAAAATGCTGAGCAAGATTTAAAATGAGCTATGTTTTGGTGTTTTGTTTAGATTTACAATTAAATGCACGGACTTTGATGGTAAAGGTTTCTACAGTTTACATCGAAGTTTCAAACCTTTTAGACTTTGAAACTTGCACAAATAACCATGAGAGATTATCGTGTGAATGAATTAATCAATGAATTGCAAGGTTTTTTTTTGTATCATTATTTCATTGCTTTTCATTATCGAAAGGAAGAAAAGTTGCTTGATAATCACCACTCTCTTTACAAGGGAACGTCCTTCGTGTCTAAGTGTCTTTTAAAGCGATAATTTTAATCCATCAAACTTTAAAATATTTGCATTACAAAGCCTCGCAATTTTGTAATTTTGAAAAGTCTCATATCTTTCCCATTAAAATACTTCCAAAGGCTACATAAGCAATAAAATGCCAAAATCGCGTGAAGAAGATCATCAGGATGCCCTTCATTTCATGACACGAAATGTAGTGGACTATATTCATACTTTACCAGGGGCTATTCATGCTTCAATATCATCTGCTACAAGCGAATCCTATAGCGAACAATTGAAATCATCTTCATGTATCGGTATAGAGAATATTGATAAAAAAAAAAATGAAGTTCTGTTCAAGAATTTGCAAAAATTGGATATTCTTGACTATAGCGTCGAGAGAAAGGAATATTCACTCTGTTTAAATTCAGACATAGATGAATGGGAAAATATCAATTCACCTTACAAACTACCACAAGATTTAAAACAATTTTATACAGTTACGAATGGGATAAAACTGCAGTGGTTTACAAAATCAATGCAATCAAAACCAAGAACCGATACAAAAAACAACATTCATGAACAAAAAGAAGATACTTTATCAAAAGATCTTGTAGGCTACAGCAGGATATCATCCCTACAAGAGCTTACACCATTGCCCTCAACAATGTTGGAATCAATTCAAAATCAATCCAATCAAAAGAAAATGAAAGATTTCTCTGTCGTACATGGATTTCTTCTTGAATCCATTCCAGACTATGGAAAGATTATTCTTCTCTATGGACTTAATTACACCCCACCAGAAATAGGAATAGAGGGTGATAGAATAATCTTGAAAGATAATACCCAAGAGTATGAAATTACGGAAGAAGTATCAAATGGATCTAAAATAATGCGACCACAAAAGCAATTTCGGGATCCAAATATTTGGTTTTTAGATGATCGTTATGAACAATGGACTTTTTTAACTTCAGATTTTTCTTGCTATTTCCGTCTCATGTTGGTTCATTTAGGCATATTAGGTTGGCAGTATGCATTTGTAAGGGATAAGAATGATAAAGAATTGAACCTTAAAAAGAAAAAAATTGTCAAAGACATCAATTGTTTAAGTTTAGATCCACGATGCCAATACTATATGAGATTATATGCGCCTGAACGCTTAGCAATAGACATAACGCATGTAGTACCACGTTGATGTGTTGCTGTGATAAAGCGATGACATTTTACGAAATGTGTATATAGTTTTGTAAGTTTTTGCACATGATTGATAAATAAATTCACATCCTCGATTGAATAAAAGCAAAATAATCGGAAGCAAGTTAGGGATTACTGAAACATATCGATTATTATAAATATTCCTAATTCCTAACTAAAAATGAAATAACGAAAACAAATGTAAAAAAGAGATACCATGTATTTGTAAATCTACATTGAAGGTCAATGAGCTTATCAACACGGTCTTACGGTCTTCAAGGGAGAATCCCAGAAATATTTTTTCAATGAAACTAGATCGGGGTCACTTTGGATTTTTTCGAATGGTTTTTGAAAATAGAGTTGATCGGTTTTGCTTTGAAACAAAATCCACCTTCAACAACGGACTTTCGGCGCATAGCCATCAATTCTCGTTTTTCCTCCAATTCTTTCTTTCTTTGGAGTAATCGCTTCTTGGCAAACTCGTTTTTCTTTCTTTGTTCCTTTTCCTTATCAAATGCTTCCCGTGAGCGAGCACGTACTTCAGTTTCGAAATTAGGACCAATTGACAAAGACGGTTTTTTGGAAATATTAAGGCGAGGTGTAAATGGGGCTTTTGCTCTAGGAGCTAGTTTTGCTTTGAAAGATGATAGCTGCCTTAATTCTTTACTTTCTCTCACCCTTTGTTCTTCCATTTGTGATTGACATACCTCATGTCGAGAACAGCTTTCAAGCTGAAATGGTTCGGGAGTAGTAAGTTCTTTGTCAGATCGTTTTGGTGTAAAAGGTCTCCTATTAAAGTCTGGTGCTGGTGTTGCTTTATACTGTCTCAAGCGATGCTCTAACTTCTCTTCATCTTTTAATCGATGCTGGAGATTTGCTTCATGAATTTCGCGGCGAATTTCGGTCTGTAAATTAAATGGTTTCGGAACTGTGAGACTTGAGCCTACAGAAGAAACAGATCCATCAGCATCCTTTCTTGTGTGTTTTTTGCTTCTCATTCTTTTCAGCTTTTCAAGAACATTCCTTCTAGCGATCGAACCGGTAGACTTTTTACTACTTTCTGGAATGGGCCTCGCGTAAAACTTCTTTGCCAATTCAATATCATCCTCAGTTGCCTGGGACCGTTTACTCTTTGGAGTAGTAGGTCGGTCTTGGAACCTAAATGGCTTTGGGGTTGTAAGAGTCCTATCTTGTTTTGGAGCTTTTGGTGGTTTATAACGTAAATCTGGCATTGGTTTTGCTTGGAAATGAAAACTATTCTCTTCCTTCTCTGCAACTCTTGATGGAGATTTTACAGCATGTCTTAGATCTGTGTGGAGATTGAATGGTACAGGACAAGTTGGTTTTTTGACATGAGACGAAACTCGCTTAGGAGGTCGATATGTCAAGTCCGGGAGTGGTCTCGCAGAGAATTTTTTAGATAATTCTATATCATCATTGTTTAATTTTTGTGGAGATTCTATTTTCTTCTTTTGTTTTGTAACAAAATTAAAAGGCTCGGGTGTTGTCACACTCTTTTGCTGAATTCTAGGTGTAGTGGTGGGCCGATAAGATAAATCAGGCATTACACGGGCTTGGAATTGCCGAGCACATTCTGCAGCATTCCGATCTTCTGATGATGGTGTCTTTTGCCGAAAGTGCGCTTCACGAGACTCAGTATGCAAACGGAAAGGTTTTGGTGTTGTAAGCGTTTTTTTCTGAACAACTGGAGCCTTTGGCGGTCGATAAGATAAATCAGGCATAGGTCGAGCATGAAATTGTTTTTTACATTCTCTAGCCATAATTTCCTCAGAAGAAGGAGTTGAAGGGGGTTCGTCTCCACAGCGCTGAGAAGTGCGAAGACGGAATGGTTTTGGAGTGGTTATTTTTGTAGGATGTGTTTTAGGTAATCCTTGATCACCCCTAGACTCAATCAATTTTATAGGTACAGGACGTGCTTTAAATGGATTCTTCCTTGCTTCCTCCATTAGTTCCTCGTCTATCTGGTCTTGACTCTTGATATCCTTGGGCTTTGGCGTAGATAGGTTAGGAGGATTTGGAATAGTCACGCCAGGTTTCCATTTGCTGTCTTCAGTGGGGATTCCACGAAATCCTTTTTCCTGAACGGAATTCATATATTCTCCGAATGTGGGGTTGTCAATTGGTTTAGGCTTAGGTTCTGATCTATAGGTGCTTAAATTGAAAGGAACTACTTCAGTTAATGAGGGTGTATAGCTTTCTTTTGTCCCAATTGATTCCAAAGTTGCAGTATCGGAACAACTGACAATTGAGGAAGTAGAATAATTTTTCTCTCCATTTCGTTTTGAAGTTGATAGTTTCGGCCCTATTGGCGTTGTTAGATCATGTGTGCTTGTTGTTGTGGTGGGTGTGGTTAGATGCTTATTTCCATGAGTCGCGGCTCCCCAATTGGTTGTAATTGGATTTTCATGCATTGGATCTCCTCCAAGACTTTTTCTCGCAGCAGAAGCCCTGTCGCGGGATCTAGGTCTTTTACTACTGAGGAGATTTGGCTCTCTAGGTATAGTTCTCACAGCAGAACTCGACTTACGTGCACTAGATAGTTTCTTCTTTAATTTTGAGGACATTTGAACTGGTGTTTGAAAAGCGTCATTGGAAGTAAGTCGTTTTTCGCGAGCAGCTTTAAGTCTTTCGAAATGTTTTTGCATGCTTTTGTCTACCACTTTTTTAGAAGAAGGACTATCAGCTTTTTTTGTTCTTTCTAGTCGCTTCTTTGGAGTAAAGTTTTGGTCTGTGTAGGATATTTCAGAGACATCAGTCAAAGTTTTAGTATCAATATCAACCTCCTCAGTACTTGGCGCTGAGCTCAAGGTATTTTCAGCAGTGGTCACGGTATCACATTTTTCTTCTGCTTCCATATCTTTTGCACAAAGTACATTCATTCCGTCTCCCATGTGATCAGGGTGTTTTCTCGGCTTTTGAATGTTATTCATATTAAATGATTCCTTTGACAAACTTTTTTGTTTCTTAGCTTCTTGTTTTGTTCCAAAATTTTCACTGGTTGATGTAGCTGAAGAATTCTGGACCAGTCTCGTATTTTGCACAATATCGTCACAAGGATTTATTCGGATTTCTGCTAGCTTTGATTTAACAATTTCTAATGCTCTATCTCTAGGACTTTTCACTTTATTTTTGTCTTTTGTGCCATTCAAAACAGATGATGTTTCTTTTGTTTTTGTATCTACAGAAAGGGATGTTCGCTTCTTCCTTTGGGTTGATCCGTTATGCTTAAGTGATGAGGTTTTATTCCTTGTACGGAGAGGTTTCTTTTCATTGTCTTTTGGAGAGCGTGATGAATTATACACCTTTGGTGCAGTGGAAAGTCTAGGTTTTTTCTCATAAACTTTTGGAGGCGTTGTGCTGGTGATGCTCCTTCTTGTTGATGTTGAAGATTTTTTGGGGCGAAAAAGTTTGGGAACACTTTCCTGTCTTTTTGGAATAGAAGATTTTGATAAAGGACGAGATGCTGGTGACGGAAGTGTTGATTTTCTTCTTTTGTCAGAGTTTTTTGATAATGAAACTTTTGAAGCTGGCTCTGTTTTTGGTTTCAGTAGCCTAGACTTTTCTTTAATTGGCACAGACATCCTCCTCTTTGTTAAGGAATTTGATTTGGGAATTTTGTCATCATTTATAACTTTCTTTTTGGTACCGATCGTTTCCGCTTTTGAACTAACCACCGGTACCGTTACAGACTTGAAAATTGAATTTCTATTAGGGAAAAACATTTCATCATCGGATGAAGACGAGTCAGTGTCCATTGATATGTTATTTTCATTATTTTCGAAAAAGAGCACATCGTCTTTACAATCCATTCTTTCTACTTGATTATTTTTATTTGGAAGGAAGTTGTCTTCGATAGTATCATTTAGTGCAGAAGCGGCTGTTGGCAAAAAATTAGCCTCCATGCTCTCATTTACTGAAGCACTATCAGTAGGTGTTACTAGTTCAGGCTCTGATTTAGTATCATAAACATTTTTTCCTATTTCATGCTTTGGTTCTACAGATTTTTGTATCTCCTCATCAACAGGACCACTTTCGATGTGGATAGGTCCTACCGGAAATTCATTCTCAGTCTCATTCATCTCGACATTATTTACATCTATATCTTGTGATTCCTTTTCTTTCATTATATCAGTATCTTTCTTTTTCTCCAACGCAAAATCATCACCTAAATTGTTTTGAGATCTTTCAGTTTTAACGGGGGCTTCAGATGATGCTTCAAAAGAAAGCTCAGGTGAAAAGGCTTTGCGTTTCGCAGTTGGAACTGTATTGTATAGTTCTGCCATGTTGGGATCCTGTGGACTAGCAATATCACTGACAGGAGAAAAGATATCCACTTTTGATCTTTTCGAAATTTTAGTGGCGCTTGTGACGTTTTCAGTCTTCGACGATTCAAAGTCTGCATCAGGAGTCTTTTTAGTGAAATCTTGGGTATCTTCTTCTTCTTTCTTCTTTGGATTCTCTTCATTATTTTCAAAACTTGAAGACGAAGGAAGATCCAAATCTGCAACCAAGTCTGAGTACATTTTGTCAGCACTTGCAATGAAGTCTGATAGCGATTCTGGAATATAATCATCCTTTATGTCCGGGTCATTTTCTACTTGGCAATCATCATTGTTTTCTTCTTCTGAAGCTTCCGCTTCCAACTCAGGTTCTGGATCTGGTTCAAGTTCAGGCATTGAATGACTTATCTCTGTATCTTCATGATCGTGCAATGTCGTCGTTTCGACTTTTTGCTCTCTTCTTTCTTCATCATCACCGATAGAGGAAGTCATTGACAAAATAGAATCATTGTCAGTGTCAAAAGAGGATGCCGAAGCTATGTTGGAGTAGTAAGCGGCACTCAAGTCCATTTTTGATGAAAAAATGGCTCCTGGTGTATCTTTAATAGCACGTCAGGACCACAATCAATAAGCTTTTCGCGTAAGATTCAACTTATGTTGCAAATGAATTTACGACTATTAATTTTGATTTGCCAACTACTATCACACACGATAGGAAAAAATTAATTGAAAGTGGCGGCACAAATAGTATGATTTTCATATTTGAATTGTTTTTCACAAGATTCTACAAACAGATTTCGTCTAAATAATATATTTGCGAACTAAGTAATGAAACGTTACATCTTAATCATGTTTAAGCAAAGTGGTATCTATCTGAGACTATTTAACAAATACATTGCATGTTAGTCCGTATAAATGAAATTTTAGATAACGTGTATATATTTAAGTAATTATTTTTGAATGACATGAACTAGATTACTATCATATCTTCTTACTAAACTTAGGAAATCTTTACCATATTGCATTTTCTAAATCAGCGACTGCTTTTTCTTATTATGAACCGTTGCTCACAATTTGTATCACATAACATCAAACAAATTAATGCAACAAAATTTGATATTGCAGACATACTCCGAATAAACCAAGAACTTTGTGCGTTTGGTATGACCCAAACCAATTTCAATTTATATGAATAGAAAGGCTCAAAATGATACTGAATCCACACTTTATTATTTTCAATAGAATTTTTATATAGCTTTCTTTTTCAAGTTATCTTCTTTTTTATAGAACGTTTACGAATGCTTGAGACAATGTGTGTGGAGTCCATTGAACAACATAGTCAATGTATCATCTATCATGCATAATACAATATATTTTAAATGCTTTGATTTACGTGTTACATTCTATGTAGCTGGGAAAATGAACATTGAAAGCGAATCGACTCTCTAGAGTTCATGTTCTGATTTACACAATGTAATCCACTTGATTTAAGGTGAAGACTTGTATTGCTTACTTGAAACTAAATTACAGATTACATATCACTAAAAAAGAAGCCGTGGAGAATGTAATCATTTTGGTTTGGAATAGATCAACTAGGTGCATGAGTTGATTTCTAAACTAGTAAAGATGATTTATTAAATTCTTTGATCCTTGAAGTTGCTGTTGCATTGCCTAGAATCCTGAATAATATTTCTCATCTATCATATTTCCTATTTGGTTTGGCCTGTTATCTTCTGCAATAAGCAACCATGCTAGCGCAACGATACATAAAATTATAAACCAGTACAGCGTACTCTTAAGCATTTTTACTGGTATCTTGATGAAAAGAAGCCATAAAATTTGAAAGATTGAGAAAAATAGAATAGTCAACCATGATGAGAGGAGATTGCTTGATTCGAAAGTATCCACGCGACTTCTTGAATTTGAATCATGATTCTCTGTGCGTACAACAGAAGAAGAATTCTTTTCAATTATTAAGGTGGATCTCTTTTCACTTTGAATAAATGTTTGTTTTATTGCCTCTTGTGGTAAATTAGAGTGATTCACATCAGTATGAACATCAGTATTCGCATCGCTTTTAGAAATATTTACTATATGTTTGTCTAGTATTTCTTTTGATTGTAGAACAGCATTATCAGTATGATTGCTTTCAGTACCGACATCATTAAGATCCGTGCCATGTCCTTCAATAGCATCAGATTCTGTCTTCGTATTCACCAAAAGATTTTTTTCTGTTATAGGCTTGCGACGAATTTCAACCATTTTACGCTTTTGTTCCAACTCAGCCTTTCTCTGGTGAAGCCTTTTCCACCGCAATTCAATTTGTTCATCGTAAGTGTTTGCCATACTGTCCTGTACCTCTGAGACTTCTTTACTTTTAAATGATTTCTCCACCTTAAAATGATTTTTTGGTTTTTCTTCATCTGTAGCTATAAGACTAGGTGACTGATTTGCTTTCTTTTCTAATGCATTCTTTCCTTTATCATTTTCAGACGACTTTCTTTCCAAGTGCTGTGATGTGACATCGTCTTCATTCACTTCAGATTTGAGCACGCTTGTGTCTACAATCATCTTATTTTCCCTTTCCTTTTCTTCGGTTACAGTGTATTTAATATCCAAATGATGCGACTTTAAATTATTTCTTGTTAAGTCTGATTGAAGTACAGTTGTGTCTACAATCATTGCACCTTCCTTATTATCTTCTTCTTTTAACAACTCAGTGTACAATCGATAAGGTTCGGACACCGTGAGTGAATTTGAGCCTATAGAGGAGAGTGACCCAACGGTATTATTATCACTGATTTGCCTCTTTTTTCTGCTTGACCTTCTGCTATAAACCTTTCTCCTTGAGATAGAATTAGAAGACTTTTTGCTTTGAGTTGAAATTGGAGTTGACTCCACTTTCAACGCACGATCGGAAGAGAATTGACGTTTTCTGCTATTTGTGGTAGAAATTGAAGTCAAACTTCCAACTTCGTCTGACGTGCCTTCATCTGTTCTTGATGATTCCAAGTGTGAATATGAGTGGGTCTTGTAGTTTCTGTCATGGATATTGGTATTTTTCTGTCGGATTGATATCAATTTAGGTGGACGATAAACATTTTTTGGAACAGGCTTAAAAGTATATTTTTTTGATAATTCTATTTCGTCATCTGTGACTGAGCGGGTTGATTTAGCCCTGCTTCTTGCTTCGTATGCAAATTTAAATGGCTCAGGTGTTGTGACACTCTTTGACGCAGATTTGGAACTTGAAGGAGGACGGTATGATAGATCAGGCATTGGTTTGGCTTTAAATTGTCGAGCGCATTCTGCTTCATTCCGATCCATTGATGATGGTGTCTTCTTGCGAAAACGTATCTCGCGTGGCTCAGAAGAGTAAAGACGAAATGGTTTCGGTGTTGTAAGCGTTTTTTTCTCCGCACTTGATATTTCTAGGGGTTGGTAAGATAAATCAGGCATAGGTCGAGCATGAAATTGTTTTTCACATTCTCTAGCCATAATCTCCGAAGTTGATGATACTTTTTGTCGATATGCAATTGGATGGCCTTCATCATTTTTCAATTCCATTCCACGTGGTGCTGGGCGTGCTTTAAATGGATTCTTCCTTGCTTCCTCCATTAGTTCCTCGTCTATCTGATCTTGACTCTTGATATCCTTGGGCTTTGGTGTAGATAATTTAGGAGGATTTGGAATAGTCACGCCAGGTTTCCATTTGCTGTCTTCAGTGGGGATTCCACGAAATCCTTTTTCCTGAACGGAATTCATATATTCTCCGAATGTGGGGTTGTCAATTGGTTTAGGCTTAGGTTCTGATCTATAGGTGCTTAAATTGAAAGGAACTACTTCAGTTAATGAGGGTGTATAGCTCTCCTTTGATATAATAGATAAATTATCTTCTGTTGGAATTTCACTGAATCCTCTTTGTTCAACAAAATTCATACATTCTCCAAATGTAGGTACAGCAAAAGGTGCCGAGTCCCACTTTTTCTTACTAGGCGATAATGATATGCTAGTGTTCACTGTATCCGTAGAACTCTTATTGATAAATGAGTCTGGTTCCATAGTGTTTTTTTTCAGATCAGTTTTTGATGAATGAACACCTCTTAATCTTTCTCTCAATTTTGCTGTTATTTGACTAGTTTTTTTGAATTCAGAAGCGGTTGAAAGCCGTTTTTCTCGAGCAGCTTTGAGGCGGTCTAAGTGCTTCTGCATGCTCTTTTGAATTTTCTTTGATTTCATTATACCAGAAGGGGCATTGCGAGCTTTGAAAGCATTCTTCTCTACTTCCTGCATGTATTCTTCATCAATTTGTTTCTGACTCTTAATTACCTTTTTCTTACGAACAGCAGTCTTCAAAGGACTCAAGCTATAAGAACGAATACTTGATTTTACAGATGTTTGCGTTTGAGGAGTTTTGATCGTATCTGCTGCATGATCAACATTTCTATCAACTTCATTCTTATTTCTAGATTCCTGATTGTGCATGTGATCCTGTCCGTTTTCATTTCTGTTTGAACCCTTCATATCATTATTCATAATTGTATTTAGATTTTTGGATACACTATCAAGTTTTGGTGGTGATGCAATTTCTTCTTTTGTAACGCTTTCCTCTTCCAAGGCGTCAACATTTAGAGTTCTTCGTTTATCTTTCAGTTTTGATTTTACTCTTTCTATAGCCTTTTCCCTGGGGCTTTTTGTCAACGATTTGTTTTCTAGATTTTCCTTTGATAAGTTGTCGCTTTGAGTATTGGCAATGAATTTAGTTGGATGAAGCACTTGAAAGTCACTGCCTATATTTAAATTTTTATCTTGGTTTTCATGCACTTGAGCGGATAGGTTTGTATTCAGGCTTTCTTTTGAAGAAGCTTCTTCCATATCTGAGGGGGGACCTCCAGAAGCAAAAAATTCGTTAGGAGCATCTGATACATTGTTACTTTTATCATCATCCTGAGATCTTATGTTCAAGACATTTTTACGTTGCATCGTAATTTCTATTTGATTCTTCGATCTTGATGTTAACTCAGATTTGGATGTAAGTTCACTAGAATTCTCATTCACCTTTTTTCTCGATGGGGCTTTACTTTTCTTATGAATTGGTGTGCGTGGAATTTCTTTGATTGTCATTTCCTTAGACCTTTTTGAAGGATTACCATTAGATACCATCATTTTATATTCCTTTGGAGAAGCGATATCACTAATGGGAGAAATCACGCAGGTGTTGGAGTTTTTATGTGTCTGAGTTGGAGTGGAGATTTGATTTTGCGAGAAATTCGAATCTGCAGGCAATTGTTTATTGGATGCAACAACAATTTCCGTGTCTTTCTTTTCCTCGTCTTTACTGGAAGGTGCAGGGATATCTAAATCTGCCACCAAGTCGCTGTACATTTTATCAGCATTTGCAATCACATCAGAAAGTGATTCTGAAATGAAGTCATCCCAGTCATTGTGGTTATGTTCATCTCCCAATTCATCTCCATTTACGTCATCTTGTAATTCTTCATTCACTTCTTGTACCTCCTTATTTTGATCGTGCTCAACAGTAGTGTCTTGTGACTCCTCAACTTTTTTTTCTATATTCTCTTTCAGTTCGTTCTCATCGTCTATCGATGAAGAAAATGACAACAAAGAATCATTATCGATATCGAATGAAGATGCCGCAGCTATTTGGGTGTAGAAGTTTTCGCTCAAATCCATTTCTGCTTGAGTATTGATTGTTGCATGCTTCGCGAGTCGTGCTTAATGACCTTTCGAAAGGTGTTATAAAACCAAGGAAAAAACATGAGGCTCCTGGAAAGCTTCATCAATATCCAAAATATACATTTATTTAATTTGGTTTAAGGCTCTAAGTAACCGTAGCTAAAAAATCAAAGACATGTTTAGAATGGCTAAATGAATGAGATCCTTTCAATTTCTTATACTTAATTAAAAAATGCTAACGTTCTAAGTGAATAAGATGAATTTTATAAATTGTGAAAAAGCTACGATGTCCGTATCTCCCGGTAACTGCCCCATAGTCGGAGTATATCCCGAATAAAAAAAGTGAACGGAAGCCTTTTGCTCTCGTTCAAGGTTGCTCATAAGTTCCAATAACTTTGGGGGATAAAAATGGCGATGACAAGTAGGAAAAGAGCAGTTTGATTCACCCTATTATCTAAAACAATGGGTTTTCAAACTTCAGTTTTCCACTTAGATTTCACCCTCACATCAAAGAATTCTTCTTTTTGAAATCCCTGCAAAAAACTTCCGATCCTCTAGAGCTTGTTACAAAAATGTTCCATGTCCTACCGTAACAAGATGCATTCTAACATCAACATTACCGTTTGATATATTTATTTCACGGCAAATTGTGACAAAGCTGAAGTCGAGGGCAAATGGAATGTTTCGGGTGAACAAAAATCTGTTCATTTTCTTTCAAAAAAAGTGAAGGTTAGAAATGATCCGTACCAGACTTTGTCTGTAGATTTTCTCTCGTCCATTCCATATGTATGGCTTTTCCGAATATTTCGAACGTAATGCAGAAAGTGATGATAATTCAATCAATGTAGATGTTGAGTACGTAGACAAAGAATAATCACGCCATGAGAAAGGAAAAAAAAAGTCAATAGAGAATCGTACGATATTTTAACTCTCTAAGCAAAATACCAAATCATATTTGCGCATCGTATGTATTATACGTACGGGATATAATCAGAAGACGTGGTCGGCAACGAAAGAGTCATGTCATGGAGACCGAATGGAAACAATATCAAAATACGAATCATTACGTGTGAGAAAAATGGAAAAGTTGAACGTTGCATCGTAAGTTGTTTTCATACCAAAATCGATGTTGGCAAATTCTTAGCTTGGTATAATCTTAGGATTCGCCATTGCACCTCACAAATTTTCTATTTGTCAATACACACACTTATTGTTCACTAATTGTCATACTTGAATAAAATGGGAAAAGGAGGAAGAAGCGCCAGCACAAAAGAACAATGGTCTAACTCTTGGAAGAGTACATATGATCCCAATGATAAAAATATCAAGCTTCCAAGTAAGGGACAGATTAAAGCAAGCATTCCCAAAGAATGCTTTAAAAGATCAGCACTTCATTCCATGTACTTTGTTTTCCGTGACTCTGCCATGGCTGCTGCACTTGTGTATGCAACTAATCAGGCACTTAGCACTGACCTTCCTGAAAATCTTTTTAGTTTGGAGGCCATTAAATGGTTTGTAGGATGGAATTTTTACGCATTTTGGATGGGAACTATTCTTACAGGACATTGGGTATTAGCACATGAATGTGGACATGGAGCTTTCTCAGATAGCCAAACATTCAACGATATTGTGGGATTTATCATTCACCAAGCTCAGCTCGTTCCTTATTTCGCCTGGCAATACACTCATGCTAAGCACCATAGAAGAACAAACCATCTTACTGATGGTGAAAGTCACGTACCTACCACAGGAAGGGAGAATGGACTTGGGCCCAACAATGAGCGTGTGAGTTTCTACGCCGCGCTTCACGAATCTATTGGAGACGAAGCCTTCGCTGTCTGGGAAATATTTTCTCACGTTGTTCTAGGATGGCCTCTTTATCTTTTGGGACTTGCATCCACTGGACGTATGGGATCAGATGGAACTTTCCTAAAAGACGGAGAAATTATTGATCACTTCCGTCCCAGTTCTAAAATGTTCACTGACAAAGTTCGTGGAAAAATTCTTCTCTCCACTTTAACTGAACTTGCTGTTCTTGGTCTTCTTCTGAAACTTTCTCTTGATTACGGTTTCCTTACTGTTGGACTCTGGTACACTGGTCCATACTTGTGGACTAACTTCTGGTTGGTCATGTACACATGGCTTCAGCACACCGACCCATCTGTTCCCCAATACGGACCAGATGAATGGACCTGGGTCAAGGGAGCTCTTTCTACCATTGACAGACCATATGGTATTTTTGACTTTTTCCATCACAAGATTGGCTCTACTCACGTAGCTCATCATCTTTTCCATGAAATGCCTTTTTACAAGGCTGATGTAGCAACAGCTGCTATCAAAGAATTTCTAGGACCGTTATACAATTACGACCCAACTCCATGGTACATGGCCTGCTGGAAGGTTGCCAGGACATGTCATTATGTAGAGGATTACAATGGAATTCAATTCTTCAAATCAATGGAGGATATTCCACTTACAAAGGAAGTAAAACAAGCCTAGGCAAAAAGACTTTTCTCAGGCCTCTTGAATCGAGGAAGTCTTTTTCAAGATGAAGCATGTCAATAGAACTAATAACTAAATGAACATTAAAAGCATTTTTATTGTGATTGCAATACTTTATGATTTGGGATTTAACAGTCACGCAAATATAGTAATGTGAATACTTGTTTTCTACACCATGTTATATGCACTGCTGTCAGTATCGTTTCTTTCTGAGTTTCCAGTTCTTCTTGCATGTAAGCCTGGTCTATCACTATGGCTTGACGATACATTTTGAATATCTAGTTCTTCAACAATAGGCTCTTGGTCGATTCCATTATCGTCACTAATTTCCTCTTCCACACCACCCTCACTTCCTGTATCACTACTATGCTCATCTAAAAGAACTCTCATTTCTTCATTTCCTCTGTCATGAAGTGGAATATATCTTGAATTCAAAGGCAAAAACAGGGTCCATTCGACAGGCAAACTAGCAGTCCACTCAGGCCAACTGAGTCTACTATATACCTCTCTTGGGCATTCCATGCTTATTACTCCACGACTAGCTGCAGGCATTTCTAATGCGAGAATGGTATAGAGCATTGCTTGAAGCATTAAGAAGAAAAGAGGAATAAGTGCGACATCAAAATAACCATATGGTACTGAATAGAAGTATATGTGGAAGCATGTGTAGTAAAAAAGGGCAATTCTTGGGAAAAAGTAAACACTAAATTGAAAATGAAAAAGTATAAGCGATTCTTCTGCCGAAAAAAATGATTGAATTTCAAATCATGACAAAAATATTCACCTTAAAGCACTCCGAACAAAAACCATCGTAAAATACTCCCAAAACATAGCCATTCCAAATATCCAAACAGGCATAGCTGCAGGGATGCTCTTGGCATACAAAACGGAACTCCAAGTTGCTTGGCATGCCTCATACATGACATAATACAGCATTATTTTACCCATATGAGCCCATATCAAATGAGAAACAGGATTCACGTTCTGTCTATGCATTGCATCAAGCGGACGACCGATCCAAGGATAAGAAAGACCAAGGATGCGATAATCAATACCTGTTTCGAAAAATTTATTTGAATGCTTAAGAGAAAGGGAAAATCTTGCTTGGTATTTTCTGAAAATTATTTTCGCATATGATAGTTTACCTTGAACACCAAGTATCCGAAAGACATAAAATATGGGAAACATGAGAACAACACCAGATCCAGTCAAAACGCGAACTATTAAAGCTGTGACTGAAGTTATGAGGAAGAAAGATAAAGAACATGTAAACAGGATACCTTCATGTTCGTTTATAGCCAGGGAAAGCATGAGGAGTCATGAGGTATCATCATTTTATTATAAAAGATTCTGAAAGCAAGAAGTACATACCCAGTTTGCCAAGTAGCCAATAAATAGGCGTTCTTTCATCTGCTAATTCCAATATATCTCTATTCCAATTCCAACGTTCCTCTGATTCAATATTTTGTACATATCCATTCCTGTACATGATTGCATTTCCATTCTTATACATGTTTGCATTTTCAAACTTCTTGTTTTTAGCAGGATTCTTCCTATTAGAAGTTTTATCCTTTCCCGTTTCCTCGTCATCCGAAAGTAATGGTGGTAAATCTCGAATTCCATACATCAGCTGATTTATTATAGCAGTATCCTCACCGTACGCCTGGGAAAGTCCTTCAGAAATTCTAGTCAAGAATGTAGCCTTTTTGTGATCCGATCCAGCACTTAAACATCTTTCTGTGAGAGTAACATTGACAATCGACAAGTTGTGCTCTAATTCAAATGTCTTTTCAAGAAACATGATAGCTTCCATGGATGCATATCTATAATGAGCAGTATCCCAATATTCGGTTGTTGAATAATACTCGATTGTGGATGGATCCAAAGCGACGCCTTTGTTTTCCTTATTGAGGAGTATATTATCAATTACTGAATTAGAATATTCTTTTGATTTTGTTGTTTCAAGAGATTGATTATCTTCAAGATGATTCGGTATAATATTGTGAACGCGAGAACATTGACCAGTACAAATACCACCATGTATGATTTTAATTTGAAGTATCTCATCCAGACCCAAAAGTGGACGCCTTTCTAATATTTCTTTCTTCGTTAGATTTGTGTATGCAAGATTATTGCTTTCTCCATAGGTACTTCTTTCGGTAGGGGGGCGTGTTTTTAATGCTGATTCCAAACAAGTTTGAGGACGATTCTCAGGATGAATTTTACTTCCCCATTGCAAAATCCCCTGTTTCCACACACCAGCACCTACATAAGTGTGGTGTAATACAAATAACACTAACAAATGAAACATCCCAAAAAACATTGCAAATTGCATCAGCCAATAAAGATTTTTTTGAGTGCATCCATGCGGATCATCTGAAGCTCTATTATTATTTCTATCTCTCCGGCTGTTACGAATACGACGTAATGTTTCTCCGATTGGTTCATCAATTCTTGCCTGTCTGCGACGCATACGCCTCTCTCTTCGAATTCTACGTTCGTTGCGTTGTTCTTCCCTTGAAGTATCAGATAAGATTGTTTCCGAGTCTGATTGCGAAGAAGAATCAGACGAATATGAGGATGTGGAATTGGAGTTTGAAGAAGTTATTGATATGTCTGTTTGAATGTGACGATTTTCTCTCGACGCTCTACTTTCATCAGAGCCCTGAGTTGGACTTTCTATGTGATTGCCTACATTTCCATGTTCGAGATTATCGTGTACAATAAAAGCTCTTCTATGTTCCCCCATGCGGATCTGCATACGACGAGTAAGATGTGAGTACAGAGGATTAGTATTTCTTTGAATATTTGTAAGTTCTATGCTGTTCTGATTCTCCGTCTCGGTGTCATTTCTATTTCGACTATATTGAGGCAGAGATAGATACTGAAATTGTCTTGCACTTAGGTAGCGATTGATGAATTCTAGGAAAGACAAAGGGATGAACATAGGCAGTAAATCGTCACTTCTGTTCAAATCACGTCCTGAAATTGCTGGAGATGCGTTCAAGTCGTCCATTACTCTTTCGTAGACCCTGTACAAAGATCTATCATATTCCATTGTTTTTAATGCGACCAACTTTGGATCTTGTGAGATCCTATCGACAATGCAAATTCTTTTAATGTTTGTATTGTTTACAATTTAGTGTGTATCAAAGAATGACTTCTCAACCCAAAAAGTTGTTTTATATAATCAGCAGTCTGTCTTTTCCCTGCGGCATAAATGATTTAATTTCAGGATTTTTGTTTAATTAAGTATTTATTTTTCAAGTATTTATGACATCACCATCAAAAGTCTCAAGTTACAGATTCAGAAAAAATAATCGATGCAGACCTTGCTATTCTTATCTTGCATAAACAGAAGGCTAGTTTCTGTGTATGTCGAGCTTGGTGTGGCTGTTTCCCCTTTGAAGTGGAGACGCCAGGCAGCCTCATGAGCTGGGTGCATTTATGCTGTGTGTATGTTTCCGCTGTCGTGTCTCAATCGTTTCCATCATTGATTCCGAATCGCCAGCGTTTCCAATCTAGCAAAGATCTATTGTTTCATTATTGGCATTGTGAGAGCTAATAAATATAAAGTGCATAGTTCATTGAAATAAACTCATCATTTCGAGCTATTATTTTAGCAGAAGAAAATATAATGGCACCAGATTTGTTCATGGATCCGCATCGAATAATCCATTAATAAATCATAATGCTCCATAATCAAGAAAATAACGTGAAGGCTGGCTCTACACCATAGTGTGATTCCTAAAGCAACACGGATAACAATATAACATACAATACAATATTTGGTAACTAAATTGTTGTAAAACGATGTCAACAACAAGGAGTTCGGAAAACTTACAAGGTAGGAAAACGGTAACTTTCATTGATTTTTTTCTCATTTGGAAATTCCTACTGCAGTGTCAAATAAATGATTTATTATTGACAATTAATTAACAAATAGAATTTTGTTTTGCCTCAAAATAAATAAAACAAACTTATTTATTTCATTCATTACATGTCTTTAACCTAATAAGTGTACAACAGCTGAGCAACAAATAAGTCCTTTCATTTGACTCATTGAACTCTTTATCTATTGCGCATCTGAAGCCTTATCGTCACTCCGAGGCGAATAAAAAGTCCATGCTCCAAACTCACAGAACAATACATCATATAATACTACGTAAAAATTATATTCCTATTTTAATGAGATAAAGTAGTGCAAATTGCTCCCAATGAAAATTTTTAGTTCATAATTCCATATTCATCTATGCTGTTTTATGTATTATTTAATTTTGAATAGGATTGTTTTTCTTTGTTCTTTCATTGTATTAAATTTGATTACTGCACCAAACCAATTTTGTCATGTCGTACTATTATTGAATTATATAAGTCACTATGTTTCAAAGTATGCTAATTATTTAAGAAACCTACATTAGCCTGTACAAAAAAATTAATTACGGGATAAGAAATTTTCAATTTAGACAAATGAATGATTGACAGATGCTTCGATGTTGGTTTGGTTTTATTCTGGACGAAGGATCAACGGTTTCAGTGTTTGGAAAGGGAGGATTTCGTAATGATTATACAGGAGAGTCAGGAAAGCTACAAGTTCTAATTTATCTTATTAAAATTTCACTTACTACACCTGTCTGTCAGTCCATGGGCGGAGATTTTTTCAGATCTTGTTATCGCCGTGCTAAAGATCGGGGTCTTCGGACTCATGTACAAATGCTGTAGTAGGCTGGAATTGAGGGAAGCTGACCAATTCTGCCGCAGTGCAGGGGATGAACCCTCGTTAAAAAAATATCTTAGAACATAACATAACATAACATATCAATGATTTGGAAGTCAAAAAACTAGAAAGAGTTCTGGTTCTTATTTTTGAAAAAAGAATAGCCTCTCTTGACAGTACTAAATTCTAATTATGACGTATTTTTCTTAATTTGACCTGTCTACATCAAGATCTTATTTCGTTATATAAATATTTAAAGAAAACATATATAGACAACAATGAAAATACTTAGGATAGTTTTCTGATCAAAATAGTCAAAAAGTCTAAATCTCTAATTTCCTTTTCATTTAGGTAGTCCAATATGGATTAAAAAGTGTATGCATGTTCGTGCGTTCTACATGTAACTTATTTAAGTAGACTTTTCTTTATTCTATGGCCTTAAGCAGTACCATGAAAATTATTTAATATGCCCTAACCATGTTTATTTGATGGGATTTGGCATAAGGCTGCTATAAAAATCCCCTTCAACGATAGCACTAAGCTACTTTGGAATCATAAAAGAATATCGAAAATGAGAGCTGAGAAAACGAAAATGAGTGACAGGAGAAGTCAGGATAGACCGGATAGCAGGAAGATCAAAGACTCAGCAACATCTGGAATGGATTCGCTGATTGCCAGAGCGGGCGGTGCAAATGTGAGCGAGCAATCCGGAACTGGTCCATATTATGCTTTGCAGCGGCCGAACCATGTTCCTATCGTACCAGGACCAGATCCTTTTCCAAGCTCAAACCCCATATCTTCACTTGGGCTGCAACTTTCGTCGAGCTTATACCCTCAAAATGTATGGAATCCAACTTTTCCTTCTGAAATGGGCAGAAATTCAGATTCAATTCTTTCATCTCTACCCTCTACGCCAATTGGCAATGACGTGTTGGGAGCAGGCAGGTCAGATGCAAATTCGAATCAAGGAAGAAACCCTCAATTTGCATCTTTAATTCACACTCAAAATGTGCTATGTCGGCAACTTGAACAGCTTACTGATCACAATATTAATTTAGCCACCCGAAATTCTGCTCTTCGCGCGGAGTTAGAACAGGCAAAGGAGGAAAATTTGCATATGATTCAAGTTCGACAAATGCAAGCTCAGCAGGCGTTGAAACAGGCTCATGATTATGAAGACTTGTTGCTTAAATTTGAAAAATCGGGAGAAACGATTAGATCACTTAGAGTAAATAAAAAAAATGCCGAAAAAGGCAAACATTCTGCGGTGGAAGAAGAAAACTCGGAGGTTATTGATGAAGTTAAATTGACTGTATTACGCAGAGATAATAGTGTTTTGCGACTAAGAATTCAAGAATTACAGGGGAAAAATACCATCTTGGAAGGAAGAGTGGAAGAGCTCACAACAATTATTGATGGAGCAGGAGTCCTTCTTCACGATTCGAATAAAAAACGGAAATTAGACGTTCCTCAAGGTTTTGATCTGGTATCTCTACCCACAACTATGCTCAGACGTCATGGAACTAAAGAAGCAGCACTTCCAACAACTGCGAATCGACAAGTCACAAACGACATGACTTTACCGACATTTCTCAAACGTGACGGAACCATTGAGTTAGCGAATCCTACAGTAAATAATCGCCAAGTAACTAATGAAGCCGCACTTCTCTCTAATTTGAAATCCACTAAATCAGAGAATGCCCAAAAATATTATCAAGCGAAAATGGATAAAACTTTCTCCAATCTGACGCAAGAATCGACTTTGACAAATTTGAAGAATGATAATTTAGATGGAGACTTGCGAGATGAAGATGAGTCATCTGATGACGAACGTGACAAGAACGAAGAACAGAAAAAGAAAGTGTATAGCTCAGCTATTACCAAACTTCTTCATGCATCACGATCTATCAATGAGAAATCATCTAAATATAAAAAAAACAAGTCAGAACCGAGAATTCCTATCGAGCGTCTTGTCGCAGCTTTGAGTAAACCTGAACCCGTAAAGAAGCGCAAGAGAGGACGCCCTAAACGAGATAAATCAGAAGGTTGGCCAAAGAGACCACTTTCTGCGTACAATCTATTTTTTAGAGAACAGCGTATCAAAATATTGGACTCTCTTGCTTCTGATAGTGAAAATATCGACGATAAAGAAGATCATGAAGATGGCAAAGATGACAATTCAGTAGAAGATGGAGATGATAAAAGTAGAAAGAAACGGGGAAGACCAATTGGAAGCGGTAAGAAACGACGCAGAGCAACTCCACATGGGATTATCACTTTTGAAAACCTTGGAAAGAAAATTTCTCAAGATTGGAAGGAAGCTCCTGAAGATCAAAAGGTAAAGTACAAGGAACAAGCAACACTTAACCTGCAAAGGTATCATGAAGAACTGGAAGCGTTCCAGAAGAAACGACAAATAAAAATTGAAGAAACCATCGCGAGGGAAACCCTTGCAAGGAGACAGCAAGAAGTTGAGACAATTGATTTATTAGCTGATGAAATCAACGAGAAATATGAAGATGCGTAAACTGGTGTAAATCATTCGAAATATGTTGTTGTGTATTATGTGTTTATACTGATTTAGATGCCTTCGTACGGTGACGGACTACATTAACATGTAAATATTCATAAAAATATATATAAACAAATTCAATACAATATTCTCTTCATTGGTGCATTGTTCACAAAAGAATGAAAATTAGTTTTAAAATACATGTATTCTATCATTAAAGCAGGAAAAATGTTCAAAATTCGGTTTATTTTAACTTCTATCTACAACAATATTTCTTCCAAGGAAATCAATCAAAGGTCTTCTAAAAACAATTTTTTATTTTAAATCAGACTTCTTCACTAGGCGCAAGTATGGTATTTTCGAAGGTACATTGCAAGTATGATGATCGGGATAATTTTCCTTCGCTTCTTCCTCAGAAACTGTTGGGAGCAAAAAAACAGATCCTTCAAATTCTGTGCTACGAGATCCATCCGCCATAGGAATATCTGTATGATTGTAAGGCCAGTTCGCTGGAGTTGCAATCGACTTCTCGTAAGAGAGTTGAAGTGCTTTTACACAACGAACTATTTCATCCATATTTCGTCCCACACATGCGGGGTAGTTGAGAGAAAGCATAAGCTTGTTGTCAGGGTTAATAATAAACACAGCACGAATTGTGAGAGGAAGATCTTGGTCATCAGAAGTTCCCGGATCAATCATTCCATATGCAGTGGAAATCGAACGGTCAGCATCACCAATAATCGGGAATTTCACTTCAATCTCATTTTCACAATGAGCAACAACGTCGTCTAGCCAATCCTGATGAGATTTGACTGGGTCAACTGAGAGAGTCGCAACAAGACAATCCATTGCGTTTAACTCATCGTATTTCATTGCAAGGCGACCAATTTCAGTTGTACAAACGGGAGTGAAATCAGCTGGATGAGAAAATAGAATTGCCCATTTTCCTTTCTTCCATTCATGGAAGGATTCCCATGACCCTTGAGTTGTCTCGCAAGAGAAATCGGGAACAATGTTTCCAAGTCTCGTGCCTGCAAAAAACATGTAGGAAAACTTAGAAAAAAACAATTTTAAATTTTCTTGTAAAGCCTAGAGAATAGCAATAAGAGAAACTTCTTACTAACCTCCATCAGTGGAACCTTCAGGATATAACGACATGTACATTTTTGTACCACTCTCCATTTTGTCCATTGATCCAGACATGAACCTTTTCTGATTCTTGACGGCATCAGTTTTAACAGTATTCTGTAGTAAGGTTTCCACTGTTTTCTGGGTAGTTGCGGAACGTGCAATTGTGCGAAGAGCAGGAGATGTCAAGGAACGACGGACAATAGAAGATAGCATCTTTTTTCTACCAGGCTAAATTCTTTTATGGAAACAAATTGTGAACACACGGAACAGAAAGAGACCTAATAAATAATGCTGAATGCCAAAGGATACTGTATCTTATATACAATAATTTTCACGTACGAAAAATCTAAAACATTTGATTAAATATATAGAACATCGCGTGCGTGATTATTTAATCTCTACTAGAGAAAATGAATTGAAAGAAAACTTTTTCCTCGCATGTGGGATATATTAATGACAAAGATATGATTTGATTTGTTCTATTTGAATGATACAGGAATTCGCCGTATGGTAATCGATAAAAATTTATAGGCGTATCTTTGATGACATCATCAAATATGTTCATGCGGACGAGAATGTGTCAAATTGGGAAACAAAGGTTGACAGAAGGTGCGACCTTTTGGACACTTCCTCCTCATTTATTTTGGAAGCAATGTATCATATTTTAATTAGGCAATACATTTAAGTATTATTTAAAGCAATTTATAATTTTACAAATGCTGCACTGAATCATTGCAAAATTGATTACATAATACACAGTAGCTTTACGATATATCATTTTTTTCCTCAGGTATATTCAGAATTATAATTGTGTTCACCTTTTAATGAAATCATGACAGAAGGCATTTCCATTCCAACAAAAGAACAAAAACTTTCAAGTCGCGAAATTGCAAGGTCGACTCTACCCATTATATGCTATGCAGCCGAAAAATCACCACCGGAAAAGGGAGGCGAAAAATTCTATGAGGACCTTAGGACTGCTCCAACTGACACTGAAAAAGAGACAATTCTTGTTTCATCACTTACAATTCTAGCTTGGGATGCATGATCATGGCTAGTTGCCATCTATCCATGTTCCTGCAGCAGGACGAATTTTATTTGGGAGAATTGTCTGACCCATTTTTGCTCCTAGTAGATAAATTGTTGGGGGTCCTAGTATTGCTGAACATAGTCTCATAGGAAAGAGCTTATCAATATCTTTTATCAGGCTTTTTGCATTTTCTCCAATTACTAGGCAGTTGTCAACATATAACAAAGCATATCAAGGTTTTACTTTTTCTATTTTTCTTCTTTAGAACATGATCCACTCACGAATTGATAGGTGATTCCTCCATCAGATCTTTCATTTTACAGTATTCTGTCGTTTCAATTGGATTTTCAAGCTTCATGTCCTTTAGCTTCACCCGACACGAAGTACCATCGTCCCAAATCCTCAAAATACCATCCCTTTGTTGTATGACTGCGAGATCTATTACCATTTTGGGATATATGCATTCATCTCCCATTTCAACTGCAGTAGTGTCCTTCTTATGATTGATGATATTTTTGAGTAGTTGTTGGTAGCAATACCCATACTTATATATCTGTGCAAATATATTTTCTACTATTGTGTTTACAGCATGGTACTAATTCACTTAGCCATCAGGGAACACTACATCATAAATGTGTGTGTTTAGAATGGGATTCTTATTGAAAAGTTAATGACCTTCCCATAATTGTCTTTTGATAGTCCTATTACCCTCACAGCTTATAAACATCTGCCACCTTTTGGTAACATTACCTCAGCATCCATATATTGATTTGGATCCAATATTCCATCTACTCCTACTTTCAGTTGTACACAATTCTCTTCTGGACAATACTTTCATAAAATATGTCTTCATCATTAATATTATGATAATTTACTAGATTGTCAATATTATGATTCGGAGTATTGAATGAGTATCCCAATTCTTTCATCCTTATAGTTGAAGATGCATTATTCTTTATTCAGTCACTCTCCTTAAAGTTTGAATATGCATCACTCTACTGGATTTTGTCAGAATCCATTGTGACATCATATTGCCAGTATGATTAGCTGGGCCTAATGCTCTTCCTAACAATATTGGATACCTATCCTGCCAATTTAGGATGTGGGATCATTCCATTTTATATATGGTTTGATCAAGGAGTTAAGTATAACATTTTTACCTCCTTCCCAAAGTGCAGTCCCATAAAAGTATTGGACTATTTGGCTTAAATAAATCATTCTTAGCCTCAAATTTAAGAATTTTGATGTTTCTTTCTGCCCTATTAGCCTCCAGAGTGATCTCTTCTGACTCTTTAACTATGCATCATGCATCACCTTTATCTTATCCAGTAGCTCTATCACAGTGACCTATGCTGGAGATATGTGTCGGCGAAACACACTGTGTTGGTGTTGGGGGGTTGTTGTTGTGGTGGATACCAAATTTTGAGTTAAATAGTAACTTGGCATTTTGCCAAATTACTACATACTACGTATACTAATTTAACTACAATTACAATATGTTCTCTATGCCATCATTACATTAATCTAGTGGCTCTTTGTAGAGCATACCAAATCAATATACGTACAATGTTGTGCTGTCGAATTACAACCATGAACTGTTCTCTCTTGGAACACGTCTCGTTTTACTTATACTAATGTTCTCTGACATTCTTTGCATGCGTCGACCTCTGACATGGAGAGATAATGAACTCACTCACCTCCAGTTTGATACAATTTGTAAAATCAGAACATCATACTCTCACAAACACGAAGTATCAGCAATTTCCAACAACACTGTGATCCATTCTTTTTGTACTTTATTGGGAAAAATGTTTTCAAACTCTAGTTGTCCCACGCAAAGTTGAGTGTTTAAGAAATATATGGAGGGCATGCTATAGAGAATGGGGAAACAAACAAAATCAAATATGCCTCTAGATTATAAAGTTCTACATCTAATTATGAAATCATTTGATGAAGAACTAGTATGTGTTGGGGTTTCAGCGGCAAGATCTAGATGGATTAGTATGTGTGGATGCTTTTTATTATTAGGTTTTGTTCTATCATTAAGAGGAAATGAGGGTTTCATGGTTGAAGCGCATGGACTAGTATCACATTTGCATTATGGTCTAGAAGAGAATTTGGAAGAAGAGGAAGATGTAGGTTTTGTGGTTGTGCCATTATTGGGGAGATTTAAAAACGAGGATGGAGAGAGATGGCATCTGATGTTGTCTGTGTCGAGAACTTGGTCTGGTTTCGAAGTTCGTAAATGGATTGAAAGAGTAGCTGCTATTCTTGTAGATGAGGGTCATACTTCTGGTCCAGCCTTTTGTCATGCTAATGGAAGAAGTTTTCGCTCTTACGAGATGGATGAGGAACTCCACAATCAACTCGATAGAATAGTACAACCCGATAATCCTCGGCTTATAGAAAGCAAGCTAGATGTAAGAGAATTGTTTTCTATTCACAGATCTTTGAGGAGAGGCTCTACAGCTAGGGCGGATGAATTGGACATATCAGAGACAGTAACAAACTTGCATAATCGTTGGAGGAGCACGGAGTATTTAAAGGGCAATAGGACTACAGGTAGCATGAGACAATATTACACCTCACTTCGACTAACTAGGAAGGTAAGACTCAAGTATACTTGCCAGCTCTGATTTTGATTACTATCAAGTCTGCAAGAGAATAGTAGTTGAATTAAGACAATCCAGAGATCAAGTAGCACAGATGGACTTGGGGGGGGGGGATCCAGGCTTGGTGTACCGTACACTCTGCTTTATTTTCTTTTTGGATGAATTGGGGTACTACCCAATCGACACAAATTCGAAAATGAGGAAAATCAGTTGCGTTTCGCCTGGTTTAATTCATTTGAAATATTTACTTGAAGGTTGTTCCCTAAAAAGGAATTGAACTTTCTCTAAAATTGGGATTTGTTATCAAGAGAATAAGTGGTGTAGGTTACCTAGTTTAAATTCGAAAGAAATGGGACCAGGAACCCCATACCCCCAGCACGTGAATAGGAGCATTTAATATGTTGCTAGTTGCGTAAGGTCGTCAGTGTAGTTTCTAACCTTCCTATTGTAATCAGTACTACTCAGACATTTATACCTTCTATTAGTACGCTGATCAATTAATCTACATTTTGTGACAGAGTCCCTACGCTTTGTACCATACGCTCGATATTCGGATTTATTTGGCAAAAGGGATTCAATCTCTTTTTACGATGAATTCCATTCCCAAAAGCTGATGAAATCGATTTTTTTCCTTTTGTTTGTGAATATGATGGTAGATGTCTACTTGATTAATTTTTGAACAAGGTTTTGTTACATTGTACTTGTTTTGTTGAGTGGTCCCTTAGAGGTTCTACCTACAATGTTGTATTCTATTCTTTTTTCTTAAGTTGATGAATTTCCTTATCTTTATAATGAGAAGAAGCAAAGTCATGAGTACAAGACCTTTGATTAGTGATCCTAAATTTATATTCAAATTCATTGATGACCCCAGGAAAATGAATCTTCGAAGTATCGTGAAGAAAATGCTAAATTCAAATTAAACATTAATATCCTTTTAGTTCAAGTTATGACAGTTCTTTCAATGATCCTAGGTGCACATTATTGTAAAGATGTTTTTCCTTAAGCTCGCTATTGGAGTTATTTTTACTTATAGAAAGGAAGCACAATGACATCAATCACAATAATAAAAATAAGTATCTAAGCCGAGATAGAACCTACAAGATTGTTGTTAATTGTAAACCTTTAAACTAATTTTAAAGATCGGTCGAACACTAAAAGTATACGTATTAAAACTTTACTTTTAATCACTTTAGAACTTTACATTATGGATTTTAGAGAAGGACTTCTGTTGACATAAATGTAGAAGGGCTATAAAATTGAATATGCTTACAAATGTATGGTTGAATGCTTATTCTTTATGAATCCTATTTTACAATCCAGATGTAGTGAGAAGAAGCACCTGGCTTACTTCTCACGGAACTATATTCCTCTAAGGCTATCTTAAAGTAGCCGCAATTCCTACACTGAAAGAAGACTTATTTATATCAACTAATTTAAACGATAGTAATGCATTTTCCTTCTATGGTAGTAAAGAAAAATAAAAGTAATACTTCTAAAATGACATAGAAACAGCATGTGTGAATCAAGAGTGAGATTCATGTTTTGCTAATAAAAAGATGATGTTGTTGTAATTAATCTCATTTTTGAATATCTTTGGTTTTCTTACGAAATATAGAACATTTTAATAAGTTCGTATTGTTAAGGGAATCTTCGACAACTGTATGAAATTTGGTTTATTTTAACCCCTATCTACAAAAATATTTCTTCTTAGTAGATGGAAACATAAAAGCCGAGCACCATGTGCCTCTATAAACAACAACATTAACACTATTTCTTCCGAAGTTCCGAAGGAATCAATCAAAGGTCTTCTAAAAACAATTTTTTATTGTAAATCAGACTTCTTCACTAGGCGCAAGTATGGTATTTTCGAAGGTACATTGCAAGTATGATGATCGGGATAATTTTCCTTCGCTTCTTCCTCAGAAACTGTTGGGAGCAAAAAAACAGATCCTTCAAATTCTGTGCTACGAGATCCATCCGCCATAGGAATATCTGTATGATTGTAAGGCCAGTTCGCTGGAGTTGCAATCGACTTCTCGTAAGAGAGTTGAAGTGCTTTTACACAACGAACTATTTCATCCATATTTCGTCCCACACATGCGGGGTAGTTGAGAGAAAGCATAAGCTTGTTGTCAGGGTTAATAATAAACACAGCACGAATTGTGAGAGGAAGATCTTGGTCATCAGAAGTTCCCGGATCAATCATTCCATATGCAGTGGAAATCGAACGGTCAGCATCACCAATAATCGGGAATTTCACTTCAATCTCATTTTCACAATGAGCAACAACGTCGTCTAGCCAATCCTGATGAGATTTGACTGGGTCAACTGAGAGAGTCGCAACAAGACAATCCATTGCGTTTAACTCATCGTATTTCATTGCAAGGCGACCAATTTCAGTTGTACAAACGGGAGTGAAATCAGCTGGATGAGAAAATAGAATTGCCCATTTTCCTTTCTTCCATTCATGGAAGGATTCCCATGACCCTTGAGTTGTCTCGCAAGAGAAATCGGGAACAATGTTTCCAAGTCTGACGCCTGCGAAAAATATAATGGATGGCTTAGTAAGTGGTCAAATAGACTTAAAAATTTTAAATTTTCTTGCAAAGCCTTTCTTACTAACCTCCATCAGTGGAACCTTCAGGATATAACGACATGTACATTTTTGTACCACTCTCCATTTTGTCCATTGAACACATGATGTGATTTACAAAAGCTTGGGATACTTAGTTGAAAAGATTGTTAGAATAAGGTAAAAGAACTAAAGCTCTAGCCTGAGTGTGTGGATTAAATCAAATTTATGAGCTAGGATGGAGGACAACTCCCTCATTCCGAATACATATACAAACTGAGAATATACATGAATAAATGAATAGTACCATCTAAATAAAGATATTACTCATAAGCTATACACCCTTCTTCAGAATTCTTTCATTCGAATTCTCATAAAGGTTGGTGACGACGATATTCATGAAATCTACGATAGTTAGTTCTTGTGACGAAGTCTATATCAGCAGTATTCTGCAGTAAGGTTTCCACTGCTTTCTGGGTAGTTGCGGAACGTGCAATTGTGCGAAGAGCAGGAGATGTAAAGGAACTATTGTACGGACAATAGAAGATAGAATCTTTTTTCTACCAGGCTAAATTCTTTTATGGAAACAAAATGTGAACACATGGAACAGAAAGAGAACTAATATAAAATAATTCTGAAATAAGCAACTTACTGCCAAAGGATACTGTATCTTATATACAATAATTTTCACGTACGAAAAGTCTGAAATTCAAGAGAACATCGCGTCCCTAATTAATTAATCTCTCTAGCTAGAGAGAGAGAGAAAAAAGATTGAAAGAAAACTTTTTCCTCGCATGTGGGATATGCTAATGACAAAGATATGATTTGATTTGTTCTATTTGAATGACACAGGAATTCGCCGTATGGTAATTGGTTAAAATTTTTAAGCGTATCTTTAATGACATCATCAAATAAGTTCATGCGGACGAGAATGTGTCAAATTGAGAAACAAAGGTTGACAGAAGGTGCGACCTTTAGGACACTTCCTCCTCATTTATTTTGGAAGCAATATATCATAGTTAACATAGGACGAATGCTTCGCTGAATCATTTCAAAATTGATTAATACACAGCAGCTTTACGTTATATCATCTTTTTTTCTCAGGTATATTCAGAATTATAATTGTGTTCACCTTTTAATGAAATATGACAGAAGGCATTTCCAATCCAGCAAAAAAACAAAAACTTTCACGTCGCGAAATTGCAAGGTCGACTCCACCCATTACATGTTATGCAGTAGAAAAATTACCACCGAAAAAGGGAGGCGAAAAATTATATGAGGACCTTAGGACTGCTCCAACTAACCCTGAAAAAGCGATACTTGTTTCATCACTTACAATTCCAGCTCGGGATGCACGGTCATGGCTAGTTCCTGCAGGAAGTTTATGGAAAATAATTTGCACAGAAGGGCCTCAAGTAGCCGATATGAATTGCTGGGTTGCATCAAATCCCAAAGAAAGATTTTACAGTAGTAAAACTCGTCAAATCCATGCAACACATTTGACCACTGGGGATCGGTTGTGGTCGAATATGCCATATTTACGCCCTCTAGCAACGATTATAGAAGATACTATAGCGTACGGGTTTGATGATGACGGGGCAGGTGTGCATGATGTGATTGGAAGTCGATGTGATCCTTACACAAATAAATTAATGACAGGTACAGACGACAACTCATGCTGCCATTCGAATTTGACGAGACAGGCAATTCGTGATGGATTGCATGAAATGGACGTACATGACGTTCTAAATGTTTTCATGTGTACAGGTTTCACAAAAGATACGAAACAATATTTCACTAAGCCAAGTCCCGTAGAAGTTGGCGACTATATAATGTTCTTGGCTGAAACAGATTTATTAGTTTCAGCATCAACTTGTCCTCAGGGTGATGTTAGTCTTGCCTGTGGTGGTGGAGGTGAACCAAAAGTCTACCCATTAGGTGTTGAAATATGGAAGCCTAAAGAAGGATGGTTAGAAAGTTGCGGGTGGGAGCCTTCTGCTATAAATGAATACAAAGGAAATCATGGTTTGAAAGACCCATCATCTATGGTATGTACGAAGACAAAATAAAATAGTAACTCTACCGTGAAGAATTATTAAAGACATATTGATTAATTGTCAATATTTCTGTGAATTGCATTAAAACTCAAGTTAGGACTATTGCTTCTTTATTTTTGACAAACTCAAATTTGACCCAAACCCTCTGAAAAGAATTACCAGTAGCAAGCAACACAATGTAATGACCCAACTCCAATACCACGGAAAAGATTTATCAAATGATAAAAACAAAACAGATATTATCCAGAGGACAATCTGCATTGGAGTTCCTATTTTCAAAAAATCCTTTGTCTGTTCGAATTGAAAGGAAAATGTATGAATACCTCATTTTCATTTTGTAAAAAATTGAGTAATAATGGTACTAACCTTGTATCCACCAGGACCAAAAATCAAAAGATTTGTTGTATAACCAAATGGGGACATGAAACTTGCTGAGGCTCCCAACATAAGTGTATAGCTCATTATTACTTTGTCAGCACCAGCTTGATCAACCACGTCCATAGCGATTGGGAAAACAAGTGCTGCTGCTGCATTATTTGTCACGATATTTGACAACAAAAATGTTGCAAAATATACCGCCCTGGAGAAAAACATCAAAAAATTATTAGTAAGACTTGGTGATACAGTGAAGTGCACACCAAAACACCTTCTGACTTACCCATATAGACCGGCAAAACCAATTCCTAAATTTATTGAAATTTACAACAAAGATATTGTTAGAATAGATATGAAAGAAAAGCCAGGGCAAATGGTGTATCCTAATCACGTACCAACAGCCTCCCCCAGATTAACGAGGAAAATAGCCAAATTGCCGGATATTCCTGAGTTTGTAAGAGCAGTTCCGAGACCGAATGCACTTGCAATAGTAAGGTACACATCCCAATTAATTGCATCCCGTACCTCCTGTTGCGAAAGAATACCAAGAACAACCATTAACATCGACGCTATCAATGCGCATATAAGAAGTGATGAAACACCTGCAGTAAAAATAGCGAGCATGGCTACTGTAATAAAAAGTGCTGGAAGTAAAAGTCTTAATCTTGGAGGCGCTGAATTTTCAACTTCAGAAAGTAGTGCAAATGACCTATCAGTATCTGCGTTACGGACAACAAATGTTGGCCCTGCTTCTAGGAGCAGCACATCTCCAGCTTGAAGCTTTACTTTTCCTGGATGCTCATACACCCTTTTACCCTCACGATGAACCGCAATTACAGCAGCTCCATAACGAGTACGAAATTTCACGTCTACAACAGTCTTTCCTACCAAGGGACCTTTGCGAGCTACAACAGCCTGTACTAATCGACGATCTTGAATCTCTGCATTGACTTTTTTGACTTCATCATTTTCATACAAAGATAATCCAGGTATCTTGCGTAAATCACCAATTTTATTTGCTGGCCCAGAAAACCACAAAATATCTCCAGGAATAAGAATGTCATCTGGTGCAACAGAGACTATTTTATCTTTCATTTCATCAGATTTTACTGAAACGATAGATTTGGGTGATGATATAGAAAGACTGTCTGTACCTTCCAAAGTTTCATTGTCTTCAATTTCAATCAATCTTTCAATACTAACTAGAAAAACACCCGATAATTTATCCAACCCTGATTGAATTGCAGTCCTGTTCACTAATTGGGAACGCCTCTTAATTTGCATCGCAGTCAAAAATTCCCTCTTGTCAGGAGCGTTCGTCGACTCTCCAAATTCATCATTGTTGACAAAAAATACTCTAAGATCTCTCCATACTGCCAGTTGGCTTTCAGAAATCTCTTCTTTCTCATTCACTTCATCTGACACTGAATTGGATGGATTTGAAACAACTTCTATTTCGTTGTCCGAGTCATCAGCAGTGCCAATGAAAAAATCTGTGTTTGGTCCTCGGTTTTCATTCTCCACATCATAGTTGCTCTTTGACGCTGATGGATGTACCCCTGTTGCGTCAAATGAGTTATTCCTAGAAGAAATTCGTGGACTTTTCTTATTCAATGAATTATTTGAATCATTGCGAGTTAGTCTATCCTGTAATTCAAGATCGCTTGAACTTCCAAATGAGTTCTTAAGCCTTCTTGCAATGGAGGTAAAAGACTTCTTCTTTGGACTGCTATCGAGGTTATCATTTTGATAAAAGCGCGGATCCGGCTTTACAAGAAGAGGAGAATCTTCCTGGGTTTGTAAAATTAGAATGTCTCCAGCTTCGAGTTTCATACATGACATTGGTCCTTCTGGGGTCTTTTCCCCTCTCCTAATAGCTACTATGGCAGCTTTATAAGTACTAGAAAATTGAGATTCAATAGCTGTTCTGCTAATTAAACGAGAGTTTTTTTGTACAACAGATCTTATAACCACCAAACCACGTTGCTTCACAGCCTGAATACCAGTTGTGCTTTCAAGTAAAGCATTAAGGATAGACCACACTTCATCAATATCTAACTTGCCATCTCCTATAAACTCACAACGCCATATAGAGATTGATCGGGAGTCTACGACTGCAGCTTCAGTAGAACGACATTGTAGGTTGAGACGAATTACACCCTTTGATATATCATGAAGTAGACCGGGTCTATCACGTGTATTTACACCAATAATGATCAAAGGTTTACCATTTTGCTGTTTATCGTTTACGACGATGATTTTTGAGGGATCCGTATCTCCAAAGTTATCTAAAATGGAAGCTTGGCGACTTCTCTTTGGTCTGATCATATTAAGTTTCTTTTCATCATGATTACCACGAATCATATCCGTCAACTTATTGACACTTCTCATTTTCATAGAATAATCAGAAAGAGCAAGAGATTCTTTTGTTGTTCCGATGGATTCGAAATCAACCTTTAACACGGCTTCATCGTTTTCAGCAATAGGTTCAAGCGAATTATCTGTTACCGAGAAAGACACAGAGAATGGGATAGCACTTTCATGATTTTCTGCACTTGTCATCGGACCTTTTTCAAGATCACGATCAATATCCTCAATTTTCTTCTCGTCATGTTCACTTGGATATAAAGCATCTTTGATATTATCCTCAATTTCGTTTGTGACAACTTCAAGCCCTTGCTCGTTACAAAATTCAGCGAATGTTTCAGGAAAACCACTTGCAAAATACAATATATCACCAACATTAAGACCGAAATCTTGTCCTACAGCTCTGTGCACACGACCAGTTTCACTACGATATACACTCACAAGATAAATACCACCTGTGTCACGCAAACCACTGCGTTTCACAGTCCTACCACAGGCAGGTGACCAAGGCGTGAGCCTTGCACCAAGCAATACATTAGCGCTTCCACCAATTTGGACTTCATCTGAATTAGTTGATGCTCCTGGAAGCAAAATAGGTGACATGAGAAGAATATAGGCTGTTCCTGCTAAGGCAATTGGGATTCCATATAAACCAATATCAAATAGACCCATTGGCTCGCTATCAGGATATCGTTCCTAAAAAAATGAGGAATGATTGGTCAACAAATCAATACCTAATGAGATCTTCCTTCCATTTTACAAAGCAAATGTACAACAAAAGATTATACAATTATAATCTCACCTCTAATAAACCAAAAACAACTAGATTCGTACTAGTACCAATGAGTGTACAAGTTCCACCCAAAATGGATGCAAAAGATAACGGAATAAGCAGCTGCTTTGGATTAACTCCAATATTTTCGCCCCACCTTTGAACAATAGGAATCATTACCACAACCACAGGGGTATTGTTCAAAAACGCCGAAACAATTGCAATCGGAATCATAAGTCGAATTTGTGCCGTGGCTATTGACTTCGGTCGACCCAACAATCTTCCCATATACCAGTCTAGCGCACCTGTATGATTGATACCTGCAGCTACAACAAAGAGAGCTATCACAGTTAGTAAACCCTCATTTGCAAACCCCGCCAATCCTTCTTCGATCGATATAATGTTGGCAGCCATGCTTAACGTCAAAGCTGATATCATAACCATATCAGCACCAATCTTATCTGATATTAAACTCCCAAATGCTAAAAAGAGAACAATGCTCATATAGATGATCTGCCACTGCTTGTTTTCATTTTCCTCAAGTGCTTCATTCTGATCCATTGATATTGTGGCATCCATTGTATCTGTCGTGTTTTCATTCAAAACGCGGAACTCCATTTCATGTCAACAAGATTATTGTTTATGAATCTTTTGAATGGAAAATCGTGTCTCGGAATGTTGATGTAGGCAGTGAATGAAGTAAGGAATTATTCAGCACGACTAAAATGGTCATCCAGAGCTGAACATTCTACATAGCTTTGAAGGGGCTTTACCAGAGGCTTATTTATCGCTCATTGCAAATTACGTAATATTCAACGCAGTATCTCCTACGCGACCTAGCAAATATTGGAAACGAGGTTGTGGAAAAGCACAATCAAATTCACAATTTAATGTGCATGAATCACATCAATAATAAGTTTGTTTGCTTGTTCGTTTGTTCATTATACCAAGGAAAAGTAGAAAAAAATTCTTAAAGGAGATAATAAGTTGACTGTTATATTTAGCATATTACGCACACTTAATTCCCTCGATTCTTGTTTTGGTTTCATCAACTCTGCCCCTTTGTTGTCTTTTCTATCTACATTCTTAAAGAGGGAAGCTGCTTATCTACTTACTTTTTGTATCATCAATATATGAAGTGTATAGAAATATAATTCGTGTCTTGTGTGTTTGAAATATCTTCTGGAAAATAAATGGTCCCTTTTCTAACAAAGTTATTTCAATTTTTCTCAGGTACAACGCATAATTCCTTGAAAAGAATTTTGATCTTTTCGAATTTGTGAATGGTATGTAAATCAATCCTAAAAGATGTGATAATGTGAATTGTGGATACTTTTGCGCGCATATGAGTATAATATACTTTTCTATCATAAAACTGAAGCAAGCATAGAGATGTATTCATTGGTGACGAGGGAAGAAAATAAAGCCTCTTTATTTCATAGACAATAAAAATATTACTGTTTCGATTCGTCTCCTTCGTTACTATCTCCATGAAAATGCGCACCTTCATTGTCTGTTCCAAACACAAAGGTAGGTGATTGTGCGGGAGTAGACGAAGCTGGTGGTGCATTGACATAATCTAGTTGATCAATGGCTTCTGCATTATGATCTGTCCAAAGCAAAAACTTTGACATTTGACCTGTATTCAAAATGGACATGAATTGCTGTGTGATTTCTTCCACAGGGTGATTCATAATCCAGCTATTATTGAGCATGGCTTCAAGGCACATATCGACTGTTTCTATGGCCTTTAGCTCCTCATGTGTGGTTTGTGTTGCCTATAAAGTATGCACAAACACCAATTCTCAGTCAATAGGGAAAAAAATAAATATGAAAAAAATGAATCCAAAACTTACCTTTTTCAATTCAGTTTTCTGATCTGAAGTCAAACATAATATCTCACTCAATTCCTTTGCCAATGCTTCCTCTTCTTCCATTTCAGCTTTTGCTTGTGGCTCTGTAACAACTTCTTTTTTCGCAATACTTTCATCACCACCTTCATTTTGATTCGCTAGCCAACCCAAAAGCATGACTTCAAAATGAACATCACGAATACTTTGAACCTGTTCTCTTTGTTGTTTCAGTATGTCATGTATAAGAGCTTGTCGTTTTTCAGGTGTTAGTGGTTGTTGCCCTCTGTCCATAGTTAGCGCTTCTAGAAGAGCTTCATGATCATGATCAGATCCCCATGAATGGGCCTGAAGTTTGGCGAGAGCTGCTTCCAAAACTCCAACTTCACCTTCATATGTGTCGACCTATTTGAATTTTATGAAAGGTTGTAATATTCATTATTAGCATAAATAATCTAAAAACATCAGAAAAAATCAAAATGCGCACCAAATTTTTCTTTTTCAATCGTCTGAGTCTAGCACTTGCTCTGTTTCTTGCTAATCGTTTTTTGCGCTTATGATCTTCAGCTGTGGCTCGTGCAGCATAACGCGCCATGTCAGGGAGACTTATACTTCGGGAAGCAGCGGAGGACATTCCGCCGGTGCCCACAGACCCTTGTCCCGAATTGACACCAGTAACTGGGTTTGGAGTTAGATCAGCATTGTTTATGTTGAAATTTACAGTAGAAGGAGGTGGAGTTGGATTACTCGTGGATACTGTGTTGGAGGAAACAACATGTGTAGGCTCTAGTATTGATAGACGTTCTCCAGGATGATGAGGTACGTTAGTGGTAGATTGCATCATGGATGGTTGCTGCAGTGGTTGATTGAGATTTTGGTTGGAGCTTGCTGGTTGCATAGAAGCAGCAGTTGCCGCCATCAGCGAAGATGGTGGTTGTTGTGTTTGAATATTAGCTTGATCTTGCGAATAATTCATTGGTTGATCTCCAGTCTGATGTTGTTGCTTCTGTTGCTGCTGTGCTGCTGCAAATCCAGCAGCAAACAATGCTCTTTGAGCTGCGGCATGATTAGGATGAGTTGGTTGCGCCAATGCTGCAGCTGCTTCAGCACCTCTACGATAAGCTTCCTGAAAGGCTGCAAAGTCATTTGGGTCCATTCCAGGTGGAAGCGGTATGTCAAAGGTTTGGATGCTGGAATTATTATTTGCATTACCGCCTCCATTATCTCCCGCGGAATTATTATTGTTGCTCCCCTGCGCATTCCCGGAACTAGCATTGCTTGTATTAGGAAAAAAGGGTTGCGGTGGTGTTGTCCATTGCCCAAGATGTGCTTGACGTTTGTTGCTTCCGTTATTCATCCTCCTTATTGATTATCTTTCTAGAGCACTTGATCAGATTCCCATTCAAAGAAGAGACTACTTCTTAGATGCAAACTGATGTTTGAAGAAAAAAGAAAAGATTCTTTTAGAAACAGAGTAATCCGTACTGTTCTTGTTGCGACCAACTGTCCAACTCTTTTTACTCCCAGTAGGCATATACACGAAACTGCGATGTAAGACTGTACTTTTAAGCATACACTACTAGTACCTCTTAGAGAAGGTATCCGTGTATTTATTGAAGTTAAAATAGAGTCATACGCACTTGAATTCCATGATAAAATAATACTTAGGAACAGAATTGAACTATCGAAAAAATTTACTCAATTATATACATCAAACCATCTAGGAGGCTTTCGGATATATGAAAACGTCTAATTGTTTCCATTGACGTCAGTACATCATTGTTTCACTCCGTTGTTGGTTTTGTGCATACGTCCTCCTGTTGAATTGCACTACACAAAAGAATAATTTATCCATTGGAAAATTGGAAAAATGGAAAAATGGCGGTTTTGTCTTTCATTTTCATCTTTTCCTGATCCAGAAAAATATCTCTGTGGCTTTGATCACATTATATGTGATCGGGGGCATATGATTGCCAAAAGTATACTAAATTATCCAAGCATGCATGAGCAAATATGTTTCTCATGATCAGCAGAATGATGGCGCAAATTCATTTCCAACCTGACGAGTTTTCTGCTGTTCTCATTCCAGAATTTCTCGTGTTTTTAAAAAGTCCAGCATTAAAATTTTCTATAAAAGCCTTTCGTACATAAGTTAATATGGTATAGTACTGAATGGTCGTATGTGGTTCCTGTTCTGGGGAGAATTTGTAAAATTGCGTCATATAAACAGATTCAGCTTGCGTCATGTTATTGCATTTTCTATCACTCCACAGCATAATAGTGCATTTCTACAATCTTCTGACGTATAGAGCTCTAGATATCCTTAGTATACAATAACGTGCGTCCGGATCGTCAGCTGAGAAGGACAAATAGTAAAACATTCCAAAACAAATCCAAGAATCTTCACAAATTCATCTTAACCTAAATTAAGAGGCGTTGATATCGCACTCCAAACAATCAATTTACAGCAGATACGAATTTCATTCTCACTACGATGAAGTACCTCTTAAGAACAAGAGAAGTAAATCCTTTAGGAAGACATGCTACTACGTGTAATAGAATGCAATTGAAGTGCATCCCAAAATCAAACTATTGCAAAGCTTAGATTTATTCACAAAAAAATGAAATGAAAAAAAAACATGGAAATGTTTATTATATATTGAATTCCTATTTTAGAAGCTTTGAATATATCTTTATGAAAGATACTGTGCGGCCCCTTTGCATAGTTAAAGTATAAACATCAATATGGTAGTGAGCTAATGTCAAAAGCTATAATTTGATTATTGGTAAAAAAAAAACACAC